>JAABUP010000461.1_pt1 | contig 90271 bp, 117 predicted proteins | sample 5559201 | NCBI WGS metagenome assembly JAABUP01 (sample SAMN10711887, study PRJNA513373) | rock metagenome | isolation source: Antarctica rocks | place: Antarctica | reverse complement strand
AGGGGGAGGGGACAGCAGGAAAAAGGAGGGAGGGGGAGGGGACAGCAGCTAAAGGGAGGGAGGGGGAGGGGACAGCAGGTAAGGGGAGTGAGGGCAGACCAGGGCAGAACAGGACAAGCTAACATCTTCACATGACAAGCAGAAAGCAGGCAACAGATCTACATGTTCTGTGTGATGCAATGCCACATGCAATGCAGTACCAAGCCTGATGGAGCACCGTTCTGTGAAACTGCGCAGAGTTCGGCCTGTCCTTGTTGACTGCCAGTTCTGCATCTGCACCATCCTTCAGCAGGGAGCGATCCACCACAGATCCCAGGGATTTGCTGCGTCCTGGGGACAGCGGCTCGGTGTCAGCCCCATTGGAGGGCGTCCTGGAGGGCTGTGCTGGGATGTGCCCCACCTGCAGAGGGGCGAATTGGAGCGGCTTCCGGCTGGTAGACTTCCTTGCAGTGCGCAGCTCTGGTTTGCTGTCTATGTCCTTTGCAGCGCCTGCAAGAAGCGAAGCATGACCTCTGATGTCCCCATGTGTGCTGTGAGCAAAGAAAGAAAAAGAAATGAGTACGCTTTTCGGCGTCAATGTAATGAGAAGCCAATTATTATAACGGGCTTCCCAGGAAGCTGTGTGGCATAACATGACACCGTCGATGCTCATTGTATGCCCACCTGACGCAATCACTTCAATTCTGCCGTCGCCGCCTCTCTCCTTGAAGCTCACAGTCCTGCCCTTCATATGGTTGCCAGGGCTGTCGCGGCCCTGTAGGGAGGGCCGGGGCGGTGAAGGGCCCTTGGGTGGGAGGGCAAGTGACCGTCTGCCTCTGGGAGGCAAGGGCAAGACAGCGAACACATCGTCTTCATTGTGATCTACAAAACAGACATCATGTAGGAGTCAACCCCGGGTTAGGGTTTAGGGTTTCCTTTTTTGCTAACACACACTTGGTAAGCTCACACACTTGGTAAGCTCTACACTGTCCTTTTGGCTGAGAGCAGAGCTAGCGAGGATGGAGACCAGAGCTCTGGCAGAGAGGTGCATTAGTCCTGCTGTGCTGCAGTGGCTGACCAGTGGGACTGTGCCGCAGCACATAGCTCAATTTGTACAACGCAGTGCTGTGAAGCTGACAAAGTTTGTACTGTTTGGCTGATCCTTATCTTCCCTTTTGAGCCCACTGCGAGCATGCTTGCACAGAGTTTGTGCACGCCTGCAGATGTCTGGGGTGTTCGCCTGATCCTTAATGATGCAAGATGTCATTGTGCAGGGATTTTAATAGAAGCCATAAAACAAAAAAACTTTTATGAGAATGACAATAAAACGCTTTAAAACGCTTTCCAGCTCATGATGAGCTAGGTACGTGCAGGACAACTACTGCATTGTTTCAAGACAGCAAACAGCATCCTTACACACTGCAATTCTGTACTGCAAATGCCTGCAGCTATTCCTGACTGTAATAGCCCATGGCTTCAAGCAAAGATGACATGCAACACAAGTGTGATCAGTATACCTGCAAAGAAGGTACCAGGGTTGGCTTGCCTGAGGGCTAAATGGTATGGCCCTCTTTGTGGGGCACCAATGATGACCTCCACTTTCACCAGCCCTCCCTCCTGCAAACAAATGCATATATTAAAAATAGCTCAGGCAGCAGAGATGTAAACAAGAAGCATGCATTGTATGCACTTCAAGACCCAAACAGTTCACCAAAACATGAGGCATTGGGCCAACAGCCAGGAATGCAGCTACCACTTGGGGCAAAAAGCAAACACATCTGGTCAAGGTGAAATTGCGCCTGCCCTTGGTTGGGACAGTAAGCAGCTAGTACACAACACCTATACACACACCTCTGTAGAGGGCATGTCATACGGCATGCTAACATCTGCATGCGCAAGCATGAGCCAAGACAATGCATGCAAGGATCTGCACAGACACCAACAATGCATGGCTGTTATCATCCGGCTCATATGCAGATGTAATGAGCCTGCTTGACTTATTAGCTGAGACATTGTACACACCCCATGGCAGTCATAACAAGACAGGCGTATCAGACATTTCTGGAATCTCTGAACACCATGACGGCAAAGATTCAGCGAGAAACGTCCAGGCTCATGGTGTGAAGTGACAGGTTCAAGGCACACATCAGTCTTACCAAGGTGGGGAAAGCATATGAAACCCTAAACTCTCACCCTAAACCTCTCACCCTAAACCCTAAACTCTCACCAAGGTGGGGAACTCATATGCTCGCGCCATGTGAGCAGTCAGGAGCACCTCTTGAAGCAGGATTGTCTCTTGCACAAGCTCCTGAGGCACCAGGGCATCCTGCAGCAAGTTGCAGCATCCGCTTAGTGGACAGCACAGTAAACAGCATTGTGCACAGCACTATGTTGAGGATATTGACTCTATAGCGCAATATTGCGAGTAATCATATGTGAGCAGAAGCTTGGGGATCAGGCCTGAGTGTGAGCAGAAGCTTGGGGACCAGGCCTGAGTGTGAGCAGGAGGTTGGGGATCAGGCCTGAGTGTGAGCAGGAGGTTGGAGATCAGGCTTGAGTGTGAGCAGGAGCTTAGGGATCAGGCCTGAGTGTGCGGTGCAGTGTGTGTCATGCAACAGTCAAGTCACAGTAACCTGAAGCTGCTACCGGCTGTGCTGCTGGCTGAGCTGCTGGCTGAGCTGCTTCCAGCTGATAGTTTTGCCAGCCAACGTGCAATGTTGCATTCTACAATGATGTGTAGAGCAGCGGAAAGCCAGAGGAGCTGCCTGCTTTTGAGCAGCATGTTGATGAAGTGCCGGCTTTGCTGAGCCTGGGATTTGCCTGGTGATAGACCCTAGGCGGGCTTAGCAAGGAAGCATGGGCTTGTGCAAGCAGCTGTCTACCAGCCACTGTAAAGCATGGTTGAGGCGTTTGCAGCATGGTTGAGGTGTTTGCATTATGGTTGAGCGGGCTTTAATACACTCATCCATGAGATGCTGCGCCAAGTCAGTGTCCGGAGCAGGCATGCAGGAGCTACCACAGAACTTTACAGCCAAGTTTCTGTGCAAATGTGAGGGACACCACATACAAGGCAGCTTGGCACCTTACCTGCAGCATTGATGGTGCTGCAGCACCAGCCGTTATCAACAAAGGCTCTTCCACTTGCATGTCCTGACAGGTCAGCCATTGCCGCCAGGTTGTTTTTCTTCTTCTGCTTGGCACCTTGAGGGACAAGCTGTGCTCACTGGAGGATGACTGAATAGGGCATGACAGCAGCCTGATGGTGATGCAGGCATCAGCAACGGTTGCCAGATTACCATCACCAACCCACACACTGCAGGGGACACAGCAGAGTGTGCAGTGGCAAACTGCCATGTTGTTTGGCGGCGTGGTTCTCTGCTTTTTGTTACTGTTGACGTAGCATGTTTGTGCAAGATGCTGTGCATAATGGCTGTGATTCTGTTGGTGCATCATGAGCTTGTACAGCATTGATTGGCAGTAGTCGTACCAGATAGGATGCTCGCGGGTGCTGAATATAGGGCTTGTGTTTTTGCACTCTTGTGACAAAACATCTGTCCAGAGAATCTCAGAGCCCACCTGCAACACCCTTTGACATGTGAATCAATTGTTTTGGCACCAAAGCACCAAAATCAAAGAAGCCAACATGCCTCATCATGTTGTACATGAATCTGGCAATGTGTCTTACAAGGATCAGGACCCTGCAGCAGTTTTGATCAATAAGATAGAAACTTAGAGCAGAGTTTGTGTGTCTTGCTATGCGTACGCTCTTACCAAAGCAAGACCCTCAGCTGCAATTGCTAGCTTGATTGGATAGACCGGCCGGGGCACAAGCCTATATGCCAAGCTATCGGGACCTGTCTGGGCTAACGCAGTCACTAAAGAGTCACTGAGGATTTTCGGCAGGCTGATAAGGCTAGAGAGCTGACGTGATGGGGATGCCATGCAACGTTTTTGCTCAAACAAGCTGTGGTCAGCACAACTATCGCGTTGAACTTTGCCTGTGCAGCGATAGTCAAGCCACATGGGAGGAGACGCGAGCTGACGTTTGCGCAAGGCGATCCATGGTTGATAGGTTGTGTTGCAAATGTTCAGACCTGTGTTCAGACATGATCAAGTCAATCGGTTACCAAGGCCCGCACGCCTGAACGCAAGAAACTTGCTGGACTGTAGGAAGAGCTGCAGTTGTTACGCCTGCTCAACGGCGTAGCAACTACATGACGCCGTTGAGCAGGCGTAATGTCATGTAGTTGCTACGCCGTTGATCCGTGAGAAGCCAGCCAGTGTGCGATGCTTGCGTTGACTGAAAGCTCTAGCCTCTTTGTGCGTACCTTGGCCCGTCGAGGCGCCTCACTTGCATACAAAAACAGAGGCACAAATCTGCTTTCTGACAAGCTCTACACGCCTGAATTTAGTCAAACTGTGTAGCAATGCCCGCAGAAGGTGAGTTGAATATTGCCACTGGTTCGAAGCCTGATCCCCGTCAATGCATATTGTGCTGATTGTGCACAATTGTCACACAACAATCATGGACGGCTTTGTCATTGTGCAGCCGGAGCTACTCTGAGCAAGAGTCAGCACAGCGTGTTTGCAGAGACTCAACAGTTTTTTGTGAAGCAGAGGTGGGTAGAACGTACATGCTGAGTGCCTCAAAAGCATCTGCCTCAAAAACATCTGCCCAAACAGTAAGCGTAGGTTGTGATGAGTTAGGGTCTTGCAGGGCTGCCATTGCCAAGCTCCGTGAGGACAATGCTAAGCTCAAGGAAGAACTGCTGCTGGAGAACAAATTCAGTGTCACGCCTACAAGCAGTAACCTCTCAGCAAACATCGCCAACCTGCAAGATCAGTCGGATGTATATACACGCAAGGTCTGGCCAGTCAGGAACAGCACTGTGGTATTTTGGTGCTTTTGTGTGTTGTATGCATTACTATCTTGCCACAGCACACCCATCAGGCTTTCAGCCATATGTAATCTTGCGTCGTGTGGTCACCAATTTGCACATGCTCCACATAACCAATGTACGTGCCTCACTCTCACACAGTCAAGGTACATACATCAGTCAAGGCTGTCAAAACAGCCTGATCCACACTATCTGATAGTGCTTCACACCAAATTCAGCCGCAGTTCCTTTCCAGGGCATCATGGCAGCCATGTAAAGGAGCTACATTGCTCTTAACCATTAGACATACCACAGCCTCTCTGACTTGAAACTACTGACTCTATATTAGACCATATCCGACACAAAAAGTATTGTACAATCCAATATTTGAATTAAGTGTGCAGATTGGCCTTGAGAGAGGCAGACTGCTCTTGACCATTAGGCATACCACACCCTCCCTGACTTGACACCACTGACTGGGCATGTGCAGATTGGACTTGAGAGAAGCAGACTGCTGGAGCTTGAGGAGAAGGCCAACAGTCTGCAAGGCAAGATTGGCGGCCAGCGCAAAGCCATGGGGGGAGTCAACGCAGCAAGGGAAGCCAACATTCAGGTACAGCATCGCACATGCATTCACAATGTGCATTAAAGAAAAGCAAAGAAAAGAAAAAAAAAGTTTACGCTTTTCAGCGATCATAACGGGAGCCTCCTAAGGTGGCAGCACGTAGCTATGACCATAGGCCATAGCCCAAATGGGAGATTGTGCACTCATAATGTGCGTGGTGACAGTGATAACAATGACTGACGCATGGTGCTGGTAGCGATTGGTTCAGCTAAAGAAGCCAACATTCAGGTAAAGCATCGCATGTGCATCAACAATGTGCATGGTGATGGGAATGACTGATGCATGGTGCTGGTAGCGACTGGTTCAGCTAACAAAGCCAATATTCAGGTACAGCATCGCTTGTGCATTCACAATGTGCATGGTGATGGTGATTGTGGTGGTGATGATCATGACTGACACATGGTGCTGGTAGTATCTGGCTCAGCTAAAGAAGCGAACATTCAGGTCCAGCATCGCATGTGCATCAACAGTGTGCATGGTGCCGGTAATGACTCACGCAATGTAACTTTAGTGACTGACTCAGCCAAAGAAGTCATTATTCAGGTGCAACCCTGCCTGTGCATTAGCTATGTATATGCTTTGTACAGCAACTCATGTATGACTGAAGCCATGACTGATCCCAGAGTTGGAGGCAGAGCAGCCTTTATTGTGCTGCTAATCCTTCTGCTATGACTTAGAGAAACAAGAAAAAGAAAAAGCAAAAGATTGCAAGCTTTGGCCAGCCAACGTATGCATGACCTGACTCCTGACTCATTGCATATGTGCCAGCATTGGCATAAAGCAAGCTGTTGTACAGTCGAAGCAGTATACGTCGTGAATGGATCACAAGTGACTGTTCTGTGACACATCAGCAACACTGACAGTCATCATCACCTCATCATGGGCAGTTGTATAACTCACCCGCATGCATGATGTCAAAGAATATGATCAGTGGGTTTCCCTGTGTGAGTCATGGTTGACCACCACATGACTAGTCTATTGACACTAGGGCAAAGCTGTGTGATGCCATCTCAACCTGTGCAACATCTGGACAGACCTATTTTCTGCAGCGAACTCACCTCACAGTGCACTGATGTGCTTATGCATTGCTAAACATGCAAAGATTGAGGCATTGCTGTACATTCTGATGCATTGCTACCCAATGCCATGCAGACACAGAAGCAGATCCGCATCTTGGAGAACAGGCTGGAGAAGATGTACCACAAGTACAACGAGTCCAAGTCACGTAACCAGGTGTTACGCACCGGTATCGACAACTTACGGCGGGAGCGCCTGGTGTTTGATGACATCCACAGGAAGCTGGCCAAGTCGCTGCTGGTGAAGAAGAAGGAGATGGCCGGCGTCATTGCCCACACTAACCACATTCTTGAAAGCAGAGACAAGGTGAGGCGCTACAGTCCACTGTACAAAGTGGACTCTGTCCGAGTAGAACGAATGCCAAATCCCAACACATATACCCACAAACCCTCTTTTAAAATTGTGTGTACCTAAGTAGCCTGTGCAGGTGCCACTAGCCGTCATAACCACAAAAAGCCACAAGAAAGAGTGTTTCAGCAATTTACACCTCTTGAGAGCAGGCGCACAGCCAGATAGAATGTATGCACAGATTGCAGGACAGACTAGGCTTAACAGAAGCATGAACTGTATTGCTGCAGGTTGCAGCATGAAAAGAGCTGTTGCTCACATTGATCACTGCGTTGACAGTACCAAAAAGGAGGGAAAGACAAATCATGCAGTGTGGCAGATAGCACAAACTAGGATGTCAAGTTGAGGCGTACTTTGTAATCCCCTTAGACGCTCTGGAATGGTCTGGGATGAGATCTGAACCCCACAATGCACAGAGACTGCTTCCCTGTTCACAAGAGTCTGGTCCTGATACCTATGTGCAGCCCACAATGGATTATGCACACGCTGTCCTGCTCTGTTGCATATGCAAGAGACACACAGTCGGGCATATCAACAGCTAACATGTATTTTGGACGACCTATCAACAAGCTCTCCACTACATTTGGTTCCGGAGCCAAGTGGACACAAACTGTGCTGTGCTAGCTCTGAAATCAATCTGACTACGGCAGGCCCTGCACGCCTCCTGCAAGGAATAGTAGTACCAGATGACAGTCATCAATAATGACAGTAATCATAACACTTATGTTGACGCTTTTCGGCTCATGATGAGCTAGGTAAAAGGAGGGCAAGTGCTAGGAAGCATGTACAATGGGGACCAGAAAAAGCATGTACAGTGGATGCTGAAGCTTGCATGGGGCATTGCAGGCAATTGCAGAGATGGGGATGATCAAGGCCCAAGGGGATAGAGAGCAGGCCATGTCAGAAGCTGAGTGGAAGCAGCTCAGCAACCTCATTGAGAATGACAGGCGGGAAAGGGTAAGTGACTTGCATCAACTGTGACTGTCATACACTTTAGGCTGGCATCCCTGCCAATTTAGCCTGGCATCCCTGCCAATTTAGCCTGGCATCCCTGCCAATTTAACCTGGCATCCCTGCCAGTTTAACCTGGTCCCTGCCAAGCACACTTCATTGTGGGTACAACAATAATGACCGTTTGCACCGTATTGTATCCGTACTGAACGGTGTTGTGCATGTGGTTCAGTATGGGTATAATTGTGATGACCTTTTGCACAGATTGCTATGTTTTTGCACTCTTTGCAGTCAGATAGACAAGTGCAATGGTCAGCATATACATGTGCATGCATGCCAAACTACAAGCTACAAGCACGACACATGAGGCAAGAAGAAGGACCGCAACAAGAGGAAGAGGGGACAGCAAGCAGAAACAACAGAGCACTGACATGTCATTCTGATTTGAAGCACGTCAGCACATGTAGCTGTGAACATGCTGACTGCCAAAACAGGACCTTACATAGGCAGCTATTCAAGGATGTGCACACCCATGGTCCCAGGGGAAGCCCTATCATATAGAAAATGAATGGATGAATGCATGAATGGATGGATGGACGGATGGATGGACAGATGAATGAATGGATGAATGCATGAACAGATGAATGCTAAATGAATGCATGAATGTACAGATGAATGCATGCATGCATGAATGAATGAATGAGTGCGTGAGTGAATGAATGAATGAATGAATGAATGAATGAATGAATGGACAAATGGACAAAGGAATGCGTGAATGAATGAGTAATGAATGAATGAATAATGAATGAGTGAATGAATGAGTGAATGAATGAGTGAATGAACGACTGAGCAGGGTGTCTTGGTGATGTAGGAAGCGGCGCGGGAGAGGGAGATTGAGGAGAGGGAGCGCAAGCTGGGGGCCCTCATGGCCGAGAAGGGCTCCCTCACCTTGAAGAAGAAGACCAGCAAGGTGCAGACCCTACCCAAACCCCATGTTCTGCCATGCATCATACAACTGTCTTACCTTGAACAAGAAGATCAGCAAGGTGCTCACCCAAAGCCTATGTTCTGCCGTGCATCATACATGGTGCATACTCGGAGGGCAGATGGGTTCTAGTGCACCCAGACAAGCCACAGCAAGCATGGTGCATGTAGTGTGTCGTGTCATGAACTGGTTTCCACATACTTGCAATGCAGATGTTGTGACAGGAGAACAAGAATCTGAAGCAAGAAAGCTTGTTATCCTACACTCGTGACCTAACTGCTTCCTCAGGAAGTGAAATTGAAAGCACAAAGACAACGCCAGTGCATGCAGCATGTACAGTGTCTCGATGTGATCTTGTTTCCATCAAACGCACACCAGTGTACTGTGACAGAAGTGGTTTTTGTTGTCATCTTGTTAGCAAACGCTCATAGGATTCTTCTCAGACATATGGGGCAAAGTCTGAAACACAAGGACAGCGTCAGTGCAGCAAGCACGGAGCATGCACAATGTCTTGTGGTCTATTTGTTAAATACTCACGTCACGGCATACATGCTGCGACAGCAGGAGTGCAATCTAGAACATAAGGACAGCATTGCGCAGCAAGCATGGAGCACGTACAATATCTTCTTGTGTCAATTATCAGATACTCACGACATGAATGCTGCAACAGGAGGAGTGGAACTCAAAACACCAGGACAGCATCAGTGCAGCAAGCATGGAGCATGCACGATATCTTGTTGTGTTTCAGTCACCGAGTGTCTCACAACATGAATGCTGCAACAGGAGGAGTGGAATCTGAAGCACAAGGACAAGGCCAGTGCAGCCAGCATGGAGCGTGTGCAGCACTTTGGCGAGTCCTTCGCCAAGATTCAAGAAGCCACAGGCAAGCTCTTTTCAATATTCAAACTTTTGTTGTTTCCAACAAGAGATGCAAGCTTTATTCCCTAGCTTTCTGCTGCATCAGTCCTGTGCACAGTGTGTGCATTTCAGGACAAGATGGTGTTGAGAATTAGGTTTCTCAATGGCTGATCTAGCTCCTAAAGCAGGATCTTCAGGATCAGGGTCAGAAACTCGTATGGAGGCCGAAGCACAAACATTGCTTAGAGCATGCATTTGACGTGATTCGAAAAGCCGCCAGTCAGGTCAAAGGCATGGACCAGTTAAAGGGTTCAGAAGGAGTCATTACTTAACCCCTTGTCCCAATTCACTAAGCAAGCCTTGCCAGGCAGCATGCTGCTGCCATGTCAAGAAGAGGATCCACCACTTTTCTTGGTAGGAGAAAGAACAACACCGCACCAACAGGCATGTTGCGCGTTCATTAGACACAGCCTTGGCTGGCCACTTCAAACAGCTCAGCCAGCAAGTGGGACTACTGTGCAGGGTTCAAGAGCAATAATTTTGGCCCAGGTTGCATGTACTGCACAGTCAGCAGCTGCATGATCAGAGTGTGCAGTAGATGACTTGCAGGCACAACAACATGAGCAGCAGCAGCAGCAGCAGCAGCAGCAGCAGCACCAACAAACACTATAAACATAATAAACATGTAAAAATTTGAAGCAGGCCTAACACCAATAACCACAATGATAGTAGAATCTTGCAGGCATGAAGGATATTGATGCCATCGTGGAGAGGTTCATGGAGGCAGATTAGTAACTAGATAATGACGGTGACAGTAATGCCTTGCAGGCATGAAGGGCATTGATGCCACTGTGGAGAGGTTCATGGAGGCAGATTAGTAACAATATAAGCAATAATGTAATATAATACAATACAATATAACATAATACATAACATAACATAACATAACATAACATAACATAACATAACATAACATAACATAACATAACATAACATAACATAACATAACATAACATAATAAAGATGCTAATAATATGTTGCAGGCATGAAGGACATTGATGCCATTGTGGAGAGGTTCATGGAGGCAGAGGACGCCAACTTCAGCCTCTTCAATTATGTCAATGAAGTCAACGCTGAAGTTGAGAAGCTGGAAGAGCAGATCGCTGAGATCAAGGTACAGACAGAGCTGCCACAATCACATGATACAATGTGTCATTGTTTTTGGCAGCATATACAACAGAACCTTCTGGTGGAATGTGTCAGTATCCTTACCAGTATCAACATCAGAGTCATTCTGGCATGTTGCATCAGTCTTCTTACCAGCATCAACATCAGTGTCTTCTGGAATGCTGTGTCATCATACTTGGTAGCATACACAGCAGCACCTTTTGGTAGGTTGTGTCATTGTCCTTGGCAGCATACACAGCAGCACCTCTGAAATGACCTGCTCAAGCTTGAAGGGCTGGACAGAGCTTGCTGCTGTTGGTATCTTGGTTGATGAGAAATGATGCTACCAGGACTTTACCATACAGGCACATGCTGTGCTTTTCAAAGACATACACACTGTCTGCATGCATGACAAGCATCTTGATGGGCTGCAGTTGTATGGTGCAGGAAGAGATTGAGAAGTACCGAGGGGAGAATGTGACGGCAGACTCTGAGAGGCACCGGGAGCTGAGTCAGCTGGAGGAGCGGCTGAGTGAGACTCAGGAGCAGGCTGCCTGGTACCAGCACAAGCACCAAGCTGCTGTCAAGCGTGTCGACCAGCTCAAGGTACATTCACAGACACATACACAGGCACATGCACAGACTCACACACACTCACATACAGCTCCACGCTGCCATAGTATGACCATGATGGGCATGTGCCTCTTAGCATAGCAGATCATGCTTGAGCAAGCAGGCTGCTGACCACACACCTTGCCTCTTAGTATGAACAACATGCTTGAGCAGGCAGGCTGCAGTGCATCAGTTGCTTGATCACACATCTCCACAGTCTGACCATGATGGGCGGGTGTGCCTGACTATAGGAGGGCATCAGTAGCATGTTTCAGCAGGCAGCGTGCAGTGCACCAGCTGCTTGACCACACACATTGCCACAGTATGACCGTGATGGGCATGTGTCTCTTAGTATGAGCAACATGCTTGAGCAGGCAGGCTGCAGTGCGGTGCTTGACCACACATCTTGCCACAATGTGATCATGATGGGCATGTGTATCTGGTTGCAGGAGGGCATCAGCAACATGTTTGAGCAGGCAGGCTGCGGCACGCCGGCAGTGCGCAGCCTGCTGGGCGAGGAGGGGGTGAGCGAGGGCAACATGATGCAGTACCTCGGCATCCTGGAGCAGCGCACCAATGAAATCCTGCAGGTCAGTGTCAGTGTCAGTATCAGTGTCAACATCAGTATAAGTGTGACTACTAGTGTCAGTACCAGTGTCAGCATCAGTATCAGTACCAGTGTCAGTACCAGCATCAGTGTCAGTGTCAGTATCAGTGTCAACACCAGTATCAGTACCAGTACCTGTGTGAGCACCAGTGTGGCTACCAGTGTCAGTGTCATGATCAGTGTCAGTGTCAGTACCAGTGTTCAATGTCAGTAGCAGTGTCAGTGTGAGTACCAGTGTGACTATCAATGTCAGGAACAGCACCAGTGTCAGTACCAGTGTCAGTATCAGCACCAGCGGCAGTATCAGTGTCATGATCAACACCAGTGTCAGCATCAGTATCAGCACCAGTGTCAGTACCAGTGTCAATGTCAATTTCATTAGGAAAGAGGCATCCCTGAAGGCTCCTTGCAAAGAAAGAAAGAAGGGTTGCCTCTTTCCTACCACCCACCAGAGGGGCAGGGCATTGTTTTCTGGGCAGCCCAGTATAATACTTGGCTTCTCATTAAATTGACGCCGAAAGGCGCAGTCTTTTCTTTTCTTTTCTGTTCTGTTCTTTTCTTTTCTTTCAGGGCATTCCTTGGGAAGCCGTGGAGGCCTGCCACTGACTCACATCAATTCTGTGTGCTTTGTGTTGCATGACATGGAATCAATTCTGTGTGCTTTGTGTTGCATGACATGGAGGAGCTAACTGCAGGAGGCACTGCATGACAAGGACTAGCCCACTGCAGGGAGCATCCTGCAGCCTTTATAACAACCCTTGGAGACATTTGTGCTTTTTCGATCACTGAGCTGGCTTGGCATGCTGTTTGATGAGCTGTGATGTCGTGTGCACAGATCAAAAAGTCAGTGGTACCTGACCATCTGCCAAAGCTACCAATGACGTCCACCACAAATTTAACCTTTTGGTCAGCAAGTCTGCCTTTTGGTCTGCAAGTCTGCCTTTTGGTCTGCAAGTCTGCCTTTCGGTTTGCAACTCTGCCTTTTGGTCAGCAAGTCTGCTTTTCGGTCTGCAAGTCTGCCTTTCACAAGACCGGCCCTGCCTACAGGAGTACGTGGCAGCAGTAGCTCAGGACCAGACAGCAGCAGCCGAGAAGGCTGCCATGCTGATGAGCGCCACAGGGGGGTCCCCTGCAGGGGTGGGGTCAGAGTACGTCATTGACCCCCCTTCCACCCTGGCAGCTGAGGACAGCGATGACAACAGCGATGGTGAGAATGATGATGTGGCGCCTCTGGACAGACAGGTACAGTGAAGCGGCTGGTTAACGTCTCACTTTGCACCTGTGATGATCAAAGGCATGCTTACGACTGTGACATGTTTGCCGTTTTCGAAGTCCATGCTGATGTTGCGCCTTTGGACAGACAGGTATGTTGCAGCTGGTCAGCGTCTCACTCAACACCAGTGATGCTCAAGTCCACGCTTGAAACTGTGGAATACAGTTGTAAATGTGGACTTGAAAAGTGACATGTCCATGCTCATGTGAGAGGATCAAACTCTCAGAAATAGATAGCAAGTATGCAGAAGTGATGTCACATGAGCTGCATAAGGTCACATGACATTACCTGCAGTCTGTCACGTCACTTACCCGCGTCTACCAGAATGTTTGTCTGCAGTCCAACTTCAACAGCTTGCTTGAAACCTTGTATTGAGGCTTGAGTGGCAAGACATGTCATACACTCAGCCACGCCACCATCACCAGATCTATTGTGTTGTCCAAAGTCATCGTACACGTTGCACAAGTGGCTTGCGATCTTGGCTTCGCACTTTGATTAGCATCCCTGATGAAGCCCACTGCTTGCATACTCTTGCCACCTGAGGTTTCAGCAACACACATGTGCTTAGCTTGCACTCATTGCTGCAGAAACTCTTGTGAGAGTGCATTGACCTTGAGCGCAAAGATTACCATGCTGTCTGGTGAAAGTCTTCTTTGGTTGGTTTGCATGCGTTGGGACTCACAGCAAGCATATGTTGGGACTCACAACAAGCATGTGTTGGGACCCACAGCAAGTATGTGTTGGGACTCATAGTTGGGAACATAGCAAGCATGTGTTGGGACTTACAGTTGGGACTCACAGCAAGCATGTGTTGGGACTTACAGTTGGGACTCACAGCAAGCATGTGTTGGGACTCACAGCAAGCAATATGGTGTGATGTGGTGCTTGCAGGCATTGGAGACCAGGATACAGAAGAACATTGCCAAGAAAGGGGACTCCATCAAATTGAAGCCTGTGTCTGCACAGAAGGTGTCTGCCCACAAGTCTCATCAGAGTCCAACAAAATAAAACTGTATATTGTGTTCATGACATCAATCAGCAGACCGCAAATGGGTTTGTCATGTCAATCAAAGCATGGCACTTAACCAAGCTCTGCAAACTAGTGTATCCTTGGGAAAGTATACCTGTATGCAATATATCAAGGAATGAGAGCATTGCTTGACAGTCACTGAAAGAGACTTGCATATGTGCCGGCCTTTGCACCCAGCATTGATTCAACCTCTGCAAGCTCATTGTCTACATAGTACATAGTCCTTCTCCCAAAAATTGGCAGCTTGTTCTCGGCCCAGCTAGAGTCGTCCTGAAAGCTGCGCTGATCACCAACAAGAGGCCAGGACTGCTCTTGACCTTCACACCACGCCCCAGTGATAACTACAACATTCTCATCATACTGTTGTTGTGATCTGACCATAACTTTGGGGGGGAGGTTGGTGTGTAGATCTGACCATCAGCTAGCATAGACACTGACAGTCACATGGCAATTTGACTGCTTGTCAAACTGCAGCTTCTTGCGCATGATGACTGCAGAACCTTCAATAGGCCTGCGAAGCTCCACATGCACAGTCTGCTGATGACAGCCTGTGCTGAGTGCGAATGTGTTTGCAGCAGCCCCCAAGAAGTTGTCTTGCAGCCACAAAAATGGCAATTGCAGGAATCTGTTTTCTTAGTGGTATGAATCCGATGACCAATTCCCGAAACTGCACTTGTCAGCAAAGCTCGGTAAACCGTCGGGATTGCAGGAATCTGTTGCTGCTGACAACGACAACCCAGCACACCTTTGGGTTATACTTCGGCAGGTCAGTCAGCTTGAATTGCGACGAACAATTATTGAGCCTGGTTGCCCACGCCTGCCAGGCAGCTGCCCATAGGGCATCCAAGGCTCCTGGTACAATTGACAGTGCATACATTTTGCGTAGTGCTGCTCCATTCTTCCACTCCAAACAAATTGTCAAGTTAAGCTTTGTGTATTTGTGATCATCTTCAGTGGCGAGACAGCTCACTGTTGGCATCAGCTCTTCTGCGCACTTCTTTGCAACGCTGAGACAATGTTCAGCAAATCCAGCAGCACAGGTACAGCAGGTCAGCGCAAAACTGAGTGCTGACTTTGCATCTAGACCGTCCAGGACAAGCTTGGCAAATCGAGTAAGCCAGCACTTGGCTGATGCTGAGAATATACTGGCCCTGCGAGTCAGCAACCCCAGACCAGAGTGTCCCTTGTCATGATCATGCACACAGCTTCACAGTCTACAGGGCCAAAAGTAAAAGCAGCAGCACTGTTAACATGCACTGCTTTCCAGTCCACATTAGTTAGATGCAAGCACTGAACGCCCGTTGATGTTTTCTTTTCAATCGCAAGCGCTTAAGCATCTGACACACGTGGCACAGATCAAAATGTAATTACTGAGGTGACAGGCTACAGGTGACACAATATATCTGAGGTGACAGACATTGCAACAGCATTGCACGCAGCAAAGCACTAGTAGCTGATTCTTCAAGACAACCCACTGCTTGTCTTTCAGGCAATTTGAACGCATACAAGTATTCCTGGGTCTGCATATTGATATGTATATGCCATTCAAGATGCAATATTGCTCAACATGCTGTATGAGGGAAAAACACTATTGTGCATTCAGTGCAAACCACCTGTTGAGCGTATCACCTGCTGTACGCCTCAAGATCGTGGTGACAGACCTGTGGGTGTTCCTTCAGGGTTTTGTTGATAAGATGCAAAGCACTGTGCCTCTCATCCAAAAGGTCTTGTGAGGAGATGTTATGGCTCAAAGGGGTTGCTGGCTTGCTGAAAGGTAGGAAGGCCAGCAAGTGACTTGTCAAAGGAGTTTCAAAGTGGTGTTGGTACCAAATGTGAGCTGATCAAGCATAAGTTTGCTGTTAATTGCGAGGAATTACAAGACAGGAGATGCTCAAATGATAGGTCGAGGCCAATGAGTGACGTCGACAACAAGGAAGGACTTGAAAGCAAGCACACCTTCAATAAAATATGAGCCACATAGTGATCCAGGTCAAAAACATGACCATTGACCACTCCGTGTTCTTTGTGGCGATGCGGTCAGACAATGGACAAATGCGACTGCCTGACGATGTCATTCAAGGCTAAGTGTTTGCTGGCTTGTGTCGCGGATGGCTCGGACAACAATAGTTTCCCGTATGAAGCTTCTGCTGGCATTATTACTCATTACTCATTGCATGAGAGAAGAGAAGTGTTTTACATCATGCATCACAGCAACCGCATAGCAAAGCCCACGAGTAAAGCCTTGCTGCAATAGCACACTTTTGTAGAGCAGCAAAAGATTCATAAAGTATCATCATGCCTGCATTGGCTGTGTCCACGAACGGTGAGTGATTCGTTGCATGGCTTCGTTGCATGGCTTCGGGAAAATTCGAGCTAGCAGTTGATACGCTTGATTGACCGCAGTCAGCAAATCTCAGTCCGACCAAGAGGACGTAGCAAAGCAGCTGTCTCAGCAAATTTGCAAAGCGTTTCCCAAAAATGAAGCGGTGAGCTCCAGTCAAAGTTTCATCACTACTGTTTGTGCTGCTACACTATGTGGTACAAGTGATCTGGCATGCACTGCAGAAAATGCTTGTGACCTTTCGGCAAGATGCTACTCTGATTTTTGGCGGCAACACTGAGCCTGCTGCTCTCGCTGAGCTGTACTATGCAGCTGGAGGTCAGTAGTCAGGAGGCACAACAGAAAGCTTGACAGACGATCTGATGCAACTGTTACCAAAGCCATGTCTGGTGCAGGCTTTGGGCATGACATACATACCAAACTGACAAAGTTGATTCAAAGTATACTGCAGGAGACTCTTGGAGTGAGTCCTGGCCGATGTCATTGTGTGGTAAGGTCACTAAGACTTAGTAATACGTATTTGAGCAAGTTGCCTTGAGTATGTTCTGTTTGATTTCAAACAGCATCAACAATCTGTATAGAGCTGCACAATAACACAGGTTCATCACACATGAGTGTAAGTGTGCAGTAATGCGCGTGCAGTTTCAAGAACAGTCACATCAGAATTGGGGATGTGGAGGCAAAGTCTTGGCAGACATGCAGGCCTCATGAACTTCCTACACAAGCCTTGTGACGGTACTGAGCTTTCACAGCAAAATCTACAGCTTTGTCTAGGCAGACATGGATTGCCCTTTAAAGTTCTTTCCCAAGTTTGGATCCAGTTGTGCTGCGCCATACTGGAACATCAGATCTCGAATGTGTCAGCACTAAGAGTTACTCAGTCGACCATTCATGGGCAGATTGCCAATGATGACTCCGTGACTTGATGATGGTGATTACCTTATAAGCACTTAAGTGAGCTATTCAGTCCAATGTGAACACAAAGTCCTTGAGGACGTGTATCAGATTCTGAGATCCAATCTATCCAGCATCCTGACACACAAAGCATCCTGCCAACGATCGCATTATTACAACAAAATGCACAAGCTGCAACACGGACAAGACAGTGGATAATTTGGCTGATACAGCGTCATCATTCCTCGTCAACACACAATGTTCGTCATGCATCTGTGAGCTCTCTATTGTGAGCTCTCTACTGTGAAGAAGACGAAGAAGATTACAAGCTATGCTGTGACGGTGCTCACCAGTTACGTCAATCGTCGGAGCGTAATAGTGGTTTATCGAAGCAGCTGCTAGTCGTTGTGCGCCAATGCTTGGAGGCATTGCCTGACACTGCAGCGTGCTGACCTTACACACAAATTTCGCGCCCTGCCTCGCAGCCTTCTCAACGGAGCAGTCGTCAGCAGTGTGACACACAAGCAACCTTTAGTCTATTTCGACGCCCAAGTCGCTGCTCGCGCGGTACGCACTGCTTGCACCAGGACTGCCAACAGGTGCTCGTTGGTGATCACGCCCGTGACTGAGTTTACTTTGCTCGTCTGCTGGGCCGCACATGAGGCAACGTCTCCGCCCGGGCTTTTGATCATGCCTTCATGACCCCTGTGAACGTCGTGAGAGGCTTTACCTATGCCATTATCGGAGTCTCAGGTGCCCTACCTAAGCAAATACACGGATTCTTGAGGTCACCAGGCTAAATCACTCGAGGTGCTGAGAGTTTGCTCTGTATGCAGGTCTCATATTTCTGTATTGCTGTATAGCAGCCGCTACAGTTGTCCCCTGGCGCAAGACAAAACGTGAATCGTATGCCATCAAGTCTTTCAATGGCTACTGGCATGCCAGGGCGCTGCTGCTGCTGACCGGTGGCTTGTGGGTGGTAAGCCAACAGCATCCCGCTCCCTCATGCCTGCAAGCCAAACACTGCCCTAGGCCTGCTTCTGTTACATTGTCAGCATCAAGTCTCATTATACATTGGCTGCCTGCAGCTTGTCCAGATCCTGCGCTTGGATTCACTATGGACCCCAGATTCAGTGATCCTGCGGCGGCGCCCCAATGTCACAGACTGGACCCGGCATGGCCTGCTGTGCCGCCTGTACTTGACATTGTCCCTGGGCTTGTTACAGCCCCTGTTCTTGCTTCTGTCTCTGATGCTGTGCCAGGGAACTCTCAGGTATATTGATGCCTGAAAAATCGGCATAACATGCGCTTTCGTAACATGCGCTTTCAGCAGTAGAGCTGCTCTGACACAGCTTGCATGCTTCTGTTGCATACCTGCAAAGTTGCAAGCCAGCTACAGCATACCATTAGTCCTACTATGTAATACAATCTGTCTGCCTTCACCCGTTATCATGCTCAACAGGAGCAGAAGCAGGGCAATGGTGCAAACATTGTGCGCGCAGCATGCATGTGGACTGAGAAGCATGCATCTTCTCATGCCCGCTGCAGTTGATCCAAAATCATCAGTCTGACTCATCACAAAAAGGCATATGCAGCACTGTCTTAGCCTGTACCTGCAGCATGAGTGCACACCGCCACAGGCATGCGGTGCTGTGAACAGAAAACATCACACCGCACTGACAGTGTAAGTCTGACCTTTAATTCAGCCTCCTGCTCTGGTTATTTAACATTATGCTGTTTGACCCTTGTAGTCGTCCCAAGAAGCACAGACGCTGCATCCCCAACCTGAAAGCAGTCAGCCTGGCATTTATGTGGACATTCCCCATCCTCTTCCTCCAGAGCGTGGTGGCCTGGATCAGCATCTTCTTCAACGGTGACAGATGGGAAAGCCAGATGCACAGCTTCCTGCACTTCTTCTTCGCCACATATGAGTTTGGCGACGCGTATGGATGTGGAGCGCAATATGCCAGCCAGTAAGCATCTCTGGCCTGTCATTGAAGGGATTGCATCTGTCTTTTGGCAGTGTTCATACAGCATGGTTGTTGTCAGGCTGTCTGATGTAAGATTCCTTGCATTGAGGGTCCAGGGATTAGGGTTCAGGGCGTGAAATTTTATAGCAGTTCTGGCAATGCGTGTGCATCTTGAGCAAAGATGCTGTTGCAGACCAGCAATAAAGTGGCAGGCCACCAGCAACACCATTTTTGCTCAACATGCACACACATTGCCAGAACTGCTATAAATCTCACGATGGTCTGCATATGTTAGGCAGAGACATGGCATGGCAAATGCTGGCAGGCGTGTTGTACAGCATGCCAAACACTCTTGCAGTTGCATGCAACAGATTTTGTGATTGTGATTGCGTGGCTGCAGCATCTGAGTGCAGACCAATTCGCATCGCAGTCAGCAGTATGCGCAAGTGTTGTTATTTGGCTGTGGTCCTCCTCTGCTGCACAGTTGCAAACTGTTTTTTGTTACCTTTTGTTCTGACAGTTTCCTAAACTCAAGTGAGCAATTTGATGCTGTCAGCATGCGTATGTGGTGGCTTTGATGGTGTTGCATACAGGAAGCTGCTCAAGGATGTACATACCATGGCGCAGACTACGACTGAATGCGTCAGTGACTCAATGAATGAGTTGATTAAGCAACTCAAAGAACCATATGACTGATTGATGAACAAATGACCAAATGAATGACTAAATGACTAACCAAATGAACGAATGAATCATTGATTGAGCGAGCTGTTCAGCGAGTGGTAAGTGAGCGAGTGAATGAACAAATGATTGAAGGATGGAATGAATGTCGCAGGTGTGCCCTGTGCGTCTTCCCAGCAGTAGCCGACATCGTGTCCGTGGCCTTCACCACACTGTACTTGCTTGCACTGTGGACCACGACGAAGCGCATGATGACAGCTGCCATCAATCGCAGGATCCAGCGCCGCCTGCGCATCTTCCAGTTTGTCACCATTGCAGGTCTGTTCAGCCGTGTGGCAACCCTGTGCTTTGTGACCTTGATAGATTGGATCTCAGATACACGTTCCCAAGATACACTGAGTTACAGAGCTTGGTAAAGTGCCTGGATCAACCCTGTGTTCTTGTCAACATGTATCATTCAAACTTGACAATCTCGGAATTCTCCCAGGTATTGTCTGTTGACTCGCCTGATGAGTCCTCAAGACAAGACAGGAGATGCAAGTTGATTGATTGATTGACGTTGTAGTTCTGCACTGCTGGCATTGAGCATGTACTTTATCGCAAAACCCCGTGTATGCATTATCTCCAGCTTGTCAGATGTGCATTGCTGCATGACAGGCTTTGTCAGCTATTGCTGACAGTGATTGTCATATGAGGCCTGAATGAGTGTTGTGTCTTGAGTTTTTTTTGTTGTCTCCTGCATTGATGGCACAGCTTGCCTCCTCCCAAATGAGGTTTTTGTTTACGGTTTAGCCTGAACCGTAAGCATAGACAGGTCTGTTGCTGCCTGTGTGGATCAGCCAGGCACAGTGTTAGTAGGATGACCTCAGTGTCAGGCATGTTGTTAGTCTGACTGGCTCACATAAAGTGAACCTTGATACTGCCTGTTGGAACATGGTCTAGCCCTACTATTAGGACATCAGGCCATTCTGACAGACGATGTGAATAAAGGCCAGCTTCAGTCTTCCATGCAAGAGCATCTTTTTTACAGTACGGTCTCAGCTGTTACATGGGTCGTTCTGTCTCGTTTTTGTTTCTTCGAGACCGAAGCTATACCATGCATGCCGTGTTGCCAAATCAGGCTCAGTACTGACAAAGCATCTGCTGCTTGAGCAATCACACCCATGAAGCTCTGAAGAAGCCTGTCTGGAGGGAGCTGATTTGCCTCCCATGCACCTCATGCCTCATGGCTAACCCTGCTTTTGAATAATCATCACTATTATTACTTTCATACCTAGTACCGTAGTGCTTTTAATGTTGTTCGGTTTTTATATAGGGTCGCGCCTTTGTCAGGCCGTCATTACCATCTGTATTTACGGTTTGTAACGTCATTCGCACTGTGTAACGGGCCTGTAATGACGGTCGGGCCAAAAACAATTATTTGTTTAAATGATCAACATCAAAAGCACTACGGTACTGCTGTTAGGTATTATTCCATGGGCATTGTCTGTCAACTTGTCCGATGAGTCACAAAAACACAAAATGCAAATTGATTGATTGGTTGATCAATTCAATGGGTTGCTGCAGCTCTGGGGTCAGGTGAAGCCCTAAGGAACGTCACTCTGGTGTCCACTCCATATCATTGTTGCTATTATTATTATTATTATCATTATGATAATTATTATCAATGTCAATGGGTTGCTGCAGCTCTGGGGTCAGGTGAAGCCCTAAGGAGCGTCACTCTGGTGTCCACTCCGTACCACTGGACCTTCCAGATGCTGTGGGTCATGTACTGGCTCACCATCTGCCTGCTGGTGTGCTTTACGACGTGGCTGCTGGTTGTGCAGCCTGTGCGCAGCGCAAAACAAGCAGCAAAGGTGAGAAAACGCACTCATTCAGGAAGTCATTTGTTTCTGTGTTCGTTCATTCAGTCATTCATCCATCCATCTTTCTACCCCAATGTCCACCCATCTGTTCAACCTGCACCCATCTTTTCAACCTGTCTGTGATTTATTCATCCATCTATTCATTTCACATCTGCCTTCCACAAGTCTTCCCCCCTCGGTCAGGTATGTATGTAGTCATGAGTGGCTCCCTGTGTGAGATCCTGTGACGGCAATCAGCGTATCAACAATGATGTGTGTCGATGTGGTCTAAATGTGACTGGAGCTAACAGTGCTTTACTATGACCTGAAGCACATGCACAGCCACATCAGGTGGTCACGGCCACATCATGAAGCAGTGATTGAGTAAAGTTTTACTGCATGCACCTCCTGATTTCTAAATGATGTTTGGAAGCAACTCAATGATCCACAAGTCCTTGATGGTGCTGCCTTGTTTGTGCTTCTGAAGTGCTGTTGGTGTGTGAAAATCATGCTGTGCTTGTTGGCTTTTACTGTACTGATACTGCGCTTATTGGTAGTTACTGCGTTCTTTGGATTGCACATCTAACTCTTCACAGTGCACATTGCTGCATTTGCACCCTGACTTGCGGGATCGGATTTACTTCTAGAACTACTTGTGTATACAGCAGTGTGCATCAAAAGAGGAAGATATCATTGTGTGTATTGCAGTTCTAGCATTTGCCGTGATAGACACATGGCCTTGTGATCACAGTGATTGCGGGAAGGGCATTTTAGATTGACTCTTAGAGTCATAAATGTATGCCTTATGATATTGCAGGAGCATGAAGCATGAAGCCTCAAGAGATGACGACTTTTGAATCCAGTAAGACAGTGCCTTTGCTGGAGGATTCAAAGGATGCGAAACAAGTTGACAACCAGAAGTCTGCAAAAGATGCAGCATACAATGACAAGGAAGCTGCAGGATCAGCCGATGACAAGAAAGTGGTTGACAAACTAAATCAAGTTTAACATTGTAAAGCCCTTGTGATTCATGAGGAGTGGTCTGTAGCCAAATGCATTTGAGAGATACTGCACACAGAGACTTGCAGCCTTTGCTGCACCCATTGTGCCTATACATTTGCAGCCTGGCTCCATGTTGCACATGGCGTTGGCTGCTTGTTCATTGAGCAACTTCCAGAGCGCATACATTCATTTATTCAAATGGAGCCACTGCGTCTTTGTTTGGTAGTTTGAAAATCAGTCAGTGCTCATTGAGCATGCGAGGCTACATTATAATGCCGATGTATGCCATGCAGTGTTTGATCCCTTGGATAAGACTTAAACTCAAAGGACCAGTCTCAAATCCAAGCACAGGTCAAATCGCCACATTTAATACCACATTCAATGCACTTGTAAAACAATGTTATACTCCTCGAACACCACTGGCTGAAGGCTAACCACAATCTGCTGCACCCCATCCACGCAGGAGTTTCAGGCTCCAGCATTGCATTTTGACAAGCATCATTCGAGCCAAGGGCTGCAACCCTAGAGATAGCGGTCCACAGGCTGTGCAAGCCTAAGTGCATCCTTGGGAAAGTATTTATGAGATCCAATCTATCAAGGAAGCCTAAGTGCACATCTCTTACAAAGTAAGCTTACAAAAGCGAGCCTGCCAGGCTCATGTAAACAAGCAGTCCACACAGCGCTTTGAAGCACCTTATGCGCAACCCTGATCTCTCACACCATCACACCTGGCTACTGAACAGTAAATGTACCATGTGGGCAGTGACCACACCAATTTGCGTTGTTCTCACAGCAACCTCTGGCCATGCTGATGGTATCTGCAGCTCTGCAGGTGTCCTGGTGCTACAGGCTTTTCTTTCTTGCACAGCATACTATATGACCACTTGCGCTTTGGCAACATGCAGCACCTGTCATCTACTCTTTACCTGAGCAGCCCGATACAATACTGGGCTTCTCATTACATTGTCTTTTCTTGTCTTTTTCTTTTTATCTACTCTTTAGCAGCTGATCAGCAGCTCGTAAAAGGCCATCCACCTCGGATTGTTCAGCCAAACCACTGCCGCGCCATCGAACCAACCCATTGCTGTCTATTAAGAATGCATACCTGCACGCAGCATGCATTGATGATGATAATGATATTAATATTAACGATAATAATAATAATTATGATTATGATAATGATAATGAGAATGATCATGATAGTAATACTAATAATAATAATAATAACAATGCTTTCCAGCTCATGATGAGTTAGGTATGTGCGGGATAAGTCTTGTCTCTCCATGCACCTGATCCAAACAGGGATCACATGAACAATCTGAGTACACTGACAAGGAGGTCATCCTACGCCCTTGCTCTTCTGCTGCATGCACACAGCAGGCAAACAGTACCATTTGGTAAATTTTGCCATGTTTAGCCAGCTCACTTGCATTGATGCTGGAGTGAAGTTATGACGCTTACCCTGTCAGCCTGTTTGGCATCTCCAATGCCTTTCTGATCTGTGTCGTGTCTCCAAAATGAAAGAGGTAGTCCGTCTGCATGGCACTAGTCTTGGGGCTGTCTACATTAGCCCCTGCCTGATTCTGCCCCAGGCCAGGGCTGTTTTGGTCAGTACTGGCTTCCACAAGCTGCTGCTGCTGCTGCTGCTGCTGCTGCTGTTGTGCAGACTGGTTCAGCTCAGCACCTGCCTGAGCGGCTGATGATGGCACCGCTTGCTGCTGCTGGGAACCTTCATGAGTAATCTCAGCGCCTGGCTGAGAAGCTGACTCCTGCTGAGCTTGCTGTTTCTGCTGCACCAGCTGCTGGGGAGTCAGGGGGGTGGCTTGAGAAGAAGAAGAAGAAGAAGAAGATGAGGAGGAAGAAGAAGAAGAAGAAGTCAAGGATGGACCTGGTGTAGAGGAGCCAGATTGGGATGCATGTGCAGCTGGGGATGGAGTGGCCTGTGCTGGGGATGGTATGGGGGCTTTCCCGCGTTGCGCCCTGAGAATGATTTGCTTGAAGGGCCACACCGACATCACCTACAGACATGTGACTTCAAAGGTAACCGGCACATAATGCACAGTATATGACAGCAATACAGTATCCAGTTGCGGTGCGTTGTCTGCTGCGCGTTCAATGAGTTCAAAACATCTGTGATGGCAGCAGTAAGAAGTCATGTGCTCTGCGTCTTATGCGTTGCACATTGTAAGGACACCTCATGACATAGATGAGATGCTGTACAGCACCAAGTGCATCTATATCAAGAGGAGCCCTTACAATGTGCAGCGCATAAGATGCAGAGACAGCGGCTTCTTGCTGTTGACGGTCACAGACAACACGAGCACAGTATGCATAGCATGAGACAGTGATAGAGCGTCCAGCACCAAGTGCACGGCATATGATGTGTAGCAAGAGGTTATGGCATGAATACAGCGTGCAGCGCATGACTTGCAGAGCAAATGGCTTCTTACTGCTGATGGTAACACACTCCAGCACAGCATGTGACAGTGACACGATGTTTAGCACCAAGTGTGCAGCATGTAGTGTGTAGCATGAAATTACGTTGGTTATACAGTGTGTAGTGCATAATTGCAGAGCCAATGGCTGCTTACTGCTGACTCCACAAAGGACAGCTCAAAGTAGTGGGCGCCCTGCTGGCTGCCATATCGTTCCTTGAAAGGAGTGCTCCAGCTGGCAAGGATGTCCTGCAACAGTAATGATGATAATGATAATGATAATGATAATGATAATGATAATGATAATGATAATGATAATGATAATGATAATGGTAATAGTAACAACAATGATAATACTAATAATGATGATAATAATAAGTTCATTTTCCAGCTCATGATGAGCTAGGTACTTGCGGGCCAAGACCTGCAACAGTCAGGGCAAGGTATACATGCTTGCTGTCGAGGCTGCTGCACATGTGATCCAGCATACATATGCATTTGCCTGCATCCAGTGCTGTACTGTTCTGGATGGACTATGCATTGCACGCAAACTGGAGGCTCCAAATGGAACACACAGCTGAAGTTGGCAATGCATAAGTGGTCGTCACCTCGGCTCCTGCACGAAAGGCTGTGCATAGCAAGGCTGCTTGATGCTGCCCTGGAGGTGGAGGGATGGTACACTGAACTCCATCTGGCCTCACCATCTATCAACGCACAAACATAGTGGTTGAAGGACAGGTTCAAGGCTCACAAGGGTTGCGTCAAGCACACAGATAGACACACAGCTTGAGGAGTGCACTCAGTGTGGCTGCACCTGTGTTGAGGGAAATGGCTGAGCAGCCTGAGCATCGATGAGGCGCTCTGGAGAAGAGAATATTTTGCCGTGTTGATCCCGCACAGCGCGAAAGTCATCGAAGTAACCATGTTGCATGTCTTCCTGGATTCAATATTGTGCTTGTTACACTGGGATCAGCCGCCAACAACTACTCACAAAAAGGTACCAACGGCTGTAGATGTACCTTAAGTTTACGTCTGCGCTCGACTCTTGCCTGCTTGCTGAAAATCTGCAGCACAGCGTGACAATTCAGCAACAGCTTCTTATCACGACCGTCAAGCGATGAGGCCTTGCATTCAGTATTCAATGCTGCAACAGCTTTTGTGACCTCAAATAGCTTGATGCCGCGGTCTTGCGTTAGCTGAAAGCTGGCTGATGGGCATAACATGCTCTGGCAGCTCCATGCACGCAAGCAAGCTTGCCGCGCTGCTTGAGCTCCCGAGCGATAAGAATGCATCGCCTCGAGTACTGCAAAACAAAATTCGGGCACCAAAGAGGAAAACAACAACCCACGTTGCTGAACGCTGTGCTGCTTGCTGTAGCGAGCAAGTCAACGCTGACTGCCAATTCCCATGTGCATTGCCATTTCATGCAAATCGTAAGTTATGATTCATAACACTGGCAAAAAGCGTTTTTTTGGTACATGATTTGAAGAAAAGGTTTCCTGACTGACAGCATTCGTGAGGGCCTGGTAGCAGGAAGTGTCAGCAGGCATGCGCAAAGCACGTAACGCACAGCAAACGTTGTCTTCTGGCCACGCCATGACCCGCATTGATGACAGCCAGTGTAACAGTGATACAACAGTCAGTAGACCTCAGACTCTGAATGCCATGTCATTTCTGAAGCATGTCAAATCACTTGGTTGCAAACTCTCAATGCCATGCAATGCGTTCGTTTCCAGAGCACAATCTCAAAACGTATTATGTCCCAAGCAGTATATGACAAACAGTTTTGACGACGCATAATGCCAGATGCTGCCTGATCACAATCAAGTGCCTTACACATATCAAACAGTGCACCTCAAATTGTGAGTCTTTCACCAGATGTAAAGCCAGAATGTTGAATGGGTGCTCAGAGTGGAGAACAAAGACCAAATCCAGAGCAATTATCAAGTGGTAGACATGCATGCAACTGCATTGCATGCGTGACCCCACAAGGTTGCGACCCAGTGCTGGCATGAATGTCTGTACATAAATAAATAGATTTTTCAACAGAGTGTCATCAGATGGGAGTGAGCATTCTCGAGTGAGCATTCTTCATTCATCTGAGTTCAGGTCAACATCTCCCCAAGCACGGCTGCCTGTTGTAGCAGCACGAGACAGACCTGAGGCCTCTGAAGCCTGCATTGCATATGCAGAGCATGGCACACACTTCAAACAGACTTGCTCAGGGCTAACTGCTCCAGACAATTGAATCTTCATTGCAGGCCATGCAGCCATCCTAGCATGTGGGCAATGATGAACAATTTGTGCACTGCACCATCTGACAACATTGTGAACGTGTTTGAGGATGCAGACAATGGTGCCGCAGCAGGACAACAGCAGGCAGTGCTTTCAAGGCAAAAGACAGAAGGGAAACATACAAGGTATAAGGGGTGCTTTTACGCATGACAGAGGCAAACTCCCGGTTACGCCGCTGACGCAGCAAAGCATGAGGCAAAGCTGCCAATGCTGCAAGTAACCACACATAAGACAAAAGGAGAAGGACACAAGGCAAGAAGGGTGTGACTCACATTAGCCAGGCGGGAGAGGGGGCGTGCCCGGTGGGTGGCCGCAGCATTCTGCACTGCCTCTGCCTGTCCTGCTGCATCGCTAGGGAAGCTCACGATGGGACCCTCATATGAGCCTGCATACAAATATATATTTGGGTGGCTTGCTGACCTATGCCACCCAGAGTACTGTGCTGCAGATTTGAGCTCCGGCCTGCCGCCTCAGGAGGCTCCTGTTACAATTGCTGAAAAGCACAAGTTGTTCTTTTTTTCTCTTTTCTTTGCTGCAGGGTTGGGAGACGCTGTGCAGATGCCTTTGTGCATCTGTGGATCAAGCTCACAACAGAGTGGTTGCATGAGTAATTGTGCAGAACAAAGGTGCAGGCATGAATCAGGAGAGAACTGCCAGCAGTGGGGCAAGGGCAGGGCAGGAAAAGGGGCAGGTCCAGGGGCAAAGCACCCAAAATGCAGGCATTCAATATGTACCTGAACCATAGGCGTACGCCCCAGAGGGGTCCTGAATGAGGGGTCTGGAGGGGCGGGTCTCCAGCATGGCAGAGTCTGACCTCTCATCTACACTTCCCTCCCTGTCTGTCCGAGACAGAGGTGTGAAGCCTGGTCCAGCCTGCACATGTCAATGCACCTCTGTGCTGCAGCATCTTTGCTTGCAGTGACAAGTCACCATTCATCATCTCACTCCATTAGACATGGGTTTAAAGTTGGGCTTAGGTATGTACAATTCTGAGTGTGTCTTTTCCAAGAACACAACAGCATTCAGCATGGGTACTTACCAATGCTGTCTGTACATCTGTGCCTGACATGACATGATGCAGCCAGTGCTTGAGTTCATTGATGGAAGGCTGCCATGTGGGCACAGACATGGGCAACTTTGAGGCACACACACCTGAGGCGTTGCCTGTTCATCTTCTGATGTGACCCTAGCGCCTGCTAGGGTTGACAGTGGCAGCTCACTGCGCATTGATGTCAGGCCATTACCAATTGACTCTGACCCAGACCTGCACCAAACTCAAGGCCTGGATTTATGCATCACATGCGTCATAACAATCATACAACGTTGGTACTATATGCATCAGTCAGTCAGTCAATAGCAGTAGATTGTACTACTAGTCTACGCATGCCTATGCATTGCATGGACACATACTGTATATGAACGTCAAGTTGCTTCACGCATATATATGGTGGTTCATGCAGGCGCATGATTTGATGATCATGTGATCATCACACCACAGTCAGTGTAGTGCATGGCCTGCAACGCAGCATACATGCATGCAGTGATGGATTTAGATTTGGGGTCATCAAACTGCATGCAGAAACAGTCATCGGTGGCAAGAATACCAGTGAGATGGTGCTGAAATCGCTGTGATGACAAGCCAAATCTTGGTACCACAGGGTCTGGTGTGTCCCCACACAGTGTCAGTTCTCAGAACTGTGCAATTGGGGGTATGCATGGCATCGCATGGGTCAAGGGGCTAAGGGGTTAAGCTTCAGTCACACTCAGTGACCTTGGATGTACCAATCTTGATTGTCAGAAGCCTCATTTGAGATCTTCTGTCAAGGGCAGAGAAGCAGCGAAGAACAGGAAAATGACAAGCAGCTGTCACTTGAAAAAGCAATGTAAATACTCACTACAACACATGTGTCACAAGTTTAGAGCAATGACATCTTGAGGAAACATGGGGTTGTTGATGAGGCATGCAGGAAGCTCAGTCACTGCAAACAAGAGACAGGCAATGGCGACAAGTGACCAATCAAAATGCTGAAGGAGAACAAGCAGCAGACAGAGCCAAGAAGAAGAAGGAGATGGAGGTGAAGAAGAGGAGGAGATATGTACCTTGAAGCAGTGCCGTCCTGAGCAAACATGGGGTTGACGACGGTGCCTGTGGGGGAGCCTGTCCCAAAACGAACCCTGAGAGGCATGCTAGTGGGAGCAGAAGGCTTCACATCCAGCTCCACCCCTTTTGCTGTGCCCTTCAAGCTTGCCTTTGACGCTGCCTTGCCTGCACACAGATTCTCACACACATCAAATGCAACAGCACCTTGTAGCTTGCCTTTGACGCTGCCTTGTCTGCACCCAGATTTACACACATCAAGTGCAAGAGCATCTTCAAGCAGGACAGGAAGGATCAAGACAGAAGGCTTCACTCAACCCTCTGTGCCCTTCAGGGTTCCTCTTGATGCTGACTGATGCCTTTGCATGCACAACAGTAAGTCAAGGCTGATGCCATGCATTTGTTTGTCAGGAGGACATGACATTGAGTGTCTGTTCATGCCTGATTTTGGTCAAGCTGTCTGTCTGTTTGTCAGTCAGTCTGTCAGTCAATCAGACTGTCTGTCAGTCTGTCTGTCTGTCAGTCAGTCTGCCTGCCTGCCTTCACACAAAAACACACCAGAGAGCAACAACTACAACCCTGAATGCACAAGTTGATAGGGCCATGAAGCCTCAGATTTGCATCCATGCCTTTGGTAGTGCTGTTCAGTCTGATCAGGATGCTGCTTACCATCAGTCATTGTGGTATCAGTCACCACAGCAGCTGCTGCAGCAGCCTCTGCTGCAGCCTGCCTCTCTTCCTCTTCTGCTTCCCTGACCTTGCTCCTCCTCCACACACACTACAGACAGACAGGAAGGGACATGTGATTGCCACCACAGAGATGATTTTTGAGCTATGACAGCACACAATTGCAGCTTTCACTGTCGTAATTGCAGCTTCGCTGCTATGTCTGGCCAAAAGCAATAATAACAATGAAAATATTGATGGTTTCTGGCTCATAATGGGGTGGTTACCTGCAGGACAGTGTAAGGGTGAGGTATTGTGATTGTTATGCATGACCGCACATAATTCAGAAACGTGCTGTGCATGACAGCAGCACTTGCATGAAACAGGCAACACATCAACATTCTCTCCCCAGCTCATTACTGTATTTCCATCACGAACGACTCAAAGATTGAAGAAGACTAGGTGATTGGAATCAAGGCATTCACCTGAAAAGGCCCAGCCTTGATTGATTGTCCCCAGCGACATGACAGTTGTGCTCATGTTTCAAAACCAAAGAACATACACATATACGCTACACATGTGCATTATTACTAAGCAGCGTCGACTCACCAAGCAGCACATCAGTGCCAGGAAGACCGCGCCGATGACGCAACCAATGATGATTCCCGCCATATCTCCAGATGACAGCTTGTTGTTGCTGGTGGTGGTGGTGCTGTCTGTGGTGTCAGTGCTTAGCACAGAGACGGCCACTGTGGCATTCACATCACCAGCGCCAGCGTTTCCCGCCAGATCCTGATACGTGCCTGCAAGCAAATAGTTACACATTTGACGCCAAATCCTGATATGTGCCTGCAAGCAAGTATTTATGCACTGGGTCATTGCGAACTACACAGGAATCTATCTTTGCCTAAGGTCAGGTGTGTAGAGTGCTGGGAAGCTCCCTGTCAGGCTTGGTGCCCTCACATTGCAAGCAACTTTGCTCTTGGCTGTGTGCATCTTTCTTGCTGGTTTGTCCATTCCGCGCATGACTGCTCGTGGTGGAAGAGACTGGATTGGGCACAAGTGCAAGACACTGTGAGGATGCATGTCGAAGCTCTTGGAGAAAGATAGCGTGGAAAGCAGTGCGCAACAGATGCATCCAATGGAGGCATGCAGAGAAACAACTTTGGGCATGTACAAACAACGCAGCCAAATTGAAAGTCAAGCATTCACAGCCATGCAAATTATGATGGACTGTGTGACAGAAGAACTCTGAGACGAGGCATGACAGTCGTGTCATGGTTTGCATTCAAGCAGAGATGAATGCACATGCAAAGCATGCATAGCATATGTGTCATTCTGCTGAAGTAAGCATGTGAGGAAGAAGAGAAAGGCTCACTTCCGGTCACCATGAGCAAAGCTGACTTGGTGTTATCAGCCACAATGGTTGCGCTGTACTGCTGCTGTGACACTGTCTCATTCAGACCAGCATCAGACAGAGCACCCCCCTTGATGAATGCATACTCCTCCCCAAACCCAGTCACAGCCTCACTGAAGCTGAAGACCACATCGGCTCCGTAAGTTACGCTGGAGGAGCTGGTCGGGGTCAGCGTAAAGTACTGCAGCTTACGGCTGTTACGCCGTAAGTGCCTGGCCACAGTTGACTGTGCGAGTGTGACGTTCTTCTTCCCAGATTTCTCAATGATGGCCAATGTGGGGGGGGTGATGTCGTAGGTGATGGGGCTCAGGAGGATCTGGGTGGCTGCCCCACTGCAGTCTGTTGGGGTCCACCATAGATTTGAGAGTCCCTCTGCTGACAGCTGCAGCAGCAATCAGGTGATAAAATTCTCGTACACCCACAGCTGGTAATGCAATATCAAATCCACCAAACCCTGACAAATCTACCAAACCCTGACGAGTACACTGAACCCTGACACATCCACCAAATCCCCCAAATTGAAAAAGAATGAGCCAGTGACTTGGTTTGGGTTACTGCAAAATTCAGTCAAGAGCATGCGTTCAGGCATGGATGTGCAGTAAATGACACTGCTGCCATGCTGTGATTGTACACGGTGACAACTAGTCTGTGCGCTGTGCTGTAACGTCTGATGTAGTCCTGTGCGTACTGTGCTATGTAATGTGCCATAAGTGCCAAGAGCTGTGCATGCCTTCTGTGTAGCAGAGCATGCCTCTTGTATGAGCTGCAACAGATGTGGCGTCTTGGGAGGACGAATCTTCCCACTAGTCTGTACACCCAATGCTATGCATCATACATACCTACATGAGCTAACAGTAAGGGTGGAGACAGGATATGGGCAGAGCGCTGACCCCCATACCTGGACATCAACCTAGTATGAATGGGCAGAGCGCTGAAACACATACCTGGACAACAATCTGGTATGAGGTGTCAGACAGCTGAGTGAGGCCCTGCACAGCCCCTACTCCATCGGCTGTCAGCTCACAGCTGCTGCTTGTCAAGTCATTGCATGTGGAGATCTGCAGCATAGTGGTGCCACTGTCAGGGCACTGAGAGGGGCCTATTGTGAGGGCACAATGAGGGCATGGTGAGGGTGATGTGAAGGCACAGTGAGGGTGCAGTGAGGGGGTGGTTAGGACACAGTGAAAGCATGGTGAAGGGCATTGTGAGGGCGTGGTGAGGGCATTGTAAGGGCATTGTAAGGGCACTGTGAATGCACAGGGAGGGCATGGTGACAGCATGGTGAGGGCATGGTGAGGGCATGGTGAAGGCATGGTGAGGGCACGTAAGCAAGGTGAGGCGAATTGCAGTGGTGCTTCTGCTTTCTTTGTGCCTTGTTTGCACAGTGAGAGCTACACATGCATGCAACCATGCTGGCAATGAGGCAAACAAACATGCATTCACTTCATGCGGAAATGCCACAGGGCATAGGCCTTACGGTTTGTACACAAGTGAGCTTGAAGAGACTCATTCGAGCAGTAGCAGCTGAACAGCAATAGACACGGTATGCAGACCAAGCAGCCAAAAAGATGGTGAAGTACAGTTGATTGCTGATCACTTTACACCAACGTTGGATAGAGTAAAGCTGCTCACATTGTAGCGTCTGCTGAACTCCACCACAGCTGTGACATTGACGTAGTTCACGTGCATCTTCACAGACACCAAAGCTGAGGGATAGCATGCTGAGGTAGTGCAAGGCAAGCCATAGCAGGTCGCTGGAGCTCCTTTCTTAATGCCATGCATTCTGTATTTGTATGAGACTGAGCCAAGGCTGGTTTCGTTGACCTCGCCAAGCTCTGCTGACTGGTGGAGGGAATTAGTATGCAAGGTTGCCTCTGTCTGGCCTGTGAGCCTGCGTATGCTGAGTTGCGCTGAGTCGTCGTTTGAGAGTGAAAGCTGAACGTCCTGAGGACCATCGTCTTGAGCGATGACCGATTGCGCCGAGCTGAGCACCGCAGCGGCTATAAGACAGCATGCGGTTAGGGCAAAGCCTGCTTTGCCTTTGTAGCTTGTCATGCCTGCCCCTGTCTAGCACATGCACAACGCTTGCGATGCTTTTGTGACTATACTGCTGATTGTTGCCAACTGTATCGCTGACTTGGGCACCACATCAGGCCTTGCGGCATGTCTCAGAGGGTCATACGTTTTTTTTGGCTGCGTGACACGCCCATCCGGACTGTCATCGAAGGTGGCAACCGGTGACAGGCACCCTGCAACCCTGCAGTCGTCAAGCTAGCACGGAACGCTAGCTCCCAAACAATTGGTAGGAAGAAGAAGAAGAAGAAGAAGAAGAAGAAGAAGAAGAATAATAAGGTTCCAAGCTGTGAAACGATGTTGCTTTTGTCATGACGGTCTCTGTTCACATGCAAAGCGAGACATATGTCTGTTGCACTACTGGTTGCTTGATGCAAAGTGACAATCTCCTGATGATGATTGTGTCTGTCTGCGTTACAATTACGTGCGCTAGGCGCCTTGATTATCTACGTGGCGAGCAATGTAGTCAAACAGGCTGGATCCAACGACTGTTAAATCCTTGATTGATTGACTGAAAGACTGATAACACTCCTGACTGACTGATATATCTAATAGTAATCCTAAAGATACCGCAGCTATATGTATGGATTTTTCTAGTGTTCATTGCAGTCAATGCAAAACGACCGAACGAGCACCTGAAATTAGAACAGAAAGTTGCTAGACTATTTCCTGTCTTTGGGATGATCACCACACACTTATGAACTGATCTCAAACGTTGCCAACGAATCGTTTCTATAAGTGTACACACAGGCCGTCCATAACCTGCATAACGTTGCAGGGTACAATGAGGCAGGGGCCCCGGGGCATCTAATGCACAACTTTGCCCTTCAACACATAAATCAGCAACCTCATACTCTGCTGATATAGGTATAACCACTAACACAGCCTCCAATCTCAGCTACGCTATGCTTGTGCTCATAGCCGATTGTCAGGAATTAGCCTCGCCCCAACAGTCAGCAGCAGGCGCCATGTTCATCGTCTCAGCAACTTTTGAGTCAGCAATTCCACCCTTCAGAACTGTAAATGTAGCCTCCTAGCTACATTTTAATAATGCATCAATGCATCACGCAGCCTAAAACAATTTCGCTTGACTGCATAGTGTATCTGATGCGATCAACACCGGTAGATTAGTGTAATCCTCAAAAAAGATTCATTTGACAACTAATCTATCACGGGACCTCTGTACTGCTCTTGTGCTCAAATGGTCATAATTCGGTGGATATCACATTACTGTCAGCTTATATTTTGTTCCTGGAATGCAAAAATGGACCTTGTCATCTGCCTGACCTTGTGACCAAACGTGGACATGAGTGTTCCCGCTAATTTGCAGCTGACAATCCAAATTCTTGACAATGGCCATGCAACAAAGCTCATGCACATCACGAAGACTGCATACATCGCGTACATCCATTGTTGTGCCCCTGCCCAATGGGTGCCCAACGACCAGCAATGTCAAATGTGGCATTCTGCTTAGGGACTGAAGGTGCCGTTTTGATGGACAGAGCCCAAGCCGCAGAGCTTCTAGGCGTGGCAATGATGGCACAATGTCCATGACGGGATTCAGATGGCAGTCACGATCATAAAAGCAAGAGAGCTCAAGCCTGGTCAGGTTTGTCAAGGCTGCAATGCATGCTGGTGATGGAATCAATTTGCTTGCCAGAGACTCAAGCAACTTGAGCTGCGTCAAGCAATTCAGCTTCTCCTGCCAGTCAACTGGCACAGCGTGCGCAAAACAGTTCTCTGTGATGCTCATGTGCTTCAATGTGGTCAAGTTATCACACATCGTGCACAACCTCCACTCCCCAAGTTGCTCTTGACTACTGTTGAACCAAGCCAGCATCGTGGTAACCCCTTGAAGTTGAACCAGTTCGTTGATGCACAGGGCAGAACGGTTGCGGGTAACGTCCAGAAAGCGGATACGCGGAAAGTCTTTCAAAGTAGAGATAGTCATCTCGGTCAAGCCTCTGGGCAACCTCAGGCTTTGTGCGGCAGTGTATTTATCCAATAACAGTCTGACACCAGCATCACCGTAGGATCCTGGGACGTTGATGTGCCTTCGGCCAAGTCCTGCATAACCTATCAATGCAGCAGCACACTCGCGTACAGTGCACAGTGATTGCATCAGGATCAAGCCCCCTTGCCTGCGACCTGACGCCACTGGGAACACACACACTTGAAGCTTGACAGCACATTGCTTTCTTCAAAAGCGGACACTGTGCTCTCCTGACTCTGGAGAACATCTACCAGTTTCCATAAAACCTCTGCGGTAAGGTCTTGCCAATCCAGAATTGTGCCGGTCAAAAGAAAATTTTGCGGGGGAAAACTGTACCTACTCATCACATCTGCTGGCCAAGCAGCTGCTCATGACGTGAGACCTCTCTATGTTCAAACAAGTGCAAGGAATCTCCCGTAGCACAGCTCAGAAAATGGGGGGAAAGTCAACAGATCTGCTCTAGAGCAACAGGAATCCCTATGAAGGAAGTCAGGTAAAGACAGTGCAGCAGAGCATGAGCAGGGATGGAACACAACACAGCAAGTATACTCAAGAGCAGGCTCCTAGGATGCAAAAAACAAAAGGCGATGCTGCCTTTGGAATAGGCAAAATTTGACTGTAAGCGGGGGAACGCCCTCTCAGGAAAATGACCAGAGTTTACTTCGTTAGCTATCCTTCCAGACCCTCAATGTATGCAATGAACTTTGTCTAATCACACCAGCACAGCTCTGTCTTGCCCTTAATCTCACTCCACCCACAATGTATGCAATGCAATGAACTCCTTCGATTACTAGAATTGTACTTCACGTGAATGACCAGCACGCCTCTGTCTTACCCTTCCTTTCAGACTGGACACCAAGGCCTTCGTAACAACTTTCCTTGATAGATTGGGTGTCAGATACACGTCCCCAAGGATGCACTGATTTGCAGAGCCCCATGAAATGCCTGGATCATAAGTATCAACTTCACTGAAGCTTGTAAAGGACGCATGACATCATTGTCATGCTGTCGGAATCCTGTGCTTGAGTTGAGGGTTTAGGGTTGAGGCCCTCTCTTTGAGACTAGCAACCTTCGGAGTCCTGTGCTTGATACCTATATTGGCAATGTCTGATCTGAAAGGCACCTTCTGGCAGCTCATGTGCAGAGGGCAGAATCTGCCTTTTGTCCAATCAGTGTCTGCCTTTTGTCCAATCAGTGTCTGCCTGTCAACTCTTCCCTTCAGTAATTGGACTGGACTGCTGAACTGGACAGATTCGGGACCATATGTTGAGCAGCAGTCTTGTCTTGTCTTTGTTGCGGAACAGGAACCACGCCAAACCTTCTGTATTGCATCAAGAACACCTGCACAGGCATGACCTCAGCACTGGCTCGGCATTTAGCATGTAGCATCTAGCATGTAGCATCTAGCATCTAGCATTGAGCATTGAGCATTGAGCATTGAGCATTGAGCATTGAGCATTGAGCATTGAGCATTGAGCATTGAGCATTGAGCATTGAGCACTCAGCATAATGACCTGTGCACTGACAATTAGCTAAATGCTGAGCACCCTTGCAAGATACATGAGCAAAGCAGAGTGGCAGCAAACACATGTTTCTGATACATGGTTGGCTGTCTGTGATACGCACATGTCCACAAACGTTGCTTACTGCACTCTAAGATCTTACGTAGCTACCTAGCAAACAAGCGGCTGGCACATTTGCTTTGATTGTGGTCATACAACTGTCACGTGGTCTTACTGGGCTTTCACTGATGCACAAAAAAGCATTGCTTTTTGCTGCATCAATGCACAGCATGGCATTTGCTGTACCTGTTCTTTGTGCCACACGCGACCTGTTCTGTAATCCAGAAAGTACTGTGCCTCAATAGCATCACGCACCCAAACCTGCAAAGGGGCATGAGCACTCAGTCAGGTCGCACATGCAGACACGTATGCAATGGCCTAGATGTTCACAAGAAAGGGGAAAAAATTGCCATTTGAAAAAGATGTCAGAACGAGCCCAATCATGTGAGGTGTGACAGACATGCATTTGCCCCTATGTGACATGGGATACATTCATGCATTTACCATTGCCTGCATGCTGGGAAGAACACATTAGACAGCTGACAGCTGACAGCTGACAGCTGTACCATGAATGCACTGTAAAGCTGACTCACCACATGTTTGAATGCGATGTCAGTTGCTGACAGCAACTGATATACAATCAGAAATTGAAATGAGAGTCAAGATCAGAAGTCAGACCAGACCCATGATGCATGCACTTCTGAGTTGCAGCAAAGTGCTAACAATCTGAAAGCTGGCCATTGATTGCAAGTACCCTAGCACACACTGTCACCATTGCAGCCTCTTTTTCTTTCAGCAAACTGAGCTTTTACATCAACTGCCCTTACTCAGAGCTGTCCAGTCCCACAGCAATCTTTCCCTGGGACCTTTCAGCCCCAGAGAAGTCTATCCCTGGGACCATTACAATCCCAAAGCAACCTATCCCTGAGACATTGCAGTCCCATAGTGATCTATCCCTGGGCCAGTTCCATCCCAAAGCAATCTATGCAAATGACAGACTAGAACTGCTGCAGCCAAACTCACCTCCAAAGCACGCGAGTAAAGCTGCTTGCTGTCCAGGCAGAGATGCTTCACGCTTCCATTCTCTGCCACTGTTGACACCACCATGCATCCAGTCAGCGAGATGCTAGGCCTGATCAGGAACGTGCCCTGCACAGATGCACAGACAGACAACTCAGCAAACAGCAAAGAAGGGATGCCACATCCAGGCACTTTACAAAGCTCTGCAAATCAGTGTATCCTTGGGAAAGTGTATCTGAAATCCAATCCATCAAGGATACGGCAAAAAAGGGATGTACGTCTTGTTCACAATATGTTGCATGCATAGACCAAGGAGGAGGAAGAGCATGAGAGCTGTGTTGTTGATGTCCTTACAAACATCAAGAGACAGATGGGTTTGAAACAGATGCTGGTCTGATCAGGAGCTTGCTGTGCGAATGAAGCAGGCAAATACAAGAGCCGATGCCCCCTCATGGGGTCGGGCCTTAGTCTCAGCAGGAGTTGCTGGCAACCATCGAGGAAGCCTTGTATATTAGGCCTATCACGACTAAATTAATGAAGCAGGCAAATGCATCTCAAGAGATGCATCTGCTGTCAGCTGCACAAGCAGAATTATCTTCAAGTGACCCTAATGGCAAGACATCTGCACAGTGAAACCTGCAACTATTTAGGTAGTCATGATCCCTCAGACGTGACATCTAAATGGTTTTGTGAATACTCATGTGGTTGTCTTTGTGCCATGTCTGTGTGGGAGTATGTGCTGCTCATGAAGGCATGATCAGGCATGGCAAGTGTTGTCTAGTGCAGCTCCAACAAAAGTTGTTGCCCAGCAAGCAACTTTGCTGACAATCATGTGTTGCATTGCATTGCATTGCACTGCATTGCATTGCACTGCATTGCATTGCATTGCATTGCACTGCAACCATGTGCTTTGTATGTGAAGGCGTGATGAGTGCTTCAGTGTAACTTGGCATCTAAACATAGGGAGGTCGACTTACAGGCATTTGACCAAACAGCAGGTGTTCACACTGCACTCGGTCCACTTCAAAGCTGCAGAGCACCACTGGATCTTGCCTATCCCACATGGTCTGATGACGTCGCAGCAGCCCCAACTGACTGCAAACAAGCAAAGAGTCCCAAGTCAACCAGAAACAGTTTCGACTGCCAAAGCATGTAGCAGCGTCAGAAGGGCAGGGCAGGGCAGGATGTTCCACCAGGTGGCTGACACCTGTATTGACTCACAAGCGCAGGGCAGGGCAGGGCAGGGCAGGGCAGGGCAGGGCAGCGCAGGGCAGGGCATGGCAGGGCAGGGCAGGGCAGGGCAGGGCAGGGCAGGGCAGGGCAGGGCAGGGCAGGGCAGGGCCGGGCCCAATGCAATGCACCGCTTCACATCAACACGGGTGTTAGTGAGCATGTTCGCATGCTCAGTATCTTGCATGTACAATAAGCTCTGAAGCAGCAGACCGACATCCCAATGTAGCTCACAGATGCACATCTGACACTGCATGCTGACATGTGCCAACATTACATGCTCACCTGATGAACCAATCCCCAAAGTCTATCCACTGATGTGCTGACAGGCACTCTGTGTCAAGCAAAATAGGGTCACTGTGAAACCCTGCTACTTGACCCAACACCCATACATCTTGCATGGTCAGCGGCCGGGCCAGGTTACAAGACTTGTACAACCTGCATGGCAGAACACGGTTTGGGCCTCACACACACAGCATCTGCTGCTTCTAAGCAGCTTCTTTGTGCTGCAGGTCCGCAAGGTGAATCTGAAGCACAAATTCAGACGGTTTGCTGATGCTCCTGTACCGTATCAGGAGAGTATGTGTCACATGGGTGGCCTGCAAATATGCTGGATTTGCATTTCATTTTTGTTGTGCAGATCTGCAGTTGGCACAGCTTGCACACAATGACAACCCTGCCAAACTGTAATACACAGTTGACACGCCTTGAGCACTCACTTGGGTTGACACAGAACTTTAGCGATGTCAGAAATGCGTGTGCCCCGGCATAAGCCAAGCTATACACATGCTGGTGCACATACACACGCACAAACTTACAGATGCACATGCCTGCAAATTCGGTCAATCACTCAATCAGCCATTTGTGGGCTGTCTCACACAGAAGCAAGCAAGCGCTTTGTTGCACAGGAAGTAAAATACCATAACATAACGTTGAGCGTACACCTGCTCATGGGAACAAGCGTGCAAGGAGCAGCATGGCAGATGCAACAGAAGATCCATCAAGGAAGCAGCACACATCAAGAGTGTGTTTCAGAGACTACAGATTAGTGTACTTACTGCACAAGCACAATCTGCCATCGCTGTATGTTGTAAGGACCACACGTAGGCCAACTCAGCATCTCAGTCCTCACGCTCCTGAGCCCTGAGCTATGTATCTTGCGCTGTGAGCTCTGAGCCTTGAGTCGTGGGTCAAGGTGAGAGCGAGATGCTGTCTTGACACGAGGCCCAGATTGACTCAGTGACAGTGTGAGTCCTGGATGTTGAGGCGCGAGCGCTGAGTGCTGAGGACTGCCTGATGTTGAGCTGCTGCTGCTATGGCCTCTTGCAACATGGCAAGATCTGAGTCATGCACTCCAAAGCTGGAATCTGAACTCTGATTAAACTGATCAGCTGTGCTGGCAGGCCAAACGCTACTCAGATTTGAGTCAAGAGGCTCTTGCAGTGAGTCTTGAGCGCAGTGCATGGAGACTGGCTGACCCAGAGCTTTTGCCCCACAGCTTTGGTCATTCAGCTGTGAGTCAGGACTCGAGTACAACTCAGGAGGAAGAGCAATGCCTGGGCTACAGTTGACTGGTCCCTCAGCATCATCAGGAAGAAGAAGAGAAGCAAACAGGTCAGAGTGACTTGGCCTTGAGGGCTCTAAATCATGCTGCGTAGGTAATGGGTGCAGCGCTCCATCTGACAGCAATGCAGACATCATGTCAGATTGACCTGGCCTCATGTGAGTGAAGCCCTGCTGAGCAGACCATGCATCTTCTTCAGGCAGTGCATGCTGAGCAAGCTGAGGCATGATTCTGGGTCCTGGGGACTGACTCACACCCTGTGAGCCCTGATTCAGTTGCTGTGGGCTCTGAGTCACGCTCTGTGAACTCTGAGAACGGCTTGGCACCGCAGCACTTCTCATAGCCTGAATAAGACTCACGGAATCTGAATGATACACCACATGCCCGGCTGACTCAGCCATGCTCTGCTGGTAGACAGATCTGTTGACTTGGCTCGGCACTCTGAGTCCTGAGCTGTGAGTCCTGAGTCGTGAGGGAGTACTGGGAGAGGCTGGCTGACTTCTGGCTTCCAAGCTGTGAGCTGACTCAGGCGAGGCATTTGGAAGGCTGAGCTGTGAGTGCTGAGTGGGAGATAGGACGGCCACCGGTTGAGGCAGCTGTGGCTGAGCTGTCATGTCAGTGGTTGTATCTCTGCTCTCCTCAACATCTAGGCTTCTGCTCCTCTTCTTCTTGGATGGCAGCTGGCCCTTCAGGATAGCTTCAGCCTGGAGCACAGAAGTGCAACTTGTTGGTTTTTGCTGTTGCTACACTCAGCTGTGCTGTCAGTTTCAACAATTAAACCCTTAACAGTTTGGAGATGCAAACACACGTACTGCTGCAGCTGTACATTAAGTCTGGGATGCGGAGTCAGAATGCTAAAGGGGCTGAGTTGCACCAAGTATCCTGCAAACAACATCGAATTTGCTTTATAACAGGCAAACTGGAAGCATGTCTCATTTGTAGAGGGATATGCTGAGGTGTCACAATATGCCTTGGTAGCAGCTGGCAGACCCTTGGAAGCACAAGCAGACTGAACCATAAAAGGCAGATTGGTCAGGTTAGGTTAGGTTAGGTTGGCTCAGGTTAGGTTAGATTAGGTTGGGTTGGCTTAGATCAGATTGGGTTGGGTTGGGTTGGGTTGGCTTGGGTTGGGTTGGGTTAGGGCAGGGTTATGGTTAGATGAGGTCAGGGTAGGTGATGTTAGGGTAGGTCAGGTTAGTTTAGGTTGCTGTTTGTTGCCAAGGAAGGTCTAACGCAGCAGAAGCTAGTACAACATGCAGCATGGATGGCTTGTCATGATAATCTTGCAGATCTTGGGCAGACCACAACAGTTGGCAAAGCCTGTTCTGCCTTACTGGTACCTTGAAACTGACATTGACACAGCTTCTACTCAATAGCATTTTCCCAAGCAAGATCTTGCTGTGGATTTCCTGTGGACACCATCTGAAACTCAGCTCAATCATGGTGACTGGACAATCAAGAGCACTTCCTGTGACCTTGTTGAGCGGCTGCTCAAATCTGGTTCACAGGACATTCTACAGCAAGATCTGCTTGAGACTGGGTGGGGGTTGAGGCAAAATTGAGGTCAAGCTTCTGGTAAAGCAGAAGAAGCATGGATGATGGCCCGGTCAACAGGTGGCTAGGGTTCAGCCTGAGCTGGAGGGTTGAGGGCTGAGGGTTGTGTGTGCAAGGGGGGGGGGCGGGGGACCAGGGGGAAGGGGGAGACCAGGGGGAGGGGGGGGGGGTGGGAGCTGAGCTGAGTAAGAAGTCCAAACTGAGAGTAAACTGACATATACATTACGCCGTACCTTTTCAAACTGGTCACATGCGCGTGACATGATGATGGTAGGAACCTTGTAATGCACAAACAGGACATCCTCGTTTGGCAGCGTCAGAGCCAATACCAACCACCTCGGGCGCATGCGTGATGATGTGGCAAACTTCATATCTGCATGGCATGGACGTGCACCAACAAATGGCTGTACTGGTACACAGGCCAAACAAGGCAGACCTGGGCAGCTTGAGAGAAGGCAACTTGAGCCTGGCTGAGGTGTTGGTGCGTTGGCGTTAAGTCCAAGGACAGGCCAGAGGGCTGTGCCTTCAGCTGCTGATTGTCTGAGGCCACGCCTGAGAGGCTGGCAGACCTGTGTGCCAGCTCCTCCTGGATCTGCTGCACCTCCTGGGCATGCTCCTGCACACCACTGCCTTTCTCACCCAACATGGCATGCAGACATCAAGACATGTCATGACGCATGCTGTGTATACAGCATCTGTTGTGCAGTCGTCATCACCACACATATGGAGCTTTCACAATCCCTATGTTCAAACCGCCTTTGTTTGTTGTCTCTGTTCATAGCTTCACAAGCTGCGTCCATTCTTTTTTATTGGCAATGCGTTAGTGAGAGCCATTGATTATGTGCGTGCAACATCAGCCCTATGGCAGCACAGCATCATGTACCTTGTCCTTTTGAGACTTACCGTTGACCTTCTCTGTACCTTGGACGTGGACATACTTTTGCAGCAAAGAAGATTTCAAGTCCAAGTCACCAAGGCACACGTGGCTCACTTCCAACAAGCGTATAAGATCCTGTGCATCTAGCCTTGAGCATACAATGAAGCCTGCTGAAGACAATGAACATGCTACGTCAATGCAGTTGCTGCATGTGTAAGAGGGTATCAGAAGCACAGCAGCATGAACATGCCTTGAGGTTGGTGGAGCCACAGCTGGTGTCGGCATCCACAAGAGACTTCTCCAGCTGGCCCGCCTTGGTGCGCTCCTGGGCCACCACCTGCTCACCCTCCTGCACCTCTGCCTTCAGGGCCTCTTGCTGCAGCTCTGCAGCCTTGGCCTTCTGCTCAGCCACCTCACGCCGGAGGCAAGCATGCTCATCCAGAGCCTCCTGTGCACCTCACACCAGTCAGATTACGCTGGTGCTGTCAGCAAAAGCTATGCACCATATGCGTCACCATGGCAGCCAGAGGGTGTCAGCCAGCGTTCTAGTGCTAGTGGCATGCCATCAAACTGCCACAGTCTGCTCTGCCATAGAGTAACAAAGCAGTCGCTCAGAAAGATTGTTACTGGCACTGATGTATGTCCATGTGTCATGCTGTGGTGGTGATAGCTTGGAGGTGATGGACATGAGGTGGTCACATTGGTGCTCACTCTGGGAGGGACAAGCAAGTACAGTGTCTTGGCCTCACTGTGGATCTATTGACTGCAGACATTTGCTTGCAGTACAGAGCAGCGGGCAACAGACCTGTTGTGCCTGCCGGGCAGTGGCCACTGCCACATCTTGCAGCATGAGCTTGGTAGCCTTGAGCTCCTCAGCATGGTGGGTGGCTTCAGCCTCAAGGGCTGAGGAATGCTGCTTCAAAGAAGCCAGGTCCTGTTGGACTTTGCTCATCTCCTCCTGCTTGCTTTGAAGATCCTGTCATAAGTTGGCATTGGTTTTTGTTGCATCCTATGCGCTTTTGAGATGCCTACATGTTGTTTTGTCTTTCTGGGGGGAAAATCGAACAACAAGAGAAAAGGTACTGGCTATGTGTGGTATACTTTCTGACAGTCCAGCAATTGGCTGGAGGAGGCATAGGGACACAGTGATGGCATGCTTCTGAAGGTGTGCAACACTGGAAGTGAGATAAAACAGAAAAGACCGGCTGCTTGGAATGGGATCTGTAGCAGGCAACCTCAGGTGAGACAGAGGTTGGTGAGGCACAGGCAGGTCAAGATGGCTTACCTGGGTGTGAGAGGCCTCTTTGCTTGCCAAAGCTGTGCGCAGAGAGGACAGCTGCCAGGTCTGGTCTGACAGATCCTCCTGTAGTTGTTGAACCTGTTCTTCATATGCCTGCAACACAAACACAGTCATTGTGACAACAGACGTTCGTTGCAAGCCTTAGCGTGATAGATCTCATCAACAGCGGATGAAAGAGTCCGAGCTGCCTGATGATTACATGTCTTCTGCAGCAGGGTCAACACAGCCACTTCTAAGTGTTACTCCCCCAACTTTTGAAACTCCGGAAATGGAATACATGGTCACCAAAAATATGGGCGATGGGCTATGAATAGAGTCTTGGGTCAAAGTAAATGACACCTGTGATTGCAAACATTGCATTGTAGGCAATTATTATGCTGCAGTGCCAAATAAAGACAACATGCAACAGTGACAAACATGAATGTGGGCATGGCGATGCCACGGCTTCAGCTTTCCAAGCTTTTCATCAAAATAGGGAGCAGCTTGGGTGCACCCATACAGAACTCCATACACAACGCCACAACACTGTTTGACCATTGCTGCCAAGCTTGTCTCAAACCAAAAACAAAAGGCAGCTGATCCAAAATCTGATGACCGCAACAAATGCACAGACCACATTGCATATGGGCAGCGATAGTGTGTGTTGTAGCAGAATGTACTGTGAAGAAATTCAAACAGCAGAAAAGGAGCAAAAAAGAGGGCTGCAAGACAAGAATCAAGAACATGTTGTATGTGTGCTGGCCGACCTGAGAAGCTTCGGCCTTGGCCAGGCTAGTCGCCTTGAGCTGCTCCTCCAGGTTTGCAACCCGCTGTGCTTGTGAGTGCAGGCTGGCCTTGTCATCACACAGCCGCCTCACTTCCTCCTCCAGTCTCTGCTGCTCAAGCTTGAGTGCAGCTGCTGCCTGCGTCCAAAATAATGCAAGTGTCAGCAGATTGCACTCAAGCTACTCGCTGTTGCTGTAACTGCACCAGGCAGAATGCTACAAACGCAAGAAGACAGCAAATGACATGATGCTTCTGATGGAATACAATCTTGTGCATCAGCAGTGCAAATACGTCAAGTGATGAAGCAGGGCATGGCGCAAAGGGCTCTCTCACTAAGGATGCACACATCTTGGCAAGTACATTGTTCGGTCTCTTAATGGCATGCACAACACGATGTGAGCTGGAACAGATCCAGTCTGTGTCAGCAAAGTAAGCCAAATGAGCCGCCAATGACATGAGTCACCTTCTGCTCCTACCTGAATGCCACTGACCTGACTCAGCAAAGTCGTGTGGGTGCCTGACCTCTTGGGTCAGCTTTGTCACTCTGATAGAGTCACATTGTCACACTCGAATGACACAGCTGAGCAGACAGATCAGAACAGTTTCAGCAGCCTCAAAAGGCAGCAAGCCAGGGGCACAAGGTATGCCACTGGAGTCCAAGCCAGTGGTATTTACCTTTGCCGCCTGCCCTTTGAAGGCTTCATTTTGGCCAGTCAGATCGGTGACCTGCCCTTCCAGACTCCCCTTCTGGTCCTGCAGACTCTGGATGTGCCTCTGTTGGTCACTTTGTTGCGATTCCAGGTCTTGTATACAGCCTTGCAGACGCTCAACAACAGCATGTAGCTCTGGCACCTGCATACAGCAGCTGTTGCAAGCTCACACGCACTTGCAGAGGATGGCACACATTACCAGTGGCAAAGTTGACCACAGCATTTTGAAGGCATGCCAGTAAGACATTTGCTAAACATGTCAACACATTTCTTGACAAATTTTCTGACAAGGACTCAGCTGCGACCCCTTGACGCTCGCCTGCATTGGGTGGAGCTGGATGAGAAGCTCACCTGTTCAACATGCTGCTGCTGCTCCAGAAGCTGCTGAGTCTGATCCTGCAGCCGCTGCTTCAGCTGGTCACAAGACCGCTGAACAGCCACCAGTAGCCGTTGTTGCGGACTGCCATGCTCTTCAGCAGTCCTCACCTGCACCAGAAGTCTCTCAAGCGCCAGCCATGGTGCATGAAGAAGCAACACATGCTACTGCTATGTAACGCAAGTTGAGCCTGCTGCCTGGTGTGAGGTCGGTATGTATGAAAGCACGGCTAATGCAGCAGGACAAACTTTGCTAAGGTAAACAGCGTCAGGACTCAGGCAATCAGCTTGTGCGTGCTATTAATACTGGACTATTTCAAGGTATCTGCTGCACAAGGCTTTCTATCACAGCTTACCTGATGCCGCAGCTCGTCCAGGGACCACCTGGACGCTTGGAAACTGATGCCAGCCTGCACATAAGCCTCCTCCAGGTCTGCCTGGGAGAGGTCTGCCAAGACATCAGCCTGCATACAAGCAAGGTTGAGCTTGGGTTGGTGACCTGCACCAAAGCTGCGCTCGAGGGGCCACGCAAATCGCGTACCTCTTCCACTAACATCGCGTCTGGCACAAAGCTGCAAAAAATGTCCCAGCTGTGCTCCGCTACTGAAATAGCTGTACATTTGACCACACGCACACAGGCTACTGGACCCGTATACGGAAGGCAAGCCACTCGCACAGCCATGCCACAGCATCTCCTCCCTGTTTTGAGAAGTTTCCGGGCGGCCGGCAGGCCAGACTTGTTCCTAGCCAGCCCGTTTAAGCTTAACATCTCAGCCTATGCCATGCAGCGGGGGGGACTGTACAAAGGCACAGTCAACAACACACGACACCAGCTTCTGAGTTCAATGTGGTGCTCTACAGACGTCAGGCTTGTATATGCACAATGCAATCGCAGACGCAATTTCCAGCTCGAGCAACTTTGTCCAGCCTCAAGTCTGATGGATGTGCCAGGGTATGTGAACCCTGACGTGCTGGAGGAGTCCACGCAGAGTCAGAGGTAGGTTGATACCGCTCATTAGCAACTCGGCGCAAAGCAAGCCATCTTTATCTCCGGTCAGCAAAGTTGATTTATGTCATGTATCGACACATTTACAGTCTCGACGCAGGCGCTTGATACCCGTTTTTCACCTTAGCTGACACTGTTGCGGCTCATTTGGTAATCTACCTGGCCTGCGCTTTGCCGGATGTTGCCTTCAAGATCTCAGCTGTTTGTCGCACAATGGTTGCAACGTTCTGCTTTGCACACGGTGTAACAAGATGCAGCACACCGTCTAGTCAGACGTCCAAAAGTGGCTTCTAACATGCAGGGAAGCCATGCAACGTAAGTGTACAGCGCTGCCGCAACTTCGCCACTTGGATTGATCCAGTATAGAAGCCGTATTGAAGCAGCTGAAGGAGGAGACACAGGAGAAGATCGCACAGCTGCAGCGTGAGGCCGCTGAATATGATGAAGCCTGCGAGTACTACAGCAAGAAGGTGGAAGAGGCAGCAGCCTAGCGCGGTCCCTGGCTCGGATGGTTCATAAACCGCAGAGAAGTCTCAGGTCTGCCCAATGCCCCCCTAGACGGCATAGAGAGCCTGTCTGAAGCATTTAACGAGAGTATGCATGTCGCCCGTCAATACCCTGCTCCAACATCGACACCAGTGAGACAAATGACGGCCGATGCAGCAGCATCGTCAGCTGCGCTACAACATTACGGCTGGAAAGGGCTGAGTTTCTTTGAGGTATGCATTCAGCGCAGCTGCTGATGCTGCTGCATCAGCCATCATTTGCCCCACTGGTATCAATGTTGCAGCAGGGGCGGGCGACATGCATACTCTCATTAAATGCTTCAGACAGGCTCTCTATGCCGTCTAGGGGGGCGTTGGGCAGACCTGAGACTTCTCTGCCGTTTCTGAACCATCCGAGCCAGGGACCGCGCTAGGCTGCTGCCTCTTCGACCTTCTTGCTGTAGTTCTCGCAGGCTTCATCATATTCAGCGGTCTCACGCTGCAGCTGTGTAATCTTCTCCTGTGTCTCCTCAGGACTTCCAGGCTTCTGTACTGGTGAAGTCGCGGCAGCGCTATACACTTACTTTGCAGGGCTTCCTTTTATGTCAGAGGCCACTTCTGGACTGTCTGACTAGACGGTGTGCTGCAAAGCAGAACATTGCAAGTTGCAACCGCTGTGCAACAAAGAGCTGAGATCTTGAAGGCAACATCCGGCACAGCGCAGGCCAGGTAGATTGCCAGATGAGCCGCAACAGCGTTGCCCACCAGTCTCATGAGATCAGCATGCTAGCTCAGCTGCAGCCCTGGTCAGCGAAACTGCGCTCACCTTCCGGAAATGGGCCCCTCAAAATCAGCCCAAGTGTCTGGAATGGTTTTTGATGCTGTCTGTTCTGAATAAATTTGACACCTGCCTCAAGGCAAGCCCTTCACATAGAGATGCCCTTGATCTCTGCGCCAGTCAAGCACAGTGTGCAACAGGGTCAAGCACAATTGTTAGCCACTAGCAACTAGCTCGGATACTAGTTCTCAGCCATTGCTGACGTTAAGATTGTGCCAAACATCCATTTCCCTGAGAATAGCTGACGTCGCTGCACGGCCAGGAGATGATACATTGGCAGTGCATACAGCTGTGCATATAGATGCATAATCACAAACAATTGTGCAAGCTAGATGTTCAGCCGGGGTCAATTAGAAGTAGTGTCCTATGTAAGCATTGCTATCAGACAAGCTTATGCAGCTTTACAAGTGAAGTTAACGTCACAATGACCATGAACAAAGGTGTATCTGTCAGAATTGTGAAAGCATGCACAACACTGACAAGTCTCACAGTAGCCCAGTAGATCACAGTACACAGAATGGGTCATGGAATCTGAGCAGTCAAGAATGGCCATCTAGCAAACGCTGCTATACAGTGTAAATGGTATATGCTCATGAGCAGCTGGCCTTGCACGCTGACACATTCTCACCGAGAAAGGTCTGGTAACACTGGTGCTCTATGCTGTCTGACATTTTCTTATTGGTATGCTGTCTGACATTTGCTCAGGATCAGCTCGAATTCAACAGGAGCAGGTCATCTTGCAAGCAACTTTTAGCCTATGAACAGTTTGTGTTGTCATGCTTTGATCTGCTTGTGACAACAGTCAGTTTCCTTGCAAAGTTTGCCAACCAGCACAAGTAATTTCAATCAGCAGCATCTAGTGAATAAGTAGCGTGCCTACCAAGAACCAATGCAGACATGTTGCTGCCTTTCAAGCCAATCAATGTCGTGAGCCTCCTCAGGGCTGTCTGTCTCCAATGAGGTGCTGTCAAGCCAAAAAGCGGAACAAGTGACTTTATGCAACTTTTTCCAGCTGTTGCAAGTCAGGAATCCTGACATGGACTCGAGTTACACCTCTATTCACTGACGTAGATGCTGCTACTGCCTGTTGTATCTGGCATACAGGGACCATACTGTCAGACCATAATCATGCATGCAAGTCTGTCTGAAACATTGCACATAAGAGGCCAAAGAGGACTCTGCAGGTCATATGCCACAAGCGCGCACAAGGCAATCGACTAACAAACAGGCTGACATTGTGGCTCACAGTGATTATCCTATTGCGTGATTTATCCTGTTGCGGGAACTCCACACAGTAACTTAGATGCTCTTTGTCTGCATCCCGTGAACACCTTGCTGCCAAGCGGACTGCTGCACACTGCCTGCCAAAGCCCCAAAGTGCCAATCACCTTGTTGCCAATCAGACTGCTGACAAATGCCTTCCAAATTCCATGACACAGATGCACTCAGCTCTCTGTCAGGCTGTAGGTCCAGCTGATGCATTCATCAGGCGGCTGATCCATTCATCAGGCGGCTGATCCAGCTATTGGCATTCATCAGGCTGTTGCTCCAGCCGTTAACTTTCATCACGTCAAAGAGCTCAGACTGTATGTACCAGGCTGGTGGGCGTAAGTTGGGGTCCACCTGAAGGTACTGGGCGGCCAGGCCTTTCATGACGTCCACAGCCTGCTGCTCCTGTGCATTGTTGACAGGGAGAGGCTGATACTTCACCTGTAGTGCTGACACTGCAGTCAGACAGACATCAAAGCTGCAGCAATCACATTCGTGGCGCTTGTCAGATCTGCAGCTTTGCAACGTTGCACACGTCTGCTCAAGAGCAGAACTAAACAAGTGCTGATGCCATGCAGGTGGTGGCATTACCTTTGACGCGTAGTCAAAGTCATGAGATAGACCAACCAAGTAAACAAGGTGCCGCTTGAGGCCAGGCACGTCCCTGGGGTCCATGCTGGGCCCCAACTGAAGGGCTGCCTGGTAGTCCGGGTGGGTCTGGAACTCCTTGTGGCATGCGGGCATCTGGCCATGCAGCAGCTCCAGGAGGAGGAAGCCAAAGGCCCACATTCCTTGCCAATGGCACCTACCAGACCCACATGTCAATGGCAAAGTGGGGCTGGTAGGTGCCATTGGCAAGGAATGCCTTGGCCACTTCTGGAGGCTCCAGGCCAGTGCAGCACCTGCATGTCGTGATGCTCTATGCACTGCACATCAACAAGAAATGCGCATATAACCAAAAGGGCGGCTGGGGGACTGCACTGCACGCAGGTGTGACCCAAGATGGCTGTTGCTTGACCTCAGGTGCAGCAGGGTGAGTGCAGCAGGCCGACAGGACAAACAAGCAAGCAACATGCATGCAGAGGATGGAATGCACAAGGGCAAGAGGCTTACAGGCACTCCACCAGCCAGTGAGGTTGGCCGCCAAGCGTGCGAGCTGCAGAACAACCAAAGTTTGACAGCAGCAGGGCCTGCTCTCCCGCCTCCAGAAGAAGGTTGCCTGGGCGGAAGTCATGGTGCACCACATTTGCAGCATGGACGTGATTCAGAGCTGCAGCAGCCTGCTGGCACCCAACTACCATCTGTCGGATGCTGAGCCTGCAAAACAATCTGACATTGTCCAACCTACAACAGTATCAGAACCTTTCTGCTTAGCCTCCAGGATTTTGGGAGATGTTGCTGCTTTTTCACAAAACACAATTTTAACAGTGATCAGCTTATGGTTCAACAGACTGTGTAGATGATGTGCTTGCTGTTCTTTGCTGTTGTGCCATTAAAAGAACGCGAGGCTTCTTCATCTACGTCATGTTTCATGTGCTAATGACATTTTGTGGTATTCTGTGAGCACCGACTCATCAATCCCATGAGCCCCCTCACATCTTGGCGTGCCTAATTTTTCATGAGCTGCAATCAACCAAAGAAGCAGATCTTTGTTGTTTTCAGCTCATCTGATCAGGTCACCCTGATGACTGCACTCTGCTTAATTCTATGTCTACCCATTGTGCCAGACTGGTAGTCCTTGTGGAAGATGCCGTTTGACAAAGTATTTCAAACACACTAAAAGTTGTTTCAGCTACAGCTTTGATATTCGTTGTTCTGACCTTTTGCCAACAATGCTCGCACTAGCAGTTCTTGCTAATCTGGAAGGTCTTATTTTGATTGCTTGTCGCGATACATAAGTTCGGGCTGTTGCAAAAACACTAGGCACAAGCATGCATGCTGACAGACTTGACAAACACCACAACCCAACAGTGGCGAGGAGCAAAACCAAACATCAGGGGGGTTGCAGGGAAAGGTGCAGCACATGCGGTGGAAGTGGAGGCAGCACAGACCTGGTGGTCTGCAACCTGCTCTCCAGGGACACAGCCTGCTTCTTCATGGCCAGGTAAGCAGCAGGCTGGCCGTCCTCCAGCACCTCACTAGTATTAACTGTTCCCACTACAGGCACAATGTTAGGGTGGGCCAGAACAGAGAGGGTGTGGGCCTCAACTTGCACTTGTGCTAGTGGACCCTTCTTCTGGGCGACGTCGGGCCCGTGCATATTTGTCACGGAGAACATCCGCCCCTCCAGAAGGGTGAGGCCCTTCCAGGAGTTGTCATCCTGCACACACATGCCCAGATCAGACTGCCGCTCCTGCTTTTTTCCCAAAGACCAGCAACAGATGCTGCACCATCGATACAACAGCCTCGGCAGCTATAAGGTGCGCAAGTTTGCAAGTTGCTGCGGTGGTGCTGGCCAACCAGGCCATCGTCCTGTGCTGCAGCACCGGCAAGAGCAGGCCCAATGCAGCAGGTGCCAGCTCACCCAGTCGAGGGTGGGAATCCTTGTTCTTTCCCGCAAACTGCTGATCTCTTCCTCTAAGCGCCATACACGCACAGGGTCTTGAAAAGGGACTTGGACCATGGTGGAGGTGATTCACGAACAGTGGTTGCGTGACGACGTACCTAGCAAGTCCGTCGCGTGTCTCAACCCCTTTACACGGGTTGAGCAAGGAAACGACTTAAAAGTCGCCCGAGAGCGAAATAGCGAAAACAATCATACTCACGTGTGATGTCGCACGGTCGCTCCCCGAAGAATCTGGCTTCGGAGCTGGGAGCGCTCGAAGAGTGCAGGAGTCCGTAGAGACTCGTCGCCGCTAAGCGCGAGTGGTCGAACATTTAGCAGTACCAATGGTGCACAAGAAAGTCGCGCGTACTGATTCTTGGCGGTGTGGGTCGGTGTGCGCCATAAGTTTGATCACACAGCCTATGTAGTCTGGCAGCACCCTCCGGGACAGAGACAGTCAGCATGTCCGAGGGTAGGCCGAGGGTGCTGCTGCCTTTAACCGGTTGTCATGTAGCTTGTCATCTTTCCACCAACGCATGCAGGCGATGGCCGTGTTCTCATTTTACTGCTCGACACAAGCCGTGGCATGTTGGACCAGCTTCAAGATAATGAGGACAGCAAGCAGCCACAGGGTGCGCAGGCCCTGAGCAAGGCTAGCTTCTTCCAGCAGATTTTATTGTTCCTCAACACCTACCTGATCCTGCAAGAAGGCAACAAAGCAGCGGTTTTTGCAGTTGATGGCAGCGGGAGGTGAGTCAGTTGTCAGCTCTTGCTCTGCAGCATACAAACCTTTGTTCAAGCATGCAAGCTTGCTGATGCAGTCACCTCCTTCATCTCACACCATCCTTTGCAAGTAGTAAAGCTAAGCCCAAGCAGCACTCTACCCAGTCTGTGGCAGAGCAGGTACTGCAGCAGCTCCTGCAAAGCATGGCTGCTAACAATGGTAATCCAGGTGCAGAGCTCCATCTGCTTTTCAGCAGTACATGAAAAGACAATATGACAAAGTTACGCTTGTCTCACCTGGTCTGTTAGCACCAGGATGTGTTTGCTATCCCATGTGCATGATCTACCATATCAGCATGTTCCCTTGGCAAGGGTGCCGACCCCAGTAGTTGATGCTGCATGTTCGACGCATCATCGACTGTCAGCAGGCCGTGTGTCATTTGCAATTTGCAGGGCACATCAGCCAGCAAGATTGTGCCTTTTACCGCCTGTGTCTCAGTTGAATGTGATATCTGCAGACCATGCACCTCCTTGCTGGTCAGCTGCCCTGTCAAGAGCACTGTGCCTCATCCACAAGCAGCAGGGCGCATCAGCGCCGTCAAGGACTGAAGGCTCCAAGCCACGCATTTTATGCATAAATGGCTCACCAGATGTGCCAGCTCAGTACATTGCCACCATGAATGCCATCTTTTCAGCACAGGTACTGACTGCAAGAAGTTTTGTAACCACACAGGAACTGGTGTACAGCATAGCCAGAATTGCATAGTCTTTTTGTATTGCAGCAGCGGCTTTGTGTTGAGGAATCACAGCTGTTGCCCAGGTGAAGGTTTTCTGGCTGCATTGCTGAGTGGTATCTACCCACCTGATCCTGTGAACAGTCATGGGACCAAGGGAATCCAGATGTTTCTCCTTGCACCTGTGTGCTTCATTGCATAGTGGCAGTCATGCTGCAGCCCTTCACGGTTGGACCTCTCTGTCAAAAGCTTGGTCATGCAGCATGAGCCGTGCTGTGTGCACTTGCTCTGCATATACCTGGCTCTGAGCCAGAAAGCATCGTTATCACTATGCTTGACATTATGATTATTGTCATTATTCTTGCTGTCATCTTGTTCTGTTTCTAGTCTTGTTCTTACCACTGTCACTTATAACAGCATCATCATTGTCACTATCTTTAGTTTCTTTAGTTATTTTTACTGTTGTGCATGTGCAGAGGCATGGGGTGGTGATTGAGACCTGCATGGTGGGAACAAGCGATTCAGCCTTTTTGCAGCAGGCAGCGCACATTACAGAAGGGCTATATCTGCGGCCCAGGCGGACTGGTGCCCTGCTACAATATCTGCTGGCGAGTGTTTCTGACTTCAGTGTTGTTAAGTACATCCCAGCCTATGTGTGGACACATGCATGGCTCATCAGACGTGCAACTAGTCTGGCTACTTGAGGTTTGACTCAAAGCTTTCAATAAACCTAGATCTGTAGGAGGCTGAGGTGTATCTTGGCATATCTATACAGAAACTTGCAGTTGCGAGTACAAAGTGGAGCTGCCAAAAGCTGAATTGCATGGCTCAATTCACATTATCATTGTTGCGCATGTGTTTGTGCCTCTAAATGACCAGCACAATGTAGTATTCTGGATTGCGCAATTGCACTTATGCATTGTGAACAAAGTAGATAGGTGCAGCTTCATAAGCTCAATCAAGCTGCACAATGTACACAATACATATGTTGGTCAACAGCACTGCCTATACCATGACATCCTGTGAAGGACTCTGCCATGGGAGGCCGTCGTGTAAGGGGCATTTTGATGAACAAGATCAGGTGGTTGTGCATGCTGTGCATGCTATGCAGATTCCTGCATGTTGTGCCCCCACCTGTATCTTCAAGTAGGTAGAAACTGCTGTGTCACCGCGCAGTCTCTTGTACGTTATACGCTGAGCCTATCATCAGCTGTATAGCAATACTCAGAGAGATCAGCATCACGCAGCATTGTCATTCAGAGCCTCTTGCTGCTGCTGCAGACTGTCTTCAGTGCTGACACTTACACCAGAAGCTTCATGCAGATGCCCAAGCTGACAGGTACAATCCTTTCCCTCTTGAGACCTTCCCCACATTCCATATGCTGTGTATTTTGCTGTTACATGCTGTGTGTTATGGCATAACACACCATTACATAGGAGTTTATACTTTTGTACTCCTTTTCAATTGCCTTTCAGGTATGAAATTCATGAAACAAAACAAATGCCTAGCAGTTGACACACACAAGCACATGCTACACAGAAGTCAAATTCTGCATTGCCCTCATGTGTAGTGCTGTCACTTATTGCAGCCAGTAGTACATGCTGTGTATTGATGCAGGTGTTGACTTCAGGGCGTCTTGCTTTTGTCACAAGGTGAGTCTTCACTTAGGTCGACACTAGTTCTGCTTTTGCCCCATGGATACAGAGCATTAGTGCACAGTTGCACTGCAAGACACTTACTCCTCTGTCTGCAACTGTTGTGCAACTTAGGAAACAGTTTCCATGCAATGCCTCCTGGCCTAGCATGCAAAGCTTTGCATGCATACACAGCCATACTTGACTTGTGCTGCACGAGCTGTTTCTAATCTTGTACGTATGCAAAGGTGCCTGACGTTGCTTGGCTTACACTGCAGAAGACGATTGACATGGGATATGTATGCTCAGTATGCTTATCCATATTCTGCCAGGTGAGGGTTGCCAGTGTCTTGCAGATGTACCAGCAAGTGCACACATTACAATGACGGGACTTCCTTGCTCAATCAACCGACATGCACAGGGCAAGGCATGCCGAACGCATGTTTCCATACTTTGTCATGCATGATGGCTGAAGTTACTGAAAGTGTGTTTGTGCAGAAACTGTCAGAGTGTTCGACATGTGGGACTGCTTTCAATGCTCCTCTCCAGGCTCAGTCGACTGGCCGCATTGTGTCATGAAGAACCTGCCAGCAAGAGCACGTCTGGCGTATACAACAACTCACTTTTGTTGTGTTGCTCTCAGCTGTTTGTGCATGCACTCTTGTGTGTTACAAGATCCTTCTGAAGGTCTCCTTTACTGGCAATTACACAATGATGATGCACATCATGATTGATTCAGCCTGATGCATACCAGGACTGTGCCAACATGTCATCGGCTTCATACAACGCATTGTTCAGATGTGTTCGTTGCTTTGTAGGATGCGTGACCGAGGACACAGACAATGATGGTCATCCCTTTGTTCCGTGTCTTGTCGTGTATACATGTTGTTCTACGTAGAACAATACGTGTAGAACAATACAAACAATTTCATTATGATTTATGGCACACAACAGGAAGCCATAGGCAGGATGTCAGTGTTGTTTTAACGTTTTTTGTAGTATCCAGAGACTACCTACAGTGAGTCAAGCCCTTCCTGACTTTGTAGAGTTCAACAGGCAGAATTGACCAAATAGTAGCTGCAGTGCAGACCACAGAGCTGCTGATATTTCTTGCAGATCTGTAAAGCAACAGCATATACAAGTACAGAACATAGACACAAACAGACCCTGCAAATTTAGTCACAACTGTCATTTGGGCAGACGTAGGTCAGCCACCCTGTATTCCCTCCTTGCTACTATCCCAGTGCTGCATCAGCTGACATCATTCCCGCAATACATTCAAATACTGCTGTGAGTACGGGCTGACATATTTGGAGGCGTTTTTCCCGCCGAGAGCTGCACTGCTGACGATGCTTGCATTGCTGCTGGGAGCGTTCTTGTACTTATACGCAGATGACCTGGCAGACGGCAGTGGCTGTCTCACCCCCTTGCTGACCATGCTGGAAGACTTGCCAGCTGCAGGTTTGGTGTAGGAGTGTGCCTGCATGTAACCCCCACCCCCCATGGGCACTCTGTGGTTCAACAGCTTGCTTGCTGCAGGATTCAGGGCTGTGTTGCCAACCACTAGGGATGGCAGAACGCTGACTGCTGCTGCATGCAACCTCTCCTCAGTCTCTGATGAAACAGAAGAGATGCCTGCAAGCAAGCAAGCATGATAATGAGGACAGGAAGCACTGTACCCAGACCAAAACAACAGCTGAGACTGTCCTTTCACAGTATTAGTCATGTTACTGTTACAGGCACTAGCTCCTGCCGAAGTGCTCTTCTTCCACCCAATCGTACCAAACTCATGATCTGAACCACTGTACTTGCACGGCCTTACAAAACAAGATCAGAGGCCCAGTGGGTAGTTAGCTGTTGAGCCTGATTTGTCCAACAGATTGTAGTTTGGAGTTATGCAACAAGCCACACCAGAAAGTATGACTCAGTGTATAGTCATACTGACCTGGCAAATGATGCGTATGGCTGGCTCCTGACTCACTCCCCCCTCCATCCTTGTCCTGATGCCCCCTGTTGCTGCCAACAATGCTGGGCAAACTGTCCCTAGTATCCCTAGTGCTTTGATTAGCCACCCTGCGCCGCGCTGACACCAGCCCCCCCACACTACCCCCCTGCCGGTTCCTGGGGGGCGGAGTCAGCAGGCTGTGAACATCTGGCTGTGATACTGCCGCCAATCGCTTCTCTTCTTCTCTGCAAACATCCGAGCATCACTTAACACACCAAAAGTTATCTGATTGATCTGCAATACAGACAGACGCCAAATGATGCAGGCATGTGTTTCCAAGCTGGTGATTTGTTGCTGGAATGAGTAAGCAGCAGCAGCAGCATTGGGACTCAAGCAACTCATGTAGGATTGCGATCCACAACTGCAGTGACTGTGATGTGCACAACTGGTAGCCGTATACGTCACAGAATGCAGATAAGTCTATCAGCATGTGCTGCATCAGCGCCAAACAATATGAATTCTGAATTCAGCAGGTGCTGACAGTGTCAGGTGGGGTAGTAATGGGGAGGCAGCCTGAGATGATGACATGTGATTTCTGACCTGATTTCCCTGAAGAAGGCATGCCGCAAGGCTTGTTTGGCTGAAATGCGGTCCTCAGGGTTGTACATCAGCAGCTTCTGCAGCAGGTCCTGCCCCTCTGGACTCAAGTGGGGTATCAACTTTGTGATCCCTGTGCCCTCCTGCACACCGAAATCAACAATCACACAACAAGTGATCCCAGACTTGGCCAACAGGCATCAGGTGCGTGCAACACAAGTACTCTTCTGCACACAGGATAGCCCAAGAAAATGTAGCCCAGATTCATTCAGCTCCTGTGTGCAGGGGTATAGTTGGGCTGCACAGCACAGTTCTGCGCTACAGCACTTCCTGACAATCTTTGAGAGCACTTCCTGACCAGATTCTGCAGCAGCTGCTGCTACTTGTCATTTGGTGCAGAAGCATCGCGCTTCCAGCTTGGTGCAAGTGGAGCGTGTGCTGGGGCCTTCTTGCTGCCGGCATTCATGCAGCTGCCAGTGTTATGTGGCACTTTGCTCACAACAGAACAATTGATCCTGAAGAAAGCATGGGCGCACCTCCAAAGATCAAATGTGCTGGAGAGAGGAGCAGTCAGAAGCAGGAATCAACATCAAAACATGTTTTGTGGTTTGAATCTTGTTGGGCAGTATTGGCTGCTGACAGTGCAAAGAGTTTCCATGATAGAGCTGTTGAAGCAGCATGTAGGGTATGAACCCAACCCGAAGCATGTGGCTGAGGTTTTTAGATAGCTACAAGGAACCTTGATTGGCTTGAAACACAGGTTTTGCCTGTGGCTGGACTGAACTGTGTTTGCAAATGCTGCCTGGCAAATAGTATGCTTTGTTCACTTGAGGCAGCTCTGGCTGTGCACACATGACGTACAGCCTGGCCCAGGGTGCTGCTAATGATAATGCTGCTGATGCTGTTGGTGTTGCTCTTGCTGAGAAGCTGTTGACGCTGCTAGTGCTGAAACTGCCGCTGCTGCTGCTGCTGCTGCTGCTGCTGCTGCTGCTGCTGACGGTGTTGATGCTGTCTCTGCTGCTTTTGTTATGCTGCTGCTGCTACCAACGCTGAGACTGCTGCTGCTGCTGCCGCTCTTACTGCTGACGCTAAGAGGCTGCTGCCAGTGCTGGTACAGTTCCTGCCCAAAGCTGATTCGGACTGTTTGTCAGTGAAGCCTTCTTTGACAGTGGCAGACTTCAGAGCTTTGCTGGCTTGACATAACATCAATAACACATGTATACAATTGGCATATCACGGCACCGGTAAACAGCTGAACTCGGTGTGTCTTGGTCAGTCTGACAACAGCTGATTGCAACAGCCTGACATTGCACAAGGTATGGTAAAGGAAGCCAAAGCAGGGCGGTACCTTAGGAGGGAAGTCAAACTCGACATGAGTGGACCTGCGCTTCATGGTGGCCAGGATCTCGGGGGAGGGGGTTCCAGTGATGGCATGGATCTTCTCTATCTGGTCCATCTCATTGGTGCCAGGAAACAGCGGGAACAAGCTCACCACCTGCACAACAGGACTGGACTGTTGACACAGAAAGCGGCTATGGCTCAGCAGATCATGATCATCTGTGCGTGTGTGTGGAGTCTGCCTTAAGCTATCTGCCTGTGTTTGCACGCACCCATCTGTCTGTCAGTCAGTCTGTTCGTCCGTCTGTCATTGGTCTGTCCGTCTGTCTGTCTGTGTGTCTGTCTGTATTTTGTCGATGATGACTATACAAACAACTGTAAAACAGACAGACACAAATTGCAGACAAAAGTCAAATAAATGCAGACTAGTATGCTCTGCATGCAGCACAGTAAATGACATGCCTTCCAATTCAACCACTGATAGGCATGCATATAACAGCAATCAGCAAATGCCACTGTCATAGCGCTGCGCATGCTTTGCACGCTTCTGGTCAACAGAGTTACATGACGACATGAGTCGCACCTCAAAGAACACACATCCGACACCCCACATGTCCATTTTGTGAGTGTAGTAGCCATCAGTGAGCAAGCATTCAGGAGCCCTGTACCATCTAGTAGAGATGTACTCTGTGTAGGGCTGCTTGGAGTAGATCCCTCGGCAGCTGCCAAAATCTGCTAACTTGAGGCACTCATCTATGATCAGGATGTTCTCAGGCTTGATGTCTCTGCAGACCATAACTAGATTGTGAACACATAGGGAACATTGTTATAAAGCATGCTGTTTGCAGTGACGACCTTGCCATTGTGCTGCTATGAGAAATGAGCTCTCAGGCACCGAATAGCTGTGACGATTGACAAAGCATGGCGTGCCGTTTTCTGCCAGGCATCAATCACACAAATTTGCAGCAGCTCATGCAATAATGCAAGGTGGCTCAAATACATCACAGGCACTGAGAGCATGGAGCAAGTTTGAACCATCAGGTTTGGGGAAGCTGTAGTCTCCCAGCCTTCACAGTGGTCCTCATAGTCACTGGGTTGAAGAATGTGGTATGCAATGTACCTGTGAAAGATACCAGCCTTGTGCATGTGATCCATTGCCTTGATGAGCTGATACATGTACCGCCTAATCCGTTCCTCTGCCACATAATGACTGCGTCCGCGTATGAGCTCATAGATGTTCATGTCCATGAGCTCAAACACCAATGCTAGCCGCCCGGTAGGCTGGTCACTGCAAACAGCACACTGTTCAGGCTTTTTTGGGGGGCCTGTGTTTGGGATGCAAATGGTCAGCGTTAATGTTACAATACGCTGTGGTGTGCTACTTACTATAGAACCTCTAAAAGCTTGATGATGTTGGGGTGAGGTGAGAGCCTGCGAAGCGCCTGAATCTCACGCAGGTTGTTGACCTGCGCAGATGCGCTGAAGAGTGTCAGCAAGGACTGAACAGAGTGTAGCTCTCACGTATGGTCGCAGCACTTACCTGCTCCAGGCTATCGAAGTGATTTTTCATGCATTTTATGGCTACATATTTGCTGTTCTTGATGCACTGTGCCTTGAGCACCTCAGAAAAGGTTCCCTCACCCTTCTTAGCAACCAGTCGATACTCTGAATGAAGAAAAGTAACATTGTTTAATGTCGCAGTTTTTGCAGTTTTCAGACAGGTGGAAGTTGCAAGCCTTTGAAGCTTACTGTGCATGCCCAACGGACTCCCGTCAGCTCGTCAGCTTGGCCGCTTGCACACGTGCCTGTGAATTCAATCGCATGCCTGCTTTGCTAGTGATAAAAGGTTACTGACGGACAGCTGCGCTGAAAGTGAATATGTCATGCGTCGTAGAGTCGACATAGAATTCAACCTGAAGTTCGACGCGCATCGCCAGGTGCACATGTCCGCAGTTCATTGCATTGTTACAGGCAATGCAAGTGACAGACGTTGCCACTAGCATGAGGCATCCGTCCAAGTGCCTGGGCTTGGGCTTGGGCTTCGCACAGCCGTTTTGACCAGATTCCAGCAGGGGGATGTATTTCTCAAACGTCGTGTGTCTCCATTGTGACTGTGTGCTCCACTGCATCCTTGCAATGGTGGTGTACCCTATGCTCAAAGATGCTGTCAGCAGGGCCGCAAATCCCATCCATTATCTTGAGAGCCAAGGGTTGTTGCTGAACGTTTTTAACCACCTCGAGGGGTTGGATGACTTCATACGCTGCACTTGTGTCAGCAAATCCTGGCGTGCTATCGTTGAGCAGGCTCGACCACTGTCTTTGGTCATCGGAGGGTCTTATTTTCCTATGCTAGACTACGATGGGGTGACCGGAGTGTTGCGATGGCTCCAGACCAAGCAGAGGCAGGGCCAGTTGCAAAACCTTCAGAACTTCTGCCTGGAGGGGGAGACGCTTTTCTTGTCAGAATACGTTGACGAGCCGAAAACGCACTCTGCTCTCTTTGAGGCATCTATCATGTCGGCCGGCGTCTGGAATCTACGCACTTGCACCCTGGAGGGCCCATTTTGTCTGGAAACAGCTGCTTCACTTTTGCCGACGACTCTGCAGCAGCTCACTTTAACAGTATATGAGCCACCAGAAGTATCATACCTGTCCTGGTTTGAGCGCTTTGTTGCTCTGCAGCTTCTATATATCTCGGGCCTGCCTGACTGGCCAGGGGAAGAGCAGCCTTTGGTTATGTTTGAAGTAGATGGCACTATGCCAAGTCTTAGAGAGCTATTCATGTCCACTCCATTCTGCTGTACAGACACTGCGCAGGTCAACTTGCATCTTTGTCTTCCCAGCATATGTCATCTGTATGTGCTTGTGTTGGGAGATGCACACGGCGCCAGACTTGTTCAAGGCTTTTTTGAATTGAGTCATTTGACATACCTGAATCTTTGCATTCTTGATGGAACTCTACCTTGGATAGTGGTAGTCGTCCCAAGGGCAAGCTCCGTCTCCACGCTGAGGCTTGTTGGTCACAAAAAGCCAGTAGTGTCATTGGAAATTAAGAAGGAGAGAGACTTCGCCTTTGAGTGCCGAGGGGTGCCAAATGTCAGCATGCCACGACCAAACATATCTATGTCTAGGCTGAAGCTCGTTTGAGTCTTGAGCATGAACTGTTTGTATCTTTCCTTCCTTCAGACATGTCTGTAGGCCTCTGTACAGCAGGTGTGTTTGAGTGTACAGCTAATCATACATTTCATTGTACAATTCCTTCATTTAATTGAGTATAAAGTTTAATTATAAGAGATTTATTGCAGGAAATTTTGCAAGTGATGTAATGTGACAACATAGGATATTCAATTTGCAAAGACTATGCGACCATGTTGGGTTCAAAGCATCAGCTGCCAATGCCCAAAAGCTTCTATAGGGCCACTTTGATAGTCGACATTAGGTGGCAGCCATTGCATTGCAGCAACATCACCTCCCATATGACACATCGTGCGGCGTCTTTTGACCTCAAGCTGCATTGGAACCTTTGACTGTGCTGCAAGTATTGTACAGTATTAGACTGACTGTTTTGAAGAAGCTGCTCTCGTGATGCCAAGTCTAGACAGAGTCTGTGCAAGCGCACCTTTGCTGGGCCTGCAATCAACAATGGCAAAGGACAAGGCCACTTGAGCCTCTCCTGTGGAGGCATGCCACCCACTGTGAAACCTTTGCATCCATTCCCAAAGGCTGCTCAGCCTTTCTCGGTCAGACAAGGCTGATGCAGCGCAGACTGCAGCCTGCCAGATGGCTTCTGCCATCAGCTGCATGCACGACTACTAACATTGTTGTCAACTCATGTGCAAAATGGTTATTAAGCATGAGCAAGGTGATTACTAAGCACGTGCCAACAACAACACTGGCACACTTGCATGCAGACAGATTGTAAAGCCGGTTTGGGAGCTGCTACTGAGTGTATTGGCAAGTCTGTGTATGCGTACCTTTGGCTGGTCCAGCCAAACAATGGCTATATCCAAAAGCTCATGCCATGCCTTCTGCTCCAGCAAGATTGCACACAGTCTGCTCTTGTCAGTGCTGCTGAGCAGAGCAGACAAGTTGACTGTGTTCTGCTGCAAAGTGTTGAGAAAGTGAAGCACTTGTGACCTTTCAAAGCTCTCAGTGCTGTTGCTGCCATGCTGAACAGCATAGATGAGCAGATTTGCATATATGTCAGTTGGAAGCTGCAGCCTGTGCTGATGTATCATGCCACAAACCTGCAACAAACAGTGCCAAGGTTGAGACGGTCAGTCATGGTTACACAAGTGTGACATTGATGCATTTGAGGCAATCACTGATGCAGGCAAGGACTTTTCCACATGAGCAACGGTCCAAAAATAGCAGTGCATGTGCCACAAAGCACAAGGACAGGGCTTGCATGTCTGCAACTGTATAGCTTGCAATGGGCTCTCATGCTCAACTAAAACGTGCGGCCAGTACAGCTGCAAGATCAAACTTTTGTTGCAACCTACACAACTTTGGCAGTTTGCAACAGGAACTGAACCACAGTTTCAAGTCACATGTCAAACACTAACCATGGGTCAATGGTCATCATGATGACATAGTAGTAAAAGGCTGGTCAAATCATCGTTATTATGCTAGTTTTGTGGTTATCATGCTCGTGCTGACCTCAGTGGCATCTCGAAACTGCTGATCCCCTAGGTACTTGGTAATCAAGCATGCAGCTTGAGTGGTAATATTGGGGGCACCTTGCTCCATGCCCAAACCAAGAAGCCACTTTGCAACCTCAAGAGCATCACATCCTCTAGTATCAGCTGCTAACACATCATCAAACAGCACTTGTTGCTGAGAATGCTCCATGTGCAGCCGCTTGTCTTCATGTTGCTGAAACAACCCTATTGCAAACTGGAAGTGCCCTCTCTTCAGATGACAGTGCATTGCCAATGCAACATCTGGACCTGTCACAATCTGTAACTTTGCCAGCTGCTCAAAAGCCTGTATGCAAAGGATAACCACCTTGGTAAAGTTGCAAATGCACCAGCAAGATTTCAAAAGTTTCCTTACATGAGAGGGGAGGACATAACTGGTATAGGCAAGACTAAATTCTACACAGTTTGGATGCGCATGCAGGTAGCCAGCCTTGCATACCTTACCTGAACAATAAGCAAGGTCATACAAATGCAGCATAAGAACAGGTTGCCAGGCTTTCCAGAGCTAATTTGCGAGCAGACACACATGCCACAATGTAGACACAGGAAGCACTCAATCACATGCGCAGTTGTCAAGTGCATAGGTACAGCTGTGAATGGCTGTACGATGCTCTGTACAATCAAAGGCAAGGCCACATAAATCACCTTCAAACCAGTCGACATTGTATCCTCCCTGTCGCTGCCTGCACACAGCTGCAAGCATGTGCGGACGACACTAGCTTGCAAGGCGGCTCCTGTTGCTTCCGCTGACTTGAAGATTGCTGCTGCAGATGCTGCAGCATGGTGACTTGAGGACGCTTGAGGCATCACTGATTCAAGTGCCAATGCATGCTGCCCTTGATCACACAGGATGTTGACCAGGGCATCAAGCTGTTTGCTGGAGGGCTGATAGGGCTTTTGTCCCTCTGCCCTTTGCCGTTGGCTGCACCAGCTTTGATACGTTCCAACTAACATGTCATCAAACCCTGCAGCACAGGGCGTAGCAGACTGCCAGCTTAAAATTGACTTTCGGCACGAACAGTTGTGCATGCTATGTGTCCAGGCATGTGTGCAATGGGCGACTGCTGTGTTTCCAACAACATGCACATTGAGCTATGTCATCAGTCATGTCTTCAACTATCTGGTATATCTGTTCCTTGTCTGTGAAGAGAGCAACAATCCAAGGTACATACACAAGACATTTTACCTGCAATGCCAGGTCTGCCTGAGTACAGCTTCCAAACAGCTGCCCATGCGCTCTGATCAATGTCTTGCTCATGGCTAGCCATATGCACGACGATCTTGTGTGGAAGAGCAACACCCACAGAAGGCACTGCAGCTTTGTCACTTTGCCATTGCTGCTGACCATCCCCTGCTTTTGCAGAAGCATCAGCATCCAAATCTGACAGCTCAGCATTTGGTGACTGCAAGTGGAAGGTGCTGTCTTCTGAACTGAGCTGAGGCAAGTGACTGCTGGACAATCTGGCAGAGGGTGCCACTTCCAACAGCTGTGCAGCCAGTGTGCAAGCTGCCGTGACAAGACCAGACCACAAGCTGCAATTGCTGTGCAAAGCAAGACTGTCAGCAATCACGCCCTGCCCATGATCACCACTGAGCAATGTGCTTACCACCTCTGCAGCACACTGAGTTTGCAGTTGGGGGTAGTCTGCATGCAACCATGATGTAGCCCGCAAAACTTGAAAACTGTCAAAGTACAACAGCATGGAGACACAACAATGGCGCGCTGCTGTCTGATGTTAAGTGCACAGCAAGGCTAACCTTGCCTAGCATTGGAAGCGCTTGCCATTCAATACTGATTGACCTGTTAGCCTTTACTTCTTCTGACAGTCACACTACAAGCATGTTGTGAGTGCATGAAGGAACATGCAAGGCAAACATACAGCATGCAGTGTCAGGACCAAAGTAGCAGAGTTCAAAGTTGCAGAGTCTACCTGGATCAGTTGCAAGCCTGTCAACAGCTGCAATCAAAACCCCCTCTGCTGGGGCCATGCCTTGATAGGCAACAAGCAGAGCTGGTAGGATTTGTTGCACAGGTGCTCGTCCACAGATGAGTAGAGCAAAGGCCTCAGCAGTGTTTCGGTGCCCTTGACACAGGGCAAACAGCTGATGGGCAGCTCTTGCGTCAAATGTAGGAGCAAGAGTTAACACCTCAAAAGCTGCCTTGCAAACTGCAGTGCCGGCTAGCAAGTCCTGCACAGACGCACAGACACAACTCAACAAACAATGTGCAAGAAGAGAAAGTGAATTGGTAAGAATGGCCAGGAACGGCAATGCAAGCAGTGCATGAGTGCATACTTCCATAGCAGGAGAAGTCACAAATTGGTAGAGCTTGAATTTGTGTCTTGTGGCAAGCATTCCATACAGTAATGCAACAGCACACAACAGTAGCTTCAGAGTCAACCTGATTATTGCTGCTGCTGATGCATGCAACGGATGGAGCCACATGGTGGTCATGCAACAGCAAGGCAATACACAATACATCATATGCTATTTGGCATGCAACCTTGTGGGGGAAGGAGGGGGGGGCATCTAGGCTTCTTAGGGTTGAACATTTTGGCCAACATGGGACAGCCTCCAGAGATGGCACCCTTGAGCCATAAACTTTGGGCCTAGCTCAAATGGAAAGGAATGCCCTGAATATCTTGACTCGAGCATGCAAGGTTTTGAGGACTTTCGTTTCTCCTCTAAGCTGCCTTGCACGCAGGATGATGTGACTAGCACTACGATGAACAGTGATGCCCAAGGAACAGGCCATGCTATTGTGTCACAATAGCATGGCCTCAATTATGCTTGCTGATGATGATCAATCATTCAAGATATGATGAGCAGGAAGGGCTTGCCTCTTCCAGCAAGTCTTGCACAGCAAGAACCAGTTTGCTATCAAGCTTCAAGCTCATCATCATGAGCTGACAGCACTCAAGAGACATTGCCTCAAGCATGCTGTCATTCCCTTTGGCTGCCCTGACATGTTGCAAGAGCGTGGATGTGTTTGCTTCATTGTCATGCCTCCAGAAAACATGGACAAGCAACCGCATGATCTTTGAGACCCTGCAAGTGCACGATAGTCTGTTGAGCAAACCGGGTCACCCTGATTCTCATAGACAGTTCCCTTAGTCAGGTGATTGATGAGTGCAAGGTCACACAACAGAAAACCAGCACTACACACATATTGCATTGCTCTGTGAACAGAGTGTCACAGAAAGCAGGATTTTGCAACGTTGCAGAAGCCCTGCATTGGTTTGAAGAGTTGATCACTCATGCAAGCAAGTCCACTACAGGCAAAATAGCACAAAGCACTGGCAGCAAAAGGAACACACTCCTCTGGATGATGACAAAGACTGTGACCATCATGGCTTACCCGCTTGCTCCATGTGCCAACAGGCTTGGGCGCTGTAGCATGACTCGAAAGGCTCTGTTAGCAAAATCCAGTGCATCTGGCATGTGCTTGCTGGAGGGGTGAAAAGCACCTGGGAAGTCCACTGGGACAGGCGACCAGCTCTGAGTGGCAAAGTGCCGCAGAAGGAATTCTGGCTCGCCGAGACTGCAGTAGTAAGCATACTTGGCTGCAACGCCAGCATACATGCCTGCAAACTCTAATGGGCCGTCCATGCCAAGTATCAGACGCCTCCTCATTCTTCCGCTGCAGTTGTAGACTACCTGTCGCTGTAGCTGTACCAAAAAGGCCTCTGTAAAAGTGGCATGAACTGCTGAAAGACTGGGAGCGCCCCTCTTGACACCAGTGTCTGTTCTCCAAGCACTCAGACACAACTCAAGACAGTGGTAGATGTACCAGTCTGTGAACGTAGTCAGACCGAGATATGTTGGCAAATCATGAGGGAGCTGGAACTGGTTTGGCTTCCTCTGCATCAACCACCAAACAATACCCTTGTTGTCTTGACAACAGCTGCAATTGATGCAGGAACAGGGGTTGTCAAGCATTTGAGTATGCAGGCATGTCACATATACCATCTATTCGGCTGGCTGAACCAATGATTGATCAGTAAAGCAATTGGTGTGTAGATGCAGAATGTGACACTGCAAGTGACACCTTGAGGGGTATTGTATACATGTCTAGATGCAACATGAACATTAACTCTGAACACATCTTCAATGCAAGTCTCATTGCAAAAACAGATGCCATGATGCTAACATGATCAGCAGTGACATGCTGCACGGCAAAGCCCCACAGAGGTTGCTGGGGGTGCCTTCAATGACTGGTTACATGGGCAGGATTGACAAGTACTAAAGGCATCTAAGGTCAAAACACCTCTGCAAGGTCATGGAGCTCAAGATAGGAGCGTCCTGAGTGCTTCAGGAGATCTACACTACCTGATTCACCCTTCAGCTTGCCTTGATGCCTACAAGCAACTGCTTGATGTTACACGAACCCACAGTATAAGCAGCACATTCAACCAACAACATAAATCAGGCATCCACGCATGAATCTATGCATGTCTTAGTGCAGAGTAGTGCATTTAGACTTGCACCACTTCTTAGCATCAACAAGACAACGCACAATCTGCACAGACTGCAAGATCACTCATGTTGCACGTCCAGAGTGTGGATGCCAATGGCGATTGCATGCAAATTTGCATATCGGTCTAGTGTGCAATGACATTATACTCCATCCTCTGCAGACAGGACCAGATGGGACGCAAACCTGTAGAAAGACTGCTTCAGTTCCTCCAGCCACTCCTTGTGCTCTGCAATGGCTTTCTCAGCATCATCAATCAGCTCATCCGGCACACTTGGCATGGTTGGCTTTTTGGTACCTGCTTGTCTGAATCGCTGGCGTCGTCTTTCCAGCACGCCAACAAAGCCTTCCATGGGAACACCATTCTCAGCAAGTTCCTGCCCATGCAGCTGCACATAGAGTAGCTGTTCTGACGCCTCAGCAAATATCAAAGAACCTGAAAGACCTGCTGCCCGTAATACTGCTAGAGCTTGTTGGAAGAAAGTAATGGCTTGACGCCATGTATTCCGCTTGTCGCGAAGGGCACAGCCCCGAGCAATACAACTCGCTGCATACATTTCTGCCTCAAACGCAGACAACGTTGCTTCTTGCGAGGACGGTACTTGACCCCTTGTGCAACAATGTCACACTCATTTCTGCCCAGCTCATGCAGGAGCTGTGACAACACAACCTGAGAAAACACATTGATAAGAGAAGCATGCTGGCCAATTGCAAACAACACTGAACACAGGAGCACCATCTACTGCTTCAAACGACACATAAACATATGCAGAGTGTGCTTTGTGTCAAGGTCAGCACGCAGTTGGACTCGTGAGCACACGTGTTCTGTCACAATCAGCACAATCAATAGGACTTACCAAGAGTGCCATATTCTATTTTGAGAGAGTTGGGCAAGCACAGATCTTCTCTGACCTTCTGCCTGCCACCTGTCAAGAGATCTTGGAGGTCTTTGTCAGCAGCCAGCAATGCTGAAGCACGCTGAGCTGGCGCACACTGCAGTTTGTCATAATGTAGTATTATACTGTGAGCACACAAAGCGACACCATCCAGCAGCAGAAGGGCAAAAGGCTTCAATGCAATTGAGGTCGTTACTGCAAAGCGCTGCATCTTGAGAGTCACATTGTCTGCGATTGACTCACTGCTGCGTATTGCTCCGTTGTCACATGGGCCACGTAAAGCAGCAGCTTGGAAAATAACCATGTCTGCATGAGTCCGGTCCGGGATGCAGGATGCTGCTTTTCCTGCAGTGACAGCAAAAAAGCTGCAACGGAGCAAAGAACAGGATGGCTTGCTGAGAAACAGTAGTCTCAAGCGCGAGAAGGCTTCTTACCTTTAAGAACACTCTAGGGAGCTGCACCAAGGTCATCAGGTCATGGACCGAGTGCACTGAGGGGTCATCGAAGTCTACCGTGCGGAATACCTCCTCTTCCACTTGGGTCAAGAAGTCGAGAACAGCGAGGCTGACAAGTTCGTGTTGCTCGTTTGCAAATGATCTCGCAGGTTTCTCTTGTAGACTGTCACGCAGTGACTTGTGGTACAGAGATCGCAGATCAACTTTTAGACCCTCGAAGCGCAAGTTCTCCAATTGAAACAGCAAGCTGATCTCTTGGACTGGCGCAGCGCCTGATTTCTGTGCAGCTCTGGCGATGGTGCACTTATGTTGGCGAGATGCGCTGTGGCCGCAGTCTCCACGGCGATCGGACATTGCATTGGATCGAAACCCTCGTATGCAGGGCGCCGTCAGCGCTGTAGCACCCGAATTGCATCTTTGCTGCTGACGCAATGAACCGTCGGACGTGATCACGAGTCGCTTTGCATGCATTAGGACAGGCGACAAGGCAGAGGCCAATGTGACCTTGTAACCAATGTCCTCCTGTCGTGCGAGACACAAACGCTAGGTGCGGTTGATGTTGGTATGATGAAAAACATGAACAGATGAGACGATGTGTACATGAGGCCACATGAGTGTTCGGCTTCGAACAGTCGAGGCTTCTTCTTCTGCTTTGCAGCAGCATGGACATGAATACATGCCAAATCTTCGCCGGCGATTCCAGCCCAAACTCAAGACACATCTAAGACCAAGGGCACAAGGTTCTGTAGCTAGGGGACCGCATAGTCAAGCAACCAGCCGCAGTGCATTTTGGGCTTGTCTGCAATAAGGCACAGTGCCTGGTGGCATGCTCCTATATAGTACACCTCTTTAGAAGACTGTCAGCTGTATGCAGCTGTATGCATTTGACGCCTTGCCTTATTTGACTGGTGAGCGTGCAACCGAGGCACCTTGACTTTCTGAATCAAATCACACAATCTCTGTCAAACCAACAGGAGGGTCTGGCTGAAGCAATCGTCGCTAATGTTGACCTGTATTTTAACAGGTCCAGGCAGCTGACTTACAAAATCATAGCGTTGAAAGAAAGCGACAATTTACACTATAGGCTGCAACAGCATGTAATGGGTACATCCCAGTTCAATCTATTGTGCACAACAATGCCACACCACGAAGGACCCACTTGGATTTGTCATCTTCAGTACGCAGAGGGAATGTCGTGATGAAATTCAATCCAGTACGGTTTTTCACCCTGTATGTGGGTGCCTCAAAAATGCCGCTCTTCTTGCGATCTTTGGCCAGTGTACCGGTGACAAAGAGAACGGGCAGTGGGTGAAACAGCTTCTTTGGTTCACTATCTACCAGTCTGTTCTCCTTTCCTGACCAAGCACAGCCATCTAGGTAAAGACCATAGATGTATACACCCTCAGGTGGTGCCTCTTTCAGGGTCTCAAATTCCTTGGGTGGATGTGTGACATCAGAAGTCATGACAACATCATCCAAAGCCCATTTGTCAGCAGCATGCTTCCGGTTGACTTCTTGCTTCATTGCAGTCAAAAATCCCTGCAGAGTACACTGCTTGTGAGTCACTTTGAAGCATGCACTGTTGTTGCAAGGCTCACAGCTGTACTAAGACACTGCATGATGGGCTCATGACACAGCTGAGAGCAGCTTGTTGCACAGGACATGCAGCAAGACACTGGAGTTCTGCGCATGGCTGCAGTCTATACATTCAGCACATACATGTTGCACGAGATGGATGAGTTTGTCTTACCTGAGGATTGAAGAAGCCAGTCATCCAGTAGGCTTTTGGGCGGCCAGCATTCAACCACTTGTTGAGCTGGTCATACCGCTGCAGCAGCCCCAGGAACCAGTTTCCCAGGGTACTGGCCTCCCAAGACTTCTTCAGCCAGTCCTGGGGAATGCGAGCATTGAAGAGCGCATCCAGGCTGTCTATGAGGCCTCCACTGAGGGCAATGGTACCGGCAATGGCCAGGCGCAGATTTTTGAGGGTGCTGGAGGTGAGCTTGATGACAATGTTGAGGCGGTCTAGCTCCTGGCGCAAATGAACGTTGAGGGGCATGGTGGGGCCACCTGGAAGCTTCTTCAGCTTCTCACGCAGCTCCTCCTTGTCAAACATGGCAGGCACCTGAAAGCAAGAGCAGCAAACCAACTTGAGAGTTGAGTCACCTCATGCCATGACAAGGCATCTCCACAATCCCGGATAGAGCGTAACAGCCTGTGACTGAGTCACGTCATTGCATGCATGCTGCAGAAGAATGGCTCAAATGAAAGTCTGCCATATGATGCAGCACCTGCCCTGTTGCTGTTGAGTGAAAAACACACCATTGTTATCGCCTCTTTATCGTAAGTGCAGCCTTGCAAAGGCAGACTGAAAGAGTGTTCATATATAAATAGCACATGAAACTATTGTTTGACGGACTATCAGGACATACCTTGGATAGCAGATCCTCACAGATGCGGTCAACAATCTCCTCCCTAGAGAGGCCGCCACCGCCGCCAGCCCCCTTGGGCTGGGTGTCCATGATGATCTGGACACCAGCCTGCACCTGAAGGGTCCTGAAGGTCAGGTCAGCATTGGGGTGCAGCCCAAAGATCTCAGGGCTCTCTTGACCTGGCAGCTCCTCAATGGCCTGCATAACCCACTTGAAGTCAGACATATCATCGTCAAGCAGGCAGCTGTATGCACTGCAATCGTGCACATTCATACGGTCAGGTTGTGTTTGCCTCCAAGGCAATGAGGCAAGGCAAGGCAAGGCAGACACTGCTGTTATGGGCTGTATACATGCTTATATACAGACCAACTTGTGAGAGGATAATTTGCATGACTGAACACACAGCCATCATAGGTGTCATGACTGTGAAAGCTTGAGCTACCTTTCTGAAGCCCTCAATTTCGCCGCTTTCAGGGATCTTGTAGCTGATGCCTGCCCTCTCATCCTTGTACAGCTCAAAGTTGGGCCTGGTGACCTCCTGGTGGAAGTACTTCTCGGCGTAGGTGTCCATCAGCAGCTGGTCAAAGTCATCTGTGATGCGGCCACCATACTGGATCTCACTGACCATGTAGCGCACAGTCTCCCAGGTGGGCCCAGCAGCTTTCTTGGCATCCACTTCCAGCAGATGATTCTGGAGACAAGCAATGCCACTTTGTACTTTCCAGCTGCTGCAGCAGTTTCTGTGTGCATTTGCAATGGCCTTGTGTATGAACAAGTGTTGAATGTGCCTAGACTTGATGTCAAAAGTGCCGGCGCAAGATGCTGGAAACAACTAGGTTATGCATGCTGCAACAGATGCACATCATACTTGCTGCAACAAGAATAGCAGACATGATTCTCTTGGAGAAAGTATTGACTGTGAGCATACCTGCAGGAACTGTGTACATGCTGACAGATCAGACTGGTTGAACTCGTATGGCACATTCCAGCCAATGGGCCCAAACTTGCGCCGCTCTTGCACAATGGAGTGCAGGAAGCACATCACAAACAGAAGCTGTCGCCAGTCCTGCCTGTTCACAGCATCCAGCATATCCTGCAGATACAGACCGTGTTCAGGTATCAGCAACACGTTCCGCAAGCAGCACAAGTGCTTGCGTAATGAAAGGAGTGATGACAACACATGATACCTGTAGTCAGAGCTGCAGTCTGGGCTATTTGCAGCTCACTCACAGGCTCTGCAGTGCTTGCAAGATCAATCAAACAGCAGCTGGGGTTATTGCAACAGCAGGAGGGCTCTATTACCTGAGTCACCCATTGGTATGAGGCCCTGAGCCCAGCCTTCATGCCAACTGGCGCCTCATTGGTGATTTTGATGCCCATCTGCAGTAGCCCAATGGGGAAGTTGGGGTGGGGCTCTGCTGTGATCCATAGGCGGAAGTCCTCATGGATGTCCTCTGCCTTCATCAGGTACTGCTCAACCTGTACAAGAAAAGGGACATTTGCACAAACTGGCATCACCTTATAATGCAGACAGAAACTGCACCTCTCAGGCTACATGAGCTGATGGCCCCTAGACGCCACAAGTTATGATGGAAAACAGCAGCATGATGCAATCACTGTATGCTTCAGACATGATCATGACTTCAAGACAATGTGCAAAGGATGGAACAGGTCTCTGCAAACAAGCACAGTGCAAGCTTACCTCTGTTAGGTAGCCCAGACCAAGATGTGTATTTTGGAGCAGCACCCACTGACCCTCCACAGTGGCGCTGGCCATGTACTTCCTGGCAATGATCTCCTGCCCTTGACCCATGCTCACACCCAAGGTTTTGATCTTCTTCTTCTTGGCAAGGTCCTGTCAGTCAACAGCAACCAATAAGGCATGGGGCAGGCAGCACAGGTGTCAGTACAGATTCATGTGTCAGACAGGACATGAAGACAAGCTGCTTCATAGGTTTCAACAATAACTGCAGCTGAGGTTGCTGATGCAGCTCAGGACCCACTGCTGCTTCAGTTGCCAAATGAGCAAAACCTCAGAAGCATAAGCCAAGCTGTCCCTGTAGCTAAGCTAAGCATCAATAGTATGCCAGCCAATAGTGGCTCGCAGCAGCCTGAGCTGTCAGTGAGTCACAGGCGTGCAATGAGCAGTCAGGCAGACTGACCTCAATGAGCTTTGTGGGATCAGCTCCAGGGGACAGTAAGCAGATAAGGGGGCACTTGGGGTGGCTCTCTGACCAGGCGCGCTCCATGTTCAGCGGCACTGACTCCACAAAACGCTGACCCAAAGCATCAGCAATGTAGTCGGCAGCTGCAATGAGAGTACGATCCTCTCTAAAAGCCTGCACAGATAAAAACACATTTGGTGGTGTGTCCAATGTCACCTTTGATGTAATTTCTGCGCTTGTACAACTACTGCCAGACACAGACTGCAGGTTTGCTTGCACAGATGTCAGGTGTGTTGTGCATGGCAAAGTCTGCATCAACATTTTGTCATTGACATCAGCTGCAGTGCAAGAAATCTGTGGGCATATGCAAAACAGCAAAATATGACATCGCTTGCCGCTGTGGGAATCAGTGTTCATACCTTGACAACACACATACGCTCAAACTTGGACAAGCGGTCTTCATAGTCTGGCACATTGGCCGTCTCAGGCGCTTCTGCATCATACCACTGCCGCCACAAGCCATCGTTGCGGAAGACACTGTCAGGGATGTCATGCAGGGCTGTCATGCTGGACAGAGCCACCACATTCAGCCACACCATGTCTGGAATCCACTCCTGCACATTCACAGGGGCATGTTGCATATGCAACACAGATGTACATGCATCATCAAATACGGTCTGCAACTGTGAGCTGTTCAGCCTGAATATGCCCTGGTCAGCATCAGCATTGACAATACAAGGCACACCCATGCACAATGAAACAGTATGCAGCAACTCAAAAACTTTGTCACTGCATGCAGCTGCTTTGTCCTTGCACAAGGCAATGCACTAAAGACAGGCGGCGCTGAATACCTTGGGCTTCTTGCGCACGCTGTTGATGTCCAGAGCACCTCCTCCCTTCAGGAAGATGTCAATCTCCTCACCCTTGACCTTGCCAGCTGATGACAACACCTTGCTGGTCAGCATGAGCGCAAAGATGATCTTGTGCCTCTCAAACAGACCACGCTGGATGTAGAGGTAGATCTCATACGTCATGTACTCAATGATGTTGTTGATACGCTTGCTGGGCAGGGTAGCCTTCTCACTGTTGTCAATGGCTGTCTCATACAGCTGGTTGAACTGGTTGAGAGAGGTCTGGTACATGCAGTTGACCACTGAGAACTCAGCGATGAGGAAGTAGATCAGCGTTGCTCTGTGGGCAACTGGCCTGTACTCCTCACAGGCTTCGTTGATCTTTTTGTTGGTCTCACTGGCACCTGTGAGACGCTCATTCACCTCGCCTGCTGTCTGCTTGGTGACTGCCAGAACATCTATCAGCTCTGTGTCATCCAGCAGGTTACCCTGCAGTCAGCAAGCAGCTTGTTCAGAGGCAGCACTCATCAGCCTAGGTCTGACTGCCTTACAATGAAGGCCAACATCACATAACACATAGCAGCTGGTACTAATTTCCAGAGCAGTGCATGTAAAGTTGCTGTCAGTGCCACACAGCAGCACAGCTTGCTTGGTGCATGGGGTTCTTACTAAGGCTAGTAAGAATTGACCTGCTTCACATGCTAGACCGGTAGCTGATGCTGCAAACAATGCAAAGACTGACCTGCGAGTTGGACAGCCTGAACAGCAGGTCATCCTCCAGCTGCTTGATCTTCTTCTTGTAGGATTGCACCTCCTCCATGAGACCCTGGCGCTGCTCCTCCAGCTCGTGCTTCTCCTTCAGGATGAGCTTGCCCAGCAGCTGGTCCTCCAGGCCAGCCATGGTGACTGTGAAGTCAACCAGGGTCACCTTTGCGCTCAGCTCAGGGGTGTAGTGGGGGTTGGGCAGGCGGGTGGTGCAGAACAACCTGAAGCTGTCTGTGTAGTCCACCTAAACATGCGTCGCGTGACTGATCAGCAGATGTTGCTTGAGACTTTACAAATGTGGTGAAGCTGGCAACAAGGTGCATTGGCGCATGTTGACTGCACTTATTACGCTGATGGCAACGTCTAGACAAGGATGGTGGTGTGTAGACAGCCTTATGCTGACAATGCAAGTCATATGCTCACAGTCTGAGTGAGGTATGTTCTTAAATTCATGTATGTGCATTGAAGCCAGGTGCGTCAAGGCAAGCTGACCTCCTTGTCAGCCAAGGCCACAGTGTAGCCACGCCCCTTCTTGACATAGCGCCTTTCCAGCACAGGGTCCAGGACTGGGTCCAGCTCCTCCTCTATGTTCTCAATCAGCAGTGGCTTGCCAAATGACAAGCAGTCCTGCAAAGACTCAAAGTTGGGTGGACTTCCGGTAGACATGCAAACACGCAACAAAGCCTTGGCATTGCTGTAAGGCGCTGAGATGTGACAACTGTGGGTGGGCGCTTGCACAAGTGCATGCTAGCCTCATATACGCTGACAGATGCTGGTTTGCTGTCCAGGTGCATCTGCATGATGTCATGGTGTCACTGCATAAGAGGCTCGGGATATGCATGTATGAAGCAGGCTACAGGACAGACTGCATACTATGCTATGATACTAGTGGTGTACCTCAAGGTGATTCCTGAAGAGCTTGTCATTCAGCTGGGTGACCTTGAGCTGGTTGGCCTCCTCTCTGTGCATGATCCAGGTACGGCCCTGCCCCTGAGGGTCCACCAGCACAGGGTACCTAGTGGCCCTAGTGACCATGATACCATTCTGGACACTCAAGTCATCTGTGGGCAGACCCTGTACGCACAATTATAAAGTGATGTTGTTGGAGGTGATGAAGGTGCCCAGAAGCTGCAGTGTCCAAAAGGCTGCCATTGAAAATATGCCGCAGTGCAGGTGATGGAAGATCTGGGAGTAGTCCGGGAGTAATCACAAGCTGTTAATTAGAGATCAGGATATTGACTGACTGTAGCAGCAGTAGTCAAGTACCTGGAGAGTCCACTCGCCCACTTCAGAGTCGTCCACCAGGAACTTGGTGACCTGCATGTCCTTAGTGACAGGTATGTTCAGCTTGACACAGCCACCATAGAAGTCTCTGGTGATCAGCAGCTCTCTGAACTCCTTGTTGAAGGGACCAAGATAGGAGACAAAGCTGGAGGCAATAGCGCAGTTACCTGCGCAAAGTGGCATTAATCTTGCAAGGGCCACACACAGATATTCTGGTAGACCAGCTTGCAAAGTGTTCACAAACAATTCCTTGCTGTGCCACAGCCACAAGCAATAGAATCTGAAAGACCAACTGCCGTCATACTTGAAAAGGCTTTCTTCTCTGCATTGAAATACTGTCTCCTATGTGAAGTAGTTGCATTGCAAAGGGCTTCAAGCTTATGCATATGGACTACATATGCCACCAGATGCACACAAACTTTGCATGGCATCATTTGCCTTGCATGATCAACGCTACAGCAGGCTGACATGCAGCTGGAGCACTGCTGTTGTTTGCAAGCACAGCAGAGTGCAAGTGGGCATGCACACCAGTCAGCTTCTGGATGGTGTCATCAAACTCCTTGGACTGCTGAGTCCAGCGCCCTTCTTCACCAGCAAGGGCACTGAGCAGAGCGTTGGCGCTGTCCATTTTGCGCTGAGTGGCTGTGGCGTCATCCTCCAAAGTCTGCTTCTGGGCCATTGCAGCATCAAAGGATGCCTGCAACAAAACACTTTGCTTTCAGATCTACTGCAAATCAATTGTCATTATTTTTATAAAGCCACATGGAATCTATAATTGTGATAGACAGCAAGTGTAACAAGCAGCTCCCAAATGCCCCCTGCTACCTGACGCATGCATTTGATTACCTGCTACAGCTTACACCATGCAGCTCAAAGACCTGCTGCTGCCATGCAATGTGCATTACAAGCCACACTGCAGCTGCATTGCTGACAATGTGGTATGGTCATTACCTGCATTTCATCAAGCTTGCCCTGGACTATGGCCATGCGCTCCTCAGCAGCATTCTTCTCCTTGGTAGCAACCTTGAGCTCTGCCTCAGCAGCTCTCAGGGTAGCAATTTTGGGCTCCACAACCTTTGCCACATCATGGTAGGTACACATAGCAGCAGCCCAGTTACACAAGCCGGCTACATTGCCGCTGGCCTTCTTGGCAGAGTCAAAGTTGAAGTCAGGTGCTGAGAAGTATGGCTGCAGCAGCTCAACTGTCTCGTCTGTGATCTGCTCCTTGGGGAAATTCATGAGTGCGTTTAGGAAGGAGGTGTCACCCATCATGCGCACAGCCTCCTCATAGGTACCCAGCAGAACTTGAGAGCCTTTCACATCCTGCCAGATGGCCTTTTGCACTGGGAGGTACCTGCAGAAGCATTCACACAGTGTTTTGCATTGTATGTCACCTGAGAAGCGGGCCATTCAGTGACACGCATGACTGCCATTGGCCAGTAGTCAGTCATTGTTTCGAGTCATCATGGCATTGCCATGCATTCACTGCTGCATCCACATGAATACTTGCAGGTTTGTGTCAAGGCTGTGCAGAAGATTGCTGTCTCTTGCATGCTTTGCAGTAATCATAGCGCTCAGCCTGAGTCATAGCATGCAGAACGTGTTGCTCACCTCAGCAGCAGCACACAGTCAAAGATACGCTTGACAATGTCAGGCGGGTTCTTGAGGGCCTTCAGACCCACAATGTCCTTCTGGGTGATACTGTTCAGAGCTGTCAGCGCAGCGTCCAGGGCAGGCTTGGCAGCTGCTAGATCCCTCTCTGCATCATCCTTGACAGTGGCAATCTCTGCAGCCTTCTTGGTGACGCCGTCCACAATCACAGCTACCTACATGCCAACAGGAAGGCTCATGAGCCTAGCTGCAATCAATCAATGCATAGGCTGCTAGCAAGCTATGCACTTCCGGTGTGGTGTTGAGGGCACAGGCATCCACTGCAACACATTCATTCATTCTTTCATTGTTCATCTTGCCTTGGGTCAGGTACGAACAGTCCTGAGTATCTCCTGTCAAGTGAAGTGGTTCAGTCTGATTTACAGCAGGTCAAGCATGCGTTACTGCTGATACGCTGACTACCCAAACAGGACCTCAGGGCAGGACAGGGAGTGTTTGGACAGTCAGCGTATCAGCAGTAAAGCATGCTTGACCCGCTGTAAATCAGACTGGACAACTTGAGTTACGTTCCTTTGCAGCCCAGATCTTGTGACTGTGCCAGTGCAGATTAATGGGAAGAACCTGTACACATGACTTTTGCACAATGGCAGAGCATCAGCACAAGGCAAGCCAGCATGGTGTGACCTCACCTTCTGCTTTTCCTTCTCTGCAATGGCAGTGTTCTCACTGATCTCCTTCAGCAGCTTCTCTGCCTCCTTAGTGGCAGCAGCCAGATCAGTGTTCTTGATGGCCAGCTCTCCCTTCATCTTGTTCACGTCCACCTTAGCCTCACCCATCTTGGACAGCCCACTGTTGATGGAGGTTGCCAGCTCACGCACATACAGCAGCTTCTTCTCATACAGGGACTTGTACCCAGCAATGAAGGAGAGGTACGACTTGGGCGTGACATACACATGGCGCCTGAACTTCTCAAAGTACTCCTGGCAAGCCGCAGTGACATTCACATGGACTTGACCCATCATGGCCTTGAGGGAGTCCTTGACGCTGTCAGGGCAGGCCATGGGGAACTCGTCAATGAACTTGCCAGAGACTGAAGTCAGGGCCTCCTCAGGCCAGGACAAGAACCAGTCAATGGTGCAGCCGTTGATGAGGCCAGGGAACTGCTGGGCACGGCGGCTGAATTTGGCGCCCACAGGACTGAAGCACAGGCAGACGTGTAGCTTGTCACGTACCCGGCCCAAGAAGAAGCTGTACAGGTTGTCCCATGTGTCTACTGTGCCTGCAGACAGATTGCCAGTGCAATCAGACATGCAATAGCAGACACAACACTCATACATATACAGAACTGTCGATGCTTACTTGGGTAGCATTGCATTTGGCTCTGATGGTACTTGCGCATAAGCATGCAGCACCAGCACTGATGTACTCAGATAAGGCATAAGGCTAGCATTTTATGCAGCATTCAAGAAATGCTGACCCTGCCATCAGCACAGCAGAGTACCAATGTTGCATGCCAGGGCTGCGTGACAAGGCTCTTCAGCAACAGCTTCATCATTGTGCCAGAAACCAAAGCTTTGCCACAAATTTTACCTGGAGATTCAACCTTCATGACAGGCCGGATGTCATTGACAATGGCATCAAGCTCATCCTTAGCAAAGAGTCCAGCCACCTCTCCCGTCATGAGGATCTGGTTGATGTACTCCAGGAAGCCTTCCTCCTTGACCTCAGTGTCAGTGAAGATGAAGGCTACAGGCTGGCCCTTCACACCAGCCACCTTGTACAAGGCCTTGATGTCCTCAAACAGGTTGGTGGTGTTGTATGTCTTGGTGATAGTGATTTGGAAAGGCATGGCACCTGTGCATGAAGAATGCTTGTCAGGTTTGCAGCAACATCAGCATCACCAATCGGCATACTCTATCTTGGCGCCAAGACAATCAAAATGTATTTCTGGAGTGTAAGTGCTCACTAGAACAGACTGTATATAGTGAATAGACACAGTTCAGACAAAGCAAACGACAGCTGGATACAGCACTACAACCTTGACACAGAATGCAAGGTGCATACAACTGGAACAAAGAAACCTAGATGCCAGCATTCAGCAGAATCTAAATCAAAGGTTTGTACGTGACACATGCCGAAGTGACATATGTAGACATGACCGACCTGCAATGTAGGCTGCCAGCCTTGACAGAGACTGCTTTCCAGAACCACCCACACCAACCAGCAGCACAGAGCCTCTGTCCATGGCCAGAAGCCTACTGATCCTCATCAAGTGAGTGAGGGCATCCTGGAACAGCACCAGCTCCAGCTTGACTGCCTTGCTCTCCTCATTGAACTTGCGCTGAAGGGCCTCCACCCTCTTCCTGATGTCTGGCAGACCGCCTTGGATGGACTCATAGAAGGAGGGGTGGGCTTCGATGACCTCACCAGTCTCATTGTCAAATGTTGGCTCACGCAGGAAGTCCACAAAGTACAATGGCTCGTCCACCTGCAAGCATCAGAGTGTCAGTACACCTGGAGCATGGCATGCATGCATGCATGCACAATTTGCTGCACAAGCTGCTCAATAGAATACTCACTGCTCTCATACACACAGCTGCCAAAGTGGCAACATGCCTTGTCAAGCCCTAGTTCAGACATGATCTATGTGACCTCAGAGCCGTGGTACTCTGGTAAACATTAGGTAATTCATGCTGAGTCACAAATAGGTACTTGCCTCATGAAAGGCAGACTATGCTGTTGCTAGCAAGGCGCGGGCAAGGTTATGACATACAGCAGCATCAGGTCTGAGAACATAGCAATTGCTTTTACCTGCTTGGTCAGGTCTGGGGTGAAGTTTGTCTTGCACAGCTCCTTGATGGCACCGTCAACCCAGGCCTTGTCCTCCAGGGTGATCATCTTGTCGCTGAAGACGCGCTGGCACTCATGCACCCACAGCCCCAGCAGGTACCCTTCAGGGCTGGTTACCGACCCACCGAAGGGTGGCAGCTCACCTAGGGGGGAATTCTTCATGAACCTGTCGCGAGAGGCCAGGATGACTCCTTGGAACACCTGCATATTCAGCAGTTTGTTACACATGCAAGCAGACTGATAGGGACAGCATAGGCGTTGAATGACACTCAGTTGTTATACACCAACGAAAAGCAGGAGTTCTCAGCCCTGACTTTATATGCAACTGCATTTGTGTGCAGAAAGGAACAGCTTACAAGGCCTAGTGCTAACACAGAAGGTGCTTGAGTCTGCAATGTTGGTAAATTGTGTTTACCTTAGACAGCTCACGCATGTTGAAGAGGTAGTGGAATTTGGCAGGTGTTGGCAGCATCTTTGCTGAGACCTTGTTCCACAGCGTCACAGTGAGAGGCACTAGCTTCTGTGCCACGTCTGCCACCTCCTGACTGAAGTTGTCAGGATCAAAGCGACCCTGAAGCAGCACCACAGCATCATAGGCATGTGCAAGGAATGGAAGGCAACGGCCAAAGGTTCTGGAGAAGAAGATATAACAGACCGCAAAAGACTGCTTCCATTAAAGGATGCTCGAGGCCGCACAGAACACAATAAGACAAGATTGTGCACACAACCTGTAGTGAATGTAGGCGCTGTCAAAGTATGCACAGGGAGTAGGCAAGTGAAAGTGGCTCACCCTGACAAGGGCACCAAAGATGTTGTTGATGGCACCCACTGAGGGCAAGGGCACATTGAAGATGGCAAACTGGCGCTTGAGCCTGTTTGGAATGTCATTCTTGCCACCACCTGGGATGTTCATGGCAGCAAAGTACCTGCAATGCAATCAACTTTGGCTCACACACCTTTGCCCAAAACAAACAGTTTGGCATGACCAGGGCGGCATGTCCTGGCAGCAGCCTGGTCAATTTGTGTACTCCATGAAATGCAACTATCTGACTTGCCAGATCTGTTGATGACTCTGTCAGTCACAAGCCATTACAGCAGTTCAGGCTGGTCACTGTCATGCTGTACGGGATTCTGAATCCAGGTGAGGCCTACCAGATACCTACCTGGCTAATGCGAGAGCAAAGGCTGGCACAGGTGAAAATCCAACACTTCTGACAGGTTCATACAGCACAAGGGCTCACCGGCAGTCTACAATGAATTTCATGTCTCCAATGGGCTTCTCCAGAGAGTACATGCCACCCTGCTCCAGCAGCTGACGCACAATCTCATTGGTCACCTGGTCTCCCCAGTCATTGATGGCAGGCATGGAGATGTCATCAATGAAGATGGACATGATCTTGCCACCTGGAGGTCCAAAGGTGCGGCCCTGTCTCTTCTCAACACAGCCCTGTACAAAAGGAGAAGCTGTCAAACGCAACAAGCAGACAGCATCTGCAAAGATTTTAGCTACACCATTGCTGCATCTAGTCTGCATCATAGGCATCTGCTGCTCTTTACAATGCAAAGATATCATTACTTCACAATCTCATAGTGTGAAGTTAAACACAACACGTCTGGGGATTGGTGAACAGTGTTTCTACGCTGTGGAGATATAATTTGACAACCCTGCATATGGTCTCCCTGCCTGGCATATGCATCAGAGGCAAGATTCAAAACTCCAAAGAAGCAAGAGAAGACCAGCTTCTTAGCATGCAAGCAGAAGCTTACCTCAACAGACATTTGGAAAATTTGAGGAGTTGTGAGGTATGAGAAGGTGATGGTCTTGGAGGAGGCCTCCTCTGGGTTGAAGCGCGACAGGAAAAGGTTGATGATTGAGGTCTTGGCTGTGCCAGCCCCTCCCACCAGCAAAGACGCCTGTACGTGACAATACACTATGTTAGGCTGTGCTAGCAGGAGCTGTGTAACAGCAAGCACCCTCCGTTGCCCCTCTGCTGCAGACAAAAGACTTCAGTAAAGACTTCCAATGCTGCACAGCCCTTCATAACAAGGGCACTATTGACACAATAAAGAGTGTGTACCTTCTGCACGCTGTATGCCAGAGTCAGCAGCTTCTCGTATCGCACACTGTCCAGGGTGGGAATGACAAGCTGAGCAAACTTGGGGCGCTCCTGCTCCTTGGGGTACTTCCAGCTGGGCACGCATTCCCTCCAGTGCTGCCACTCAGCATTGTCCTCGCGCACCAGATACTCAAAGACTGTGTCACCCTCCTCTCCCTGCAGGCAATAGCTGGCAGCCATCAGTTTGTTGAATATCATGCTCACCCTTATGTTGCCGCACTACACATGTGCCAACAATGGTAATCAAGCCAGACAGGTGAACAGAAGAGTGTATTTATGCACAGAAATACAAACAATATATGCATACTGTACGTCTCCCATATACAGAGTATAGAATATATGTAAATTCAGATGTGATTTGAGCTCACATGCATGGCTGCTTGCGCATTTACAGGTTGTTTAGCAGGGCTTGGTAAGCAGGTTTGCAAAGTTTACCTTTTTGGGCAAAGCCTCAGACATGTTACGCAGCTCGGCATCTAGAGCGGGTCTGTCCTTGACATCCAGCAGACCTCCCAGGCCCCAGGCCATACAGTACACAAAGATGCGCTCGTAGTGCAGTGGCGGCAGAGCTGTGTTCTCGGTGACAGACTTGAGCAGGCAGCCATTGAGCAGTGTCATCAGGGTGGTGACCTGGCACACTGCCTCATTGTACATGACAGCCTTCAGGTTGACCCTGCACCATCAGACAAATAGTATGTGTAATAATAATAATAATTATTAAAACGTATACTTAGCCAGCAGGCATCAGGTACGTGCGACGCAAGTCAGTTCCTTCCAGACAGGCTTGTTCAGAGCATCACGGGTGTGTCAACTGGATCAATCATCAGACAAGTAGTATGTGTCAACTGGATCAACCCTCAGATGTGTCAACTGGATCAAGACTGACTTGCACAGGCTGCTGACGCATTGCTGTGTTCATGCAACTGCATCATCATGGATCAGATGCTGCTTGTCTGTACATCTGCTGCAGCTTGTTGTAGGCTCAGGCGTGTGTTCATGGAACTTCTGCCTGTGCTGCATTATGTAGTGCAAACTGCAGGGGAGATTTACCTGATGAAGTCAAGAACCCGCTCCACATACTTGTCAAAGCATGGCTTCAAGGCTGCTGCCTCTGCTGGGCGCCTGGTCTGCAGCCAGGAGGCCACAACAGGGCCCCAGCCAAGCTCACTGTCTGACACATAGATGATACCAGCACGGGACACAGTAGCTGGAGATGCATTGCTCAGGTTCTCAGGCTCAAACATGGCCTTCATCGAAGGAGTCATGAGAATGCGGTCTCCATTGGCCAGGGTCAGCACTTTGTTGTCATCCAGCACAGTGTTCAGGTTCTCAATCCAGATGGCATCAACTGGACCGTCAAGGACAATCCAGGTGTTCTGGTTCTTGTTCTTGGCTGCGCGCCGCCAGAGGACCGCAAAAACACCATCAGTCCAGTCACCGGTGGCAGCATCCATGCGACCAAACATCTGAGGGGCTGTGATGGCCTTGGGATTCATGCGCCAGATGACATGCTTGGTGCCCAGCTCGGTCAGCGCTGCTGCCAGGCACTCACAGATGGCTGACTTGCCGCTGCCAGCAGGACCCACAAGCATGATGCCATGACGCACCAAGTAGGTCTCATACAGCTGAATGCATTTGTTGAGCCAGTTGGGATGCAGCTGAAGACCTCGCTCAAGGACGACCTGCAGCGTGATTTGTCACATCATGCTTTGGAGTCATGCAGAATGTATACTACAGCTCACCAACAGGTGTGGCAATAGACCCCAGCACTTTGAATTTCTCAGGTGTTTTGCACAGACTCAAGAGCAGCAAGCCAGGTAACTTTGCAGGCGCCAGATGCAGGTGACTCTTTTCATGTACACTGTAACTCTGCCAGCACTAAGCAAGCACCAAATGTACTGACCTTCTCCAGAGCTGTTGAGATCTCAGGGAAGGAAGCCCGATCAGCCTTGAGGGCTGGGAACAAGTCGTCAATAAGAGACAGGAAAAGTGGTACATCCTCAGCCACGAACTTGGACATGTTCATGTCACGCAGACAACGCATCATCAGGAACACTTCTGACCTGCAGCAGCAGCAGAAATGTTTTGAAGTGCTGATTCTGCAACAAAGATCATAGCTGAACAACAGCTTGACAGTCAACCAAGAGGGCAGCAGCAGAGAGATGAAGAGTACCACAGGTGTATGCCAGCCTAACTAGCACTGCTAAACTCTCATATGCTTAGCAAATCTTGTCGCGTTCATGCAGTGCAGGTTGACTGCATGAGCAACGCATTTAACCACTTTGCATGACCTACTTGTCAGGGTTGGCACGCTTGGCTGCACCAGCAGTACGCAGTACTGACAGGATGTTTCTGAGCCCGAAGTCATAGTGGGCCTGCTTGGACAGCTGCTGCTCACAAAGCCCGTACAGCACAAAGAACTTCTTGGACAGAACATCGTTCTCCTGGAAACCGCAAGCAGCCAGCTTGACCTTCATGATGATCTGCCTGTTGGGGACCATCATGGTCACACCACGGAACAGAGCCTGCACTGTCACGTGAATGTCAGCAAACTTTGAGGTACCGCAACTGCAGCTGTTGACTGGATCACAATGCATGCATGGTACTCATGACACACAGTCACCTTGGGCATGAGACCATGGTCATGCTGTGAATGTCTGGGCATTGCTGCTTTTTGTGCAGACAAACGCTGGCAGAGCTCAGTCAATCATAGCAAATCACACTGCTAGACAGAAAGGATTTGTTACCTTCAGGTTTTCAGGCAGCTCTTGTCGACCAGCATAGCCAGGGTTCATGGTAATGAAGAAGCCCACACGAGGGTCCAGACTGACCAGACTACCATCAGTAAACACAAACTGCTTCTTGCGCTCGCGAATGGCACTCAGGACACAGTAAACCTACAAGCAGAAAGCATGCAGGCTTTCATAAAGTAGGAAGCAAGCATGCTGCAAACACAATGGCTCAAGCCGCACAGCAAGCAGCTCAAATGCGCAGTCAGCAAATGATTGTATGCATGGCATTGGGGTGGCTGCCTCTGTGGCTCAGTTGTGTACACAAAAGCAGCATACATGGAAGCTACCTGCTGTGCAGCAGTGTGCTTGAGCTGGGCAGTAGGTCAGTGTGACCTACCTGTTGAGCGCACACTGAGAGCACATCCAAGTTGATGCGGTTGAACTCGTCAAAGCAACCCCACAGTCCACTCTGAGCCAGCCCCTTGTAGATCTTGCCCATGCCTTTGTAGTCCATCTGATCAGAGCAGTTGAACACCACCACATACTTGCCCAGAGTGTTACCCAGGTCCTGCAACAGCCATCAGGGGTATTGTATGATGCCAGTGCAGTCAGTCATGCTTGTGGGCTGATGGTAGGCCACGGTGGTTGCTTGCTGAAATTGCAGGCTCCTGGTGTTGCGAGAGGAGGTGGCTAGGTGATCTTGGGATGTGGAGGAGGTGATGGTGGAAAAGCCAAATGTCAATACAGCACTGCAGCTACATTTGCAAACAGTAGACTTATGTGATGTAGGCCAAAGTATTGATGGCCGATCCAGTATGATTGCCAACGTTTTCATCATCTGTAGTATGCAGCACTGCTGGGCTACAAATCTGTGTTTCTCAGACAGGCAGTGCAACTCACGGCTGCACATGCAATCACTGCAGGCGCACTGGCATCTGCAAATGGCCAAAAGGCAGAGGAAGCCCACCTTGGTGGTTTCAGTTTTGCCAGTACCAGCAGGGCCGGCTGGGGCGCCTCCCAAGAACATACCCAGAGCTTGTGACAGAGTCACATAGCAGATGTCTGTCAGAGGGGTGACCACCAGGCGCTCCTTGACTCCCAAGTACTCGTAAGAGTACTCAAAGTCCACGTCACACACTGAGATGATGACAGTGTCCTTGTCTTCACGCCAGTAGAAGCGTGCTTGCTTGAGCCACTCAAAGTCAGTTGGGTCCTTGATCTTGTGCTTCACAAGCTCCTCTGCATCATGCAAGAGACTAATTGTGTCAATGTAACCTTCTTGAGAGAATAACAACAATATCAATATCAATATTAATATTAACAATGACAAAGTAATCACTGCAACGCTTTCCAGCTCATAAAGAGCTAGATATGTGCAGGACATGTCTTGTCTCTCAACACAATCTTCACACCAAAGCAGATGCATTGATTACTCATGCCACATGAAAAATGACGGCTGCAGCAGAGATTCTGATGTCAACACAGTGTCAAGACAGACACAAAGTTCATTCAGCACAAGTGCTGCAAAGGCTGTTGCGGCACCAACCCCTCCAGGCAGTCACCCAAGCAAAGCATACCTGTGGACTCCTTCTGATGCATGTGGATGGTGATGCAGGTCTCCAGGTTGGTACGCTGGATCTTGGTGAGCTCGCCACGGAGTGTAATCATGACCATCTCACGCAGAATGGCCTCTGTCTTCTTCATGTTTTTGGACATGATGGACTTGTCTGTCCTGGCCAAAGTTAATGCTGCCTGCATTGCAGACCCAACCCCTTGATGAGCGCTCATGTACCAGATGAACTTCGCTACAAGTGATGATGACTTCTGAGCCAATGTAACTCAGCAAGAATGCATCACAGAATGCATGTCTGTGATGCACTGCATTTACTGCATCTGTTAGTCAGCGCAGCATCTGTCGCCTGGGGCAGGGCGTGACCGGTACTAACTCACAGAAAACAGTTATACATGCTGCTGACAGATGACTGAAGATACGAGGACAGGTCTTGTATATGCTGGTGTATGCATGCCACATGTGTTTTGACATGTGTTTTATGCATAGCTAACCTGGGTGTCAGCAGTCCATTGGAACTGAATACCCAGCAGAGCAATCTGAGCAGGGTGGCCAAAGATGAAGTCCTCCAGGGCCATCTCCTGGACATTCCTGTACGCACGCTTGATGGTGTTCTTGACAGTTCCTTGCATGCCATCTACCAGCTTCTGCAGCCAGACCTCCACCATGCCTGTACCGTCACAAGCATGCTGGTCAGGGTTGGGTTGCAACATCAGTCACTCCTGCTTGATTACCAGAGCAATGCAGCAACCAATCAGCTGCTTGTGTTGCCACATGCTTGACCTGAACAGTCCTGTATTGCACTCTCCCAGCAGAGACACATGTCTGGTCATGCCACAGTGTGGCTAGCAAAGTCAAGTTTCTGTTCGCACATTATTTCAGCTGTGACAAAGCTTACCCTTGGCTTCCACAGGCCTCTCAAACTCCACCTTCTCTCCTTGCTGACTGAACATCTCAATCATCTTAGTCTTGTCCACTTTGTCAAAGCTGACATTGGTCAGACTGTCAAACAGGCCAGACTGGAAGTGCGGCACCACTGAGGGAGGGTCACTACCCAGGGACAGGATTTCAAGCAGTGTGGGATCAGAGACAAAGTAGAAGCGAGGAAATTCAGCACGCTTGGTTTCAAGGTAGGCTGACAGGGACTTCTGGCAGAGCTCCAGCTGCTCCAGCAAGTGAGGCAGCATAGTCTTCATCAT
>JAABUP010000460.1_pt1 | contig 90325 bp, 89 predicted proteins | sample 5559201 | NCBI WGS metagenome assembly JAABUP01 (sample SAMN10711887, study PRJNA513373) | rock metagenome | isolation source: Antarctica rocks | place: Antarctica | reverse complement strand
CGGACATTGTGAATGCTGTGGATTTAGTAGCAGCGATGGCATCAGAATTAAAGCTGGCAATTAAAGATCTTAGTGCTGTATCAAGCGTAAATCAGAGTAGCAGCTCGTTTAAATTGCGTATGGGCAACTCAGGTACGAGGATACGTCATTATAGCAATCAATAGCTAGGCTAAGCGAGCGAATCGATAAGGGAGGCTAGATAACCCTAGCACGAATAAGCTCGAGACAAGCATTCGGCACGCACGAGGGTCGGTCAAATAAGTCGTGGCCGGTGTTCCAACTTCAAGATTTCTACCTGCGCGGGGTCTCACCAATGACACTAAGCTCCAAAATTTTCGAAAAAATTCTAGAGCAATCCCAGACTTCTCAAACAGATCACCTAAAAGTTTTAAGAAAATTAGAAGTGTTGCGGTGGACTTATTTGACTGTGCAAACATCAAGGTCTTTTCGCGCTACCGGCCACGACTTATATGACCGACCCTCGGCAGTGCAACTCGATGCAAGTCCCGAAACGACGATCAACGGGTTTGTAAGTTATACCCATGAGAGGGGTGCATGCTAGTAAGCAGATGCGAAAGACACCCTCATCAACAAGAGCATAGGTGTCAACAGGGTCGAGCAAGAGAAGACGCATTAGCATGAAGCCACACTGAAGCCGTTCTGCTTTGTCGTACGAGTACGTGTTGGCGCTTTACCGAATACGTATAGTCGACCATATTTCCGCTGCCTAGAGTCATATATCAACAACAGCATGGCCCGCTCTATCTTGGGATCCATTGCCCTTCGTTATGGCCGACCCCCTCGAGCGCCATGGGAGCGCATCGTCCCCGGGCTCTGCCCCGAAGCAGACCTATGCGACGCAGCATACCCTAAGCTGCACCCATTGTCGCCAACGCAAGATCAAGTGTGACAAAGTCCATCCTTGTGGCCCATGCCAACGTTCCAGCCGCGATTGTGTCTTTCCAGAACGAGTACGCCATCCCAAGAAGAAGCAAAGCACTTCTAAGACGGGCAATGACGAGCTCATGGGCCGCTTGGAGAGGATGGAGCAATTGATTGAAAAGATGAAGGGAGAAGGGAAAGACATACATGGTAATAGCACTGCTAAAAGTCAAAGCTCCAGGAGCCCGAGCATGCCTCAAATCACGCGGGAGATATCAGAGGGGTCGAGGTCTCAAGACGGGGGCTCCGAGGTCGTGGAAGAGGGGAGCTCAAGATATATTGGGAGTGCGTTTTTTAGGAGCTTGACCAATGAGGTGAGTCTCATATGATTGTGGGGCTATGGCAGCTTATCTATGATACCCTGATCTGATTTATTGGTATGCTCTAGGTCGAAGGTCTCAAGCAAACAATGGACGAAGTTTCAGACGACGAGTACATGCCAGATCTTGGCCTAACACCATCGGACACACAATCCTCGCACATGTCGATGCTCTTTGGCTCGAGTCCTCTTCCCTCAGCAGAACTGCGTCTTCTTCACCCGAGTCCGAGCAACATGTCTACCCTTTGCGATCTGTACATCAAGAATTGTGACCCGATGTTCAAAGTCCTGCACACACCGAGTCTGCGGAATCTCGTCGCCCATGCTACCTCCAATGTTCAAAATATCCCATCGGGAAATTATGTGGAAGCCTTGCTATTTGCTTTGTACTACGCTGCGATCACATCTTTGACGCAGGAGGAATGCTTGCAATGGTTTCAAGATGGAAGAGATCGCTTATTAGCCAGATATCGAACCGGGACAGAGACGTCACTTGCAAATGCGGACATGATGAATACGAAAGAAATGGGGACGCTGCAAGCACTTTTGATATTTCTCGTGAGTTTCTCCTCACCAGTAACTGTCATCGTATGAACACGGTCCGTGAACTCGTGAAATCTCGTTGGAACCTCATGAGTAAGCTAAAAGTTGACCTACGCTAACATCGTATTGTAGTCAAGTGCTCGTACAAACGATGATAGCCAATTCGTTTGGACTATGGCCAGCGTTGCCGTTCGACTAGCCCATTCATTGGGCTTACATCGCGAGAACCCCAAAGCTAATTTTTCGATATTCCAAACGGAGATGCGCCGTCGAGTCTGGTGGCAAGTCGTTCATCTCGACATGCGCTGTTGTGATGACCGAGGATCTGATCCGCTCGTCCTCGACAACTCCTTCAATACAAGGAGACCTCTTAATATTCATGATAGTGATATGGATCCAGAGAGTATGCAACCATTACTCGAAAGACGCGAATTCACTCAGATGACCAAGACGCATGTATCAAATGTTTTCTGGGATACTGCACAGAGGGTTGGCTTTATGGTCCCAGTAAAGGGAGGCGAAGAAAATATCCCATCTGCGATCTCGGTGGACGAGAAATCATATCGAGTCGACCAGCTCGAGCAGAGGCTTGAAAGGGAAATTCTAGTTTACTGCGACACAGCGAATCCGCTCGCATGGGCCACATCGGTGGTAATACGCTTAGTCATGGCACGGCATCGCCTTTCAATCTACCATCCTCCAATGCATGATGATCGATCGCCTTCTCATCGATTCGTAAGTAGAGAGACTGTCCTAGAGACCGCCGTTCAAGTTCTCGAATATTGCAATCTACTTGACAACGAGCCCACTGTGGCGAAGTGGAAATGGTACTTCAGGACGCATGTCCAGTGGCACGCTCTAGCAGCGACGTTGGCCGAATTGTGCGTTCAAGACAGGGGATCCCTGGTGGATAGAGCCTGGACCATTGTGGATACTGTCTTCGATGAGTGGGCGGCACGTATCGCAGACTCGAAGAACGGAATGCTCTGGCGTCCCATCAAGAAGCTTATGAGCAAAGCTCAAGCAAAGAGAAACGAGGCAATGGCTCAAATGTCTGCCACCGTTTCTCCACAGCAGCGACCTTTGCCTCAGTTTGAAACCTATAACCCGCTCCAAGATCCAAGCTTTGCAAACATACCATATCATCCAGACTCCGTGCTTGGTCTGGCCCAGAAGTACAATTTACATGAAGGGCTACCCTCGGACATCCTGTCTTCGTTGAATGTCAGCGATCCGGAAGGCACCATCAATTGGGCGGAATGGGACGATTTCATGCAAGATTTTGAATTGACGGATCCTGCCGCTGCGGAGCTTAAGGCTCTTGAGGAAGATCCCAGTTTCCGTGGTACATGGTGGTGAAAGCCAGAACGTAGTGTACAAATTCCACTCAATCTGTATAATATCTCACTCTCATGGAGTACAACAGCCGAAACGGCAGGGCGTTATGGTGGATTGATACCCCGGCTCTGCTCATCGAAGGGCAAATCGCCCAAATACAACTCCTTCATCGCTCCTCATTTCAGAAAACCCCCACATATTTAGCCATCCACCCCAGCGACGGCGCAAAATGCCAGACCAACCCTCTCACGATCTGCTTCGGAGCCTTCCACTCAAACTTCACATCCGCACTCTTCGACACAACGCTAACCCCCATCCCATCGAACCTCCCCACCTCCGCAACCTCAATCATACCAGCCGCCAAATCAACATACGTCACAAACGGCGGCGCTCCCTTCCGGTCCAAACTCAACTCATGGCCCAGCTGCCGCTCATCTTCGGACAGCGCTCCCGGCTGAATATACGTCACCTTCAACCAACTCTCGTGCAATCTGAAAAACTCCTCGGCGCGGGCCAAGTCCGCGTACGCATTCGAGAAAGCGGTGCTGACGAGCCAATGGGCCACTGCGGGCATATCCGCACCCATCCGTTCGTTGAGGGAAGCTGAGCTTAATGTCACGATTTTGGGGACATTTGCGGCGCCGTTCGTGCAGCCGAGATGGCATAGTGCGGCGACGATGGCATGGGCTGCATCTTGCGCGGTGCGGATTCCGGGCGTGTTTTCGTTTTCGCCGAGCACTGAGAATATTACGTCGACGTTCTCGATGCAGGATGCGATGATGGGGATATTGGTGAGGGCTCCTTCGAATATCTGGACGGATTTGCGGTCTGTGATGTTGGGGAATTGGGAGAGGAGTTTTGATTGAGAGCGGACGTAGGCTTTTATTGTGTTTGAGGGGTTGTTGAGGAGGTGGGTTAGTAGGGCGTTGCCTGTTTTGCCTGTCGTGCCTAGGATGGCGTAGGTTGGCATTGTTGGTGATAGTTATGGACGTGGGGGATGGTTGAGAGGGAGGATGGATGCTTTGCACAAAGGGTGAGTGTGAGGTATGTAGGAAATGTAAATATCACTCAATGGATTACCACTCAATATAAAACGCTTCAAATATACGTCGACAACATTTCCAAATCAACCGTAAATACTGTCGTCATCGGCTTTTGCGGTTCCTGCAGCATTTCCGAGACTTGGCAACGGGCTCGGGTTTTGATCTAATCTAATCAATTTCCGGGGGGAACATTTGAGATCTCCGTAGCCACAGTCACAGTAAGACGGATAGAGAGATTGGGCGGCGGAGTAAGGAGTGTCGGTGCTGGAAACGAGTACATGTGTCTGCTTCGTAGTCTGCTCTGTCGACGGAGCTGTTCCGGGATTGCAATTGCCGAGAACCCAATCGATGGACACCTACAGGATTCAGGGCACGTTCTAGGTGGCTCATGCGAGCCGGTCCGATGGATGTCAGTTGGACATCATGATCCTGAGTTCGCTGGAGAATGCTTTGGGTATCATCATCAATATTCAGAGGCGCTTGGAGGATGTCGCCCACACCACGGATAAGTAGCTCCCTCAGAGAGACAACGTCCAAGTGGCCTTGCAACCTTGGATGAAGGAGTGAATCAAAGCCTCTGAGAGGGCGGTCGAGAAGTTCCGACTCGCCGATGATGGCATACAAGTCTGGCAACGGCAAGTGGGGAGCATGGAATGAACCATATATGGGAAGTGGAAGTTTCCGTGCCAGACGCATTGGCTCCGAAGAGAGGAAATCACGGAGGAAAGAAGGTGGCCCGCTTAGCGTCACCGACACAGCCGAATATGCACTTATGTAAATCAGCTTGTGCCAAGGGATGTGCTGCAAGTCTGTCAGTCTCTACAGGCTTCGTGACATTGGCCGCCCAGTCACCAAGCTTGAATTGGTTAAACCGCCCTAGCTCCTCCCTAACTGACTCGGTAGGAAGGCCGGAAACACTGACTGACCAAGAGCCGTGCGATGCCTCAAGACTGAGGCTCCGGCGAGCCACTTCGAGACCAAGTCGAAGCGACAGCTGCACAAACACAGGGGCTAATCGCAACAAGTCGGTGTCTGAAAGAGCGGCCGTTGCTGCGATTGCGGGAAGAGCACCGGTACAAACGCCTACGACGACACGGTCGACATGCTCGTTCCATAGCTCCGGATACCGCTCTCTGTGTCTAGAGTAGCCTGTTAGCGGTGGCTGGTTGAGAGCTCAGAGTGGGTGGTCTTATATCTCCTTACAGGACCGTCCAGCCCAGCTGAGCAACGCAACTGAAGACGGACGAGACAGCGGCATGAGAGATCTTGTTGACTCGTACATGATCTACGAGTTGGGCGAAGTCACGCCCTACGAAGAGAGACTTATCGATAGGCAGCAGAGGCGAGATCGCACTCTGCAGAGCCTCAAATGCAGACCGCAGGAACTGGGGGAGGGCATTTGAAGCTCGAGTTTCTTTGAGCAGGTCAAGAATGGAGTCCTTAGGGCTCTACGGATTGATCTCCGAAGTAGAGCACTTGGATGGGCGATGCCATGGCGAAAGGCTGTCCGGGTCGGGCCGAGTCCTAAGGTTGACGAACTTGAAGGTAGCGTCCAAATGCAGGAGAAGACTGCTGGAGGAAGCGGGTCGAGTCGGTTTATGTATAGGTCACACAAAAAGGCGGCCCAGGCTGAAGGAGATGGCGATGATAAGTAAATCCGGCAGACGGACGGTGTGGAACGGCATGTCCTGCATGGCCTGCATGGTCTGCATGATCTGCATTGCCAGATAGGCAGATGGGATGAATGCAGCATTGTTAGCTTGTGGTTCGCATGTATATCCCAGCGTGGAAAAGGCAGATCTGCGGCGTCGAGCTGTACTTAGTCAGCGAGGTCGATTGGTCTTCGGACATTCTGCTGCTGAGCTCGTGGGGTGAAGAGCTTTCTTATGCGCTGTCAGGTCCCACCAACATGTAGGTCCTGTGATTGGCGTACCGTTGGTGTACAAATATCGACACCCATGGTAGCGATGTGGCAAGGCCGAGCAGCCACATTTTATGAGGATTTTGGCATCCAGCTTTTGGATTACATAGATATTTGTTATCTGCCGACAATCAGCAGCCACCGCGTTTAGCCTGACCAGCCCATTTCTACGATGCTCATGGTGCTGCCCTTGGGCAGCCGTACAGCGTTCACGACGTAGCGCTCGTCTGCGGCCTTGAGCACGAGCTCAAACTCCCTAGCAGTCCGTTCCTGCGCGTTAAAAAACGTGGCCATGATACCATCCATCTGGAAGCCAAAGCGAGCCGTCATATCTGTGACAGGCCCGTCTTCGAGCACGTACTCATAGATCAGCACCTTGGAATCCTTGCGCATGGCAGGGACCAAGTTTTTGAGAATGTTGACCGAGTACTTGTCGCTCCAGTTGTGTAGAATGTACCGGAGTAAGAAGGCGGCCGGCGGCGGGTTCATGGTTTGCGGCTTGTGAAAGTCGTGGTTGACGGAATCGATTCTGTCCTTGAGATCCTTGGGCAACTTCGCCGGCGCCTCAGATACCACGTATGGCAGGTCCTGTACGACGAAGCGGGTGTTACTGGTGTGGCGAGCGAGATACTGGCTGATCTGGCCGTTGCCGCCACCAATGTCGACGACGACTTCTCCTGGCTTATCGACAGACGGCCAGCCGAACGAGGCTAGCATATGACGGGGAAGAAAGACCCACACTCAAGGCCGTGTCCATGGTACCCATTGCAGCTCCACGGGTCAGCTTCTTCACCTCATTGCTGGAGTTGGCCAGCGCCAAGCGGTCATCCTGGAGCGCATCGGGCAGCTGGTCGAGCGTGTCCTCGTCGAACGACGGGTAAGAAATATTGTTGCTCTCCAGGTAGGAATCCAGCTTCTTTGCCCGGGTCAGGATGGCCTCAGCCATGGAGGTTAGTGACGGCATGTCAGTGTATAGAATAGCGATAATGAAATGCGGATTAAGCAGAGAGAAATGAGACGAAATAGTTTTAGAAGGAAATGTCTGTCATGGCGAGGAAGCAAAGGGGCCTGCCTCTCTGCATTCTACCTACCTGCCTCTGCGAGTTGAATGCATCTATGGTGCATCTGCGGTGCAAGAAGGATGTAGTGCTTATTATCGCTGTTATCTGCGTCGTGTCTTTATCGGTACCTAGCCAGTGAGGAAAGGTGAACGGGAGGACCGGCTCAACGGGACGGCGGGGAGATTGCAGGGCACCAAAATAGCGGGACCGCACGGGACCTAAGCCTATCCTGGAAAGGCAATGCAAAGATAATAGCAGCTCGTGACGCCTGCATTTCAATTTGTAGTTACTTGATCGAATGTCACTTAGAGAAACCAGACAGTCTTGGATTTCTGCGAATCTCAACAGTGCCCCTTGGAGCTGAGAACATTCGGCGCAAACAGGAGCTTGTCCACCTACCTACCTTAGCAGGCTTACATGTCCCACATTTTTTGGTCTGCCGCGATCCAATCTCGACATTCGGCTCGACGATCAGTGCCGACATTTGCACACACCACGCTTCAGCACACCCTCAACTCTTAATTATCGTTGGTCGTTGATAATCAGTTGAAGGATTTCGCTATGCATGCAGTGCAGCATCGAACAGCCACCGGCGTCTTGATTTTGATCCAACAGAGCGTAGCGTCAGGAGACATAGCTATGCCTGGACAGGGAATCCCTGGCCTGCTACTCCATCCACTTGCAGCGGATCTTGGTCGTAAACTTGCGCGCGTCATTTCTCCTTTGTTTCTCGTCCGAGTCTCTTTCGTCATTCCTTTTATTTCTTACTTTTGTACCACCAATTTCTCTGTCTAGTATCCAGGCAATTGCTGCATTCATTGGCCGCAATGTAGACACAACCAATGCCCCAGCTCAGCCCAGCGAAGAGGCGCCAAGACCTAGAGCCTCAGCTGCTTCCTGTATTCATTGTATTCACCATATTGCTATTGGTCGCCGTATGTCTGGAGGTGTTGGCACGGTCTATTAAGCAGATGAAGCTGTGGTGGGACGACTACCTTATACTTGTCGCTTCGGTATGCACTGGCCTGGCCATCTGCAGCGTCTTTGGCTAAGAGTTAAAGAAGCTGATCGTGTTCCGAGGCCTTCGTCATCGTTCAACTGGCTTTCCTTGTAGAAGGTGAGCTCCTAGTGCAGAAACCAATGCCGAAACCTCCACTGACTGGTGCGGTAGCACTCAGGCACGGACTGGGCAAGCATACAAAGGCAATCCCGCCTACGGATGTCAAGCCGTACCTTCTGGTAAGCACATGCGAAGAGACAGCCTACAGATTGCTCCAGCACCGAGTTCTGACATTGCACCAGTACACCTTTTTGAGCGAGCTCTACTACGCCACCGATATCACCTTGATCAAATGTTCCATACTGTGCTTCTACCTGCGTATTTTCGGTGTCAATCGCAGGTTCCGCCTCATGTGCTACGGCATGATAGCCTTTGTCGTGGTCTGGGGGGTCTCCGTCATCTTCACCACCATCTTCCAGTGCAAGCCCGTGCGGGCCGGGTGGGACAAGACAATTCCAGGAGAACAATGCTTCAACCTCGAGCACTTTGTCATTGGTACCAACGTGCCCAATATCATCGCCGATGCCGCCGTCATTGCGCTTCCTGTCCCTCTAGTCTGGAAACTGCAGCTTTCGCGCGCGCGCAAGGTCGGGATCGTCAGCGTCTTCCTACTCGCAGCGCTGTAAGTATCCCCGCCCTTGCGATGGTTGGAATAAGATGCTGACCCGACGAAACAGCGCTACGATCATCAGTATTTTACGCGTCACGTTCAACGCGCACATTGATGTCTCCGACCCTACGTGGAATTTTGTCAAGGTCGCCGTCCTGTCCACCGTCGAGGTGAGCGTCGGCGTCTGCTGCGCCTGCATGCCCGTCATCTATCCACTCTTACGGGTCCTCGTGGGACGAAAGATCAGACCGAGCACGCCGGACTCTACTGCTCTGAAGGCGGGACACAGTAGGGAATCGTTGCGGCCGCGACATGAGTTTTCCCAGCTCGACGAGGGGTTGAACATGAGCCATCTCTATGATGGTAAGCTGGAGAGTAGTAGCAGCAACATCAACGGCCACCGTCGGGCAGACAACGACGACATCCCTATAGGCCGCATCAAGGTCACCTGCAATCTCGACGTGGAGCACACGGGAGGTGCATAATAATTCGAAGCTCCAGAACCTTTCACCACACTGCATGACCAGCGAGTAATTGCAGGTCTGATTCCGTATTGAGAGCTGTCTGAATTACGCCAGCATCGTACCACCTTCGATGACGCTCACAGAAGAGAGAGCGGCTAGTGTCAGCAACATTCAGGCCCAAGAGTAATGGCGTGGATGGACGAAAACTTCCAGCTACCAGAAGAGAAAGAGATATCTAGCCCAGGAGCGTGATATGTGCTCGAAGTTGGGGACAAAATCAGTTCGGTCTAGCTACAGCCTAGATCCAGTCAACCCAGATCTCCAAGCGATCCGGGACCGGTGTCACTTGGTGACGTTCTGACACCAGGTCTGCCCCTTTTCTCGCTGCAGGCTCGAAGCTCCGTCGCCACTTTCGAATCTCTCCCTCGGGACATTATGAACGTCTTAATTGTTCTGGCCGACAGACAAGCAACCACCATACTAGCTTCAAAATTGCTGCCCGTAGCCGCATTTGTCTCCGTAATCGCACTGTCCAACGCTCTATCTATAGACTATACGATAGCCAGCAAGCAAGGTTGGAGCATCAACGATGCAGCATCCTAGAGACTTGACAGCAGACAATTCGTACGTGGGGCTTTTGCGACGAGGCAAGTTTGCGTGAGCGTTAACAGGGGTAAAACTGGATGAGATCAAGTGCTACACTCTTGGAAATATGAGTAATTAGTCAGATCGTAGCAAAGGAAGCAGGGCAAGACATGACATAGGGAAAGTGGACTCTGTAAGAGCCTAAACATCTACAGATTGTAGTATTGGTACATACGAAGCAGTGATGAATATGAACCACCACCTTATAGTCGCTTGCGTAGCATAGTCTTTAATTGGAAAAGCATCGGACGTTTGAAGTTCTCCCGTAGCAACCGGTCTTGAAATCGATTGAGCTTTCTCTCATGCCTTTCTGCTGTGAAGTCGCATGTTCCCTCGATTCGAGAATGGGACGCTGAAACATGATTTGCTCTTAAGCTTATATATCAAATCTGACACTGTGTTGTACTGTTGTGCTGATGTCTGCGTGAACATCATAGAGAAATACAGGTGGAATGCTAGGGCGAGTATTGCGACTGGGCTTTCCTCGCCGAAAAAGCAAAGCAAATCGAAGACTGTCCACTCGCTCTTCGTCTTGAAATAAATCTTAGATGTCTCACTCTTCACTTGGTCTTAGATGTTGGTATCAGAATCTATCCCTAGGTTTCATCAGAATATTCATGATTTTTTCAAGTGGCATTAGTCATATGGAAGCTATCCCAAGTGCGCAGTATTGGTTGCAAGACCGAGAGAGATGTGGCGAGAGCGCCTGTTATATGGGTTTGGGAGGTGCAGACTGTTGCTGTATTAGTGTGATTTGATTCGCAGAACAGAAGGCTAGTTATACGTAATGACTTGCTGCGTAAGCGCCGTTGTCGAACGAACAAAGTAATTGAAAATATTTCCTCGGTGAGATATACATTTGCTTTTAATAGGCCAATGTCCAATCGAAGAGATGGATGTACGCCAAGAAAATTTCCCATATGTGGCTACGTTATTTCCCATAAGTTTCACTGTTGAATGACTACTGTACCAGTGCACGTGTCCTCGACTCAACTCTGTTGTCTTCCATGTAGGCTAATTGTTGATAGATAGAGTATCAGGTGAACGGCAGAAATGCCAACGAGGAGTGACCACAAGTAATTCCAATGGACTTTAAGACTGCTCCCAAGGTGAGGGGCTTGGCCAGGGACTTGAAAGCGGGTATTTGTAGACGCCATTGTAGCGATTGACCCTACAGCAAACTCTGCCATGTCGGAGCCAACCTGGTCAGGATCCCTTTTATGGATCTCCCAAGCAGACCTAGGAGCTCAGATCAGCATCAATATTTTTTTGTAATCAACGGGGTCTGGTTTCCATTACTAGAATTGGAACTGAGTCCAATCTAGATCTGACGAGTTCCCGGTAGAACGGCCTTGTAGCCCAATTGCAGCAGCAGCAGTGTACGCCATATCATCTGAGATCTCTTGCCATAGGTCCGAGGTATTCCCCACATGGTTGATGGTGCTAGGGCATTCGTAGAACTGAGCTGGTTCATTCCAACCCCACTCCGGCGAGCCCACACTTCTATGGGCCCACATCTTTAAACATCGATCTTCTCGAGTGCCACAGAAGTATGCAGACGCATTCTGCGGTGGGTTAAGGCCTCGGAATATGGAGGTAGTGCCATCAGTAGCCGCCCTTCGCTCCGGAATCGAAATGTTTCCACTGAATCCCGTTTCGTTTTCATATTTTAAAAAGGACATACCATCCCCATGAGATACAGGATATCCATCGGTAACCGAGTAGTTGAAGCATGGACCAGATGAGGCTGTAATATTTCGGTTAGTGAAGCGAGGATAAGCCCCTTGCTCGTCTGCCGGGTTGTATTCATTAAAACGATAGGCGAACTCCTGTTGGTACCTAGTCCTCCTGTAGTAGTATTCACCATCAGGTTTAGAACTTAAAATATCTGAGAGGTCGTTATAGGGGCAACATAAGCTGTTGGTTGCCATTTCGCCATACACGTGTGCCAAAGATTGAGTAGTAGTCTCAGGAATATCGCAGCTTAATGTATTGAAGTAGTCCGAGTAGCATGTGAAGTCTGTGGCATTAACCATACCGGTTTGAAGATATGTATCGTTGTAATTAGTGGCGTCATTCAGGGAATATGTCAAGCTGACGACCGCTACTGACGTTTGTGCAAGCTTTTACATGTGGGTCAGTAAGCTGGGCATGCTTATGAAACGAGGAGCTCACAAGGTTTACGAAGATCTGTTGTCATTATTAGTTGATGCACAAATTGTGATTAAACAGTGGCCGAAAAACGCGCGAGATATCAAACAACGGAGATACGTGCTCATGTGCTGGGCCGCTAGAGTTCATTGTTATCGGTGGGAAGGAAAGAGATGATTCGGAGAACTCTCTCTAGTCCTCGCTAATTGCTATGGGTGGACGAGGTGGTAGTACGCCAAATGGTTGACTTACCCATGCCGTGCAAGAGAGTACAATTCCTTTAGTGCGCGCTTTCCACCCAAGCAAGATGACACTAGTCAGGTTCTCGAGACTGTCTATCAAGCGTCGCTCATCTGAGTTCCAGGCTTGTTGAGGCCTTATTTGTGGCCCAAACCCTTTAGAAAAGGCTTTAGCAAGGCCTTTGAATACTTCCTACGGTATTGAATCCATCAGCTTCGATGTGCATGTCTAGGAAGCTTGAAGATAATAGCGCACAAAGAAATTAAGCCCAAGGCCTAGGATCAGACCCGTGCTAGTGATGTTGAAGGTATGCTTTTGATGTGCTGGAAAGTGGCCGCGTTGTTCGTAGATTTTGACAGTCGCAAGGATAAAGGTATTAATGACAAGGGTGATTGATAACCACAGAAAGCCTGGCCAGGCAGAACATTGGCGATTCTGTGCCTGACGGCCTGCCACTTGCACATTCGGCTGGGCTTCCGAGGCCTGTCCAGTGGCGTCGGACGAATCTGGAATCTCATGGTATGTTCCGTTTCTGCGAAAGGCCGCTAACGGAAAGCCGTTCATCGTAGTCCTGCTGGCATGATACTTAGAATTCCGGGTCTTTCCAAAATCATGGACGACATCGATCTTTTATTACTATATAGCTGATGCCGATAAGCCACTTACTCCTAAGATACCGGCAGTATGGCTCAAGAAAGGCTGCAAAGCTTGGCATGCATCGCAGCGTAGCATTTGCCGCTCCTCGGGCGATGGATCGACAATTACACTTTACCATGAGCAAAAAATTGACGAGTGATATTGCAGTGTCTGAGCGTCTGTGTTTTTCTGCTAATATGAATTGTAGCCTGATGAGAATCCGGCAACCAATTGGTGCGCAAGCCTCCAGCAAGTTTTGGGGGTCCGCGGAAGATCGTGGCTGTATCATTTGTGTGTGGGCTGCATTGCGGGGGCTCCGATAATCACAAGTCCAGAACTTGATAAGGCTATCACGGTATGAATGGTCGTGGCGTGTACGTTGATATCTTATGTTCGTGGCAAATATTCAGCCCTGCCAAGCCATATTTCTAGATCCTTCAGCCTTATGACATCACAGCCATCAAGGAAAGATCATGTTTCAGCCTTGGACTTAACTGTTTCTGAAAGACAAGAAGTGAAGCAGGTTGCGCCATGTATTACATTACTCTCTAAGTGTCCACATGAATTTTGGTGGTGAAGAGCTCCTCTTCTGTTTTAGCTTCTCTCTATCAGCTGATTGTCACCATCGTTCCTGAAATCGATATCCCTGCTGTCCACATCTGCCTGACACTCGCATCGTTCGCTGCGGAGTCAGAGTGGAAGACCATCTGTCTACCATCAGAGTTCACACTTGCTCCACCTGGACTATTCAAAGCACCATCATTGCCTCCGCTCACGAGCAGTGGGCTCGCAGCCTTTGTATAAGGCCCTGTAATGGCATCCGCCGTCGCATAGCTGGTGTCATAATATGGCCCATTGAAGCAATTGCTACTAAAGAAGAGCACATACGTTCCCTCATGAAGCACGAGGTAGGGTGCTTCAATGAGCGGGCCGTCGTTAGTGTCACGGTCTAAGATCTGGACTGGATCACCGTTGAGGGTCACACCATCCGTATTGAGTGCTTGCAGCATGATAGGAGTGCCGTGAGATTCGTCTCCGTTGCCGCAGATACCGCCGCCGCCGAGGCTGTTGCCGTCAGTTTTGTAAACAACATACAGGGATCCGTCGGCGTCGAAGAAAAGACCAGGATCGATAGCGCCGCCTTGGTCCAAAGGACACACGAACGGGTTATCATTTGCTGTGTATGGGCCTTGTACTGTAGAAGAGGTAGCAATACCGAGGCAATGCATGCTATTGCTGCTGGAATCGAGAGCGGTGAAGTGCATCACGAAAGTACCATCAGCGACATGAATGACATCCGGCGCCCAAGTTGCGCCGCTGCTCCATGCCGGGAGAGCTGGGAGAGCGTCTTGGTCGCTTACTGTCCAGGTGTCAAAATCTGGGGATGTCGCCATTCGAATATTCAGTCCACCGCTGGTCGTTGCAAATGCGTAGTAAGTGCCATTGACATTGATGAATGCAGGATCTGGGAAATCTTGGGTGATGACGGGTCCACTGGAGAAGGCCCTCTTCGTGAAAGGGGCTTGAGAGGATAATGAGAGAAAGGAGCATAGAAGCAAGAGAGTCTGAATAAACAACATCTCGAACATGTTCAGTTTCTCATGAGATGAAGGTTCTGCAGTAATGCTTGCCATTATGGCGTGTGGACGACCTCTATCTTATACTTCTCCATTACTGAGCGGGGACATCCATGCGTAATGGGTGAGTGGATTACATCGCGATACTCTTTGTCATCTCTCGACCAGCTTGTGAAGAACGAGAGGGGAATCCGCTTATACTTTCTAGCTTCATGCATCGAATTGGCTTGACATGCTCCGGTAACAGCATTTCCAAGCAAAGAAACTTTACAGACAGCTCCGCAATTACACGAGCTATGTATTGTGTGGTTATCGACGCAGCGCATGTTAAGGAATGTGCTTCTCTCCTCAATAATATGCTGTCGATGCATTCTCGGCAGGGGCTTCTCCATGTCCACAGCAGGCCATTTCGGGAAGGTGTGCAGATCTGTGCATACGCTTTTGTGACGTCATCTGAACCTCTCTTACGAAATGCGGAGAACCATCATCGTCCTTCACGGTGGCTATTTCCGACGAGGAACAAGTCAGACGACATGGTTCTCCGAAGGGAAGGATTCTCTCAGAGGTAAGGCCATGAGGTGGCCGTTCCGAGTTCCTCCGATACGTGACATATCGTACGTTGATTAGGCCAGGATCCAATCACCTAGGTCTCTGAATTTAGACTCCAATCTTATATTTCTCTGTTGTAGCATGAAGACGGTAGTATCAGGTGTCATCCGCAACTCATAGAGTGCGGACTTCCTCCCGCTCAGCAAGGGTTCCGCTCCTCCTCCTGATGCACAAGTTTGCTCATGTCTCGCCTTCGAACCTCTGTCTCAGGCCAGGATTGAAGTCGTGCCGACATTGACCTTACGCATGCATTCTCTGCTTGGAATTCCGGGGATAAACGGCCAACATCGATCCGCTAGGAGCGCTTGACAACGTCCTTTCAATAATCCACGAGGTTCGATTTTCTGATTCCATTCGCAATATCACTGGCATTCGGGCGACGAACCCGCAAGACGAAAATTGGGTTATGAGGGGTATACAAAAGATGGACTATGTGCACGCGAAAGCGTTTGCTCGAACCAACTCAAGTCATGGCAGCCACAAATCGCCCATCAACTGCGACTACGATAGCCCCAACCAATGAAAATCCCCTCGTCAAGACCGACAAGGTTACTGGCGAGACACTCCTCGCCGTCTTTGAACCCCCTCATGCTTTCAAGAGTGTGCACGGACGTTAGTGGTGCACTTTAGCCGTATTCTTCTCGACCTTCATGCGAAAGGACGGCAGTTGCCAGTCATATTCAAACACACAGAGTTACTGGAATGGTATAAGGAGCATGCCGATCGATTGTTGGACGAGCTTCGACTTTCGTCAATTGTAGCGCTAAGATCCAGGATTCCTGTACATGAAGGGTTTAGAGGCGCTGACCAGAATGCATACAGGCAAAGCACGAGGTTTTATATGACCTCTTCGATGGTCGCGGACCCTCTGATATGGCCTATCCGAGAGTGTTCGTTGCTGGATGTGGGCCTGTCAAACCCGACCGCGGAGAAGTTAATTTAGTGATACCCCTTATCAAACACGGTAAGTTGCAAATGACGGTAGAGTCACGACGCCGCAACGAAGCCGATTCTGGAGTCGTGGTTCCATGGCGCCTAGGATCGCTCTGCTGGATATCCACACAGGCCGATTTACGGCTTTTTGGTGACGAGACTGGTCAATTGGTCTTCCTTGGTTTCAGCTTTGGGCCCGACGATCCTGAGGATATGAAGAGTGCAGAGTCAGAGTTTAGGAAAAAGGGTGGAGAATCCCAGTGAAATCACGATCTGAGAAGGTGCTGAAAGATGCAAGTATGTTATCCAGTAGAATGTGATACATCTTTAACGTCGCCGTTTATGAATTTACTTTTGAGTTGATTGATTGCGCCACGATCTGTCCAGGTTTTCGGTTTATCTTCTACGATCCTCTCAGAACAGAAGTACATACTACAAAGAGCTTTACTAGCGGCGCGTACTGTTGCTCACGGCGGTGCAAGCCAGATCTATTGGCCGCTACCAAATTTCCCACAAGTATCTACTCGCGCTGAAATCGGCCCTCTCAGGTGAAGCGTAGTTTCTGTATACGCTGAGCGACCCGTTGGCGACCCGTTCGACACACAGAGGCCTGACGACCTGGGCATGGAATCCGCTGTCGTCTCGATCGACTCTGAGTCCTGATTTTCCTGCTTGTGATCTGTTTGAACAGCCCAAGTGGCAAGTTCACGACCCAAGCCCCTATCATCATCTGATCAGCATCTGCACGCTTGTGCTTGGGCTTGAACGCTAGGAAACCCGCGCGAGCTCACGTCATGCTTCGAGATCTTAGTGTGGCCGCAAATCGAAACCTACAACATCATCGTACACACCTCCCGGCTCAAGTCATTGCTCATGCCCGCCTCCAGACCCCTATTCTGACCTCAGGATCTGGTGCCTCCAACAATCGCTCTGAGCATGCCAAGTTTTCCGGTAGAGTGCAAATCTTCCTGAAGGTCGAATGGCGCTTTACGAAGATGTAGTGCAAGTGCCAGGCTCCTATACCTCTGGAGTATCGGCGATCACCCCTGGAAGTCGAGGATACTGAAGTTCCTCGGTGTGGACTTCAGTGAGGTTCTAATTGATTAACAAGATTTTCAGGGGTTGGAGGCCTGACAAGAAAGCTTAGCTCTTTCTCGTCCTCTTGTTCCACATATTAGAAGACAGTCGTATTAAGCCTGTCTCTCCCCTACACGATCCAGGCAATTTTCACACTATACTATTACGAACCCCAAATCGCAAATCCATTTCCCCTCGCTCCACACGGTCTCTCTGTGCCTTTACCGCAAAAGTGGAATCTAGGCGTCTTCCAAAGCCTCGCTAGAATGTGGAGTCATGGATCTTAATGCTGTGCCTATTGGAGACTAGGCTACGTTGGCAAAGAGTTCTCACAATAGGAGGGGTTGGATGGAGTGGACGTGGATAATCGACGGATCAGACTTTGGTGTTATTTCGGGGGGCGCGGTTGATCTAGCACAGATGCCACGTTTTTGAAACCCGCGACATCTCGTTGGGATTGGAGATTTATTCGGTTATCTTAGACGATATCCCGCTGATGATAGTACGGGCATTGAACATGATCATCCTTTTCATACTTCCAAATCAGCCACACTAAAGCTATTCCCAGCATTGGAACCTCTACCACGTTACAATTTCTGGTCTCATCGTCTACCATAGCTCCAAATAACATGTGAAATTAGAATCTCCCTATTCGATGCCAGCCAATTATGCAGCGTCGTACAATAAAAGAAGATAGACAGCAATGAACAGTCCACACTGAATTTTCGTGGATAAGATATATACGCAGTGGCGAAGAGAAACAGCAGAGACAGAACCTGGACTTCACCCTAGATACCCTTCTCCTCCAACCTAATCGACGCGCTCGGTAGAGGATACTTGGGAAACAATCAGCATTGCAATCGCAAATCCAATCTCATAGTGTGTGGCGCTTGTACGGTCATCCAACATCCAGACTACTCCTTACATTGCTATGTAGATCAACATCTCAGCAAATCTCGTTCTGAGATCAAAATAAAAAGGTGGGCTTATTTCCATCTCTCCCACCATCAACCCTTTTCCACAGCTCAAACCCACCCAGTCCCGTCCATCCACCCCCATCCTCCACACCTCCACCCCCCTTCCAACCTCCCCATCTCATCCAAAAAGCCTCCCCAAAAGGCACCCTTCTAACCCCTTCCCCCCCGGCGTCCTCACACAAACCCCCAACCTATTCCCCAACCGCCCACTCAACCAATTCCCGCTATCCCCCCCTACCTCTCTCTCCTCATCCCCCTCCTCCCCCCTCCCCTCTACCCCACCCTCCTCACTCATCCTCATCCCCCTCCCATCAACAACACACATCCCCCTAGTCCACTGCCCCATCGTCTCAACCCTCACATCCCTTCCCTTCACAACTTCCCACCCACCGGCCTCGCAATCAGAAGACGAACTAGTAGTAAGCGCATACCAAAGACAAACCGGATCGTGGAATGCAACTTCCAGATCCCCACCGCTGCCATCGTCTTTATACAATGCGTTTGATTTTGCAAATGTGGCGGATAGGAAGGCGGATACCCATTCCGCCAGGGGACTTCCTTTGCTAATCAATGGTTTCGTCTTGGCGTGCAGTGCGCGGCGAGAGAGCGTATGGGGCGTGGTGACGTCGAGGGGAAAAAGCGTGATGTTTAATCTTCGATCTCCTAATTCCTTCTTGCTAGGATAATCCGGCAATTCTGCACGCTTCGAAACAGATTCCGGCGGCATCGTACTGCCTGGATTCGGCGACGTGAGAGCGAAGATCCGGGCTGCGGCGATCGGGTCGGCGATACAGTTGAATTCGCCGACGGGGGTGATGTTTCCGGGGATGGAGAGCGCGCCGGACATGGCTATTAGTTCGAAGGCTTTTGTGAATGTGGTGGGGGATTCGGAGGCGGCGAGGGAGAAATTTGTTAGGGGGCCGATGGATATTAGGGTTATTGTGTCTGGGGGGTTGATGTCTAGGATGCGGAGAATTTCGAGGTGAGAGGGGTCGGGGGAGGGGGTGAAGAGGGTTGTGTGTGTTGCGCGGTCGATGTGGGCGGCTGTTGTTGCGGTGGAGGAGAGGAGGGTGTCGGTGGGTGGGGCGGCGAAGAGGTGGGACCAGTGGTCTGGGTGAGAGGTGTGGTGGGGGTGCTGGGATGAATGAGAAGGTCATAGATGGATTTCGGATTGGAGGGTTATTTACAGTTGTATGGACGTTTCCTAATCCATCAATGCCATCTACACTCCATTAGTACGTTCTCAATCACAATATTGAGCCCTGGGCTACAGGAATGAATCATCAAATATCTATACATACGGAAATAATCAGCCATCATAGTCTGCCCACCCAACGGCTCCCTCGCCCCCACAGCCACAACAGGTTTCCACGCCCTCAACGCCTCAAACCCCTCGGGCATCCCCTGCTCTTTCCGCCACGCCATTTCTTTCTCGATGACGTTGAACATGGAGACCACATTGCGGAGACAGCTTAATATAAACAGAGAAAAATAAGCCATTCGTTGTTTTTACTAGTTGAGAATGGCGGAGTGACGGGGAAGAAAAAACGAAGGTGGGGAAAACTACTTTTGCACATCTACATTCCCAAACGTAACGGATATCAAAAGAACTTCGATATCTTCAGACGCGGAAGATAGTGCGAGGAGAAGAGCAAGAATATCGTCGGTGCCCTTGAGGGAGATCAGTACGAGTACGTTGGTGAAGGGGGAGTTCAAGGTACGGGATCTGTGTCGATGATGACTTTACGCTTGGCCATAGCTGGAGCTCTCCCAACAATAATCCCGAGGGGTCAATTTGAAAGATCGAGTACTTGATAGGAAATCTCAAGGACTATCAAACTGGATATCTTTCAGCAATGTAAGACCTTGAAGGTAGAGCCGCTAGGCCCTTAATGGTTAGCTTCTGCTTGTCCTACTGAAAGAGGTGCATTGCAATTCGTAGGCGGTAATGTGAATGTCATTGATGTACAAACGATATGGCGGTCTAGTATGCTCATGATGATCCAATCAAATTGTCGACTCCAGCAAATGCATCGCTCGAACGCTATCCGTACCAGCCCGTCATGAATGAAAAAGGAAAAAACACCAAACCAGTTGTCACCAGAACACCCACGCTAATCGAACAGTAAAGTCTTTGATACAGTGCAGCAGCCAGAAATTCTAGCGCCGCACCAAAGAAATGCAAATGCGCCATCATATGCTCATAGGCCACCGATGTCCCGATGGCGCTGTATCATTCTCCTTCGCAGCCGGAGGGAAATCCCACTTCGTTTCCGGAAATCGACTTTCAACCTCCGGCAACTCCAAGTCCACATCCTCCTGATGGCTTACAGGCGGTAGCTTGATAGTCACTGCCTCATTAGGCAACGGTGATGTGACCGCGTTGATCAAATTTAGCTGTGACGAAGGAGCCACAAGTTCTTGGAGAACGTGCAGGGAGGATATGCTGTTCGCTGCGGGTAGAGGCGGACGGAGATTTAAGGGTTTGTCTTTGTGACGCTGGGGGAGAGTTTCGGAGGGTATGGTTGAGAGAGGCGGCCGAGGTGGTGGTGGAGATGGGAGTGGTGGGTCCGAGGAGATGGAGATGGGTGGGGGATGTGGTTGTTTGCGTTTCATGGAGTTGGATCTTGTCCGGGTGAGAGTCTCCATGTCTCTGTCGTGAGGTTGGCCTGGTACTCTGGCTGATGTTGCCGATTTGTTGCTACGTGCTGAGGAGACTCTGCTCATCGCGGTGGATGATTCTGCCGCCAATGGCAGGTTGCCTTGCTTCAACTTCGACTCGAGGACTCGTTCACCGATTTGTCGGCCTAGACTCATATCTGATGGCTTCTTCCCGTTGCCTCTGCTCCAATTGCTGCCGCCACTTGTACTTCGACTCCTGTTTGGTGTATTCTCTACGCTTGCTCTTTCCTTGCCTTCCATGACTTTTGCCTTTGGTGGTGGCTGTACCATCCACAGCGTCTCAGCCCGGGTCCTTGGCTGCGTACTCACGACAGGTGGGTGTAGATCATTAATTTCTGGATTCCTGGCATAGTATTGATAGGTGGAACCACTACCTGATCTAGAGATCGGTGGCATACCGCTCGAATTCGTATCTTGCGGCCCTAAGCCCCAGAGTACTTCATCTTCACGCTGGTATCTCCTCTTATTCCAACCCTCACTACTGTCTCTTACCTGCTGGGCTCCCTCGTCTTCAATCATCGTATCTGCACTGCTAGTCCCGGTATCTGTGCTACTTCCGACACCACCGGTCCGCAGTTTCCTCTCTTTCTTTTGCTTCCCTGTCTCCGGCTTTCCCCGACCATCTCTCTGCGCTTTCCTCACCGGCGGCCCCGGACCCATGCTCATCTCCTCTCTCCAGTAGGGATTGGTACTAAAGGGTGAAGGGTGCTCGTAGAGGCCACTCTCCGCTTCGTTCAACCCTTTCTCTGCTTTCTTTCGCTTGTATTCTTTTCGGTGCTTGCGGCGGTATGACAGCTTGGAGCAAGGCGCGCAAGATAGGTAGTAGAATATGGCCGACTGGAATCCGCGCCAGAACCAGGACATAGTGAGAAACATGGTCGAGGACGAGGGAAGGGTCCTAGGGATGTGTAGTAGCAAACGACTGAGAGGTAACCGTGTGGTGACACTGGTCTGTCGAGGACCTCTAATGGATCAATGCATGATGCAAGGCAGCTGGTATGCTTTGGTGCGCAATTTAGGATTCAGGAACGCCTGTCGTCGTAGAAAATCCCTCCGCATTCGCTACAATTGCGATTGGTAATGCAATTGGGCTCACTGAAGCACGTCTGGGACTTTGCTAGAAGGATATCATGGCGAAGTAAATCCGTCTCTGGGTCCTTTTACGTGCCATCGAAAGTGACCGATTGTTCTTGTGGGCATGGGAGAACGGTGACCGTGCAATTGCGGAGTAGCGAAAATGAGAGGAAGTTGCAATTGGTCGACTCGGGAACCGCTGGCGCCCACGTTTCTGATCGATCGTACGTATGTGGAGGAGAGATGGAAAGTACAGCACAGCGTCCTGACGCTGACTGCGTTCAGAAGCGGGGTGAGGAGGAGGATTGAGTGCTGGGGGGAGTGACTCCTGAAACTGTTGGTTAAGTTGGTAGTGAGGTGGTAACTGGTGTAGGGGCTCCCGCTGCACGGACCTTTCTTTATTTATCCCAGTCTCGTCGAGTAAGGCACGTATGCAGATGTTGCTCTTTTGAATGCTCTATAACATTGAATGTACGTTGAGACCGATCAATACCGAAGTAGTGTCTGACCAATATTCGGCTGCTGCATGCGTCTCACCAGAGGATCTGAAACGTGCAGTGCTCGGTAAGCGCTTCAACTGGAAAGCGTCGCGAGCCGAATAGAAGGCACCACTGTCTGAATGATGAGACTGGATGGCAGTTTTTGATAAATTTGTGCGATCTACGTGAGTTTGAGGGCAATCTTTGCGAGACTGTTCTTGGCTCTGGGATCAAAGATTAGAGATGGAAATATTTGAAATACACATCAATCTCAAGCAACAATTCCTCTTCTGATTAATTATTGAGTTTGCTACAAAGGTTGCAAGCAAATATGAGCAAGGTAGCTAGCCAAGTGCCATCACCCAGGAGCAATAATACTCCACAAAGACCATTAATGAGGCCCGCTTAGATGCGACAGAACGCATCCCGATTGACCTGTTCCCTTCGAAATGCCAATCAAACTTTTGCTTTGTATGATTGATGGTATCAAGCAGAACGCCGGTCGATAGTCTCGCCTAAACAAACCCCTGATGTGTATGCCGCGAACACAGCTCGTTGCTAGCTTATTACAGTAGAGCAGCGAAGAAGGCAGCGGCGAGACCGGCACCGAGGAATGGCTCCAGAGCCCCTGCAGCAGCGGAGCCGCTTGATGTAGACTTGGAGGCACTGGAGGAGTCAGATGGCGAGCCAGAAGAGCTGGAATCGCTGCTGCCGGTGGAGGTGCTGGTGCCGCTGGCTGTGAGGGTACCGGTGTGAATGGTGCCGTTTGAGTTCGAAGAGCCTGAGCCGGTGCCCGAAGGTGAAGCAACGCCGCCCGATGGGAGTGCTGCACCAGCTGAGGGGATTGTCGCGAGGGTTGAGGCAGGACCAGTAGCGGGCACGGTGGCAACGCTAGGCTGGGTTGTGACAGCCGATGGTTGCGTGGTGACGGGTAGGCCCTGAGAGGTCGCTGGTAGAGGCTGACCGGTAACGACGCCGAGCGAGTTGGTTAGGGCGGTGAATTGCTAAAGAGAAAAGAGTCAGTGAGTGGTCTTGTATAAGGACACGCTGGCAACGATGGACGGGGCTAAGAAAGGTGATCCAAGAAGTGCCAAGCTCAACAGCTCCACGATACAAATAGGTGTGCTGGAGCATGATGTAGAAGAATGCTGTCAAGAGTATGTAGAGAGATTGATACGTACATCGGCACCTTGCGCGTAGGCAGCGACAGCAAAGGCAGCAGGTGCGAGGATGACTGAGGAACGCATCTTGAATCGGTTTGCTTGAGTATTGAAACGTGTATGTAGTGGTATTAGATAGTTGTGAGGAATGTGTTGCTTGGTATGTGGAAAGTACAAGTGACTTGAGCGAGTGTGTTCAAAGAAATCTGGTCAACAAGAGTGGGTTGTAAGATGGTCGTTATGGGAGACAGGAGAGACGAGGATTTTAGGAGCTCCGTGTTTCTCAAGATAATGATCTGCGGCGCTAGGCTTAGTATGGGGAAATTAGTCTGAGCCCCTGCTTGGGGTGGCTTCTATTTTTGTTCCATGTCTCGTATTTTCGTGTCGCTCTAGCCTTTTCAGATCCCAACATCTTAAGACAGCAGCAGGGCGACTTCTAATATGGCAGTATTCTCCGATCACATGTAGTGCCTGACTGATCCCAATTTTCTATCATTGCGTTGTTGGGCTGGTACCGTACACCAAACCCAAGGCTCATCCCTTTCGCCCCCGTGGAAATAGAAACGCTAGAATGGGAAGGATTCAGATCCTACCACGTAATTTTGATCCACACAAGCCTACAACGCCACATTGCCACTTTGGTGTTCCACTTCGCTGCCTAGTAAGGCCGCAGAGCCTCTCTTTTGCAAATCCTCTCTGTATCATAGCTCAGATGATACACTCGCTGCTTCGCCGAGACCTCACTAGTCGGAAACTCGTGGCATGGATAAAGATCGCCTTTGACTCAGACAGCCCTCATGATTGCGTTGCCATCTTGTGACTTGATGTGATAGATCCCAGGGTCTCTGTTTCTCCGCGATATGGCTGCCTAGCTACCACCGAGAACGGTTCGAGAATGCATTCTTCTAGGAGGAGTCAAGGCGCAATGCCGCGTAGCAGCTCCTTCGAATGTGAAGGTGAGAGGCGACCAGATTAGTCCAGAAAATCGAAGCGACTTGTAGTTTCACGATCAGGAAAATAAATGTAGGGTTTATCGAGGTAGGGTGGCATATGAAAACCTGCGTTCGCTCCCGGTCGGGTTAGTCAGCTGTCGCCGCTCTTCTCACCCACCACGCACCTTCGCGTCACCCACTGCTCACTCCAACTCACCTTTGCTCTCCCACCGCTCAGGCACTACTCATTCCTGCTCTCTTGCGTTCCTATTCTCGTGACTCTTAGTGCATCTTACCAGCTTGTATTTGTCAACTTTAGACGGCGAAGCCCAGCAAGATGGAGGGGAGCCCAAGCTGGCTCCCTGGGGCTCCAAGACTGGATGCAAAGCCTACGCCATGCCCTCGCCCCCGTTGTTTTGTACAAAGGCTGGCTTGCTGCCCTCGCTCTTTCTGTTTGTTCTTCCCTACCTGTCTACCGTGCTCCCATTGTTTTTGCCAATCGTCTGGCAATAAGCCTTTGCTCTTAGCAAGTTAAAGCTCCACGATACCTGCGCAGTCTCTCTATCGTCTCTCTCTTCGCCTCCCTCTTATTTCGCTTTACGCTCTTCAGTCCGTCTGATTTACTCCTCTCACTGTCTCCAATGCCGAAGAAGAAGTCCCCGGAGGATTTCCTCCAGCGAGCTCGTGAGAAGGGTTCTGAGATCAACACAGCGATCGTCAACGGTACTGAAATCAAGAAGCACATTAAACCCAAGACCGATCAAAACTACGCTCGTGCCTTGGGTCTGTGGAAGGGGTAGGTCTACCGCCCTGGCCCCTTACCCAATTTCAAAAGAAGCCTATTTACCTGACACCCATCCTCACTCAAACAGATACGCGCAGACCCACCCTGGCGCCGATCCGTACGACTTGGAGTCCTTGAAGGGCTTTGTGAGGACGATTGCGTACGGGATCGATGGCATTTACGGCGATCCCAAAGCTGGTGAGAAAACCGTCCTCCAATACTGGAAAGACTTCACGGCCGGCTGGCGGAGGCACGCTTCCCTCATACCTCCAGAAACAACCCAGTCCGTCACAAACGTCGGTACCCTTTGGCTGTGCGAGTCCCCTGTGCTCTAAGTATTGAAGCTAACCCTCATGCAGTTCATCAAGGAACCCCTGCGAATAGAGCTTGGCCTTGCTCATAGAAAGAGAATTAGGAGCTACGGTACCACCAACCATTTCATTCATCTGGGAACTCAGCTTTGGGAGAAAGACTGGCAGATCTACGATAAGCCACGGGTACGATTGGACACGTGGGCGAAGATCTAGCTCTATGTGTTTACTTCAGCCAGGGTGGGTGAGTATATCGAGTCCACCTGTCGTGCCGGTTCTGGTCGCGGGCTCTACTACAGTGTAAGTGCAGTTCGCAGATGGAAGAGATACTCACATGGAGGATGCCATTCACTAAGATCGTGCCGGATAGGATATGACCTTTGGAGTCTTTCGAAATGAACACGGGCAAGCCGAATTCGCCCTATAAGTTATAAAAGATGCCAAGAATATGACCTCGACGCCAGAGAAAAGGTTTGCCTCCTGAACATCCAGGGCCTTTGTGTCGATACACCTTTCCTGACCCTTGACTTGATATACAGGCCGGAACATTCAATACACGAAGGCCTGGAGCCACGACCACTTTTCTGTAATCCAATGCTCACGATGCTAGCCAGAGCCATCGCAGATAATGCTTTTCGGGACTACAATACTATGGAAGAATTGTTGGCTATCGAACCTCCGGAGGACGAAATGTATCATCTCCGGCAAAATGAAAATGTCCTTGGTAAGCCCTTTTTCCACGTCATCTCCAATGGCGAGATGGAAAAGGCCGACACCTTCAGCAGGCGTCTTAGGGAACTGGGCATCCGCGCGGGATACCTCCGCCCGCCTACCATCCACGACTTCCGGGCAGAGGGCTTGTACATTGTCGGTATGTTTTTACGCTTTTCTCGATACGTCTGAACTCTTGGACTGATCCGGCGGGTGCAGATAAGCTCTATTCGACGGCTCAGCGCATGAAGCATGGCGGACACAAAGATGAGCGGACCTTTAGCGAGTCCTACTAACCCAACAATGCCGGAACCGACCTTCAAGGGGGATACTTCGACGGAAAGCTTCGCACTATCGTGAATGATCGTTTTCGCGGGATGACTCTACATCGTAACCCGGAACTCTGGCAGGCGCTGCCAGCCAAAAAACAGTACGAGCTAGAGGATACCCTAGAGTTCACCGCCATTTAAGACGAGATCGAGGCCTTAGCTCCGAAGGCTAAGACTGACTCCGCCGCTAAGGACAGTCGCAATGCGTTGATGGCGCAAAAACGAAAGCTGGTTTCGAACGAACTCCGCAAGTGCCAGGAGAAGCAACCGGGTAAACTCCTTACCAGCCCAGACGACGCCGTCTTAATGGGGTACCACCGCACACAATTCCACCGCGTCCGCCGCCTCATGCCCGAACGGGACCGTCTAGCATCTAATCTCTTCCTCGTCGCTCCGATCCGTAGCGATGAAGGTCGATCCGTCCTCCGTAACATAATCGCGCTCTGTCAACAGGACGCCGAAGTCCCCTTCCGCCCAGGCTTAGAGCCAGAGAAATGCACGTGCCTGATAGCAGACCATAAGCTAGAGCTCGATAGGTGTGTGATCTCCTTACCCTCGATATCCTCTGTGTACACGTTGAGCGACTAACGAGATTCTTTCCCCACAGCAAACCGGCCGCCGAGAGATGGAGGCACATCTATGGCTGCTACAAAAAGAAACTCGTGACCAGCTATGGCTTTGCCGAGCTGTGCTTCGACTGCAGTGAGTGGATTGTCGGCAAGGACGAATGGAACGATCACTGCGAAATCCACCTAGGGAGGCCTGAAACACTTCCCATCCAGTGCAATCCTTTTGTCTACGGCGGAACCCTCGCCTGCCCTGGGTACTGCCCTTTCTGCATAGGAAACACGGCGCTTTCAGCTCCCATGCGGATGCAGCAATTTCTCGACCGAGGAAAATGGAAAGCACATCTTAACGGCCACATGGAACTGCTGGACGGTTGCAAAGCGACCAAATGCACACATCCGCGACGGAAATGCGTCGATACCTTCCCATCCGTCCTAGAGCTGGAATTCCACCTTCAGGATGTTCATTGCATCGAGTTAACCAAAGGCATCAAGAGGCGTAGATCAGGCAGCGAAGTGGAATTTGAGCCTAACCGAAGAAAGAGGTCTCGACGGACCGAGGATCACGACCTAGACGTGAAGCTCGAAACGTGGGCCCAATTCACGTATAAGTTCGTGGATGAGACGACGAAGCTGTATAGCCAATAATACGCTGGAACGTCAACACCTCCTTCGATCAGCTCGGAACATTCATCTCCATCGAACACCTCCGCCACGGACGAGAGCACAGGTGCCGTGGAAACGCCGGCGTCGTCGGTATATTCTAACCTATTCGACAAGCTTGACCCTCGCCTCCACGACGAGTAAGAAACTATCTAATCCTCCTTCTCATATCTATAGCGCTGGGAGCGGAGATATCTTGCCACATCATATATATTATCCATCATTTTCGCCTATATTTTCTAGAGTTGTGGTCTCCATTTCGTCTATCAATAAAGCTCCATCGCTTTATCTTCAGCCTCGTCAAAAAAAAACCGACGGTTTCATGTGAGAAGGCAGAAAATTGCGAATTGACTTAGATTGATAGATGTAATTTAGCTTATACATGTTCAGGATTCGTGATCAATTGATAATGTACGTCCTGGTGAAACGAGCGCGCTTTCCGGCTTCCAGGCAAAGCGCGGCCCCATCGGGGTTGGCGTGCCCCGTTCGGGCAAGGCGCGCTGCATCGCCCTAACCGCCGCTTTCTCAACATATAAAGACGCGCCGTCCCTCGCTGCTCTTCCACGTCTGTTTCCTCTTTCCTTCTTACACGGGCCATCCTCCTCGCTTTTGCCGTGGCCTGCGCCCCTTCGTATACGGACCATCGCCGATCGTTAAGTGCTCTATCGCAGCTTCGGGTGAGGCATCGGCCCCCGCTAGGCCGGAGCATTACTCGCCTTCCATCTCTCGATCTCTCGACAGGTCATCCCACGCCCTTCTAATTGCCCATCCTTATCGAAGCCTTAGAGCGAGCAGAGTCGTGCTCTCTTAATCACTGCTCTATATCTCTACTCTCTTTGCTTCTTACTTAGCTCCATCGGAGATGTTTCGCGTTTAGGGCGAGCTGAAGGCCTCCGTGCGCTCGACCTAGCCGCTCTAGACCCTCGGACCTTCGCCTCTTTTCGCCTCCCTTCGCCAGCCACCGTTTCAATACTACTCAGCTGACCTTAGACTCTGCTACGGCATTAGCTGGGGGCGTTTAGCTAGCGCTGATCATAGGGGCGCAGCAAACACCGGATCAGAGTAATGCTACAACACATCCAATAGAGACATTGCTTCACCCCTTATCGCGAATCCTCGGCCCTCGGACAAGTCTGCCTAACTAGCCGCTTCGATAAGGACCGCCTCTAGGCAGGGATCTGGTGGCATGGCTCTGCGGGGCTGAGCGTGGAGCTGAACAGCAGCGGTGAGCCGAAGCTAATTAGTGAAGTCCTCAGAAGGTGGATCCTACCTCGATCGACAAGCTGCGCCGATAGGGATGCCGTGATCGCGATGGTCTGGTGACGCGGCTTCGTGAGGTTGATCTGGCTTTTGCGCAGGTGCTGTGGAGGGCGCGGTGCCGCTGATCCGTCGCAAGAGTCTCATTTGGAAGATCTAGGCAGCAGCAGCTGACGGAACACGGCGGATAGACATTTGCCGGAGTATTGCAGCGCTCAGCCGGCTTAGGCGACATGGGTTGAATACGAGGGTGCAATGGCTGAGAGCTGCTCTAGGGTGCGCCGCAGAGAGTAGGACCAGAGGAGCAGGGATTCAATATGTTCGATATGCGATTGAGCGGCGATGCCAGTGACCAACCGCAAGTGGCGTTGGAGAGGGAGGCACTCACGGCAAAAATGGAGACGGTGCCGCTCAAACTGGGTCTGAGGGTTGCATTAGTTGGAGAAGGGTTCCCGGCAGCGCCTCTGCCAGAATCAGAAGTGCATATTAACCTCCGTCTTACGCCCTCCTGGTTCACTCTGGACTTTCAACTGCAACTTCCAGCCCACTTTTCTCCTCCATCCGTACCTTTCCCTGGCTGTTTTACGCTTGCATGACACGATGACCACGATCAATTTGGACTGCGTTGAATTCTGCCAACCTCCCAGCAGGGCTGAGCGGACTGATAAGAATCCTATGGTGATCTTACAGCACAAAGGCGAAACCGCTGCAGACACCGGAGACAGGGATGCAGTTATGTGGAATCCAGCATAAACAGAGATGATCTAACCAACCTAGGAACCCTCAAGAGTGCAAGAAGCGATCACGGCGAAGGCGGCCGCGGGGACAACAGGAGTTGGGACCACACCATCCCACTCTCCCTCCGGATCCGGACAGCCTCGCCATCCCCTGCACAACCACCAGTTCTGGAGCAGTCCCCGCTCCAAGGTCGTGCGGCACATTCGGCGGTAGACCAGGCTCCTTCATCATTCATGTGGGGTCCAGCGCCCTCTATAGGCGCAACAGGCTCGGATGCTAGGTGCGACCTCGGAAGCCCCACTCGCTGAATCCAATACTGACAGATGGTGTTGAAATAGATGTCCCACCCCCCGCCAGAAGACAGAAGATTCCATCTCCGACCCTCCTGTACCCCCTGATACCCTCCTCTCGTCGGTACACGGTATGGAAACCTGCGAATCAAGTGATGGCGCTCTCGAAGATATACCGCCTCACCACTCACCCGGTAAGGGAAATGAGAAGGGGTGCAAAAGAGATGGGCACAAAGGGAATGAGTGCGTGGATGAGGCTGGATGCGCGGACGGACTTATGACGGCCACAGGCGCCATAGGCATTCGAGATTCCTCCAAGCGCACAGCGGACAGTGCAGGTTTGAACGAGGGTGGCGAAAGTGCGCACAGATCGGAAAAGGTCCGGCGTGCAGGTGAGTGCGTAGGTTTCCATTGCCGTGGGCGTGTCTGACGCTTCCAGCAAGACCTGATTGTGATTGCCAAGGCAGATGATACCGACGATGAGGTGAACGACCCTGCCGAACATCGCCGGTCTCTCTCCGTTCTCAAATCGCCTCCTCGGCCTGTCTTCAAGAATCCCTTTGAGCCAGTGTACAAGCAACGCGAGAGTACAACGAGCTCAAGTCGATCTAGTGAGGTTGGTGGCAGTCAAGGTGAGCGCCGACAGTGCGTTTCTGGCCACCACCCAGGATTCCCTCTGACTGACTGCAGATAACCCTCTCGTGATTGAGGATGACGGCAAAACGATCAGCGAATCCAGCGCTTCCACCAGGGCGTCGAGCGTTGAGTCTGAGATTGGTCCTGTGCACCTCTCCAGGCCCCACCTGAGGGGACAGCCGAAAATGCTCGATTGCTTGGATGCTCCCACTATCCCCGAACCTCCCACTGAATCTCTCGATCGACCGACCTCTCCTGCCATTCCTCTACCCCAGCATCTACGGGGGCGGTTCGTCCGCGTAGACCGTCAGGGAGCAGCAGCGGTCGCAAGCCCTCCCAGTGCTACCACGCCACCACTTCCACCGCCACCCGAGGCCCGGACTCCCGCATTCGAAGAGGAGGAATGGGAGATCAAAAAGATTGTTGGGAAGATATGGGTGGGAGATCGCTATCAATACAAGGTGCGCTGGGAGGATACATGTCTGTCGGAAAGCGAATTGGGCAACGCACAGGGCCTGCTGCAGGATTTCAAAGCACGACGCCGAGGGCGTGGACGCAAACAGGTCCGACCGCTACGTTCAAATCGGGTTAGATAATCTATAACTGCTCTGCTGAAGAAAGCGTGTAGGTCCTTGATTTGATCTAAGACAGTCATTTTTCAAGTTTCCTCGCCCATACTGCGCTTTGGATCCTCCTTTCCCGCACCGGGAAGTTCTGTCATTCTAGTAGACATCATCCCAATCGACATCGGACTCTCTCTGCCCAAGCTTGCTGCACTCGAGGAGCGTGGACTCTGGTGGTTGTTGTTGAAGTCGCAGCAAAGAAGCGGGGAAAGAGTGAATGGAGATCAAAGAAAATCTTCGATGATATCCATGTAACCTGACAGTGGGAGAATGAAAAGCACCGCGCCGACTGACTGCGCGACGCGCGATCGTAGACATTGTAAACAATCGTGTGTGTAAGTCGCTGAATAGTGGACCTAACAAGTGGACAGTCACCAGGGTCACCGTGGTGAATGCTTCTGATGACTAATCATTCGCCAAGCACGCCAGCCAATTAGCAGATCGGTGCGTGTCTAGGTACCTCGGTCGTAGCTACTACATTCTTTCGTTATCTTCGAAAGCGCTTTGCTCTTAGATGGCTGAACTCTCTTGGACCCAATTCACCACGCAAAGCTCACTTTAGCGCCCGAAATGGAATTCCCAAAATTGCAGACCTTGAACGGCGAGATTGCGTTCGATGAAGCCATTCAAGAAGAGCACAACACGCTCCAGCGATTGACTTATCCGCAGAAGCGACATGATTTCTCGTCGTACCTCGATCAACACCGGACCAAAATAGAAGCGTTGGTGTCATCTCACCTGGGCTTGAAGAGGCCAGGAGACTGTCAGCTTATCGTTCTTCAGACCTCGGAAACAGACGACGCCTTTCCATTGGAACCGATTAGTCAAATAAGGCAACCCCGCAAAGGCCATCTCGACACAGCCTCGTGCTAAGGCCGTGGTTTGTGGGGTGGATCTCGGGGACGGGAGCCGGGATCGTGTCGCTCCGATGTTCTATGTGGATCATCGTAGTGCCTGAAATCATTGACACGCACGATGCATGAAGAAGTAGGCCACAATACTGACACGCTTCTTTCTGTTGCCGTCGGCCGCTGACGCTCATGAGTGGTACTAGACAATAAATTGCCTGAGCCAAGGTGTGGTGACTTTGAGGGTGCAGCGATCTTCGTTGTTGCCCTCGGCTCGATAGAGAAGTATCGATATAATTAGATTTCTTCACGTCCACGTGGATGAAACCTCGTGTCAACCGCTCGAGGATAAGATTTCGACTAGTGTTATAGAACTATGCGACTAGATGCCAACCCTCGCCGCCCATGCCACGCTTCCGGCACGTCATCTGCACATTAATTGTATAACTTCCCGAATCGTATTACGAAAGCTATTAGCCTTCCGGATAGCTTTTGCCCCACGACTATTCATAGATGCTGCGCTAGTATAAGCCGCGTTGCCATGTGGGAGCTACTACATAGCATCATCTCGCCACAAGTCCCATTCTGCAGATGGGGTTCACGAGTGCGGCACCCAAAGCCCGTTAGCAACACAAGCAGCCTGAGCAGCAACCTACGTGGACATGGCGATACTGGAAGTGGCCTTTTGCTCCTTCCTAATGGAACATTCTTCAAATATTCCCACGAACAAGTACGCAAAGAATGTCTCAAACCCCACGCGAAAGGCTTTAGCAGAGACCCATGATTCAAAGCTGGTTGTGTGAGCCGACGTTCCTCATTGCAGCTCTCTAGCGGAAGTAGATCCTCACGAGATTGCTCTGACATCCTGGTAGACGCTGTAACCGATACTCTCTGTTTCTGCTGAATTGGCTTTGATGATGTCCACGCCATTGAATCTCACGGGTAACATCGTGATCTTCTTCTCAATCGCATCCTGACTTACGAATGTTAGGTATCGTAACCTAGCACCAGTCTCAATAAATCTGATCCTTGGACTGCTCTCGATTATGTTATCCGTGTACCGTTTGTACGAGGCGACATAACGTACAAGGTCATCATGTATGACTACAGCATAACTCAATCGTCCGCTAGTGACTAATATTCCCACAGAGTCATATAATCAAGATAAATTCGGAAGCAAGAGCTACGGAGTTGCCGTTTTACATGTCTCGTAGGACACCCGTGCCGTCATTATCCAGGGTCATCGGGCTCGTACTATGAGCCGTCGTGGTATCGAACGGAACAGTACTTCGGAAGAAGCCATAACCAGGGTAGATCTGGCTTTTGACCAAAATGCTTACTCATTTCGAGCGTTCTTTTACAGGTTACTTTCATAGGCACCACCCCATCTACATCAGATGCGCCAACGTGCAACTATCTATGTGATCGCAGATGCGTCCTCACAGCATTTTGGAGGTCAATCCAATAACCCCAAATTGCCGTCCTCAGTATGACATCCATATCTACGGACATGTGTAATACATCACGGTCAATAGTGACGGATATCTCACGATCAGGGGCAGAATTCGCGAACACGGCCCATGGCGCGAGTAAGCTCCTCACAGTCGAGCGAGGACCCGTTATTAATATCATACAGAGCCATCATCACGAAGGCCACGGATGCCTTCAAGGCCCACGCCTCCAGCAACCACATCAGTATACCGTTGATAAACCTCGAGCCTTTGATACTGAGTCGAACAGCTAATCGCGGCATTCGTGGAAAGAAAGACTTGCACGTACATCAACTGACTACGCTTTCCACCTATCCCAGCTCCACCGAAATTTCCCTTCGCTCGCCCTGCGGCCGTTGAACCGCCCGTCGAGTACGCCCGGCTCCGTGCCACCGACCCAGTGTCCAAGGTTGAGCTTTGGGACGGAAGCCATGCCTGGCTTGTTGTCAAGCACAAAGACGTCTGTAGTGTTGCGACTGATGGACGCCTGTCAAAGGTAAACAGGGGTATGGACCTATTCCGACGTATAGTTCACGTTTGGTGATTGAACAACTCACCTGCCTTGGTTCTTTAGGATCGTTCTCGTCCTGGTTTCCCCGAGATGAGTGCAGGCGGAAAAGAAGCAGCCAAGAATAAGCCGACATTCGTCGACATGGATGGGCCGCTGCATATGCAGCAGAGGTGGGACCCAAGCCTCTGAGTCCTTCGGAGACGACACCACATCTGACTCGATTTATTCTTCTCTCCGCAGGGCAATGCTTGCTCCTCTCTTCACACGCGAGCACATCGATGCGATGCGTCCACACATCCAGAAGACCGTCGACTCACTCCTCGACACTATGCTCAAGGCTTGCGGGGATAAGGCCGTTGATCTCGCTGATAAGTTTTCTCTGCCGGTTCCTTCCTACGTGAGGGCCCTTTTCCTTTTTTTGGGGACGGCCAATCGACATATTATATACTAAGACGTAACTGCGTGTGTCATGCCGATAGATCATCTACGGTATCCTGGGAGTCCCGTTCAAGGACCTTGAGTACCTCACTCAGTGCAACGCCATCAGAAGCCATGGAAGTGCTACTGCGACCGAGGCGTCAAGTGCAAATCAGTACATTGCTCACATTTCATCCCTGTCACTATTTCTTCTTCTTACATTCCCAATTATGGCAGAAACGGTGACCGAGCTAATATCACAACTATTAGGGAGCTCCTTGACTACATCAGCAACTTGGTCGAGCAAAAACATGCCAAGCCTGTGGATGATCTCATTAGCAAACTGGTCGTCGAGCAGGTACGCACTCTCGCTGAAATTCCTCTGTTCCCTTTTTGGACTGCCCCAGCTAATCACTTATCGTTCCGGCTTTCAGGTCACTCCAGGACACATCACGAAATCGGATGCCGTCCAGATCGCCTTCCTGATGCTCGTTGCCGGTAACGCCACTATGTTCAACATGATCAATCTCGTAAGCTTCAATTCCCCAAAAGGTTTACTCAAACGGTGAGTTTTCTGACTTAAGCGTTGTTGGTATTCCTCAGGGGGTTGCTACTCTTCTACAGCACCCAAACCAGCTCAAAGATCTCAAAGCCGACCCTTCCATTGCCAAAGCTTTGGTCGAGGAACTCTGTCGTTTCCACACCGCGTCTGCTATGGCCATGCGTCGTGTAGCCAAAGTTGATATCACTCTCGGAGGCAAGGTACGCACTTTTGCCATTCATTTATGTGCGTCCTTTACTAATTTGGCCTCCTTTTTCCAGCATATCAAAGCTCGCGAGGGTATATCTGCTCCAACCAGTCCGCGAACGGGGATGAGGACGTCTTCTCTAATCCAGACACCTTCAACATGCGCCGTGAGCGTGGATCCGAAGAGGCTCTTGGGTATGGCTGGGGTGCTCATCGTTGCATCGCCGAGTGGCTCGCTCGTGCGGAGCTTGAAGTTGTCTTCGGTGAACCCTTATTTCCTTAGCTCACAAGTTGGTGCAGTTCGCTAATTCTTGCTTCTTGTAGCTACCTTGTTTCAGAAACTTCCGAACTTGAAGCTGGCGATTCCTTTTTCTGAGATCAAGTACTCTCCGCCTACTATGGATGTTGGAATCACGGAACTTCCAGTCACTTTTTAAAGTTCGCCCAGTCTGTCCTTAAGAAGAGATATCTTTCTTTCCTCCAGCGCCTATTCTTCATCTGAACTTAGCCCATTCTGTTGTGCGCAACTGGCAAATACAGGTATGCGTCGCTATGGAAGCGACTGGTTAACCACCTTCCTACCTGAGGAACAAGCATAGTTATAGACATAAGAATATCTGATCGACAGATCATCTTACCTATTCCATCCGATGCCCTGAATTAACAACGAATGTTCTCCTTGTTCTATTTAGCTATAAGCGAGTGGACTAGTTATATATTGTGACAGTTCCAGGAACATAGGAACAATAGAATCCTGGGAGACTCCTCCTAGGACAGCCAAGCTTTAAAAGAGAACGCGTCAGGGAAGCAGAAATTGGCAGTGCTGGCTTGACACTGCGCCATCCTAAGCACGGTTATTTCCCAGGAAAGTGTTCCTAGGAGCCACTGGTAGGAATTCTCGGACCATCATACGCCAAGAAGTTAAACGAGTCTCTCCTAGGAACTTTTTCATAAGAGGCAATGTCGGTACTTAATTGGTACTTGTAAAGGAAAAACAATAAACTCTGCAAGGCTGAACTCCCGTGGGGTAGGTTATTGGAACATTCTAGAATAATCTTGAAACCGTTGCTACTTATATACTTGAAGTTTCATGTGACGGACGGCCAAAACAGAACCACTCTTTCAGGGTCAAACGCATGCCCACTTTCTTCCTGTGATCCTGCCAGAGGTTCGGTCGTGGTGTACCAAAATTGGTGTAATCTACCGGGCTTGTCACTAGATGATCGCGATCACTGTCTGTCCTTCCTCAATAACTCTGTATGCCACCGGCGACTCCTCGCATATTAGTGGTACGCTAGGAGCCATGTCAACGCGGATGTGGTCCGCAGATCAGGGATTCTAGAAGGGTCTATCTGACAGCCTTGTGAATCCCCAAGTCTAAAAATCGCTCCGAAAAGCCGTTGGGCTGTATTGTTCGCTAAGTCTAGGGACGACTGTTCCTGAGACGTCATTGGTCTCGGGACGTGTCAACAGGCAGCACCGTGAAAGGCAGCACCGTGAAAGGTCACTGCGAGCGAAAGGTCATATTTCACGGGCGGCTAGCCATAATCGGCTAGCAGAGACAACAGAGTATGCTACACCATCTCATCCGCCTCCATACCCTCATGCCGTCTCACATACCTAACGTCCACCTCCGTCGTCTTTATAATCTCATAGGGATTATTGCTTTCCAGAAACAATTTCTCGCTCTCCCCATCCCTCTCCCATCTCCCACTCTCATTCTCTTTGCTCTCGCTCTTTACATGATACGCGATCGTGTCCGAGAGCACGTCTTTGCTTTGCAACGCATCGCGCCGTATCGGCCGGAGAGCGTGGGTGTCGTCGTTGTGGTCGAAGGGCCGGTAGGATTTGCGGCTATAGGAGTGGGATGGGGGGGATTTGTAGGATTTTTGGGCGCCGGCGCAGGCGCGGGCGGGGGAGTGGGAACTGCGCGTGTTTCCGTCGAAGAAGGTGACGAAGAGGTTGCGCATGGGGGGGATACAGGCCGCGATGATTATTACGAATTGTTCGGTCCTGAAAATGGAGTGTTGGTGGTCAGTGGGAGAAGGGGGGATGGGGAAGGCGGGGGGGAAAACGAACATCATCCAGACGATTAGATCTACTGTCTCGTCTGAGGGAGATCGTCAGCTGGGACGAGGAACTTCTCCATGAATGTCAAGGTGAGGACTTACAAGTGTAGTCCCCCCTAGCTGAGAGGCTCTTGAGTTGAATTGTCTTGATGATCGACGCCGCAGCGGCGCTGAACCATGCAATTAGATTTGACGATCTTTGGAATCTCCAAACGCCGTTGGAAGCAACTCACAAGACACCCAGGCCCATAACGATGGCCAAGCTCACTTTAATTCTCAGTTCCATCTGCAGGTTCCATAGCACTGTGATAGGAAACACCGCGAGAATAACGTCCGAAAGGGACGAGTAGGCTTTTCAGAGTCAGCTTCGCGTCTCATTCACCGCGTTTTTGTTCCAAATTATACATACACGCTGTGAAATACCCATAACCTTGCTGTATCTTTGGCTTCCAGCATTTCCCATGCACATCTGGATTCCAAAGGGCGGAAGCCGGTGTGCATTGGGCAAAGATGAACGCGACACAGACCAAGCTGATGACAAAGAGCCCAGAGGCCAGGGTGCATAAAAACCACACTTTGAACTTGTGGCCTCTTCCTATGATCCGCAAGATGAACATGACAATGGAGATTTTGCCAAAGCAGGTGCTCATGATGTGGAAAGCCTGACTGATCCAGTCCAGTTTCACAGCCATGACCCGTTGGTAGGCGGTCAGATAGTAAACATGCCTTCCAGTCCCAAAGTAAACCTCGGGAGTTGCGATGCACACAAACGTCAGGGCGAAAACCTAGATCATTCGTTTAGAGCTGTGCCTCTGCTGCGCAGACAAAGACCTTGCAGCTGCAGACAGGCATCCGACTTACATAGGCAACTATCATGGCCCAATCATCCAAACCCACTGAGCGATTGATCTTGATCCGTGCGTACAGTCTCCCGCACAAGAAGACCAGAGCCAAAGCGCTTTCAAGCCATCCGACGATCAATAACACCTGGCCTCGGTTCACGTCACCGTCTGGGGGAGGACTGGAAAGATCCGACATGAAAGCCTCGGTCTGAACAAAGTCTTTCACAGCACAACTTGGTGAGAAAAATACGCCGTTGAGTACAGCAGAGTTGGCAGCGCAACAGTAATATATGCGAGTGGGCCAGCGAACAAAGTAAATATGCAGCGCGCATCACGTTTAGATTTCCTCACGGAAAAGATTATGGCCAGCCCGCTGATGAGGGAGCCGGGGGACAGGATCACTCAGCTTGTCCCAGCCTTACACGAATCGGGGGTGAGACTAGTGAAGGCAGGGACGAAACGAAGCCTTCTTTGGCCCGCTTCCGTACGGCGATTTCCGGTTCCCGTCTCTCAACAAGCTTCTAGTGGATCGCAAGTGGGGAGGATTCTCTAGCTTGGATCTCCTCCTGCGCAATGACGACTGGAAAAGGAAAGGTACGCCAATGACAAATGGCTTTTGTTGCTGTGTCGCGAGGGACCCCAGCCCCACTTCCTATGTTCCATCCGTGATTGGTCACGGATCGCCGGCTCCTGTTACCGTGCGCAGCTTCATTCCAAACATTCATGTACCTAGGAAATAAAGAGGCACAATAGCAAACCGTCCGACCCATCCATGACAAATCGAAGCTTCATGCATGGACTGGTCGGCCAATCTTGTGGATGCGGATGAACTCCCTGCCAAGTCTCGGAATTGCAACCCAGTGCTTTTGAGCTTCCTTTTCGGGGCTTGGCTGGGCCCTCCATTGACTTTTCTTTCAACTTGTCATCCTCTTCTCTAGATAGCAGCAGTGTAGACATGGGCTCCTCTACAGACGTGGAATCGTTCGGTAAAGACGAGGCGACGAAGGCGATTATCGACTTGGACCAGCTTGGCGAGAAAGAGGGCTACGTTCTTGATTCCTCGCTCGCTCAGGGCAACCTCAAGACCACCGATGATGGCCGTACTATATTGATACCACAGCCTAGCGAAAACGTGAACGATCCACTCAATTGGAGTAAAACGAAGAAAAATGTCATACTATTTATCGTCGCTGCGACTTCGTTGATTCCAGATTATGGCAGCGCCACGGGCGCGGTGACTCTGTTACCGCAGGCTAAGTAAGGCTTATGTACTCCTCCAACAATTGGTTCCCGGCGAGCTGACTTTGTACCTGCAGAATTTGGAGGATGACCGAGGATGAAGTCAATCATTCTCAGGTGGGCAACGTGTTCATGCTTGGCGCGGGCGGCATATTTGTCGTTATGTTCAGCGCCTTCTTTGGTCGTTATCCGGTCTTGTTCTGGTTTATGATTGTGGCTCTCGCGACCGCTATCTGGTGTACGGCAGCGATGACCTTTGATTCTTTTATGGCCGCACGTATTCTCAATGGATTCTTCTCCGCTGTTGCAGAAGCCGTAAGTTCTTGGTGATCGCGCAGTGCTCCGTGAATATCCTACTGATTGAGGGATAGGGTGGGCTCATGTTCATCAAAGACATGTTCTTCTTTCACGAACACGCTCGAAAGATCAACATCTGGGCGTCTTTCATCGTCCTATCACCATACTTCGGACCTCTGTTCGCAGCCTTCATCATTACGACTCAGAAATGGCAATGGGCATTCGGTGTCTACACGATCGAGACTGCACTTTGTCTCTTCGGCATAATCTTTCTCGTCGACGAGACATACTACGATAGGAGAATACCGACAAGCCAGCAACCCATGCGCAAATCGCATCTAATGCGACTCATTGGAGTTGAACAATGGAAGACCCGCGGTCAGCGAAACTCTTTTATTGAAGCTTGCTCACGTCCGTTTCGGATACTAATCAAACTGCCCGTTATAATCTCCCTGATTTACTATATCATATCATTTGCCTGGGTCGTGGGCATCAACACCACCCTTGCGATCTTCCTCACTCCTCTCTACAACTTCGGTCCGAAACAAATAGGTGTGTTTTGATATTAGGTCCACCACACCCAAAGCCACGCTCACGTTGTGTATCACAGGTCTCTTCTACTTCACGCCAATTGTCGCCGCCATCCTCGGCGAGGTCATCGGCCACTGGCTCCACGACCGAATTGCCATCGTCTACCAAAAGCGTCATGGCGGCCGTCTCGAACCCGAAGCCCGCCTCTCCGCAATGTGGATCTCGACTCCCTTCCTATGTGCTGGCCTGGTTCTCCTCGGCTTCGCCCTCGAAAACGGCTACCATTACATGCTCACAGCGCTGGGCTGGGGTCTTTATGTGTTTGGAATCATGATCTCGACTACGGCGATAACCGCCTACAATTTGGATTCCTACCCAGAAGCTTCGGGTGAGGTGGCCGCCTGGCTCAATTTTGCTCGCGTGGCGGGCGGATTCATTGTCAGTTACTTCCAAGTTACGTGGGCGAAGAACCAGGGTGCAACGAGAAGTTTTGGGGCCCAGGCGGGGATTTGCGCTTTTGCATTCCTCCTGATCATCGTGTTGCAGGTCTATGGGAAGCGCTTGAGGATGTGGAGCGGCCAGCCACACTTAAAGACGACCTGATCTAGGTCAAGTTTTTCGGATAAAATACATTGGCGAGAACTTGTAGAATGAATCCCATGGATTTGGAACATTGCTTCTCTGCTGGATACTGAGCTATAGAAAAGTTTTAGACGAGGTCCTCAGGGGTCTCTCGCCATCGCTCCACAAACATATTAGTACCTACTTCCCTTTCTCTCGTCTCTTCCAATCCAAATCGCCCGCGGAAGAAACTTAGAATCCAAAATGATGAGAATACCACTTTGCCTCTTGAAGCTCCAAGGATGGCTATGAAGATTTCTGGTAACGTTGTAGCGAAAGCTACGATTGTTAGGCCCTAGACCGTTCCGGAAATGTTGAGCTCTGAGGCGATCGACTTGGCGGACTGGAACAGTGCATAGCGGGAGAGTGAAAGGGCCAGGCACCTATGGGTGGGATGGAAGACATAGGTCCGTAGGCTGCGAAGGGGCTGTCTCAGGGCTCTTGAGGGCGGCGTGGGGTGGATATAGCACCGCCAATTGAAACCACATAGAGCCCGAAGACCACAATCAGGATGTGCCGATAATGATGCTTCCTTTATCACATGGGTGTCTGGGAGGATGGGATTTTCGACAGTAAGCTACTCCTGTCACCTGCTTGCAGGAACGCATCGCTTACTTAAGCTAGTATTGATTCAATGCTGGGACGAGGAACCTTCCCAGTCAAACGGATGAATGCAAATGGGTGAGGATAGAAGCGGCGATGACGGCGGCTGAGATCGCGTGATGGTACAAAACACGTCTTACATTACCTATCATTCTATCAATGTGCTATCTGTTTCTAGACCACCTGAACGCCACAGTTCTTCCACGATAGACACCAGGAACACCAAGTGCCCGCAGCCATGGGACAGCGGATGAAGATGACGACAGCACGTGTGAATATTCCAATCCATTAAAATGACGACTGACGAACACTAGCATTTGTCAGATATATAGATTCCATGCACCCCTGCAGCGTGACTTTTAAAGTGCATGAGGCTTCCGAGCGCGAGCTGCGTATATTTATTATTGGGGAATGGGCAATTCTGGCCCGGCTAAAACCGATGATGCCGGTTAAAGTGGCGCTACAGCGAATGTTTGCTACCGAAGACGTGCTGTCGTTCGAGCAGGGGCAGTGTGGCGTCGCTAATATAATGTAGACATTAGAAAGGTCGACACTAGAGTAGAAATTAACATCCGATCGGGGCGTCGGAATCCGAGCATTCCGATTTAATATCTACGTCGGTGCCGTTATCCGAGGAGCTTGTCGTAGTATTATCCTCCTACGATCGACGGGGTTTCCGAGGACGCCGTTCTTACCGAGTGCACAGCGAGACTAAATCGTCGACGATAGAGATCTACCGATTAAGTTTCCTATTACCCTTAGCGGATAACGGCGGATCGAAGAAGGCCTAGGTAATACGTACGCGTTCCTCGAAAGTATATTCGACTAGGACCGGAGGAGGCTAAATAGGGGAGAGGACCGCGTCGTTAACCGCTAGCTACGCTAGTATATCTTTTATTAGAGCTATCGCGTCGTAGTCGCCCTATAATTACGCCTTAAGTGCCCGCCCTTTCTCTTTAAGAATGCGATCGATATCCCGCTTAACTTATTAGTATTTATTATAGATCGGCTAACCTTCTACCCGGTAGATATACCTAAATTTATCGCGGATCTACTTATAGAGGTCTTACTAATACTCGCGCAGCTCTTAGATACCCGTATCCTACCGTAAATACTATAATTATTAGAGGGAGGGCCTATAACGTCGACGAGGATTAATTATCTAGCTTATCCGATAAGAAGTAACGATTAGATCCCCTCGCGACTTAGTCCTAAAATAAGCCCCTTACGTATTATAACGAACTATTCGGGAGAGATAATTCCGCTAGAAGATTATCGAAGTGGCGTAGTCGAGTACTAGATTTCGCACCGCCTCGTTTAAGTTTAGGTCGTCTATCTTAGTTAGCTAATTACCTACTAAATTAAATTCTATAAAGCTTACCGTTAATCGCGTTACCCGCCGCTCGACGGAGGTAATAAGTAGTTAATACCTATATAAAGCCGGTCTCTTCTCCTAAACGCTTTACCTATCCCTAATATCGGCCGTAGGGGAGCGGCTTATACGGCTCTTAGCCCTTTCCTCGGCCTAGACCGCTAGATAAGCGGAAGACGGGCTTATCCTTTATATCGTCGTACTACTAGATTAGCTAGTAGTTTAACCTAGGGCGTATCCCGAGCGTAAATACTACTCGAGGGGTAATATTAGGGAATAGGAATGCGCTATCGTCGTAAGTAAGAGCGACGATATAGGAGACTACGTAGAAGAGTAGGTTATTATCTATAAAGAAGGTATAGGTCTTCCTACGTTAGAGTTAGTATCTCCGTACGGTAGGGAGAGGTCTCTAACTTACGGTCGCTTTTACTTCTATCGTGATTTAGTCTTCTTTAAGCGAAGCTAGAGTATTAGAGCGACCTTACCCGTTTTCTTATCGCGTAATATAAATAGATCGATATCGCTATAAGTGATCCCTAGTAGCGCGCTAGGGCGAGAACCGGTAACCGCGGCTAGTAATAGAAGGGTGGCGACCTACACCCGCTAGCGTTCCTCTAGGAAGGAGTTAGTATCGGTTACCTAGTAATAACGGAGCACCTCTAAGAAGTCTTCTACGTCTAGTAATAGTTTATCCGTCTCGCTATTATCTAAGCTATACTCTTATACTAGGGTCCTAACGATAAACTAGTCTATCCTCGTTAGCACTACTTAGTACTCTTACGTTCGTAATAACGTACCTCGTAGACTTTCTTTAATACTAGCGAACTAATCCGTCGACCCTTATATTTAATATACACCTAGCTGAGCTAGTGCTAGTAAGTAGTAATAGAGCTAACTTTCCGAATAGTATACTCGTTATATAGCTAGTAAAAGAAGTTATTAATCCTACCCGTAGGAGACTTTCTAAGCGTATGGTATACGTCGATATTAACCACCTTATAGTAACTAGAAAGGTTCGTTAGTTAGTAGGAGGAGATATAGAGTATAGAGGGGCATTCGACGTACTCTTTCCACAGACCTTCTATCCTATTTATATATAATTATGTGAAGTCCTCGTAGAGACCCGTAGACCGACGCTTCTTATCTACCTCTTTATATCGCCTATTATAATAGTCGCGTGCAGACATATGATCCTTCGCTATAGGGGTTTAGGACGTAGTGGAGGGGGTCCGTAGTATATGGCGTAGGGCTTTACGACGAACCATGGTTAGTCAGACGGAGACTGGGGATATTGGCAAACTAGGCTAGAGGAGAGGAACGAGGGAGAGGAGTATAGAGGGACAGACTAGAAGAGAGAAGCAAGAAGGGAAGGGTAATGACTTATTTATGGCCATAGGCAGAGGACCAATTCTGGCTCATGGGTAAACGCTCCGGGCAGACCCCGAGCACTCGCCAAGCCTTCTGGTGTCGCGATCCTGCATCTGGCGGCCATTTCGCTTGCAGAGGGATGATGTGCGCACGTAGTGGGGAGCTGGTGGCCGCCAGGGCGGCATGGGCGTGGGCAGGGCTGCCGGTGCAAAGGACGCTTAAAACAGCGTCGAGGTATGCCAAAAGCGGCTACCTTTTTACCCGGATCCAGGTTAAGTTAATAATAATAATAATAGCTAAAGGAGTAAAGAAGTAAAGGAGTAAGAATCTAAATAAGTAATAAGCTTACTATAAGATTACTACGCTAGTAGTTATAGTAGATTATAATATTAATACTATATATAACGCGCTACGCGACCTCCGACGTATCTTATTACTTCTAGATTCTACGACCTTCTATCTACTACGATAGCGTAGAATAGTTAGCTATCTAAGTACGTTAACTATAGTTTTACGTATTTTATAGTCTACGCTAGAGTTAAAGAAAACGGGTTATAAACGTTTTATATTATAATTTACGTATTTACTAAAATCTAATAGTAGTATTTAAACCTTACTACTATTACTTTATATCTAATATCGATAAAAGATTCTCTTTACTATCTTTACGGACGAATAATCTTCGTATTAACGACTACTAAATTAGAGACTAATTTCTAAAGGAGGGATATAGTTATAACGGCGTACTTTACTACTAAGGTATAATTAGTTAGTATATCGAAGTACGAGTACTAAAGCTCGTACCTACGTAACTTAATACCTTTCTTTCTTAACAATTAATTCTAATTAATTACTACTCCTATCGTTATCCTCTCCGTAATCTATCTACGTAATAACTACGTAGCTCTATCTAAAGGAGTCCGTAGTTACTCTATACTAATATAGATTATTTCTAGTACCCCTATAGATATAGCCGTAGAAATATCGACTTTATATTATTCTACTATTTTCGATATACTATCTTTCGTAATAAAGTATTATAGATTAATAGTAGAAGGGAGATAGATTTATCTAAGCTCTTAAAGAACCTCTAAATAGTAGCGGCGACTACTAAATTCCTCTATCTAATCGAAAAATTTCTTTACTTTCGATATTACGCGATCTAGAAAGAATATACCGAGACGATAGATCTAGAATAACTTCTAGATAATATTTTAGTATCTCGTAAATAGCCTAAAAAGATATTTATCTACTTAGACTATAAATTATAATTATTAATATAATAAGCTCGAAATAGTACGTTTAGGTAGACGGCTTTCGTAAATTTATATAGAACTAAGACTAAAGATTACCGAAAACTATATCTATTTATTTATATTTTAACTATTAGCGGTAATTAAAAACTTAATCCGAGCTATAATCCGAATTCGATACTCTCGAAGATAGTCGTAAACGACTACCTCTAGAAATACTCTCTATATATCTATAGAGGCGCTAATTTTATATATATCTCTAAGGGTCGACTACTTTATCGGCTAATTCTTAGCTATAGAGAGGCTAGAGCTAGACTAAATAGGGGCTAAAACTAGTAGGCGGAGGGGAGTCGGCCCGAGGAGAGCTGGCTACCTATCTAATAGTACGTAGTTTCGAGCTGGAAGTTGGGGGGTGTAACCCCCCCTATACAGACTCTCGCGCATACCCCTAGGGGTCGGTCGCTTGTATGAATCAATCAATCAATCTTTCCCATTAGCTTATTTGATCTCCACGAGTATACATATTATGAGCGACTTTCACACGCAATGGTAAGCATATGTGAGACCGCTCGATTTGCGCAATGGTCATTCCAACACGTGCCTTAACTGTGATGTGTAAGGGATGCAGGCTAAGCCCTAGAATGCTCTAGTGATCGCATCCCCAGAAGACAGGCAATTGGGTTATCAGCCCCATACGACTTGACGAAAAGTAGATAAGGCCTTCTTAATGTAACGCCAAGGGTCCCTTCATGTATCTATACAAATTGCAAAGTCTAGTGTACTAAATGCGCCACAGTCATGGTTCGAGCTGATCATGCCACACATAATGAAATCTACAGAATAACCGGCTAGAAGTTCACTCCTAAGTTAGATGGAATTATATCGGTGAAGGGAAACACGAGTCATGCCTCCTATAAGGGAGTACATAAAATCTTCACGGATGGAAAGCTTAGAGATGTCGATGCGGGCTTGCAGTTCTTATCTTAGAAGGGAGTATTCAGGGTGAGCCAGTGAGAAGGATCTTTTAATGTAAGAAATGCTTCAAATGTGGTTATCCATCGGGATGCTGTTGAGGAGGATGAGGCGTAGCAAGAAATATTGGAGAATAAGGAGCTTCTACTACGTGACTAGATGACAGAAATCTGCAACATAGCTCATTTTCCTTTGTAATGACTGTAGAGAGAAATCAGGGATACATGTGCAGACTATATAATAAGGGGTATATCTTATAGTTACTAGGAAAATAACTGGTCGCCCGTTAGTTCTATTTATATACTTCAGGGTGACTAGTTATTATCCAGCTCGAATCGCATCCGAATTTTAAAGATCTAGTACTTAAAGCCGTGACCGGTCATCCATCGCTTCTAGTTAGACCTGGCTTAAATCTAATATTAGCGGGTTATCCATTAGCTCCTCTTTATAAAACTAGAGTAAAGATCTAAAGCCGATAGCTACTCGGTTTTGAAATTGTAATACTAAAGTATAATAGCTAATAAAATCTAGAGTCTTAGCTTATTTCCCTCCCTTCCGATCCTATAATATCTCCGCGGATAGGATCCCTCTAATTATTATTACTCCCAACTTCACAGCGGCGTAACGATTTTTAAGGGAAAATGTATCGACTACTCCATAGTATTACCGCCTCGAATATGTCTATAAATTCTTAGTTACTATATTCTACTCTTTATAATCTCCCTTTCGCACCGCGATAGAATATTTCGCTCCATTCTATACGGCCCCTATGCCTACTTCTCCTATTCCCTTTCTCTCTTCTTAAACTCTCTAGTTCGCTATTAATAGATTCTCCGAATTTCTTTAGGCTTTATACGTATCTCTTTCTTCGCCTTCTTTATCCCCGACTAGATGATATATGAGGCTTTAGGTCTCCTACTATGCCTTTTATTAACTTAAGACGCTTTCTTAGGTCGTCGATTCGAGGAGACTTTAGGCGGAGGATTCGATCGAGCTCCGACCGGAATTCTATAACTAGAGCTAGTAAATATATTAAGGTCTAGCGTAAGCTCGTTAGCCGACGTCTCTAATTCTAGTTAAATATATTCGGTTAACGGCAACGACATAAAGCTATATCCGGATAAATATAACCCTAAAGGTTCCGAACTTAACGTGTTACTGTTTGCCGCAGCTATGAGCTCTTCCCGTTTCTCTTTCGCCTAATCCCTCGCATTCCTCAGGGCGCTAGCTCCTTATCGAAAGGCCTCTAGGTTACTAGTCATTTTCCAGCTATTAAGCTGGGTCGTCCGATATTCGGTCAGAATTTAGGTATTATTAGATTAAGTAGGATGGGTTGTGTAGATCGTAAGGTCACCGGAACCGCTATAGTAGGTCGACGAGATTATATAGGCATTATTATCATGCGCTGTCTCTAGATTAACGTATAACCGGAGCTCGTGTATCCTACGAGCACCTAGAGCACCGTTATATAATGCTTAGTTCTTATATACGGTAGTATTCCCATTAGGACCTTTTCCCTCCGTGAAGAAGTTAGGTAAGCACGGTGCTACTGTGTTCGTCGATGGCATAATAAAAGGCCCTAGCTCGTCCCGGATTTATATATTAATTTCCGTCGGACGGCTTCCATCGTAGAAGTCTAGCTGAGCCTTAGTAATCGAGCCGTCGGTCAGGTCTTTAAGATTTCCGAATTAGAGGTTCTATTGCGAGGGAATATCGGCAGAGCTAGCAATGATCGAGAATGCCTTACTCATTACCGTAGCTTCGGTTAAAGTATCTTAATTCTTCTCTTTAAAGTCTAGAAATTCTTCACGGCTAAAGCGTGATAGCGAGAGAGATACTCGAGGCATTGCTAGTCTTATATATATTTCTTCCTAATTATGCGGCTCTTGCACATTCCTGATACCACCATATGCATTAGGATAGACGCCATGATCAATAAGATACTGCTCGAAGGTAGGATCGTAGGTAGAGGATTTCTTCGTTCTTAAGGATATCTTAGATTCTTTTCTAGACTTAGCTCTTTTCCTAGAGCCCGATTAACTTAAGGCCATATTTCGCTAGGAGGGCTCCGCGTTCTCTGGCTTAGGGTACTAGCATATAGTTAGTAGAGCTCTTTAAGAGGAGTTAGAGGAGTTAAGCCTTACTTACAGCTCTAAGGTTACTAAGGCTTAGTCCACCGTACCTCGCAAAGCGCTTAAGCTATATAAGGTGAATCCTTTCCTTACTAGACCGATGGGGTAGTAAAGGAGTAGTAGGCCACACCGTCCTTCGATTAAACTCTCGAAGAGCACGACGAGTAAGCCACTATCGTAAGAGGTTATCCTAGAAGGAACTAGGTGTCCGGTGTCGTTACTAGTTCTCTTACCTTTATCGTTTAGCGGGTAGTAGGGGCGAAAAAATTATTATAGGCTCTACTCTAATAGATAGCTTTCGCTTTCTAATATCGGGCACTAGAGTCTCCGAAGGCATTAAATTTTAATCTTTATAAAATAACGGATTAATGGGATAATAGAGCACGATTAAATGCGAGCGTGAAAATAGCGCGCGTCTCCACAACCATACTAGCGCATTTATAATGCGGGGATAACAGCCAATCAACGGAACGGCTGCTGCCTAAATAGTTAAAAATATCTATGCGTAAGTCTTTTCGCATTCTTACTATCGTTGCATCGAGTGAAATAATAATGATGTGAGTAGCTCAGCGCATAGTAGCTGGGAGTCGGCGCTCTAGGTCTATCGCACTTATAAATGGGGAACTTAGTGAGTGTATTTTACCTCCTATCTTACCTCTTCGCTATGCCAAAACACCCCCTATTAGCCAAGGCATAGCTATAGTGTACTAACAGCTCATCTATAATAGGATTTACGTGTGGCCGGCAAATATCGGCTGTAAAGGAGGATCGGTGGTGGTAGCTTCGGCGCTATATATATTAGTAACAGATGCAGACGTCCTAAGTGCTTCTTAAGACTTATAGCGTATAAGGAACCTACGTCGACACTGGCGACGAAGTCGCTATTAAACTCGAGTATATGTTAATCGATCCGTCCGTTCTAGAGCGTGAAGCCGACGTCTATCGATCCCTCTCTAGTAGTGCCGGTATTCCACGAATTCACGCCTTTAAGACCGAATGCGAATTTAACGCTATAGTATTTGATCTTCTGGGCCTAAGTCTGGAAGATCTCTTCAACTTTTACGGTCGTAAGTTCTCTCTTAAAATAGTGTTAATACTAGCCGATCAGCTCATTTATCGTCTTAACTATATTTATTCTAAAGATGTCATCTATCGAGACATTAAACCGGAGAATTATTTAATGGGTATAGAGAAGCATAGGAATTAGGTTTATGTGACCGACTTAGGCCTCGCCACGGAGCGCCGTACAGCCTAGGCGAAGGCAAACACCGGTCGTACCCTAAATCTAAAGTTAGTGGGCACGGCACGTTTTGCCAGCGTTAACGGTCATTTAGGTGTCGGTGAGTAGAACGTCCTTAGCTCTTACTTCTCGAAGGCTAATAGATACTCAAGTGCAACATCGCTGCGACGATTTAGAATCCCTCGGGTATATGCTTCTCTACTTCCTCCGGGGCTCTCTTCCATGGCAAGGTCTCACGGCCACAGATTAGACACGAAAGGAAGAACTTATTTTAGAGGAGAAGAGAAGGATCAACGCAGAGGATCTGTGCGAGGGTCTACCTCAGCAATTTGCGGTTTATTTCGACTACATCCGTTCTCTTAACTTTGACAAGAAACCGAAATATGCCTATCTACGCAGAATCTTCCGTGATATCTTCGTGCGTGAGGGCTTCGATTATGATCATGTGTATGATTGGACGATCCTCGAATATATGAGAAGTACACAATGAAGTTGCTAGAAAGAGCTACCCAAGATTGTTTTCAGCTCCAACATTGAGAAAGACGTGCGAGCACTTCACCTTAGTCTTTCATCACTTAGGGTTGGTGCCCATTGTTCTTAATGTCTGACTCTGATTGACCGCGGACCATGTCAATTGGAATGAGGGGGCAGAAGATACCTTTATATAGCCGCTGGCTTGAAATGAGACAAGAGCGCCAAAGATAGCAGGCCCCGAAGTCTTTCACTATTCCCATCACTACATATCGACACTACCGCCTTCAAGCTAGTTCAGACAACCTCATCAGTCCACAGCACAAAAGTGCACATCCTCCACGTTCTCCCTTGAACGTCTGCCTTTCACCTGCCGATAGAAGGATTGCATAGCACTCTTTAACAACTTCGGCGTAACCGGAGGACTTCCCACAGCCTAAGTAGAAGCTTCTACACCTCTCCGAAACACAGGCCTACGGACACAGACAACAGGGAAGAGACGTGATTCAAGATGGAATATCGTGGTTCGATGACGGCTGATTGCGCTATACTTGGGCACGACGGGAGCCAGGCTGTAGCATCGCTCGCAGCAACGCATAAAAATACCGTCATGTGGCCTCGCACCGTGTGCCTGGAGAGGTCGAAAAAGGAATCATCTCCGTGGAACCTAAGCCGCAGCGCGGGCGACAAGGTACGAGGTGGCTGTCGTTTCGTTCTCAAAATAGCCTATACCAGTCATTTCTGGACGGAACCTTGGCCACTGCGGCTTCACCCCAACGCGGACAACAAAGAGGCACAGCTGAAGTTCGAGTTTTTGATGGCGTCTGGACTACACGAGATGAAGGTATCGAAGGGGTATCCAACCGTCTCGGTAGAGGTCCACAACCCACCACCCACCACTCGAGGCTTAACATATCTTGGCTGCTTCTAGCTGGTCTCTCCCGCGCGAGCATATGATAACATCGACCAGGTCGAGCACCGGAGGATCTTGCATGTTGTCATCGGCATGATAGTATAGGTATTGGGGTAGAGTATTTGGTGTTATCAATGCTGGTAGATGGCTTCGTGGATCCAGCCGATCAAATGTTCCCGATTTGAAGTGCTTTACCAAATTCTCTACCGTCCTCTGGTCGATCGAGTGTGATCCGTTGCGAGTAGGGTGGCCTATCAAAAAGTGTTCGGCCTCCGAGTCGGGTTAGTCAGCTACCGCCGCTCTTCTCACCCACCGCGCGCTCATATGCACCAGCCAACGGTCTCCTTCCATCGACTCATACCATTTCCCGTCTAGTTCCTAGCGCACAAGACATATCCTTGCCACTGAGTACCGTCCGTGGACGGCGGTATGTGAGACTCGAAGAAGAATTGCGGCGTCGGCAAGTTCAAGACCTGGCTCTTCGAGATCGTTGGCCAAGTCCACCGGGCCCGCAGGTATGGCGTTCTGCTACGTTCCTGGATTGGGAAAGGGAATATAGCCGCTTCATCTGCGATTAGGGATCTTCACCTGAAAGTCTCATATCTTAAGAGAATCTGGTGGGCCGGCAGACCTTCATCGACTGGTCTGGAAACGTTTCTGCCCTTCCGCTTCTAGCCTCGCAGGTGAGTAGCGGCTTCTCTGGCACGGCTTGGGGGCCGTAAAAGCAGTGTGGGGCAGTGCAGGGGCGCAGCGCGCTGGAGCGTGAACGGGCTGCCTTTGCTGGCGGCACGCTGCTCCCTAGGCCAATTACTCACATTCCACCATACGTTTCCCCAGCCATGATACCATTAGCAGTGCAATGAAAAATCTTACCATCTATCCCGGTCTCATCTTCAATCTTCTCTTCATGCCCTCGATTACAGTACGAAGTCTCCGAGATTTTTGGGACCGCCCATAGTGCTGGTCTAACGTTCAAGCGTGACTAAATGCTGTAGTTGCGGCAGGTTGCTTGGGCTGTCGCATTCTCCACCTGAGGTGCATTGAGAAACTTAACACTTCCGAGATCTCCCATTGACATCCGCTATACAGGCTTTCATTAGTCATGCCAGTCGACAGTATGGAAAAGAATGCGAAAAAGACTTCTAAATCTATGAAGTGGCTCACGTCAAAATTGCGCAGCCATCACTTAGACCGTGGGAAGGCCCCGCAGGACAAATTGAGTTCACAATTAAGTCCTCAACAAGTCTCAGCGCCAGGGACTGGTCCTGACAACCACGAATTGAATGAAATCAAACATTATGTTGCCAGCGCACAGCGAGGGAGCCGACAGACCTTAGTGCCTAAAAATCCTATTGCAAAAGCCAAGTCAGAGTCCCAATCCCATTCTCTATTGAGGAGGAAGAAGCCCCCGCAGATTCCATCTGATCCAGCTGCAGACCAATCTGCATACCAATTCCTGCTCGCGAATGGGTTCAATCTCGCATCCAAAAATACTGACAAAGGAAAGGCCCTGCTTTGGGCGATACAATGTAAGGAAAAGAATGCAGTACGATTATTGCTAAACAAAGGAGCCGATATTGAGGTCACCGATGGATCCCGAGAGACTGCCTTACATAAGGCAGCCTCTACCGGAGATTTAGAGGTGTTGAAAGTGCTTCTATTTCGGCAGATCGACTTTGGTGCAAGAAATTCTGTGGGGTGGACGGCAATGCATATTGCTGCTGCAAATGGAGCGGGTTCTTTAGTCCGCTTGTTACTTGAAGCAGGAACAGATCCTTATGCGACGACGCCTGACTAAAGGAATGCTCTACATCTAGCCCTGGAGAGCAAAGATGACTCTTCGATCAAAGCGTTGCTCGAAAGAGGTTTAGAAGTAGACACAAAAAATTCTACCGGATGGACGGCGTTGAACTTCGCTGCCTCGTGTGGGCGCGGACCATTGGTACGTGCTCTCTTGGAGGTGGGAGCGGACCCTAATGCAACGACGTCTCATGGCATGAATGCTTTAGATCTTGCTCTTGAGAGCAAGTCTGAAAAGTCGATAGAAGCGCTACTGGAGCATGGTGCGCAAGTGGAGTTGTTCATCTACGGTGGTGGTGAACTGATCCAGCAATCGATGGCGAGACACGGCGCAAACACCATTGTGAAATTGGTCATGGCACAGCATGTCGAAAACAGCGCTGAAGAAGGCTCAGGGGTGACTGTGCTGCACGTAGCGGCTGAAGGAGGGAATATCGCCGTGATACGCTTGCTATTAGACAACGACTTCAATATAGTAAGGTCTGATAATCTGGGGCGGACACCTCTGCACGTTGTAGCAAAATGCGGCCATCGACAGGTGGTCGAGCTGCTATTGTTACGAAAGGCTGACGCCTTAACAACATGTAATTCTAAATCGACAGCCCTGCATTCATCGGCCGAGAATGGGCACTTGGAAACCACCAGAACGCTACTGACATCTTTGCAAGCAAGCTCCCGCAACATCGACGTACGAGATTCTAACGGAAGGATACCGATGTATCTTGCGATCGCTAATGGACATACTGATGTCGTGAGGCTATTTATTAAGATGGGAGGAGATCATATGATCAAAGATTGCGACGGCATAAGGGCACACTACTGGGCTGGAAAAAGAGGGCACTGGAAAGTAGTCCGGCTGCTATCGTTACATGAGCGTAAGATTGCTCCTCCGAGCCCTAGAGATCCTCCGCCGCCTGTGTGTGTGGATCCTATGATCTTAAGGTGGGATTGATGAAGTTATGGTGATCGCAGTCGTATCTCCAAATCAGAGTCTTAGAGCCGCACATCATTGATCTTAGAGGACACCCCCCCATATTCTATACGACGAAAATGCCTGAGATAGGACGGCTTCCGCGATCATGTCTAGTAAGCTTTTCGATAGGGACCTTGACCGATATACAAAACGCTCGGTCCTGCTCGCGAAGCAGGTCATCATTGACTTCACGTTGCATGTTGATGGTAATGGGATGACGCCTCTACCTGTTGCTCTGGCTCCTTTGATCATCGCCTGACTCATATTCAAGCCAAGTACACGTAAGAAGCAGTGTTAAGGTCGGGATTGAAAGGGAGGGTGGAATGTAGTAGTAGGTTGTGGGAGGGAAGCCAAAAATGGATGCTGGAGGGGGGCTACAATGTGATGCCGGAGGGGGAGCCAGAAATGGACGCTGTTGAGGGGACCAGAACTGGATGCTTAAGCCAGATGTGGATGCCCCACAAGAGTAAGGGTTGAATGATAGGACTAACGGTGAAGATTAATAAGAAACGAATTCGTCCGGACAGTTGTATGCTCTGGGGGAGACGCATTTCAAGTCAAAACTGTATAGACCTAATCCACGAGTTCCTTCTACAAGTTCGAGATGGCGGAATCCACCAGCACGTCGCAATTACATCCATCATGCCCAGGTCACCCACTCCGCCCGAATCTTGGGCTCAACGCAAGTAGAGGGCCGAGACCCGCGACAGAACACAAGAATACGGACCGTCCCCGAAGAAAATGGCAGGCAACTCAACATGAGGAAATTCAAAAAGGGAAGGAGCTCCGCGTCCAAAATTGGGCGAAGCGGCGCGAACGCCTCGACGAACTGTCTGCCTTGAATCCGGAAGTCTTGAAAGCATTAGACATGAAAGAATGCATGCTGGAGGTGCAGGGAATGTTGTTGGGAAAGCTTGCTGTTAAAGAAAATCATATAAAGGGGCTAGTGGAGACCCCGGACCCAAGTGAGATAAACTTTGACGAAATGGTGAATGATGTAGAAGAGGCAATACGGGCGCTGCAATATTGAGACCGAAGCACTTTCATAGAGAGAGGAGAAAAGCGAGGAGGGAAGCGGGAGTAGATACTTGTTCCACGTTTTCAATTCAAGCGGAGTCAGAAATAAAGCAACCAAGCCGTGTTATCACAGTCTGCCAAATTGTGCATGTAATGCCGGTATCTTCTCAGACTTCACAGCTCCTCCTCGGGATCTTCGTAATCTTCAAATCGACGTATCAATTCCTGAACATTATGCTGCGAGACTGCAATCACTGCCTGCAGTCGCTCCGAACGGGCCTCTTCGAGGATAGTGGTCGGTGCCATCAACTTCAGTCGCTTGCCGTTATCCCGCGCGATAAAACGGGAGGCGGACGGCAGCCGCAGGGCAGCGGTCATGGAGAGCTTGTCGCGAGAATCAGCGCGGCGCTTGCGAAACCTACCATTTCCGGTGGGCGAAAGCACCGCGAACGCGCCCTCCTTGACACTCCTTCGTTTGCTGAAGACAAAGCGTGAAGCCTGCGCCAAGGAGATAGCTTCCTCCCCGCCTTGCTGTCCAAACGCATACATGGGCGACCGGGGTTGGGCCGCACCTGAAGGCGGTACATAAGGGACAAGAGATGTTTGCGCGCTTCCCACCGGTGAGACCGGCGAGACCAACACGGCCGATGAGGTCGTCGATCCCCGCGGAGAGGGAATCGGTCCAACGGTATCATTAGGATTCAGCCCACCATGGTGATCTTGCTCTGGAACCACGTCTTCGCTTGTGTCGGGTACGTCCAACGTTGGTGAAAGGTGTTGGCCCGTTGGCTGCGTTTCGGAATCGGACATGTGAACATTTTCCTCCTGATACCTGCGGTGGCCGTCTTGAAAGGCCTCGAATGACGGTTGTTGTTCCAGGTCGTCTTCTTCCGAACCGAAGAAAGCACGGAAGAAATCTCGTTTGACGGCAAAGGAAGTCAGATAACGCTTGGGGGAGGTGCTATAGGAAGTCGAGTAGATATGCTCAAGAAAGAGACTTTCCTCGTCTGCTTGGAAAGAACGCTCCCACGGCCTGCCGCATCGATCAGAGATGTCCGATCCACAGCCCTCATAATCCGAGGTCAATACCGGAGCAACCAGCTCCTTTTTGACGTACGGCACGTCGCTGAAGAGTTAACAATTGAGAAGCACTATTTGACGCATCCGGTCCGGATTGATCGCGTAATACTTGGAAGGCAGGATGTTTCGCACGCAGTCCTCGATGGCCTTGGCGTCCGCCGCTGTCCGATCGCGGTACAAACAACGGATTCGTCGGTAGCCGTTCTCTGACGCCAGTGACCAGAGCTCGTACCATCGTCGCGGCTGCCGCCCTTCGTGCAAAGCGCTCTGCTTCGTCTTGTCTCTCCGCGGCGATTGGCCGTCCATGACGGGAAAGTGGCGGAGGGCAAAGAGCCAGAGCTGACGATACGATAACCATGAAGAACGACCGGAAGGCGACGTTCGATCCTCGAAGGTGTATTCACTCGTTTGCACCTTCACCTTCGTCTGTCCGCTGTGGAGGGCGCTGAAATGTTGAGACATGGAGCCTTTACACTTACCCGGTAGCAGTTCCTTCAGAATTCTTGCGGGAGGCTCGAGGTATTTCGTGTCTTCGAGAAAGGTATGGATGGATGGGATCACATGCTCTATCGAGCAAACACGGTCGAAGATCCGTGATCGTTGATCGTCAGCTGTGACCGCCGGGAGGACGTCGCCAGCGAGCATCTTGATCCGAACGTGCGCGCGGTCTTCCGACGACTGCGAGGGAGAACGGCCTTGCAGGGTTGCAACCGTGTTAGCATCGAGTCGCAGCTGGTCCGCCTCTTCGTCCCCGACGATCTGTGTCCACGTGTTCTTGATCCGACGCAAGTAGCGGGTCATTTCCTTGTGTCGTTTGTTAGAGAACGATATGGTACGGAGACGACGCTCGTACCTCAGGGCAGTGTAAATCCAGAAGTCGCGTAAAAGTTCCCGGCTGCAATGCTGGCCACAGACCTGCGAACGGGATCAGGGCGTCTAGGCTCTCCACGAACCTCTCGGGGAGTGCTTCCAACCGCAGGAGGCATCTCTGCATATTTTTCGAAAGCCTGGCGAGCCATTTCTGCCTTCTCGCGGTATCGCCACATATGGTGGAGATCCGAATTTGACGGACGATGTCTCCATCGTAATACTTCGTGGAGTTTGCCGCGTGTCCTCGCAGGACGTCCTTGACCTGGGGGCTGAGGTCTGACTTCTGTCAGCGAGCATCTCCTATAAGGAAGGTCAACTCTCTCACCTCTAGAATAAAGATCCACCACCCACCATCTGTTCTCGTCTCCCGTGAAAAATTTCCGCGCCGCTTCCAGGCGGTGTCTTCCGTGCAGGCAGACCACAGGATGCTCGGGATTAAAGCGTGGCGGCTCCCCTCCTGGGTGGAGGCCTCGGGGCACCGCAGACCGAGATATCAGCGCAGGAACGTAGTGTTCAGGATCCAAGCGCAAGCAGTCCTCCGAGCGAAAGAAGTCGAGCAGTGTTGTGACGTCCTTCTTGTTGAATTGGCGCGGGTTATTAGGAAGCTCTTCATGGCAGATTTTATCGAGGGGTATCTTGACCGAACCGCAAAACGTTCGGCTCTTCTCTCGAAAGATCTGCAGGTCGTTAGATGACAGATTTTCCATGGTGGAGCATGTGCAGGCTTTGGGATACCTTCTAGTTCGAGGGCACTTACGAATGGCTATCAGTCGGACGACAACCCGAGCCATATGTGGAGCCGATAGCATCCACAAGGGACGCACCCAAAGCTATTGCAGTCTTGATTCCACTTATTCCTCCACTCCACTCTTGGGTATACTTTGGTCCTGTGTCTATTTTTAATTTCGCATTGTGGGCTCCAGAAACGGCTGTCCCTCGTCCAGTTTTGGATGCCCTCCAGTTTTGGATGCTCTCCAGTTTTGGATGCCCTCATCCAATACTGGCTCCTTTATTACTGGCCCGGTGTCGGCCATCTGTCTCCAGTAGATTCCAAAATCGAAGAGAGAGGCATTATAAATTGGACCAGGCGTTGTTGGTTTTGGGACAACTCATTCATTTCACCCTTACGTCGTCAGTATCCTCGACTTTCCCAAGCAGAGATGGACGTACCTCTGACCTATGCCATTGCCGCAGGCGGCAGCATCGTTCTGTTGCTCTTCATCCATTCTGCAACCCATCTGACCCGGTTCCTCGGGCCTTGTCGGACGCTAATAAGGAAGTATTTCCTGCTCCTCACGCTCGTGGGGCGACACCGCTTCTTTGGGCCGTGGACCTTCGCGCAGGTGTCGCTCCAGCTGGTCTACCTCGTCGCCAACATCTTCAGTGCCAGTTTCAGGGTGTCGACTGCAAAGGAAGCGAGCGTTCGAGCGGGCCATATATCGCTGATCAACATGATGCCAGCCTACTTTGGATTTCACCTCAGCTTCATTTGCGACATGTTGGGCGTCTCACTGGCCACGTACCGTCTCTTCCACGCATCCACAGGGACCATGTCTGTTCTTTTTGGGTTGCTTCACGTCCTGATTCATGCGACCAGCAAGCCGAGCTTCAAAGTGGGCGAGTCATGGCAGATGTTTGGACTGATCGTGAGCGTCGCTGCGTCCAATAAGAGTGCTTTGCTGATTTTCCTCAGGCAATCGTGTGTATGGCCTCGTTGCTCCTCCTGTCGCCGCGCTTATTTCGGCTGCCGTCGTACGAAGTCTTCCTTCGTTGTCACCAGGCATTGGCGGTCGTCGTCGCTTACGCCCTTTGGAGACATGTTCCTTCTCAGTCGAAGCTTCCCCGCATTTACCTGCTCACCTCTAGCTGCACATTTGCAGCCACGTTCGTTTTAGAGTGTCTTACCATTCTATATCGAAATGTCACTGTCGGTCGTGGCTGCTCGCGAGCCTTGATTGCGAGGCACAATCACGCCGTCCGAATGACCATCTTCCCCGCCAGACCCTGGAAGGTCAAAGCCGGACAGTACGTCAATGTGTGGATTCCGTCCGTCGATCCTTTTGCTTCCCTGCAAAGCCATCCGTTCACCATCGCATCGTGGAGAGACGGACCGCCGGCCTCCCTCGAGGTCTTGATAGAGCCACGGAGCGGCTTCACGCGAAGACTCCTGGACTGCGCCGATGACTATCAGGACGATGATAAATCACGTGTGGAGCTGCACGACGAGTTTGAAAGGAGGGCCTTTGGCTTCGCCGGGAATTATCCAAGTCAGCCCGAATCGTCCGATTTCCGGACTGCGTTTGTCAGTGGACCCCACGGCTCGACCGCTCCTGCCGGCGACTATGGTAAAGTAGTGATGATCGCCAGCGGCTTTGGCATCGCGGCACAGCTGCCGTTGTTGAAGGAGTTGATACAAGGGTTCAACCGTGCTGAGGTGCGGACGCGTGATATCCATTTGGTGTGGCAGTTACAAAATCTCGGTTTGCCTGCCTTTTGTCCCTTTGGCGCCAATGTCCTCTGACTTCAGTAGGTGATGAGTACCCGGCAAACAATCTGCTTGACAGGGCGCTGAAGGAGGACACCTTGGACCATGGCTATGTAAGTGAACGGGTCCTCGGAGTCCGCGAGGCTTAGGCTGACTAAGCCTTGGTAGATGTTACGTGTTTCGATTTTCTTCGCCAATGCGCGCTTAGATCCAGACCCTCAATATTTGGGAAAGCACCAACGCGTCGCCTACCGCAGCGGAGAGATAGACCTCCCCAGCCTGCTACGTGATCAAGTTGGTTCGGGAACCGACGAGAGGAAGGAGAGAATATTGATTACAGGTTTATTTGCAATCTCTTGGAGAGAGCTCTGAACTGACATCCCTTGCAGTCTCTGCGAACGAGAATGTTCGCGATGAGGTGCGGAACCTGGTCAGGCCACGTCTCCAAGTGGGTACGGAACTGGTAGAACTCGAATACCAGCCCGCGGAGAGGCGACGACCTCTGTGGCCTTCCCTTTGGAGGCCCAAAAGATTCCCGTAGCATTTGAGGTTTTAGATAGAGTCTCTTGTTAGATTGGAATCTTCGTACTGTATGGGAATCAAATGAACATCAAGAGCTCCGTGCCGACAAAATAAGCATCCAGAATCACCAGCACCTTCCGCATCCATAACTGGAGCTGGGTTACCATGCTCACTTCACAGGAATGATCTATAAATAACGCACATCCATTTCTGATTGCTCAAGCATCCATTTTTGGCTTGCAGAGCTCAAAGCAAGACATGTTATAAAATACTTCCTGAATTTTCCCATCTTCCGCTTCATTTTCAAGTTCTCCAAAATGTCTAGCAACGGAAGGCCTATCACCCAAACCTGGGGTTTTCAGCCGAGGCTCAAGAATGGTAAGGCTGATGATGAAGGAGCAACAGGGCACGTTAACCCGGATACCTCGATAACGTCATCTCCTCCTCCAGTCCCCGAGGACCGCAAAAAGACAAGTAACCCTATGAAATCATGGTTTCCCAAACCCAACCACGAAGGGAACGATGTCACAGTTTCAAGAGTGCCGAAAGACGAGAAGCTTGCCAGGACGTTTCCCAATCGATCTTATCACCACCTCATGACTATTGAGCAGGCTGGACCTGCGGTCATCGGGGTCGACGACACCGACCGTCGGAAGCGAGTGGCCATTAAACGGGTGAGGAAACCTGAGGGCTCTGTCCATCAGGTGCCGCCGTCCACTTGTGATCAGATTGTCAATATTAAAGACATGTACGTCGAAAATGGTGTTGTTGTTTTCGTGCATGAGCAAATGGACGTGTCGTTGCGGCATATGACGGGTATTCTGCAAGATCGTCCGCTAAAAGCCTTCCAGATCGCGGCAATCTGCCGAGAGGTAAGCGCCAACGTCGATCAGTTTCGAGCTTACCCATGCTCACGGACGACAGGTGGTGAGCGGCCTCCTCTACATGCACGAAGAGCTTGGTCTGGCTCATGGCGCGCTCGATTGCAACACGATCCTACTTGACCTCAACGGAAGGGTGAAAATCGGTAAGTTTAGAGGGAGACCGGGCGTAGGGCGGCTGCTGATGTGTCAAGCCAATATCGGCGATTCTTTTATCGAAAAAAGACAGCTGAACCCGGATAGCGAGCGCAACGACATTCGTAGCCTCGGAGCTATTATGATGGAGCTGATGGAGCCTACGACATACATTCTAGACGCTCAGTCCACGAAGCTGAAGGACTCAGACAAGTGGAAAAATAGTCTTGGAGTAGAGGACTTTCTGGCAGCAACGCAGCACAAGTCCTTACAAGAGCTGAAACAGGTAAGATCCTTGATTGTTCTAGATCTAGGGATGTATTCTGATACAAACAACAAGCATGACTTTCTGCCTCAAGAGCCTCTCGGAACATGCCTCGCGTCTCACGTATTTTGCGCTCTGAGAGCGGCCAGGTTAGGAGATTGGGATATCTTGTCTGTAACGTAGGGATTTCAGAAATGATATTGGTGAATGATGCCATTTTGCAAAGAGTTAAATATTGCTTGAACCCTTCGGAGTTGTCATTACACTACCATGAAAGATGGCGTCGTGAATCCATGTGAAAGCAGGCACCGTGAAAGCAGGCACCGTGAAAGCAGGCACCGTGAAAGCAGGCACCGTGAAAGCAGGCACCGTGAAAGCAGGCACCGTGAAAGCAGGCAACGTGAAAGCAAGATACATGGCACCATAAAAGCAGGTACCATGAAAGACGGTACCGTGAGAGCAGGCACCGTGAAAGACGGTACCGTGAGAGGTGAAAGACGGTACCGTGAAAGACGGTACCGTGGGGCTGGTGGTTTGAGAACACCACACCATCGAAGTTCGGCCTTTGGCGAGGCGGTAAGGAGGGGGATCGAGAAGTGGATGCTTAGGAGCCAAATATGGATGCTAGAGGGGGGTTATAATTAAATGCTTAGGAGCCAAATATGGATGCTAGAGGGGGGGTTATAATTAGATGCTTGGGAGCCAATTGTGGAGCTGGAAGGGACAAAAAAAAGCAGCAGGAAGTTCAGAAATGCATTGACATTTTTCCACCGCCTTCTCGCTCAGACCTTTACTCAAAGGCAGCTGCAAATCAATTGAAAAGCTTACCTACTAAATCACAGCACATAGATCATGACGACTTCGATCACCAAACTCCAAATGCCTGAAAGCTTCCTCTTCGTATAAGAGTTCCGGATACGCTCTTGAAACGCACGCGAGGTATTTTACCTCCTCATGGTGACTCTGACCTCCAAGCTGATTATTTTTAGCTTTTTCAATAACTCCGACTACTCTGATATCAAAGTCCTCCTTGGGACGACCGGAATCGAAATTCCTGCTCATCGAATAGTTCTTACACATCAAAGTCCTTATATCCACAACGAACTCTCTAAAAATCTGGAGAGCAGACTCCTCCAGGTAAGCCAACCTGCTTAGAGCGCACATTCATTTTGGAGGGTCTTCTAGTATATGTATGAGAAAAGATACTCTTTGTGGCCTGCAGAAACCCTTCGTGATATAGGTAGGTCTTCAAATTAAGATGCGTCGAAGGGCACTGAAAGTACTTCCCAGAAGACGAGCCAGAGTTATTTAAACACTCAACCGTAGTTCTTATTGCACGTGATTTTCAAATGGACGACTTGGAAGCGGTCGCTCTTGAACGGTTCAGGTCTTAATTACGCTGGCCAATCAGTGAACTCATTGGTTGCATTCAAAATATATACGAGTCTCGAAATGATTATGCAAGACGGTTGGTTATCACAGAAGCAGCGAAATCCTATGTACAAACTTCAGATCTCGCAGAAGCTCTTCAGAAGGCTGCTCGGGAGGTTGGAGAATTTGCAGTCGATTTGATGGAGGCATTGAACAATCTGTGTCAGCAACGAGAAGATTGAGAATTTCGAAATCTTGCTATGGCATGACAGGAACAAGTAGTCACATTGTCATCTAAGATAGTTCGAACGGCCAAGAAAACAGAAACCATTCTGTCGAAGTCAACACTACCAAGGGCGTTGCTCTTGTCCCGCACCTTTGATCGTCATGCTCGTGATTTCACCCACAGGCTTGATGCAAGTTACAGGTGGATCCTCTGCCAGCCAGGCTGGAAATTTTTGAAGACCCCAATGGCCAAATATACATCGGAGGGAGCTCGAGCATGCGGACTGGCCAGCGGAAAGCTAAGCCACACGGGGCAAGAATTCTCTAGGACGCGTCCGCCTTATCTAAGCTTAGTCTATGCAAGCGCGCGCTAGGAACGCCGGAAATAGAGGGGGTGCTAGAATTAGAGAAGGTGTCAGTTCTGGAGGGTGCCAGTTCCGGAGGGTGCCAGTTCTATAGAGGGTGCCAGTTCTAGAGTAAGGTAATAGATTTATTTTCCTATATAAATGGTTTTAACGTCCGATCTACTCTCAATGTGCCTCCGTAAGTTAGAGAACCTAATTCGCATCCCTCTTCTACGTCTATAAGAGCGCTAATTAAATAGCCTTACTTCGATTAAATAACTTAAACCGTGCGACTTATAGGAAGAAGTGCCGCCAGAAATTATCTAAGTATATCTATATAACCCTACTATCTAGTAGAGAATATTACCTACTAATAAAGTCTCTAAAGTAACTAATCTCGGAATCTTAATTAAGCTAGTAGAAGTAAGGCTAATTACGAGTGCTAATAATCCGTATACCTAGTAAATACTACCGGAGAAAGAGTACCTATTTAAGAAATATCTAAGTAAGCATTCGATCGGGGCTTATAGAGAATTATATCGAGGAGTTAGTATATTATTTAAAGCTGTCCTAGCACCTAAATTAAGTAACGCTACCGAGGGTAAACTACTCGAGGAGAGACGAGGAACTATAGTAGGTATATTTTTATTGCCTAGCCTTAACTAACGGAATAAGCAGAATTTTTCTAGTCCCGAAATCAGCTTTACTATAGTGATCGAATAATTAAACTTAGATAAGCTCAAAATGGCTTCTGACCTCGAATCATTAAATGGTAAGGTGAAAAATGCGATAGAGCTGAAGGAGATGGCTGGAAAAGAAGCGAATCGACTGCGATTGGCAATATAAGAAGCCGAAATGGACAAGCAGATGTTACAGCAAACCGTGCAAAACCTAGCGGGTGTAGTGGAAGTTTTAAGAATAACAACAGTAAAGTCTGTGGATGAGTTCTTGAACAGACTCAAGCTAGACCTGAATTGTATTACCGATGGATGATTCATTGGTTGGAGGGTTCCGCTCTACCGTGCTAGCTATTTCTTAGATTTAATGTGAAGCTGTGTAAGTTGAACGCTGGCCTTATCAATGATCAATTGCAGATTGAGAAAATTAGAATGGATTAAATTTGTGAAAAAGATATTTAACAAGTACGCCATCGGGACCAAAGACTGGACCATCTCATCACCCTGAATAAGATTCTAGAAAACAGACTTGCTCGCGGCGCTTTCATAAGCTGCGTCATTGGTGGGGTACTGAGAGAATCCTATAATACAGGACCATCCAGGCGAATATGCAGGTTGGTCCGTGGCAAGCAGAATTGAGACAACGGTGTTGTAGGCATCATAGCACCGGTAGAGTTTCACCAGATCGCGATAGATATTGGCTGCGCAGGACGCAAGCTCGTTGTCGCCTGAGGCGAGCTGAGCGATCGAAGCTCGCGCAATGAGTCGCTCTCGAGCTCTCAAGCAAGATTCAAAGGGATTCTGGAAGTCGGAGGGGTGTCCGACAGGATTCCCCGGGCGAACGATCTCTTCGACAACGTAGTTATAAGCTTCGGCGCATTTAACGAACCGGTCGACGTAGTCGCGCGCAACGAGGATTTCCCAGAGGTTTGTCGCGAATGGAAACATGGCGAGGATACGGTAGCTTCGGTATAACCAATGTTGTCGAAGGCTCGACTTTAATTCGCCAACGTTCAATACGTCGGTGGTCCGCAAGTAGACGAGCTGGTAATCACCACACACCCGACTGAGCTGGTCAGCAGACGGATTCCTGGTAGATATTCCTCGCCACTAGGAGGCGCTCTTCGAATAGCTTGTTGATGGTTTGGGGTGCAGCCGATATCTCACAACGGTGGACTTGGAGCTCAGTGGCAAAATCCGCATGAAAATCGGCTGCCACCAGGCTACGGTGAGGACGGTGGGAACCGAACAATTCCCTTCTGTGGCCAATCGAGATCGGAGCCAAAGGAGAATCGGCGGAGGTACCATCCTCCCCTCAATGCATGCAGGCATAGACTCCGCAAAGATGGTCAGAGATGGGGAGGCCGACACGTGAGAAGCGTTCCATGCCTGATTGCCTTCACGGTGCACCGTGCTGGTAGTATCTATGGAAATCTTGGAAGCAGCTGCATCCAAAGCATCTGCCTTGGCTCCACTGTCTATGAGGGAGGCATGAACAAGTGAGGGGAACGCGTGAGAAGCATTTGGCGAATGATCCGTGGCGTCAGAGATGACAGAGACTTCGCAGGTCGTCTTGGAAGCTGGGGGATCCGAAGTAACGTCTTCGACAGTAACGTCCACCTCGTAGGTACAAGTGATCGAGATGTCTGACCATCGCCAGTCGTAAAGGGGCTGAGAGTATCTGGCTGTTTGTTCGGGCTCGCGGTGCAGAGGCTGTAGATAGCATGACTTAGTTCCATTTGGTTGCAAGCTGCAGGAGTACTCACGAGTAGATGAGAAGGCATCCTACACGAACAAGCGTCCGAAACAAGGCAACAAGGCAAGTGAGAGCGAATTGAAGGGGCAGCTATGCGACGCAGCCTTGCATATAAATGCGAAGCTCATCAAGCTTGCATTGCAGAGCCGTGATCGCTGATCCATCGCAGCTGAATGCTTGCCTCGCTTGACACGAAAGGGGAAGGTCATCCCGGGCGGGTGTGTGCGCGGAGCGGGTGTGCGTGAAGCGGTCGCGGTGGAGAAATGAATAGTCTTTACTGGCTCAAAATGCAGCCCCTCTCCAAATTGAAATCCCATCCTCTGATCCCCGACGCACACCCGCTCCGCAGGCCTGAAGATCCTGCACACTTTTGTATCCACGCACACCCGCTCGGTCGATCTGTGCTCCAGAACGCTATGGTGGGCTTGCGTTATCTCTCGTATTGCTCATCAATTTAAACAGACCGTTGACCAAGTCGGGCACTTCTCTTCCGAGAATATTTGCATGACCATCAAAAATTCTCAAATCATCTGAAGGTCATCTTTCGTATCGATTCTCGTAACTGGCTCATGATGGGTGTCACACGAACGGTCTTGGAGCACGGAAACGGCGATCAGCCAAAGAAAGGGGATGAAATCACGGTCGAGTACGCCGGCTTCCTTTATGATGAGGTGATGCACTGTCGCGGCCAATAGTGAGTTTCGGTCGGCCATTCCCAAAGATAGGAGTTGCCAACACCGCATGCCAAACAGCTTTGATTCATCCGAAAGTCGAGGGTGTCATTTCAAGACGCCTATCGGGGTCGGCAAAGTTATCCAAGGTCCGGTAGATCACTAGAGGCATAAAATGCAGCCCCGAGAGCGCTCAATTCTGACTTATAGTGAAGGCTGGGACGAAGGTATCATGGAGATGAGGTTGGGCGAGAGGAGCATTTTGAAAATCTCCAGGTACGAACTTCTTCGATTCGAGACCTATGAGACCTCCCACGACGAGCAATGCCAAATACTGATTCGTATGGGACAGTGATTATGCCTATGGACCAAAGTAAGCCACGCGGGTATAAATATATCACAAAACCCATTACCCTTGCATCACATTTAGCCCAGGCCGATTAATGACAATTGTTGACAATAGAGGTTTTCCGGGGCTCATCCCTCCAGATTCAACGTTAGAATTGTAAGTGGTATGATCCACATCGGAGCTCCTCCAACCGCAAGAGACTGATGCACAGCGCATTTCAGTGAGGTTCGGCTCCACGGCATCAATCGTGTAATGACTGAGGCTGCTCCAAAGCATGGGGATGAACAAGCACTGGCGTGACTGGATGCGACTGTGACGACGGCACGTACCTCTGATCAGGCAGAGAAGAGCTCTACGTGGCCAGTCAGCATCGATCTTGCATGAACGTTGGACATCTGCTTTGTGGAGTATGGTTTGGAAGACTTCGTGAACATGTGAGATTCAGGCAGTCGTGAAGTTGACTTCCTGACGCTTCATCTTCATCCAATCTATTGTCGTCCAACATGTCACCTCTTTTCCGGTCCTTCTGCTCCATTGCCGTTTCATCCTCCGTGATTTCTGAAGCATGTCGTGGCGTTCCTTGTGATGAGCCTTTACTTTTACAACACATACATTTTTGTTCTCCGCAGATTGGTCCGGCCTGCTCCCGCCCGACTCCGGGTCATTTGACTAATCACCCAGCCTCGGTACAACCTTAATTCTCGTGCGCGAAAAGCAAAGCTGAGCACCTCGTGATGCCTATCCACTCAATTAGAAATACGACAGCACCGCATTCGTCCTTGTCGCGCCGTCAGACTTCAGCCGTCGTTCTTGAATCGTGAGGGAAGACCGACGACTGCACCGTTGCGAGTGAGAAACCACGCCGAAAACGAGGAAGCAGAGCCAATCCCACCATGGCCCTTCGAGGTCGAGCGATAAGTGCCGCAACGGCTGATGCGGCGCGCCAAAGTTTGGAGGAACAGATCCAACATATGGGGACGGAGGAACTCAAGAAGAGGGCGCTGAATGGTCTTCTCAAACTCGATCAAACGGAGCAAACAAAGGCTGCCCAGGCGGAATTCGAAAGGGCCCGTCAACCCAACCAGAGTCACTGTCCATCAACTAACACGCTGCATAGGGTCTCGATCGGAAAATTATCGAGCGATTTGGAATACGAAGGGAGAAGATTGAGGTGGTATGGGCGGACCATCCGGTGCGTTACGAAGACGTCAGTGCACGGCCTTACACCCTGGACACGACAAATGTCGACTATGTGATCGGCGTGATTGCCCTCGGCAATCATAACGACCTTCCAGCGCTAGGTTCGGATTTTGCCGCGCAGGAACCCTTGGAGAGTGGATGGGTGTTCTATTGGGATGGAAGTACCAGGGTGAGATATAGTGGTTCTGGCAAGAGCTTCGCCTTGCCTCTGTCATTCAAAAAGTGATGTTCCACGTCTCATCTTGCCTTGCGAACGGGCAATGATCTTCGAGATTATGCTACGATATGTACTTAAAGATTCCAGCGGTTGAGATCACTAGCATGCAAGGACAGGGAGCTCTTGATACACTGAGGGTTCGAAACTGCCAAGATAGGGAAAATTCTGGGGAAACGCCACTTCGTCCAAAGGCACCTTTTTTGCTGCGTGAGTACTTTCGCTGTTGACGATGGCGGTCAAATCCGCTCCACGACGTGGTCAAAAGGCTGCAATGCCACCGGGTCCTCTAGAAGCGCCGACCTCTCGTTCGTAGGGATGTCAAGACATGAATGCCATCCATTCCCAAATACACCTGACCATTGTTGATTGGCCCTTTGAACGTGAGAAAGCAAGCCTTGATTCAGATCCGAGTTGTATGTCGGACCAAAACTTCCCGTCCATCGCTGATCGACCACTTCTTCATTAAAAGGGCTCACCCAGGCCCAGGTTTGAATCCCATGTGGTACCGAAAACTCCTGACCATCGAAAATCTACCGTGTAGCCATTAAAGGGCACGTCTTGACCGGCAACTAGATGGCATCCAGTCAGGTCTCGGAGGACGCTGGCCGGTGCTGTAGAACTCTCGTGCGATTCTCGAGGCAGAACTTCAACCTGGTCGCCGACATATCGGGCCGCTTCTGTAGGCGAGGAGGCAATTTGGTGCCACATACCGTCCGAATTTCCTCCAGCCGATGTGGGATGGGCATATACTAAAGCGGCATGGTCCATGTTCGGACGTAGATCTTGGAAGTTGTTTATACTGCTGTTCGTAGAGGGTCGACAATTTTCGAGGTCCAATATTGCTGCGCCGTCTTGTTGAAAAGTTGACAGGAGTGATGTAGCCGCTCCGACATCATCACCTGTATGTGCCGCTCCCAACTCTGAACATATCGGCAGCACGATATCATTTCTAGCGGTTTCGGCTGGCCTTAGATGTCGAGCATGCTGCGCAGTGATGTCCGGGGTTAATGTTGACGGATTGGTGTGAGGATATTGCGAATTGACTCGCTTTGTCTCGCAGGCTTCGTAGAAACAATTTCAGCAGTCGAATTTATAATCACTTTCGGGATGGCAGCTTACTTGTTAAAAGAGATTTCGTCGATCCCGACTGCACAGTACAACGTCCTCTGTTGAGATGCTCTGAGAGAGGGTACTTGAAAGTCTTGTGACACTTCGGGCAACTGGACTTTGAATAGCGATCTTCACGTTTCAAATATTAACAACTCGCAATCTCGATTCGAGTGAATACTTACGGAGGCTCACAAAATGTCTCTTCAACCTTGACTTCTTCTCGAAAGTTTGACGGCAGATGGGACAAGGGTAAATGGTGGCACTCGTCCTTTGGTGATCAGAGTACCTCGCGATGTATACGTCCTTGTGGTCTTTATCCTTTGAGTACTGCAAGTGGACACGTAGGCAGTCCTTAGCTCGTTTGGTCTTGAATTGTCTTATACAAAGGGAGACTGGGCATTTCAAGGAGATCGAACGGCTACTCGCCATTTGAGCTGGTGTTACCATGGGTGATAGAAGTTGGGTTGGACGGGAATGAGCGACTTGGTCTTGGTGCTTAGCGCGCTCCAGCGGCCGCTAACGCGTCGCCCCTAGTCCAGGCGTTCGTCCATGGGATATCCCCGTGGTGCTAAAGGATGTAGGATATGCAAGTACTGGATTTGTGCCTCGTAATATATCTAAAAATGATAGGCTCTACTTCATGGCTTGCATATCCTTTAGTTTGAATGCGTCCGCAAAAGTGACCTAGGCCGCCCAAGCTACCGCTCCCAGGCCCAGTCTCCGAGGAGCTATGTTTCACTTCTAATACCAGCTCATCCTAGCTACCTCTTAAACCCAGAAGAATTCTCCTAGGATAAACTCCTAAGGAGAGCCCGAATTAGTAGGTAGCGCTATAACCGTGCTAAGCTAAAGCGGGGTGCCAGAATAGGAGCAGGGAGTTAGAATTAGAGTAGGGTACTAGAATTAGAGGGTTATAAGAGGTGGAGCAGTAGGACTAGACTAAACGGAGAGAGTGTTAACTAATAAACGAATGCCCTATTAGAGTGTGTAAAGAAAGATATTAAGCCTTATATAACGGTTAATATAATAATACGCTAGATATAAGAAAATGAAAGTATAATATTTTATTAATTAATTACGAATCCTAAACACGTATAAGCTAAATAATATCTATTAATCTAAGTTAATTCGCAATTTTCTGCCCTCTTATATAAAACCGTTAAATATAATTAATAACGAGGCTAAAGATAAAGCGATAGAGGTTTATTAATAGACGAAATAGAGACTAAAACTCTAGAAAACATAGGCGAAAATAATAGATAATATATACGATATAGGAAAATATCTCCGCTCCTAGCGCTATAGATATAAGAAGGAGGATTAAATACTTTCTTACTCGTCGTAGAGGCGAGGGTTAAGCTTATCGAATAGGTTAGGATATACCGACGACGCCGGCGTTTCCGCGGCACCTGTGCTCTCGTCCGTGGCGGAGGTGTTCGATGGAGATGAATATTCCGAGCTGACCGAAGGAGGTGTTGACGTTCCTCTTCTAACAGGCTCAAATTCCACTTCGCTGCCTGATCTACGCCTCTTAATGCCTTTGGTTAACTCGATGCAATGAACATCCTGAAGGTGGAATTTCATCTCCAGAACGGATTGAAAGGCGTCGACGCATTTCAGCCTCGGATGGGGGCATTTGGTCGCTTTGCAATATAAATTTTAGGCACACCAGGACCGAACCTCTGGCAGGATCACAGGAAAAAAGTGGGCATGTGTTTGACCCTGAAAGGTTGGCTCTGATTTGCCCGTTAGTCACATGAAACTTCAAGTATATAAATAGCAACGGTTTCAAGATCATTCTAGAATGTTCCGATAGCCAACCCCACGGGAATAAGCTTCAGACGTGGGGCTAGTTCGAACGTTCACTTCGAAAGCCTAAATATAGTTCAGCCTTACAGAGCCTATTTCGACAGTTAATATCTAGATACTATCACATCTTTTATTTTTCTTTACACGTGACTAGTTAGGTACCGACATTGGAGAATTTCCTAGGTTCCTAGGAGAGACTCGTTAAACTTCGCGGCGTATTAATGGCCCGAAAATTCCTACTAGTGGCTCCTAGGAACTCTTTCCTAGGAGACAATCGTCCTTAGGATGGCGCAGATCCTGGGAGACTCTTCCTAGGAGAGCCAAGCTTTAAAGAGAACGCGTTAGGGAAGCAGAAATTGGCAGTGTTGGCTTGACACTTCTATTGTTTCTATTGCTGATGGTCGCGATTTCATCCACGATATCGTCAGATCAATCTGGAATCCTGTTGTTATCGATGACAGCTTTTGAACCGCTTCAAAAGCTGTTATAGACCGTTTCTCTTGAAATAGATATGTCGCGAATTATCAAGTATAATGACGTGGGCTATATAGGGACATTCACACCGTAGTGTCACCACCTCTTCCCTAATCTCCAGGCCTTCTAGGCAAATGCAGCATGATTCTGCGGCTATGTTACCGTCGACGTTCCTTTAATATACCACGGTGTCTAATAACGTTAGGGTCGTATCACGATAGGCCTAACGCAATGCACGAGGGTCTATAAGCCCTAGAAGTTATAGGATCGACTTTATAACCTCGTTTAATAACGGAGAGTGGAATTCGGACTAAGAACGCTAGGTGTTAGAAGCGGCCGTCCTTTATCCTAGCTCGGAGTTTAAATTATCGATACTGCTCGTAGGCCTTAAATAGAGTTAATTATCTAGCGGTCTATATCTAAAGGCGGATATTAATAAGATAAGAGACGTTATAGAGAGTTAGTCGACCGTTTTCTTAGAATTAGAATCCCCGCTCCTTTAGCCTTACTAAGCCGATCGACGGCGAAGGCGCTAATAGAGCTATATAATCTAAGATTATATACTCCGTAAACTATACTCTTATAACTTCGTACTTATTCGAGTAGTAGCATAATTTAATATAGTAGTACTAGACCGTTTTACACCGCGGTTTCTCTTTAGAATACCTTATATATATAGCCTACCGACGATGCCTAAAGAGATAATACTAAGCCCGGGATAAGTATTACGAGGACGCTATATAATATATCGCCTCCTAAATATACTCTATACGCTAACGGTATTTAAAGTATAAGTACTAGAAAGCCTTACGGTTAAATTAGAGTTATAAGTTATGCTAGCTATTATAACATGCGATATGCTAGCTTACTAGTATCTAGTACGGTAGTTAAAATAGTACTAGAGCCGACTAAGAAGGCCCTAAGGCGAGAGCGAAATAACTACCTTATTCCTAGGATCCGCTCGAGCCTATATATCCGCAGTTAGTATAATATCCTTAAATATAATCCGTATTCTAGTAAAGATCCGCCGTAAGTAGATAAGACGGCTATAGCTCCGCTTAGTATAGTCTTCGAGTAGATAGACTACGACTTATAGTAAGTGCCGTCTAAATAATTTCGACGAAATTCTATCCTCCCTAAAGTTATCTCTAGATTAGTACTATCGGCACTTACTCTTCTTAAGATATAGTACGACGCAATTTATACGGGTCGGTAAATAATCTCTTCCTCTCGTAGTAACTACTAACTAATTAGATATTAACCCGAATAATATCTTCCTTTCTAGTATTAATAGCCCTTCTCCTACCGTTAAAGTAGGAGACTTAGGAAATAGTAAGTCCTAGTAGTCTAATTACTAGCCTTTACTAAAGTTTACTAGTATTCGAGGATAGATATAATATAATGCGTCTCTAGAGTCTTAAGTGCCGCGCCCCCGAGGTATAGAGAGGTTTAGGCGTCTAGTATTCTTCGGACGTATAGTTATTTAGGATTACGGTATAATAGAGCCTCTATTTCGTAGCGTTTATTAGCTAATAGTAAAGCTTACGTACTAGTTATCGCACTCCGCCATCTTCGGCTAGTAAGATAAGATCGTTTAAGATCTAACCGAAGCCTAGTATATCGCTAAAATACGACGGCTTATTAGGCTAATAGAGCTACTAGTCGACTTAAAATACGAAGAAGAATTTACGTTAGCCGAATATCTCGAAACGAGCACTTTTAGGTATTAAAACGATTCTTCGGAGAGGTAATTTATCACCGTTAGTACCTTACGTTAAGAGCTCGAGAATATATCTACTCTAAAGGTGTCTCTAGAGCTCTTAGACTTTATCGAATTCTTACTCGTCTTAGATTATACGAAGAGACTAACGGTAGAGGAGGCGCTATAATATCCCTATATTCGCCATAATTCCCCCGTAGAAGCGGTATCGAAGATATAATAATAAGTACTTAAAATCGTAATAGGAGCGCTCGAGCGTCTACTTTCTATTTCTAATTAATATTATCTTTAATTTAGTCGGGAACTAAATACTAATCCTTAGTAATATTCTTAAAATAAATTAAAGTTTCTTTTCTAACGATCGATATAGTTTATAATAAGCGTCCTCGGCTACTTCTATAATAATCTCGTTCTCTATAAGGTTTTATAATTACTTAAAATATTATCCTATTACTACGCGTGCTAGTACCCGATTAAATCGACTATTAAGCTCTTACTTTATTCCGTATACTTATTCCTATACTACTTCGAACTACTAGAAGACTACTAAATATTAGTAGGGTATTAGAAGTATAACGTAGATAGAGATACTTACGGTATCTATACTTAGATCGTAAGGAACATATTTCCTAAATATTTCTTTTCCGGCTTTATCTTCGCTAGTAATTATAGAGTAGACTTAAGGATCTTCTAGACTAGGATACGGTATAGAACTACTATAGGATTAGTACGCGGATTTCCGACCGTTACTCTAGGTTACGTATACTATACTATAACCCTATCTATACGGTCCTTTTCGTTCTTTATTAACCCTAAATTAGATCCCGCGACCGCCGTTACCACTTTGTCTACTATCTTCTAAAGAGCGGTTTTATTAATAGAGTTAATCTAGCGTTTTTAGCCGTCGCCTCGAATATATTCGGCTACGGTAATAGGAATCGTCTTAGAGCTAATAGCGACCTTTTTTACTATACGTGCGGATATAGTAGATATAGGAATCGATAGTAAGAGGCGTTAACTTATTTAAAGCTAGGGGGCTTATATAGTTTTAATATATTAGAAAATTAATTAAATAGGACTAATAGTTACTTAGGCGTATATAACCGCCTTTAAGTATCGATATTCTAGAGATTTAGAGGTTTAAGTACTTCCCCTAACCCTATTTCTATAAGAATACCGGGTTTAATAATTCTAAGTAGGATCTCTAAGTTAGATAATTAGATAGTTTTAGTAACGCATTAAATTAAGAGGTCCCTATTAATTAATAGCGTAACCTTTATATAGTAGACTATAGGGTGTAATATATAATAAGCTAGAGTATCCTTCTAAACGAATATATCTACTCTATTATAATAATAAGGGTGTAGATCGATTTAGCCTTATTAATAGCGTAGCGACACCGACACACTTTAAGTCGGCTAAAGAGAACCTACTATAGTGCCGGGCGCTACGCTTTAACTTTAGGAAGGCTACTAAGGGAATAATATAAGCTACCGTTTATATAGGAATACGGATAATCCTAGGTACTAAGGAAGCCTACGTTTATAACTACCTAATAGGTAGATCTAGCTTAGCTCGCTAATCTTAGGTTAGAGGTACTACGACTAGGTATTATAAGGCGGCGGAAGGTTATATAAAACGTAAGATACTAAGCGCCGGCGAAGCGATGGTCGCAGTTATTAATATATACTAGCGAGGGTCACGAGATAGATAGTAGGAGCCGATAGCAGAGAGACTAAGGTAGGGGGAAAAGGGAGAGGAGAGGTAATATAGCCCGGGAAAAGTTGGTATTAGATATAATCTAGTAAAAGGGTCGAGCTAAGCTAAGCCGCCTAATTAAATCGTCTTAGTAGGGCGGAATATAAGGGAGGGTGAACCTAGGTAGTAATGATTAGGGGGTGCTAGGCGGTAATATTATAGGTACTAGCGTACCGCTAACGAAGGTAATTAAAGCCGGGCTTAAGGGAGCCTATCTAGACTCTAGCTTACTACGCCCCTATACTACCCTGCGGGAGCTCACCTCGGCTTAGGTACGGCTTAGGGCCGCTTACCCCGGCTCACCTTAAAGCAGCCGCTACTCACCTTTAAGGCTGGAAGTGGAAGGGGGAAAATTGTTTCGTGATCATGTCTAGAGACGGGGCTGATCTTTCCACAGGTGCAGAAGAAGAATCATCTTCTGGCTCTGTCCAGTTTCCAGGAAAATTCCGCTCTCTTATCTTCCCACAATTGTTTGAAGTCTTGACAATCGAACCGTCTGATATTTTTTTGTGGGACCTCGAATCGGAATACATTCCAGCCCCTCCATATCGAGAGGAGTCACTCGATTTTCGCTGAAACGTCAGATTAGCCATGCAGTCGCATCGTATCAGCAGCAGCTTTCAAGTCACCAGTCTCTCCGAACCCAACTCGGAGGAGCCTGATGCATATAGCGGCCCTTCACTAGAAAATGGATGGGAGGGCTATGCCGTCGGTGTCGGTGCGTGGTTTGCACTGTTGGTACCTACCGGAGTTTTGAACACCATTGGCACCTTTCAAGCTTACTTGGGAACCCATCAACTCGAAGGGTACTCTGATCAGCAGATTGGATGGATATTCTCCATGTATCCCTTCCTGTGAGTCCTCTCGGCTGTATTCGTGCTGCTCGGCTTCCTCGTCTAAACCGAAATCTAGATTGGCATTTGGAGGCTCACAAGTTGGTACTTGACCTTTCTGCTCCCAGCCGAATCCATCGCGATGGAACAGTGTTGTGCATCCACTTGCAGAACACGAGGCTTACTGATGCCATTCGTCTCCTCCAGGACCAATCTTCGATGCTTATGGGCTTAGGACGCTCCTAATCTCTGGTTTAACCGGGTCCTCTATCGCCCTGATGGCCTTTTCTGTCAGCACGGATCAGTAGTTCTCCCGCGTTGACATCTACCTCCAGCACAAAGCGAGTAAGCAATTGACGGGAATAATAGAATACTATCAATTCATGCTTAGCGTTGGAATCCTGGGAGGCTTGTCTTCTTCCTGCATATGGATCAGCAGTCTGGCAACCGTGGGACATTGGTTTTCAAAACGTCGCGGGATGGCCACCGGCATTGTGACGACCGCTGGACCCGTGGGCGGCATCATCTTCCCCATCTTGTTTGAGAGACTTGTCCCACAAGTTGGCTTTCCCTGGACTATACGTATCATTGGCTTCATTGGTATATTCTCGGGTTTACTCGCTATTCTTTTGATGAAAACGCGTCTTCCGCCATCACACGTCATCAATTGGAATGCCAATTTCCAAAGCTTCACAGACCTCCGCTTCCTTTTGACTCTGGGAGCCATGTTCGCCATCGACTTTGCTTGTCTGATACCAGGTGCATATATCACGACATATGCGTTGTCGAGGGGCATCAAGAGCACCTTGGCGTACCAACTTCTTGCCATCATCAATGCTGCAGCGGTCATCGGACGTCTTTTACCAGGCTGGCTCGCCGACCATTGGGGAAGGTTTAACGTCATGATACTTAGCAGCCTCCCTTGCGCTATCACGATCCTAGGCCTGTGGCTACCTGGGGGTGGCGCGGGCTCTATCATCGCATTTAGTGCGATGTACGGTGTTTTGAGTGGGACAGCATATAGCCTGACCCCTGTTTGCATATCGCAGCTCTGCAGAACGGAGGAGTATGGTAGCAAATATGGTACGGCGTACATGGCAATTAGCCCTGCAACACTCATAGGCATTCCCATTGCCGGGGCTGTCCTTCACAGGCAGGATGACGAGATGCATTTCCAGGGTCTGATACTTCTCTGTGGCTTAGTTTACTTGAGTTCAGCAGTGCTATTTACCCTGGCAAGAGGTGCTGGGGCAGGCTGGAGGATTAGGACGGTCTTCTAAATTTACTACTGTTTATCATCCCAAACCTACATTACCGAGAAGGGTCTGAAGATCGGCGTCGTCGTTGACCTAACCATTCTCGTACAGGGCTGCTGGGTCTCCTTTGAAATGAAGGAAAATGTGCTTCAATTCCGAAGGTTTCTATTGCAGATGCTAAGAAACCGCTGTTGATATGAATGAATCAGCAGAGCGTCCAGATCCGGTTCCGAAAAGGCCTCCGGCGATTCTGAGGCTCGTTACCTTGTTTATGAACAGGTTGAACGGCAGCCAACGTGCTCTCGGAGGTTGCACTGTGGAGTCCGTTTTTATTCTCCGGAGCAACGGATGCAATTTCTCGAGAGGAATTCAGGCCAGACCGAAAAGATGTGGGCAAATATTGTGAATGGCTTGTGACCGATGCTACGCAGGAAGCAGGATTGTAGAATGCTGAAGAATAGAAAGCCAAGACCTTTTTTCGATCCGCCGTGAGTATCCCCTCAAACGACGAGTGGAAGTCTCGTTCCGATTCTTCATATCCAATTGTAACCTAGAAGCACAAAGTCTCCAAGTCTATGACGATGGATCGTTTCTAGATTTGCATGATGAGGGAGGTAAGCATGATCACGAAGACCAAGGCGACAGATGACACGCAATTGATATCAGAGCCACCAGTCTCCCGAGCTGAAACTGTGATCGAGGTTCAGTGCGGGATGAATGGTTTGAAACAATCCATCCTGGACGAACAAGTCTCTTGATGAACCGTCGATTCATGATGAGCGAGACCACTGGGCCTTTCCCACTGTTGGTCGCACTGCAAGCAATCGATTTGCTGCAGAATCACTGCAGCGACCTCATGCTCAGGTGTGGCCGTATTGTTGAGATGACGAATAGCATTCTTTGGGGGCCGACGATGTGGTGCCGCATCCTCTAACCATGCAGTCTTTTCCATCTGCTGCTTTACAAGCCACCGATAGCAGATATCTCTTGGGGATTCCAGAACAGTGACACGCGCAAGCGCAGCTTCCAACATCTTGTATAGTGATCGATTGGTATCCCCATCCGATATTTACGTGATTTCGTGCTGCGAACCGGGATGCTGAGGCTCGGCGTGGGCAAAAGCCAGATCACGATCCTCCAGGACTTGAATACGGGCGGTGAGGGACTCGAACAGCTTGTAAAGTCTCCGGTCAGAGCTGTCCGAGATGCGCAGGTGTGTAGATTTGACCTGCTCTGAAAGGAGGTCGTCGCGAGAAGTCTTACAGCTTTGGTAGTTTCGTGGTCCTGGGTCTGAGTTAGCCCCGGGGACAGCTCTGGGGAATGGCCTGCTCACTTTTGCTTCGGCGGAGGGTTTTAGTGGTCGAAGACTTATTGGATGTAGTTGGTATTATGGTTATAGAGCCAACATATACAAGAACGTCGTCGCAATGCAGAAACTGAGGCGAAGACGCGCCGATTGACAGATCGCGGCCAGCTGCTTAGCTTCCGATGGCTAGCGTCTGTCGTTCCGAATAAATAAGGCCGAGGGTGGGCGGGGTAATAATCGGTCTATCCACGACAGCAGGAAGCGCGTAAGGCTCCATCTCCGCAAGAGGATCTAAATATTAATGCCACACGGAGATTGTATCATACAGAAAGCAACTGCGAAGGGAGTATGAGTACACACGTGCCCAACGACCTCTCAAAGCACACCGTCGGACCACGTCACTACCCTTTTAGTTATCCTGACCAGACTCCACTCCAAGGCCAAGATAATTCGGTGGGTGGTGGAGCAGAGGCGCCGATGCAGCCTCTGGCGATGGCCTGCGAGATCATTGGATGGCGCCTTTCTCGGGCGCAGCCAACCAAACGTACAACCCTTACCATCTACGACCCGAGAATGCTTCAGTTGGCCTCCCTGCGAATATGGGCTTTCTCACGCAACATGGGCACACTGTTCCGATGTCAGTTGATGTGGTCTCTTCACACCACCTGGCCAGCTTCAGCAATCCAACAAACCTTGGCGCGGGAGATCAAGATGGCAAGTCGGTAGTATATCACACTAGACAAGCTTGAGTTCAGCCGTGCGTCCTTTGACAGCTCCTTCGGCGACTTATGGGTGAGCGTGGGGGGAACGAAGCTTGTGTCGATCTTATTTGGAAGGTGTACTCTTCACAGCATGAAGATCCTCTTGCGCCTTCTCCAGCTCCTCTTTATAGCAGAATATAAGCGATGGTCCTCCGTCTTCCATCTCTGGTTGTTTGGGAAATTTCTCTTTCTCAATGCCCTGACACACGCGGCGAAGGGTTGGTAATGGCTGTTAAATGCTGCTCAATAGTTCCATCGAAATTGCTTTCGTCGGCGATCACACCGATCTTCCATTCTGCAAGTTCTCTGACATCAGCGTAATTCCACTACATGGAACGAGATGTAATGTAATAGATGTTGTATACCACTGCGCGATTCCTAGCCGCGGTCACAGTAATCCGCTTAACATGTAGAAAAAGATCCCGCGGATCTGTTTCTTTCCTATCAGGGACTAGCGTCAAAACCGCCCTCCTTGACTGTTGAGGTATAGGCGACATTGAAGTCTTGAAGCGCCTCAAGGGACAAAACCAAAGAGGATAGTTCGGCGGGCAGATGAATGACTGGCACCGCAGATTATCAGAGTCAGTGCCTCCAACCTTGGCAGCGTCAAGTGCAGGATGTCTATTTTGTACGACGCGATCTGAATTGATTTTGTGTTGAGATCGCTTACTCAGCACGCACGTGACGAAATCCCTGTGGGGGAAGAAAGCGTGGGTTCATGTTATGGGGATCATGACGGGGGTTTTCATGCTGGTTATTGGGTTCCTAGACCCGAAGAGTACGAGTCTGTTGGTGGGACTTGTGACGGGGTTGGCGTTTTTCGAAGAGGCGGGGAATGGAGGGTGTTATGCGTTGGTGCCGCATGTGCATCCTACCAATAATGGTGAGCTTGCCATCCAGTCTTTGCACTCTCTTCTCACTCGTTCTCATTTCCTCCCTTTTCTTCTGTCTGTGATGCACTGAGAGGGAGGGGAACGCTTGGGCTAATGCGATCTATAGGTATCATCACCGGTGTCACAGGTGCGGCGGGTGATCTGGGCGGTATCGTCTTCCTCCTCATTGCGCGCTACATGGGCGTCGACTATGGGAAGGTTTTCTGGATCATAGGCGTCATTACCATTGCAGGCAATATCGCGGTCTCTTGGGTGAGGCCTATACCTAAGGGACAACTTGGGGGTCGATAATGCTTTTGGGTGGACTTTCGATGTATAGTTCGTTTTTCCGTACATGAGCTCACGTATTGAAGTGTATATATTGATGAAATGGTATTCGCGAAGGTGTATATGTGAGATTGATGATTCTTGAGGCTGTGAAGGCGACGCATCGAGCGTTTGTGATGGAGTGGATGACCTCGTTGGGATTGATGGATTGATGGATACCATTACTTCCATCATACCACGCCACACCCTTCCACCTGATCGAAGCCTCCCATTTTCGAACAATCCCATCTTTCGAAACCCAGTCCATCTCGTTCCATGATACAGTTCCCTACAAAAACCTATCATCCACGCCACTCTCTCAGCTGCCTTGCCCGTCAGCTGTGCGGACATGCGATGTATCCCAGCAGATTCACACCTTCCTAGAACGTTATACATCTTTCCCTGAGCTGGACTATAGCCTTCCTCAAGACTCATGAATAGAATCAAGATAGGGTAGGTTGAGCATGAGCAAATGGTTCTGAGACGGGTGATGATTGAGAGTCATATTGATACAGCACACATAGACATACTTACTTTCCAGGCCTGAAGAAATGACTTCCGTCAATGACCCTTGACTGGGTCAACACGTCAAAGACTTGGTCTTCGACGTTTGAATGTTACAAATTTGCGTCTCGGAAGAGGGCGGTGCCAAATCTCACTACGTAGCAAGTAATGCGAATGGATAGAGATGGTGTAGGAGAGCGATCTTGTTGTAGCGTTAAGGGCTGTATACTAACGGATCATGACTCTTGTCCAGGCTGAGGAGAGCGCGGGCCTGTGACTCCGGTACTGTTTGATATGTAGCGATTTGGATCTCATCACTAACTCATCTTGGAGCATAATACACGGATTCGGTGACCACGTTTGCTACCTACTCTTGAAGTATTTCATGATGTCAGCGCTGAGGCTCGTCTTCGTCTTCTGCTGGAGTCTCCTCAGTCATCGCGGATGAGAATTTGACCGGTCTGAGCATGAAGTGTGGTATTTTGGTGGCCTCCGCTGAAAGTACAGCTGTAATATGAGAGCTTCGGTATATGGAGGTGTGAGTATTCAGAGATGAAAGAGATCAGTGGTCTTCGCAGTAATTGACGAGAGTGAGAATCTATCACGAAGATAGTTTCAACCTTTTCTCTAACATCGACTGAGATGACTTGTATGATCTTTGGCTCACCCTAGGTTTTTACCATACCTTCGGGAAAAATTCAATGAGGTGATATTTCAAGTTGCCCACCGTGGCTACCAAGTCTATCATGATTTCCAAACGAGCCACTACCTAACCCATTCCTGGAACGGGCCAACCTTTTGACCTCAACGTCTGTTTTAGACGGGATGCTAGATATCGAAGATTTCCAAACGTCCAAGTCTTGTTCATGTAGGGTTTGGGCTCGGGACCTTATACATATCTGCTCTTTCTCCATAGTATCTACAGTAAACACCTGAGTGTCTTCTATGTCGTTTTTGTGGATGTGATTGTGGGAACTTGGCGAAAGATCGTGATTCAAAAGTCTCAGTCTCATCTCTGTGCGTTTCAATCGAAGAGGTCCTTGTCACTCCGCAGGCACGGGACGCATAGAAGTCCTGACAGTACGAAGCTTCGAAACTTCTGACACCGTGGCTGTGGTGATTATAGGTGCGTCGCTTGTAGTATGTAGTCCTGACAGTACGAAGTTTCGAAACTTCTACTCTATCACCGTGGCTGTGGTGATTATAGGCGCGTCGCTTGTAAGGTGTACCAAATAGAGTATAGCGCGCATAAATCTCCAGCGCTAGGTTTCAGGTGTTTAGCGTATCATGGCAAACATGATTTCAAATGATCCCATTTCCCAACCCATCTGACAGTCCATGATATTGATCTTGGTTATTAAGGACCTCCAACGCTCTGCAATTTTCTATTCTTACCAGTGACCCGTCTGGCCGATCTATCCATCCGTCCCACAATGGAACGCAAGTCAATGACACCATCACAAAATGTACGAGGTGCATTCATGCTATACAGGTCTGCTCAGTATACACGAACGACTCAAAGGATGTACGATGCGCTCACGAACCAACTTCCTCTAATCACGCTATGTATGCCTCATCTTGCAAAATACTATGCTGAAACTACTTGTCTGAAACAATGCTCTCGAGACCGAAACACCAACTGTTTGTCGCGTAGATAGACCTATTTCTAGATCATTTTATCCTTGTTCCATTGAGCACCGCCGCCTTGAAGATTGTAGTATATATATCCTGTTCATCCTACCAGAACACATATCAGTATACAAATCTGATTTTAACCCTCCACCACACAACAGTCTCTCACTCAATATAACCTCCAAAATGTTTCCAAGCAGCCCACTCCTTACGCTCCTCTCCATCCTGGCCACAGTCCATGCTTTGCCGCAAGCTGGTACGAAAGAAGCCCCAAGCCCCCAAGTCATCGCACGCAGCTCGCAACCGACTTTTGTCGATAGCCACGGCAACACCATCTTTGCACCCAATTGGGCCACATGCGCCAACGACAATAGCCTCTCGGGAATCAACAACCCCCCATCCACCAGCACCGTGACCATCTCCGACTGCGACGCCGCCATCGAGGCTATCTGCGTTGCGGCCGATAGCCTCTATAAGAAGCAAGTCGCCTTTGGTCCCCGCTGGGCTTTCGGGCCAAGTGGCATAGGCAAGACGGTCAACACGTGCGAAGCGCACATGTCGTTCTCGATGATTTACCTTGCCGATCCATTGACGCACGATAGCTGTGTCGCTTCCTTTCAACAGATCTCGGTTCCGTGTATGGTCATTGGATCCGGGAAATATGCAGCGGCTGGTAAACAGGCAGGTGTCATGAATATGGTGCACACCGTCGGTACGACTGGAGGGTGCAATAGTTATCCAACTTGGGGGGCATCGAAATACTACAGCCAAGAGCGTCCGGGATACGCGATCGCTCAGGCAGGTTATTTTGGGGATATCTGCGGACTTGATCCCTCGGATCCTCTCTTTACGTCGTCATCGTGAGCCGGGGGTACAATGCGTATCCCTTTTGGCAGGCAGCGACGAGCTACGATCTACATCCGGGATACGTGATTGCTTAGATGAGATATCTTGGGGATACCTACGGGGTTCAATCCCTCGGATCCTAGTATTCCACGTTGCCGTTGCCAGCGTACAAGTCATATTAGGGTATATATATGTTCAAAAATCAAATTCAACAACAAGAGAGTGAGCGTCCATTCTTATACTATACAATTGAGAACGAGCTGGTGGATGGCAGGCGACGACGTGGAGAATGAAAAGCGTGTGCTGTGATTCATGCGCCTCCTCATGTGAGTCAGTGTCACCTGCCCAACGGAAGATGGGCTCTTCCTAGTGTCTGCACCAGAGTATTTATCTCACAACAGCCGATCACGAACTTCAGCCACCCATGGTCGCGTATATCATAATCACTAGAATCAGGTAGTCCACCTCCACTAGCGGAAATACTGTCCATATGCCATTCCATTACAGTAAAGTCCTCGACACCTACTTCGTTGGGGTATCAGAGCAGCAACAGAAGATCGATATCCACAATATGCATACTGTAAGCACGGCGTAGAGAAAGGAACTTCATATTGCTACGAATAGAGACGAAGAGGTTCGCCTCCTAGGTATTCTTGACGTTGGGGATGATATCTGCCCGAAGCAGAGAAATTGATATGACGAAACGGATAGGAGTGCATTCCAATGGTAGCTACAATGTCCATCATGCGCGTCTGTCTAGACTAGCCTTATATTTGAGCACTCCGATTGTTTGCAGGACGCACAAGTCCAACTCAGCGCTCATCAGCTACCCAGTTTTTTGCATGCTCCGTCGAGCATACGCGCTCGAATATTCGGTCTCAAATTTCTTTTGGAAGCCGGAGGCGAAGACGCGCGAAGTTAATCGACGGCATGTTGAATACGCTGGCTTCACTGACAACTTTGATGATGCTAATCTGCTCTAGCATAAATGTAAGCATCCAACTTTCAACCACGTTGAAGAGCTATTTATAGCCCAGACTATCATATACATGTAACCATTAGGTTGTAGTAGATAGACACGGTGGACGTTGCAAAGAAGGTTCGGTGCCAAAGACGAAGAAATAAATGGAAAGAACCCAAACTCCAAGTAAGGACAGGCAAAGTAAGTATGAAGCGAAGCGAAGCGTGCTTCTCCGGATGGATACAACACGTGGACCCAGCCTTGTTGGTGAAACGAGATGGGATATTAAGCTTCACTTATAAGGTGATGCACATGACAATAGACTTCATAGATAGCTTAGGAAAGACAGTGAGATCCAAATTTGACAATAATACATAATAGCGAGAATGTAAGCAATGCGCGTTCGACAACACCGCTGCCTCTCAGGAGAGGGGTAGCATTCGTAATATATGGCCACCTATTGCATCCAACTGCCTGCCTAGATTGCCTTGACATGGGTCTGAAGGTGCTATATCTGAAGCTTTGTGCCGGTCTTCAGAACAAGAGAGAAGCTGATAATGCATAGTGAGTTAAAAAGAGTGAAGATGTCATTCTCTTTTTTGAGGAAAAGGGAATGCCAAAGGAGTGACTAAGCAGTTTGCAAGAATCCACTCACCACCGCCACGATCCAATCGCGGTCTTTGTAGATCGGCTATCAACGCGTCGTCCACTTCACGTGCCCGCCTTCCGTTGGGAGATAGCTGCCAGCGAGCATTCCGCCAATACCTAATCAACATTACAAGTGCCAGGATCACTCGCTCCAGAATCATGCCTGCACTTATCCACCCCACTTTTGGTAATCTTATTGGCCCCATTCTGCCCATAGGTGATACTATCCGCGGCAGGCCAGTTTGCAGTCCCCTCAACGACCCACCAATTGAAGCACGACCGGGCCATCTTCTTGGCATCGAGTCCGGCTGCAGCCACCCACGTTGCCGTGTCTTGTCCGTTGAGACCGCACATGCAGGGTGGCTGACTGACGGTCGTTTGTTTGTGTTCGTAATCAAAATTGAACTGACCGAGGCTACTGCCATCGCAGACGGGTAATGTGAATGTGCCTTCGAGACGTTCGGGGCTGTCGAGGAAGTCGGGAAGATCGGCGGCGCCGAGGAAATTGGTTACGTTTGTCTGTGTGGGGTCGTAGTCGATGCCTTGGGCTTTGAAAGAGCGGATGGAGGATTCGACGGCCCACTGTGAAGAGCTGTCAGCGATTCTGGGAAAGATGGCCATGGTGTTAGGATAGGGAGTAGCGCGCGCTCTTTCAGTGGACAATTGGGCATAACGTATTTATTACTTACAATAGGGTTGATGCCATAGTTGGGTACAAACTTCCAGCCACCATATGGCCATTGCAAGTCGCTACCATCCCACAGATACAGATAATAGACACCTCCGTGCGCGCAAAACTTGGTTGATTGAGGTCCACTCTTATCATTGGCACAGTTGGTGTCATTGAGCCCACTATTCACGCCCTCCGGGTCGTTGAGCCAAACGTAGTAGACGAAGACGTTATATTGTCTCCATACACCGTTGATGCCCCGAGCGATCATGGTCCTGTTGAAGAAATTCTCGATGTCCGTTGCGTCTTGGGCCGGCTCCTGGAGCCATGCGCCACCTGTAAGATAACTCCTACGTGACCCGTCAAACAATGCTCTCTCAAAATTTGGGGCGGACGATTCTCACAGCGTTGTATCGTCTGCGCTGTTGAGTATTTGGCTATTCAATTTTTCGAGACTCAGCCGCGCCTGATATCCGAAATTCGCCACTGCCGATGAATATGCAGCCGCAGTCTGAAGGGAGGTGTCCGTGCTAAGGAACGACTAAGCCAGCGGAAAGGAAAAGCAGCCTCTGGTTGTTACTCACCTTCCAGGAGCCTTATAGATTGCCAGCTCCGAACCGATGAGGGCTATAATCGTAGAAGCTGGACCAATCCATGGGGCCAGAGCACCCGGGATAGCCAGCGGGGCCAGAGATGCGACGGGAAGAGCTCCGAGGATTCCAAGCTATCCACTTTTAGCCTGGAGAGCCAGTATCAGTGATCGAGAAAGGTTACCGCAAACCCTGCGCCGTTGAATACGTCTTGAAATGAAAACTTTGGTTTATCGCTGGGCTTGACAAAGTCGATTGCAATCTGCGAAGTATGGTCGGTTGCGTCGGCTTGGCCGTTGCCGATACCAGTCTAATCGCAGCCAGCACATTAGTCGTGGCTCTGCGTATAGGCTTGATGACCTTACCCATAGCTGAGACAGCCAGTTATGGAGATTGGACACAGAATGTAATGCCAACAGTCCCCACCTGGATGGCGCTGAGATTAGGTTGCCATGTGAATCGTGTTTACCGATGCCTAGTGGAGTGCACGATTAGTACGACTGGAATTATGAACCGGCTGATACGAACGAACTGTTGCAATTCTGAGGGGTACAATCCGTCGCATCTGGCAAACCCGAGCAATTCCATGTGTTCATGTTCTGGAGCTGAATTCCCAGCTGTGTCGTAAACAGATCAGGTTGTTCGTCGCCACCATATCCAGGTGCGCCAGACCATGAAACGCCCTCGTTGTCTGCGCCTCCATCCCAAAATGCTTTCATGCTTGCATCGGCATTGATGGCGTTCCAATTCTGCACTGTGAGGGCAAACTCAGAATCAATGCAACTGACAGCAGATGCAGGGGCACCAAAGGCGCAATTCAAGGTGAGGGAAGTCTTCATCGTGGGTCGCTTCCGGTAGCAGGGCAGCAGAAAGCCTGCGGACTTCTGGGACCCAGAAATAGAAGCTCCCTATACTTTTTGCAACCCTACGTCCTCCTGATAGGAGTCCCTACGTACTTTGCGATCCCACGGACTTGGAGGTCCCAGGGTAGGGGGGAGTGGGCTTTTCTTGCCTCATTCAATCGCAATTGTTGCACAGGGTAAATCAAGGTCCCAGGGTCTTGGTGTGATGTAGCCCTACGGCAGGAGGAAACTCATGTAGTCGGAATGTATAGGGCAAAGCATGCTCCACGGTCATCATAAGTCTAAGGGTTTGTTCTGGTTTCAGGGTGCTGGGAATTCTTGGGGCATCTTGTGCCTTCAAAGGCGCTAACCATAGGTGCCAAAATCAGAGGGGGGTGCCAGAATTGGAGGGGGACGAGAGAGGGGTGCTAGAATCGGAGAGGGGTGTCAGAATTGGATGACTCTGTGCTTATCTATATATAAGGTAAGGATAACTTGGTGGGATTGCTCGAAATTTCGTTAGCATTCTATCAACCACATAATATGCCTTACCCAGCAAAAGCGAAAACCCAGCAGTTCACTAGAAGAAAATCGAATCTGTTAAAGAAGGCCGATCAACTGACGCGGTTATGTCACGCGGACCTTGCCCTGATCATCCGCAAGAATGGAAGGTATTATACCTATCGATCGACCGATCACGAACAATGGCCCCCAAATTTTCTAGAAATCGTACGTTAGAAGCCGATATACCGACCTTAAGCTAACTAAAAACTAGAAGGCATCGTACCCGTTGCCTATCAACCTCCTATCTAAGGACTTTGACCTCGTCATTAGCGAAACCCCGTGGAAGTCCGAGGCGGAAGACTCGTTAAATAGGATATCTACTTCGGCTAAGAAAGGGTCTTCGGATGTATCAAAGAAATAAATATACAATTCTTCGCGATAAAGTTAAAGTCCGCGGGAATACGGCAAGCACGTGGAGGCTTATCAGACCGTCCACTGCAGGTATATTATGTATATAAGCCATCATCTTTGCGATGACCGATGCCATCAAGAGAGTTATGTCTTAACACCCTCCTTTTTGCTTTCCCATCCCCTTCAAAATGTGTTATTTCGCAAGCCGCCGGCTCCACCAAAATTGTGAGCTCCGAATACAACAGCTTCAGTAGGCCTGGCGGTTCATTCGTAGAGTTTCTGGATTTCTGCGTACACGGCGCGAGTCTAGTCAAGCAGGAAGCGCTGCGGCGGCATCAGGAGGTAAAGATAAAGAATGAAACGGTTTACTGTAGGTCACTGTCAGTCGACAGATAGAAAAGCTGGACATCGGTTAAATTCTCGGATGACGTAGAGAATAGTACAGAAAAGGAGCTGATTGACGCGAATATAGACATGATGTCGGCGTGTCCGGTTAGTCCCTTATTCTACAAGTACGGTCGAGGCGACCTCTTTTACGGTATTTCATAGGCTATATATATTATCTGCGACAGGGATGGCTGCAATAAGGATAGAGCCGGCGATAAAGGCGGCTAGGAATTACATAGCGATTTTACTCGTATCGCAACACCTATTATTCTATCAAAGTGCTTTTTATTATTAGATCACTAAACGCTATAAATCTCTAACGAGAGATAATAGGACAACTAGATACCCGCAGCCGCGGGTTAGCGCTTAGAGATAGCGCGTGTAGATATTATAATCCTATAAAATGACGAGTAATTAACACTAGTATTTATTAGATATATAGATTCCGTAGACTCTTATAGCATAATTTTTAAAGTGTATAAGGCTTTTAAGTATAACCTTAGCGCATTCTTCGTTAGGGAATGGATAGCTCTAGCCCGGCTAAAAGCGATAGTGCCGGTCGAAGTGTCGTTATAGTGAATACTTACTACCGAAGATATATTATCGTTTACGTAGGGCGAGCGCCGCGTCGCCGAGGTAATATAAATATTAGAGAGGTCGACATCGGAGTAGAAATTAATATCTAAGAGGCGCGCTAGACTCTAAGTACTCTAATTTAATATCGACATTAGACGTCTTATTATCCGACGAGCTCGTCGCGATGCTATCTTCCTATAATAGACGGGGCTTTCGAAGACGGCGTTCTTAGCGAGTGCATAGCGAGGCTAAGTCGTCGACGATAGTAATCTATTATTCTAAGGCCCTCTCGCACTTAGGAGATAACGGCGGATCGAAGAAGGCTTATACGATACGTGCGCGTTTTTCGAAGGCATATTCTACCGGGGCCGGATAAAGTAGAACCGGGGAGAGAATTACCTCGTTAACCGCGAGCTAGGCGAGCATATCTTATATCGGAGCTACCGCGTCGTCGTCGGCTTATAATTACGCCTTTAGTACGCGCCCTTTCTCCTTTAGTAGGCGATCGATATCCTACTTAACTTACTAGTATTTATCGTAGATCGGTTAACCTTCTACCCGGTAGATATACTTAAATTTATCGCGGATCTACTTATAGAGATCTTACTAGTACCCGCGTAAATCTTATATCTTTATATCTCGTCGGAGGTCCTATAGTTATTACGGGGAAGGCCTATAAGGTCGACGAGGATCGATTATACGGCTTATCCGGTAAGAGGTAATAATTAAGTCCCCTCGCGACGCCGTGCCTCGATAAGCTACTTACGTATCGTAACGAATTATTCGGGAGAGATAATTTCGCTAAAAGATTATCGAACTAGCGTAATCGAGTACTAGATTGCGTACCGCGTTATTCGATTTAGGGTCGTCTATCGTAGTTAGCCGGTTACTACTTAAGTTAAGCTCTCTAGGGCTTACCGTTAATTACGTTACCCGCCGCTCGACGGAGGTAATAAGTAGTTAATACCTATACGAAGCCGGTCTCTTCTCCTAAACGCTTTACCTATTCCTAATATCGGCCGTAGGGGAGCGGTTTATACGGCTCTTAACCCTTTTCGCGGCCTAGACCGCTAGATATACGGAAGACGGGCTTATCCTTTATATCGTCGCGCTATTAGATTAGCTAGCAGTTTATCCCTAGGCGTACCCCGAGCGTAAAAACTACTCGAGGGGTAATTTCGGGGAATAGGAAAGCGCTATCGTCGTAAGCGAGAGCGACGATATAGGAGACTACGTAAAATAGTAGGTTACTATCTACGAAGAAGGTATAGGTCTTCCTACGCTAGAGTTAGTAGCTCTAAGCGGTAGGGAGAGGGTTTTAGCTTACGGTCGCTTTCGCTTCTATCGTAATTTAGTCTTCTTTAAGCGAAGC
>JAABUP010000458.1_pt1 | contig 90434 bp, 121 predicted proteins | sample 5559201 | NCBI WGS metagenome assembly JAABUP01 (sample SAMN10711887, study PRJNA513373) | rock metagenome | isolation source: Antarctica rocks | place: Antarctica | reverse complement strand
GCCATATGGCACATAATGATGTCACGGCAGCTGCAGTCTTTGACCCCACAATGTACAGTAGTCTAGATTTGGGGCAGTGTTCAGTGAGCATGTAGTCAGCAGTGTTGTGGCAATTGTGTACAAGTTTGCAGTGGTGATTTTGAGATGTATGTACTAAGGATTTATTTGCTGTTCCTGCTACCATGGTCATATAATGCTGCAAAATATTGCTACCTTGCTTATGCCTACTGTCTGCGTAAGACCATGTGTTGCAGACATCAGTGCAAGATCATGTATGCAACACTGCTTTTACACGTATAATTATGTGAAGAAATGGCTGCCACACCTCAATGTAGTCGAGTCGCTGGAAGGAAATCAGACTCAATTGCATGAATCAATGAGCAAAGCAGTGATAGACTCACGGCCATGCGGCTGAGATGCTGGCTCTACTGGGCTGCAGAAGCGAAGGATGCCCTTTCACTTCTGGGTTACAAACAGCTGCCTCTCCTGCAGTTTTGGGAACTAGTCGGATTCATACCACTAAGAAAAAACAGCTGCCTCTCCAGGCAGAACCAGCCAGATTCCCATGTGAGTAACATCAACAGTCACCACGTAAGAATGACTCCGTTGCGCGATGGTTGATAACACTTTCCATGCGCAAGTCCCGCACCACCCTGTACATTTGCATTCTTGTGATTGTCTGCATCCTCAGTGTATTGCAGAACATGAACGTACTGTCCCGACTTGTTGCCACCCCAACTGGAGTCGAGCCCAGAGTCCTATCGACTGCAACGACTGAATCGAGAGCGAAGACGGGCAGCCTGCGAAGGATTCCAGCAGGTAAACATGTTTTCTGAGTAGGGGTCTGTTTGATGTGCACGTTCCACTCCTATGCTCAGTCAGCCCGCAATAAGCTGACGAGCTGTGATAAACTTTTGCAGACTCTCTTCACGTAAGCAAGCCAACTTGGTGGCTCGAGTCCCGGTTTCATTTCTCCTTCGCAGACTGGTGGGACCCCGCCAAGTTGAATTTTGGTGCACTGAGAGTCGTCAATGACGACCTCGTGCAACCCAAGGCAGGCTTTGGGTAAGAGTGTTGCTCTGCAGTTGTGCAAGGCAACGGCTTGCCAAGGTTGCCTTTGATATTCAGCACCATGCTTTCAATAATGCAGCGTGTTGCTGATGCTGATTTCACTCTACACACATGCAGGACACATCCACACAGAGATGCAGATATCTTTTCTTACATCATTGATGGTTATTTGAGCCATAAGGACAGCATGGGCAATAGTGAGGCGCTTCCTCGCGGATGTGTGCAGTACTTGTCAGCTGGCACAGGCATTGCTCACTCGGTGCAGTACCTTATTTGAGCCATTCTCTCTAGGAAAACATCAGCACTGCACTGCAATCTGTCCAAGCAATCAAAGTCTGACACTGACATGCTTGATCTGCATGTCAGACTCAGCGATGCGACCAGCAGCTCGCATTCTCATTAGTCACATATCACACGTCATACACCAAGTTTGCAGGGGGCCCATGTGGCAAGGTCAAAAGCATCAAAATCCTTGGGTCAAGTGTGTTGTGTAGCATCGCATCATATTGCATCGCATCGCAATGCACCACATTGCATTGCATTGCACCGCGTCGCATTGGCTGCATTGCACTGCATTGCATCAAACTGCATCATTAGGCAGTGCAGTACAAATGCAAGAAAGCCAAACTCCACTTGCTGACTGTTCTGTCCTACAAATAGGAAATGAATGAGAAGGATGAGAGGACAAGATTTCTTCAAATTTGGATGACGCCAGACAGACGGGGCCACAAACCCCAGTACGGCAGCAGCAAGTACAGCAAAGCTGACAGGCATAATAGGCTGTTGCAAATTCTTGGGGGAACACAACCCATGCCTGCCTGGGAGACTGCTACATCAGGGGCTGGCATTACGCTTCACCAGGTACCAGGATCTCAGCTGTCCTCAACCATTGGTACATATTCATGAGGCTCTGTCAGCCTCAACGTTCAAGACTATATGTACATGCTTGGGAGACTGTATATTGCCAGGGCTTGTTAGTGGGCAATTTGGCAGTTTGCTAGAGCGCCATGGTGCTCTGCATCAAAGTAATATTGCAATCACAAATCATCATCACATGCACTCATTTGTGACTTTGTGTATTCTGCCACACTCAATGTGCTTCACAATTTGTTGCTATATGCTACTCGACTTTGCCCATGTACTGACTGCAGGCTTTTCCCATGTTTCTGCAAGTTCCACCTGCCATGCCCCTGTTTTATCTTGATGCAGCGTGACACACTTGTCCTGAGCTCAAGAGGTTCTGAAACAAGACTCGGGTGCAATGCAGGATGCCAATGTCTTTGTTTCAGAAGCAGATGCTGGCGTGTCACAAGACATTGTGTTGGGACAGGACAGACAGGCGTATCTCATCTGCATTGAGGGGGGTCTTGCTGTCAACGAGGTTGATCTGAGCATGCGCGATGCCATTGAAATTGTAGCCAATGACAGCAGTGCATTTGAAGTCAAGCTGACAGCTGGCAGCAAGGGGTCCCATTTTCTGATGATCGAGATGCAAAAAAAAGCTTGAGCTCTGCTGACACTCAGGTTGCCACTTGTGTATCGTACGGCCCTCTATTTGTGTTATCTGTTGTTTTGCAGAAATATCTGTATTGTGTTGGTTCAGCAGTGGACAAGATTTCTGTTGTGCAGCATCAGTCAACAGCATTTACCCATGCCTTGTCTTTGGCACACATGCATACAGCCTGTGTGTTCAGCAATGAAATCAGGAAGTCTCTGCTGTGCTCTTACTGATTGTGTGACACAGTAACTTAAGGTAGAGTGACAGAAGTGTTGAAACGATTCGCAGTGAACAAGTAACAGCTTGACTTGTAATCTTCCCTGTAGTGGAACAATCTCACTTTCAGTGAAGGGCCTAGCTTTAGTAAAGAAGCGTCTTGCCATGCCTGATGTTGGCAGTGTGTCACTCCATCATTGCAGTCGCGGATGGTGAATGTGCACCAGTAGGACAGGCAAGGGTCACCTCTGCAAGTTTGCACCTTGCATGCAGTCTGTCTGCATGGCACTGCACGGTATGAACTAACGTCTGCTCTGAAACCACATGAATCGACAAGCCACTGCGCTCCTCCTTGCACTTTCACGATCACAATGCAACCGCAGTCCTTGCTGAAATCTGGGCATGCTATCGCCGGTCATACTGGTCATCGCAACTGCAGCTGCCGACAGCCGAGACCAAAACACCCTCAGTAAGTTTGCACCAGTCCTGCACGTTGATCTGCGGTGGACCCCGTGTGCATATTTTTCTGCGCTGTTGCATTGCTAGCCACGATCCGAAGAAGCCTGGCGGGACTGCGCCAGCCCCGCAGCTGATGTCCGAGATGCGTGTCTACTCTCGGGCAGACCTTTGTGCTGTCTGCAGGAGCTTGCAGATAGGACGCAGTCGTGCGTCTTGGAGCCCTGCCGTGCACAATCACATCAGCCTCAACAGGAAGCGTAAGCGCACTCCTGCTTGTCATAGTGAGGCAGGTGAGGCAGATGATAGCACAGGGGACTCCCAAGAAGCACAGCCTTCAACTGAAAGACAGCCAACCAATGCAAGTGAGCATGACACTCCTGCATCATCCACAGACCCCAAGACAGTTGACTGGCGTGAGTTCAGGTGTGCCATTGCCTGGACAGACCGCCACCATGGGTGTGCAGTGCAATTTGCACACATGTGTAATGTAAATCATGTACACAGGAGTCACAATGCTTTGCACATTGTATGTGCTCCAGCAAGCTCTATGTCTGCTTGACATGCGTCACAGATCAGCACAGATACAAGAATATACCACTTTTTTTGGCAAATCAATCAAGTCCTCATGCTGTCGAGCCCAGCAGTTCTGTTTGTCTGTGACTTTGTTCTCGTGCCTGCCCAGGGCACGCCTTGTAGCCGGTGACAGAGGGCAGCAGGATGAAGTCAGCACCACCAGTGCAGATGGCGGATGGGCACATGACGTAGGCAAACCAGAGAAAGGCTGCCTTCTATTGGCCCATCCCCTTATGTTTGGCAGCAGCCAGGGTTACTTTTCTCAGGTGTGTTTGCCTATTGACCAGCACCTAGCATTTAGTCAGTATCATCAGCCCAGCGTTCTCCAGGACGCATTTTTCCTTGACTCTAGTGATTTCAAGTCTGAGAGTCAGGTGTGTACAATGTTCAGTGAATGTCAACCGTTATCCCTGGCCCTGGATGGCCATGGACAACAGGGCTGTACTTCTGGAGAGTACTGAAGTGAGCCCACAACACCTTTGAGCTACTGCTGAGAGCGGTAGCTTGATAATGGTTCAGCTGCATATTGGTCGTAAAGGAAAGAAAAGAGGTTATGCCTTTTGACTTCAATCAAAGAAAACATCAAGGGTAAGGTATATTGGGCTTCCCTGTGGAACGGCTGCATAAGCTGACTGAGCTGAACCAACAAGGTAGAGAAAGCTTGGGCAGTTTCATCAAAGGAACTTCCAGGACAGCTTCTTTCACAGTGACTTCTGTGGCAGCTACATCAACATCCCTGAATTGATGCTGCTTGCCGTGCAGGCGGTCATCTTCCTCTTTGAGCATGATGACACCGCAAGCGCTGGCTTCATTTTGAACAAGCCAACTGAGCATGTTCTGGGAAAGCTGGTTGGTGCGGACAACCTGTGCCCCGAGTTTGCAGACAATGTTCTATACTTGGGAGGTGACGTAGGGCATGATACCATGCATTTTCTGCATGGCTACTCTGACATACAGGTACAGCACTTGTATCAAGTGTAAGCAACAAGTTTGCTTGTCTGCTTTGTGAGGCGTGTCCTCTTGCATGGCCAGGCCATGTGAGCCTGTACCTGTAAGGTAGGAGTTGAATGAGCACACATTGTGCAAGCCACACCTATTTTGGACTTCTGAGCCTTAGGGCACACCCAAAACGCATCTCAGCCGGTCTGAGTTGTCAATCCCAGCTTATCACCCTAAAGATCTGGTGCTGTTGAGCAGATGCCTCATGGTAGCGACAAACCTCGCGTAATGAAACACATTTTAAGCAGCCATTCCTGCTGTCCTGGATGTGTGTGTGAGCCATCCGCAGCTGAACATGTTCAGATATTCTTCCTTGCAACATAGATCGTCTCACTGCTTTGGCAACCCAAACGCAGTGAAATTAGCTCAAGGCTGATGTGTGTCTCCGGCAGTGGTGCTAGGCAAGTGACATCTGTCAATGCAATTACAGTGTCTTCCGGCACTCTAGACGCTGTAATGTGTGACGTGCAGGGCGCTGTTGAAGTGGTCCGGGGTTTGTTCATGGGGGGCTTTGAAGAGGCCCGATTTGGAATTAGAACTGGCTCCAAACAATCTGACCGATTCCGGTATGTGCTAGGAGTGGCACATACCTGCTATGTTATAACCTTTGAACGTTGTGCATGGCAGATGGTCTCACCCCTTGCTGTTGTTAAGGACATGATCTGACAGGTACGCTGGGCAAGGTCACGGCTAGCTACACATCAAAAGTCTGCAGGCAGTGTTCAGTCCTATGCTACTCTGCTGTTGCATGAGCCAAGTGCGCCATGAGCCCACTTGCAAGTGTAAGAAGCAGTACTGCAATGTAGGTGGTTCAACAGGTATGCTGGCTGGGGGCCTGGTCAGCTTGAAGCAGAGTGTGCTGCTGGGGTTTGGTTTACAGCTGCGGCCAGCAGTGATGTCATACTGAATCATCAAAATCTGTCTGGCAGGGAAATGTGGCACACCATATTGGAGATGATGGGAGGGGACTACGCAGCCCTTTCCAAGAATGTTAGAGATGCATACCCCGAGAACTTGCCATCAGATTAATGACTTGTGATTATGCATGACGCTACGCATCAGGAAACAATTGAGCAAGTCCAAACATACTTGTGGTACTTCCTGTGCACATATGCTAGCAAGAAGGCATGCTTGCTGTGAGCCAACTCTAGAGGGTTATTGCCACGTGTTGATGCTCAACATTGTCATTTCGAATGCTGCTGCCATGTCATCACATCGTGTACCATTTCAACTGATGAACGGACAACGACTGATCAGCCACAATCAGCAAGCATCAAAGCATGACTGCAGCAGCAGCATAAGTATAATTCACAGACACCATGTAACACAAGCACAGAGACATGATGGCGCTCAACCACAGACACAAAATGGTCAGCTCACGACTCGCACGAGTGAACAGAAGACGCCTAAAGAGCATTGCTGTGTTGATGAGCAAGCACTTGTCTGGCAAGACAGCATCGTCGCAATCGCAATACACCTAAGAAACAAACTGAGCTATCTGATCCAGCCATGTCTGATGCTCATGCTCATGATATGTCAGAAGTGCTGAAGCAATGCTCCAATCCAGCTTACCGAATTCTGTCCTACATCTGGAGCTTGATAATGGCACCACCACTAGCAGGCTTGGAAGCAAAGATCACTTCCTCAAGCTGACTGCTCTTGACTTTGCCATCCTTGATGCATTTCTCAAAATAGTTGGACTTGATGGCAGCGATGAAGTGCGCAGCATCTGCTTGCTTGATGAGGGACACTGTGCAGCCACCCCAGCCAGCCCCCGTTAGTCTACTTCCCAAGGCACCCTGCTTTTTGCACTCAGCAATCAAGCTGTCTAGCTCCTCACAACTGCACTCATACAGGTCCCTGCATGACACACGCACAATCAGACTGCGACTCCTGTGTGGAAAATGCAACCTAACACAGCTTGTAGGGGTCACGGTTTGGCAAACAGAACAATGCAGCTGCCTGTGATCTGACTGGACTCTGCCTACTCATCCAGCAGGTGAGGTAGCATAAATGTCAGATTGATCCCTATTATTGACATCACACCCGTTTCTGACTGTAGCCCCTGCTGCATCTTGCACCTGCAGCAGATTGCAGTGCTATAACCCTGCAACATCAACAAGCTATGTCCCCACTGTTCACACATCAGCTCCCCCGGCCCCCCCGCCAAAGCCAGTCAAGTAGCCTGACACTGTATGCTCAGCACTACTGCAGAATGCTCATGTTACATGGAGGCAGCACAATGGGAGATTTTGACGACCTCTGTCAGCATTTCTTTGAATGTGGTATTCAATCAGACGGTATCTGGACCTTAAGGGCCCCTGCACACACTGTCATGTGGACTCTCACCTGCAGCTGGTTTGGCTGGCATCCATGTAGTCACCCAGCTGCTTCAGTTTGTCATCCTGGGACAGCTCAGCGTTGTTGCAGACCTTCTGGAAGTCGCGCACGCGCTGGGCCTCTGCAAAGACGTGCAGGCTGCGCTGCTGCAGCTTGAAGCCTCCTGCTTTGGCCGCCACTGGGATGGAGCGCTGCTGACTTGGGTTGTCCTCAAACAGCTTCGTCAGACTGGTACCCAACAAGCCCTCAATCTCTGCCTGCAGGGAAACTTCGGTTTTGGTTTTGGTGGTTGGTGGTTTTTGGTTTTGGTTTTGGTTTTGGTTTTGGTTTTGGTTTTGGTTTTGGTTTTGTTTTCTTCTCAATCTTTGTTGATTTACAAAGCCTCTCCTACAAAGTGATGGCTTCTCAATTCACAATGCACCTGAGAAAAACAGGATCCACACTGCATCACACCCACAATAGGTCAGATGTCACTGATTGCAGCTGCAAAGTTTGTAGCCTGCAGCCACTTTGCAGCGCATGGCTACAAAACAAGGGGAAGCATGTTGCCTCTGAAAATGGCCAAAGCTAGTGCCCAGCAGACTCTCAACCCCAGCCTGTGTCACAGCAGGCACAGCTTTGTTGTTTGTGTCTGGGCATCAGTAACCACCGTACTCTACCACACTTGTCTGGACATCATTGGGAATCCCATGTGGACCTGGGTCACAAATCTCATGCACTGCCTAAAGGGTATTGTTATCAGTATCTAAAACCTCTTGCACAGCTTGGCAGCTGCATGATGCAGAAATGCCATAATATGAAAGGGGCCAAAAAGGGGCTGCTGTCGTACCTGCTCATAAGGCACTTCATGCAGGAATTGCTTGGCTGCTTGGCATGGTGCGTCGCTTGCAGACTGCTTCGACTTGTCTAGCTTGCTCACTGCCAGCTCCTCAACCTCCTTGAGAATCCTTACTCCAGTTGCCTTTTCCTACAGCCAGGGCCTTACAGAAATGTCAGATCGCACATGTGCAGGCATGTGAGGTGGAGGGCTGAGGGGGGGAGGGGATGGGGGGTTGACACACAAGCGTCCACACTAGAAGACAAGTTTTCTTCACTTCCGCTGATTCTCTTATGCTTGTTCTTGGCGCAGTTGCAAACAATGCATCAACACAGATGTCACAAGTGTGCAACAGCGAAACCAAGGACTGCAATGCAAGCAGGCTGCCAGCCAGTCTGAAGACTTGTCACACAAGGGTGATCAGAACAGGACCAATGTAATTGCATACAGACCGCCGCCACAGGCTCTATTGGCCTGCCAAAGCTTGCAATCTCTGTGACTTCTCTCTCTCTCTCTCGTCACCACAATGGCATCACCATTGCAGTCTCACTGGCTGTAGGTGTAGGGAGCCGCATACCTTAGACATGCCTAGCGTGACTGCCAGCACAGCAGCAGCCAATTTGCATTCCACCACCCTCATGTTGTACCGGCCTGCTGCAGTCTCGGCCTTGTTGGAGACCGTCAGCGAGTTGGCGATCACAAACACAGCGCCCTCAGGCAGAACCACATCAGAAGCCCGGATCTGCAACAGCACAGGCGTGGTTCACAAGCTGCTAGTGTTATACTGAAGAGCCCAACAGCTACACCGCCAACAGGGCAGGACTACATCAACAAACCCAGATCTGCAACAGCAGAGGTTTGGTTCAGAAGCTGTCAAAGGTTTTTTTACTGAAGAGCCAACAGTTACAGCAACATGGCAGGAGCACATTAGAGGCCCAGATTTGCATCAGCAAAGGTGTGGTTTGGAAGCTGTCAAGGTGATCCTGAGGAGCCAGCGTTTACGCGAATTGGGCAGCCTCAGCTAAGATGAGATCACAAGCTCTGATCTGCAATAGCAGAGCTTTGATCCAGTTTGAAAATTGGGTTAGCGCTTTGGCAGTGCTCAAGTGGTGTTCCAATAGATCAAACAGGTGCTTTCCAGTTAGCCCTGAGGCAGTGTTCAGGTAGCTTGTAGGTGGTTTGGCGTACTATCATGACAACATAAAGTTGATATGAATAGCTGGCACAGGCGGAGTTATACCAACTGGCAACAGCCAATACATGTAGTAAAACAAAAAGAACAGAAAACTGCATTGTTTGTTCAACAAGTCAAAAAGCTTTTTTTTATCTTACGTGCGAAAGAGATGCATCTGCTTGTATGTGTTGTCGCATCTCCCATGTGCAGCATTGCTGACGAGGAAAACGACTGTCTTGTGCTGATCATTTTTGAAGACTCAGTGCGTACTGTGTTCATTTCCCAGTCATTGTCTGTTGACTCACCTGATGTGTCCGAAGACAAGAAATGTAAACAGATCAAAGAAAGAGTTGATTTACTTGCCAGTCTGGGACACACCGAGGCCCAACAGCAGCATGAAGGTGATGTTCATTCATGTGGCAAAGCAGCTCTACTCACTGGGTTGAACTCTATGAGCTTGGCAATTTGAGGCATGCCCATCATGGAGATAGCTTGGTCCATGCCTCCAGACTCAGTGCCCACATACCTCTCACATGTTGTCGTGAACTCAGCCACGTCCTGCATAGACAACAGGAGAAGCTTCTGCATGTTGTGTCCATTCAAGAAAAGCCCGAGGATGGAGTGTGATTCCATCCTGGGTCTTGTACAGGCAGACGAGTTGCTATATATGCCCTGGCATACTTTTGCGCCTTAGAACAGAAGCCAGCCGTGTAATGTGACTTGAGCCAGTCAACAGCACAGTAAGTATCCACAGTAAAAAGTGTCTTGAGCACATCAACAGCCTGCCAAATGGACTATAGTTGCCTTGCCAAAGTCAAACACAATGATACACGGCAAAAAACCTCTGTGAATGGACCCAACACCCAGTAGACAAAACAAGAGCCAGTAACAGTGTGCATTGCTGCAGCTTGTTGTGTACTGCTGATACACAAGCAAGCATGCAACATAGTGCGCCAATGCTTGAAACAATTGAAGACAACACCAGCCAAGCTAGCTGAAGGCAGGCGCTACCCAGCTGAAAGACACCAGTGACATCTTTGCTGACCATTGCAGCAGCCAGCACATACACTATGCCACTGCAAATGTTTGGTGTAGGTAGATATAGCATTCACCAATGTGCTCTACACACCGTGACCAAAAGTCCAGCAGTTGCTGTGGTCAATCCAAAGTTGCAGACTAAAAAACGACGCTACAGCAAAGCAGACAGAAGAGATGCAGACGCGAAGCAATGACAGGATGGCGCACCGTCTTGCTTTGATGGCCGGCATCAAAGGCAGCCAACAAGGCAAGGGCAGCCACACACACAAAGGCAGAGGAGCTAGAGAGGCCCGCCCCTGCACAGCATGTGCACACGCCCTCAGGGGCAGGCCCCTGCCTTTCAACACATGCCTTAAAGGACAACCATCAATGGTGGCCACAGAAATGACAGGCAACAGATTTCCCAGAGCCCAGTCCATAGCCTTTCTTTATATACAAGATCCACGGCCAATTGAGTGGACTTGCGGCCAAGGTGTCTAAATGGAGTGAGATGAGGTAAAGCACTGAGCTTCTTACCGACTTGTTTACAGAAATGCCAAGAGTCGCCAAGACTGCCAAAGAAGATGAACAGACGAATGCTGCAGAGCTAGAGAGGCCGGATCCTGCACAACGAGAAGGCCCAAACTAAACAGGAAGGGAAGCAGCACACTTTCAGTCCTGGCTGCATTGCTAGCACGCTCGGCAGCTGGTGTCAACAAAACTAGCAAAACCTTGCAGCAAGTGCAAATGTGGTCATCACATGCAATGCTGGATGCTAAATTGCTGCCTAAGGTCAATGCTGAGGCAACAGTGCCAAAGCCATATCAACAGCACAAGCTTCATGATCAGCTACATGGCACAGGTATATGTGGACAGAACAGCAGCATGGCTTGTTGGCACACATGACATGCAAGGTCAAGCAAGCAGTGTGTCTCAAGGTTACGACACTTGCAAATCCAGACTCAGCACAATTCAACATCAGCGCATGACAGTGAAAGTTTCCTGTCTCAAGCAGTAGTGTATTCGACATGTGGATGCCACGCACCAGTTGGCACCTGCCCATGCAGCATGACCTGCAGCCCCACAGGCGTTGGGGCCTTGCCCTGTTTCTCCAGGTACTCAAACACACCCTGCAGGAAGCTTATTTACATTGTGGCTTTGCCATTTATGGACCGTTTAACTGAATATAACAGAGGGACACAGCATTGTGAGCAGCGTAGGGGGAATATGAGTAAAGCCTAAAACATCTCCCCAATGTAGAAATGCGGTTACTATCCCCAGGCGTTGCTGAGTTTACTTTCCACTGTAGGATGGACCATTCTGTAGAAATACATGTTTCGGGATTGACAAGAGCTGAATGGCATTGACAAAGAGACTTGGATGGAGCGACATACCTTGTAAGCAGCTAAGAAGTAGTTGGCCCAGGTGTGGTGCTCTAGGTCTACTCTCTGCGATTCATCAAGACTGTTTAGATAGGGGTAGACATGCAGACAGCTTTCAGAGCACCAGCAGTTCTTGGGCACAGATATTGAGTTAGGCAATGCAGCAGTGCATACCTGCTTGGGATCAACGCTGAAGGTGGCTGTGGGATACTTTGTCTCATCCATGTTGGAAATGGTCAGGTTGTCTCCACCTTGCTTGATGGCAACAACAGTATCCTGAGGCAAGGCAGAAGAGTGGTCAGAAGCCTGTCTTGTGTTGCACTCTGGGCAGACGAGGACTCCAGAAAGCAAACCATTGGGCATGGCCAGACAACAAGAAGCCCTGCCATTGCCCCATGCACAAACAGGTTCAACATTGGCAAAACTGACAGATGTAAACGCCACTGTTTTTTAGGACTGCAGCTGTAGAAAGGACATGGAAACAAGCAGTCATGCAGCTGACCACCTGGGGCCAATGCATATAGCTGGGAGTTGCATGACATGACCGCACAAGACTGATGCACACTGCATTAGGGCTGGCCAGGGATAGCAGGAGCATGCTGCAGCAGAGCCACCCACCTGCCGAATGGCCATAGGTAGCACAGCATACCCCTCATAGTCTATATGCTCCCCAATCAAGTTGACCCTTCCTATTGGGAGAAGAACCATCAGTGAGTACACTCGATGCTGTGCTGGATGCTTTGCAGAACAGGTATTTTACCAGGCGATCTTGCAAACAAGGCAGGCCTAGAACCGAAGCGCTCTGTGAAGCCGTCTGAAAGCCAGGCATACCGCTCCTGGGCCGCAGGAGTACCTGCAATGTTGGGCACATGCGTGAGCGATGCGCGAATGCATGCGTGACACAGCTGTTGGCGGCATGGCAAACTGACCGTCGACGCCGTAAACAGAAGTCAGCTCAGTAAAGGTGGGGACGTTTTCCGCCATACTAGCAGATGGACGGCCCGCTCAATGAAGCAATCTGCGGTACTATAGGCACAGTACGTCGTGGCTCGAACGTCAGTTGACTCTTAGCGATTGCACTGTCTTGCCAGTGACCACTAACGAAGCCAGTTGTCCAGTGCTACACATGTCTTTAGTCAGATTACTACTCGAGCTATCCAAAAAGACGAAGAGGCAAAGCTTCGATCCTCAAGCACTGCAGCGCAAGTCACTTCCCGTCGTCTATTGCAATAACCCTTCAGCACCAGCTTTGCGTCGCACAAGAACCATGCACTTATCCATGGATGGTGTCATCAGTGCCCGCCACTGCCATGGTCTGCCCGTCAAGAGATCTGTCGTAACATCTTTTGCGCCCCCTTCACACCTGCGACGACGCCTGTATCAGGTGAGATCGCTTTTGATATGTATCTGTGGACAGTGTCAAGTAAGCTAGCTTTGACACACTATACATTGTGCAGGCCAAGCAAGGTGACACCCGACAGGCACAGAGGTGCAGGCGGGCAGTGCAAGTGTCAGCAACTATAGCTGAAGCTCCCATTGAAGTGCAAAAGGTGTCTCAAGACGGGTACGAAGTCAGCCAAGAGTCACTGCCAGGATCAAGAAGGCGAATCACTGTCACAGCACCCTCTAAACAATGCCAAAAAGCTTGGCGAAGAATGATAAAGCAAGCCCGCAAAACAGTGAAGACACCTGGCTTCCGTGACATGAAATCGGTAAACTTTGTGCTATATTGCTAAAGCATGATCTCTTGATAAGTTGAAAGTCAGCAGTTCAGGCCAGCAGTCTTTTGGCTGTTCAGGTTTCCGAGGCCACTCTGCTACCATTTCTAGGGGGTGACTTAGGCGCCAAGGCTGCAGCAGTCGAAGAGCTCATCAAACATCTGCCTCCGGTATGCACTTGACCACAGCGCATCCACTCCATGCATCCAAGCAGATTGGACTGCCTCTCAGTGCCCGTGATACATGCACTCTTCTGGCTTTGACTGCAATGCGGATCCTTATCCTCACAAGAGCTGTCAGTCAAACACCTTCCCATCCTGCAAATGCTGCCAAGGTGAGACTCTCATACTTCCTGTACGTGTCTGCAGGAAGTGGTGAGCTTGAGCGCCGATGCCATTTCCGAATCTATCGAGCCAGACCTGACTGAGGAAATGGTTCAAGCTTTTGACGTCGCCAAGCCATTCACATATCAGCTCGTGTTCGACCTCCAGCCTACATTGACATGGAAGCAACCATACAAAGGCATGAAGGTGAAGCACCACGAGGCCTGCCAGGCAGCGTGTTCATACATTCTACCAACCGTTTTCTGCATGGATCTCTGCTTGTCTGTGTTGTGCACACACAATCTGTGTCTGTTAATTTGCAATGAGAACGCTGCCGGCAGGATTGCTTAATGCTGTTGAGTCAAATGGATAGACAGCTGTTGAGAGCTTCTGCCTGTCATCCTGTTCTAGGTCAATCTGCCTCATGGTCTTAGTCTTCTGGCAAACAATTGCCAAACTAGATAGTCATGCACCTCTGTTGCAGGTGGAAGTCACAGCAGTAGGTGATGACGAATCTGACCGTGCCAAGGTGGCACAGGAGATAATGCAGGTGAGGAAGAAGAAAGGGGGCCTGAAAGTGGTGCAGGGACGGGGTCTGCAGTTGGGTGATGCAGCCCTGATTGACTTTGATGCAAAACGGTCAGACACTGGGGAGGAGTTTCCTGGAGCCAAAAGACGCAAGACTCACATGGACACTGACTCAGCAGACATGCAATTCCTACCTGGTAGGGTTTTCGACCCAAAACTTTCATTTGTGACTGCTATGCTTTCTATGTATGCTGCCCTGGTGCGATTACAAGAACGACGGCCACATGCCGTTGGCTCTGTGCGCATGTCTATCTGGTGGGTTTGTCTGTCTGTCTTCATCATGCTTATGTCTATATGCTGCGTGTTCTGTTCTCATGCTGTCTTTGGTCGATCATGGGGTGACATCACAAAAGAAGGCTCAAGTCATGATTCCTGCCTGTTGTGTCCTTGGGCCAAGCCTGTATGCATGATCAATTGACAGTTCTCATGTGTGCTGCTGTAATGGAGTTGTGTAAACTCAGACATCAATCCTTCAGCTTTGTACACATGCTGTCAATGTATGAACATGGCACCATGCCTTTGTGCCTGGGGACCTGAAACACACATCTTGGCACTGAATCCTTTTGCAATCATGTGCTGATGGTGAATCCTGCAAAACTCATGTGATGATTGCATGATTGTAGGTGTCGGCCAGAAGATGATAGGCATGAAGGTGGGCGAGTCTCGGCAGATCCAGCTGACGCTGCCCGACAACTTTGAGCCTGCCCCTCTGAGGGGCGTGGACGTCACCTGCACAGTCGGCGTCACCGAACTCTTCGACTACAACCTTCCTGAGGTGATGCTGCATTGCAGCACTTGTTTGTCGTGTTCATGCTTGCTGCCTGATGGTCTGACAAGTCACAGTATTGCATTGCAGCTGGATGATGCCCTAGCATGCACCCCCCTGGATGTTCCCTGCATGGTGCTGTGATGCTTCAGCACACATCCCTGCTGTTGTCGTCAAACTCTCAGATGCAAACCTGACGTCGCATTGCAGCTGGATGGCGACCTAGCACACACCCCTTAGATTTGGCCTGCACCATGCTATGGTGATTCAGCACACACAAACCAATACCCTGTTCGTAAAGTCTCAGATGCAAACTTGGTGTTGCACTGCAGCTGGATGATGATCTTGCTGAAGAGGTAGCTCCAGGCAGCGGGGGCGTCCAGGGGCTTCAGGCCCAGCTACTCAGGATGCAGAATGCCAAAACTGCACAGGACAATGAGGAGGCGGTGGATGAGGCTCTCATGGACACTGTTGTCCACCTGGCACAGTGTGACGTACCTTACAGCCTGGTTGAAGAAATGGGCAAGCAGGAGTACCAGGCTCGCTTGCATACTGCCCAAGCCAAGGTGAACTTCTCACTTATACCTCTGTTAGATATACAAGTGCCCTGTTAGATATACAAGTGCCCTGTGATGCCAAGGTCTTTCAGCCCCTAGCTGTGCAAGACATGTGCTGAAGCTATTCTGGGATGGATCAACAGAATTCCTGCAAGTTCATTCCAGTTGCAGTGCCAGAACCTGGAGAAATTGTATCTTGATGAACCCTGCTCCACCCAATACCTGAATCTGATGGGACCCTTGTCACCAACATTCAAAGCTTGTGGGACTTTTTGTGTTGAGCAAGGTCCTCATTCTGAGGAGAATTGTTTTAGTCATGTGCCATCTTGGGGATGTTGTGATTTGCATGAACACCTTCGACTTATGTCATTCTGCAGTAGCAAGTGAGCAAATGTGAGTACGCCTGAGTATGACTAGTAGATCAGCCTGTTGTCTCCCACATGCAGCGTGAGATCACATACGAGCAAGCCATGCAACTGGCAACAGCTGAGTCGCTGGAGAACTGGACTAAAAAGAAGTAAGCTATTGCTTGTGCCACCATACATGTTGCATGTCTTGTTGTGACCCTTGATCGGGTGTCAATGTCAAATTTTGACTCCACCTCTCACTAGGCAGCAGCTGCTCAACTTGTTCAGTTATGCTTCATCCGTGGTATGCCCATGACATGCTAAAACTATTGTGTATTGATTCCAGCATGTGTTTAGCATGACAGGGATGCTTTTCAGGACATGCACACAATTTGCCTGACACCTTGTGCACAATGTGACTTGGAAGTGCAAGGGCTAGTGCATACACACACTGACTTCGCAGTTACTCTCTCTTGACTCCTGTGGTGACTTGCAAAGACAGGAAATGCAGATGATTGGAAGTTGATTGACAGCACACAGTCAACCCATGCGTGATGTGTGCAGCCTAGAGATGCTTCAAGGATTGATCAAGCGGCAGATGGCTTTTGAACACATCTTTGCTGCTGAGAAGCTGACAGTCTCAGATGCAGAGATCCAGCAGGAGTATGATGAGGCTGCACGTGACTTCATAGGGCGTGAGCAGGAGTTTGATGCAGACAGGTTGCGGGAGCAGGTTGTCGAGATGCTGAAGGTAAGATCAGAGAGTCGGGTGGGGCGTACGCTGTTGACAACGCGCTGGTTCGAGGGCGAGCATGCTGTCTTGATTGCATGTGGTGTGCATAGGCAGAGCCTTGCCAATGCAGTAGCAACAGCAATACGCAATCTTTGTTGCAGCTTGCAGCTTTCAGCAGCATGCCGGGCACGCAATGTGTGCAGCAAGGTGTTTCAATTCAAGTGAAGGCTCCACATTTTTCATGCCTTCGAGCAAACCACTTTTCATCTTCTGTTATTGTTGCTGCTCACTAGACTACTGCAAGGCAGCTTTTCAGCATTACATGTGCAACCTGCAGGCACCAAAGATCATCAGGTGGTTGCGGGACAATTGTGAAATCACAATGTTGCCAGCCAGAGCCTAGACTGGCGCATCTGTGATGTAAATGTTTGCTGCTGGGGCACTTTTTTATTGAACACATGCCTTCGGGTTCCTATCTGCAATATAACATTGATGTCAGTTGCTCGACGATGCTGTAGCCCCTGTGAACGTTACATGATGAGTAGGACATGTGCAGATTGCTTCTATGTAGATCAATCCTGTAGGAGTCAAGCCTGCCACTGACTATATGCTCAGTCAGTATGAACAGCAACCTCTGCAAACTCAACTACATTTCTTGACCGTATTGAGCCTGAGCAATCATCAGCAGCAAACTCATTTACTTGAGGCCTGCGTGATTGCTGTCATCAACTGGACAGTCATCAACTGGACAGTCAAACTTGCCAATCCTAGCAGAGCTTTCGCATTGTTGGGGCTGTATACCTCTATGATCCAGGCACTTTACCAAGCTCTGCAAATTAGCGTATCCTTGGGAACGTGTATCTGAGATCCAATCTATCAAGGAATCCCAGCAGAGTTTTCGCATTGTTGGGGCTTCCCAAGATGCACTGCACATGTAGCGAGGAGAGCTTTGCTGAGGGTCCCCGGCGGTGTGTATCCAGCAAGTGCCCAAGCTGCAGCTATTGTGCTGTTTGCTGCATGAATTCGAGCAACAGTTGGATTTGCAGCACGTCAATGACAGGCACAACGTGCGTATCACTGTTACAGTCTAATCTGAAGGGAATGAAACATACACCGAACATCTACACTTCAAGTCAAAACTTTGCGCGCTGCAAAATTCGTAGCTATAGCAAGAGACCAGGAAAGTACTGAGTCAGGTCGAGTCCATCAACAAGTCAACCAGAAGCAATGTGCTGTACTGACAAAGTTCTGAGAAGCTCAACAGGCGCAAGGCAGTCTTGAATGCGGCTGCCATCGGTAGACACTAGACTGCACACACATGTGGGAACACTGCACCCAAACATTCACCCAAACATCAAGATGAATCCACAATTCATTTGTTGCTAGCTCCGGCTAGCACAGCTGTTGGCACAGCTGGTGATGAAGCACACGCAGCCAGCTTGCTTGCTAGCTGTGTAGTTTGGTTGCTTAGGCAGAACCAGCAGCTGCCTTGACAGCAGACACCATCTCCTCACCCATGGCCTGCAAAGGAACAGTCGTCAGTATCAGCAGGTCAGTGTCAGAAAATCACATTCTCATGACAAGCACAGCGTTGTGAATGCATCACACTGGGGCTGCAGTGCACAAGGCAACTTAACACCTCAGATGTTGCAGAAGGCCCTTGTTCCTATCATTCTTGCATACAATACACATGAATGGACATGCTGCAGAGCCGCATTGAGGTACACTTCCTGCTGCGAAACAGTCATGATATGAGAATGTCAGGCAGGAAAAATGGAAGCCATAATGCAATATTGGCAATAACAAGACAGGCAAAGGCCTACCTTGAGGACAGTCACAACCAGCTCCTTGCCATCATCAAAGTCCTTCTTGATCTGGTCAGCCAGGTTGTCAGCGTCAGCTGTGCCCTTGGGCAAACCGAGGTCATCTTTGGTGTTGCCACCCTCGTCCATCAATGACAGCTGCACACAAGATGAGGCAGAAGTCAATGATGTGCTGACTGGGCAACAGCTGCGCCCAAGCAGACAGGAATGACAACATTGAGCAGATAAAGACGGTTGCACCAAGAATGGACCCACAACCGAAAACACGCAGAGCACGTATGGGGATCTCCATATTGACATCGTAGGAGATGATTTGTATTTAGCTTGCAACAGGCATGATGCAAAGGGGCAGGCAAAAGTATGGGTGCTTACATAGCCGTCCTCTGAGACATCCAACAAAGTGTACTCCTGACGGTTGACGTGAGGAATCTGCACAATCCAGCACAGACTGATCAAGGCTTTGCTGCTGCAGCACATAGGGTACAACTTTGCACCTGTGATTGTTAGTGCACACGCATGATAGCAAGTCAACAAATGTGCCACTGCTTGCACCCACTCTTTGCAGCTATGCAGCTTGACGTGATGGAACTCACGTCACAATTGTGAGAAGAGGGGGTCAGGTCCTCATACTTCTTGCCAGTGAAGATGTCAATAGCAACAAAGTGACACTTGGCGTGACCGTGCTTGCCGGTCTTTGAAGTGGACACATCAGCAACCTGCGTCGATGGCGCAACGATCAATTACCACCCACCGGCCGCAACAGATACAAACACCATACATGCAAAGACCTATCAGCCGCAGACTAAACGTAGCTGGACCACTCTCAGCAGCTCTGGCATTCTTTACTCGGAAATGAGCAAGTAACAACGCTGCGTGAAGTGTCCAAAAGGCTGACCTTGCAGGGGCGGCCCTTGATCACCAAAAAGCCATTCTTACGCACAGTTCCGGCCTGCTGAGGGTAGGTCAGGGAAGCTCCAGCATCAGCGCTTTCGAAATGCACGTCATGTCCTGCAGTGTCAGCCATCTTGAGCTGTGTAGATGATTGCCGTTGGCCGTTGTATTGCGGATCCTCTCTGCAACCCGCCCGTGTGGTGTGAGCGACGGCTGCTTGCGGCTGTTATTGCGGAAAAAAGGAAATTACGCCGTAGCCTGAACAGGCAAGGGACAGGCCAGGCTAGGAAACTGTCACAGTGTGTGGCTGCTTACAACGCTACTTGTGACCTTTTACCAACCCCGTTCCAGAAACCAGCATGTGTCTGTAGTCAGGGGCAAGTACTCTTGGCCCCATTGGAGATGTGCAGCCATATTGAGCAATGTTGAGTGCTTATATATGACAGTGCTGGTATCTGTGATCACAGTATCTGTCGTGACCAAGTAGTGATTTATATATACTTATATATAAGTACCTTGCTGACTACTGACTCTGATCCACTTCACAGGAAAGATTAAGATTAATCAGTCATAATCCGATTACGTGATCTGCACGTGGTCTGCAGGTGCTCAGGAGGCTTCTGTATGATCAGCAATATATTTATATTCATGTTAGTCATGCCTCAGAAACCCTATCAAAACCTTGCATTTAGGGTCTTGCAGGTAGGGTTGTGGTGTATTGTTCTTTAACATTTCTTATTACTTTTAATATTAAAAAGAAAGAAATAAGAGTAAGTTGAATAAGAATGTGCAACTATGCAACCATGCAACCGGTAAACTTCTATGAAATGGCCACTTTTTTGAAGCAGATCTGTAAAGTTCTGTGGTTGCAGGTTGCATTACTAAGGTCAACAGGATAATCCCCCACCACCACCTGCCTGCTGGCCCACTTCTCTGACTTTTTCGAGGCTGCCGGGAGCCTCCAACGCCTCCCACACAAGGATCATAAACATATCACAGTGTTCACGGTCTGTAACAGACCGCTTACAATGTCTGCAGGCGTCTGCATGCAGTGAAATGCAGGGTTTTGTCATGCTTTCGTACAGAGTGCAGAGCGCGATTAGTCAGGGTTTTGTTTGTACTTATTACAACAGACTATTGCAGGTTAATGAGCTTATGACGCATGCCCTTTGACGTACTCCACCGACACACTAAGTGGCAGTATGGCCTGTAATAATATTTGCCCTGACCTTCAAAATAACGAATTCGAAAACTAGGGTCTTCAACACAGCAACTTTCCTTCAGAGTTTTATTTCGAGCCATCAAACTCATGTTTTTCTGTCTCAAATATTTGAACTCAGCCGTATCCTCAATATCCCACACACTCGATTGACTGGTCCACATGCACAGCTTTAGACAGCGGTGATCACCTACATGAACTACTAGTGGCGTTGAGATTTGCTATCCTGTGACGAAGTGTTAGATATACGAGCAAGTAAGTATCAGTCAGCAGTTGGCTGCCCTGAGTTTATTATACATGCGAGTTAGTCTTCTAGCGGGCTAGTAAATAAGGTCTATATTCACATGCGAAACAACGAGGAACTGCTTAGGTCTTACTAAGATAGATTGATCGATCAGTGACTCCAATCAAGACAGATCTGATTCTAGAATGTATCCGTGTGATTGTTGGTCAGTTAAGCAATGCGACCTATGGTCTAGGCAGAATCTACAGTACAGCTGCTTTATGGTTTCAACTTGCTTTGAAGAATCAACATTCCTTTTACCGTCTTGACCTTGAGTATAAACAGTCTTGGCAGTCCAGACTTGATACCAGTCTCTTGACTCGTGAAAACACTCTTGCAACCACTCTTGAATCATTCTCCCGACCACAGCGACCTGTGCTGCGGTCACATGCCTTGTAACAACACATCCCCCAACAAAAGTTTTTCCCCGTGTGCTTGACGTACTTACGCAAGCACACCAATATGCATCACAGACCCTCAGCCTGTCCTTCAGCTCTAGCAACTTATGTTGAAATCAAACAATTCTTGCACCGTTAATCCATGTAAATAAAGCTGTGCCTTATACCCTATTCAGCATGATATTGTATAGAATCTCTATATCTACATGCCTCGTCGTTGGTGTTGTGGCCATAATCAGGCACCCAGAGTTTTTGGCTGTTGATGCAATCATCAAATGAGAGATCACATGCTCGGCAATTGCTGTGGATCTGAACAATAACTAAAAGATTATATTCCTGTCAGGCATGCTGCAGCACCTAATGGGTCCTTATGGCATGATGTCATGCAGGTAGGGTTGGTGAGCGAGATTCAACCCTAAGACTCAGAAAAAGTGTGGAAGATATGAGCTCAGAATTCTGCACGAACAATACAGCACCAAGTACTGCTGAGTGCTGAGTATAGTGTCTTACGTCTTACACTTTCACAACCAACAATAATGAGCTCATGAAAGCACTTAAAGAATAAAGGTTTGAGATGTGACTGTAGATGATGTGGCACAGGGTTTTCAAAGGATTTAACTAGCAAGTCAGACCAAATTCTGTGAGAACCCGTTGACGCCGCTGAGGTGTGGTGGCCACATCTTGCCCCACCGTCTCTCCATGAGTGTAATGGTCTTGAGATATTGATCAAAAGCTAGTGGATTTATTCCAGAATTGAGGTAGTACAAAACGCACCATTGTCCTGGACACCAATCATTGTGTACCAGTACAATCCTGTGCCAGGGTGTTAGTGGTAGCCCGGTTGCCGCCCTTGCTGACCCTGCCTGTAGTCGCGGCATACCCTGCTTTACATATGAATGTCTACGTTTCGTCACATAGCAAGTACTTCAAGCAGGTGGCAGGACTCTCAAGTACTGTACCTGCTGAGCACCACGTCTGTCATTGTCATCTGCATCAGCACCCACCGCAAGCTCCTGCAAGAATGCAGTAACAGCAATTTGTCTCCTTATCAAAAAGTTATAATATCTTCTGATCTGTGCGCCTTCTACCCATATCATGTTGCGCATGCATCACCTGCTGGGTGCTAGAGGTGGCGTTCACATCGGCTTCGTCACCCAGGCTCCAGCAGGCAATGCATGCACACTGCTCAGGCTGCTTATGCCAATGCATTCTGATTTGATGCTCCCTAGCTTCCAAAAGGTGATGTGACGCTCTACCCCTTACTCTTGCAAGACGCCGCACACTTCAGCAGCAGCAGCAGTCTTTTGCAACGTTGCCTGTACCTGTGCTCCTGCTCCGACTGCAGTCTGCCCCGTCCCAGGGGGTAAATTCTGTGGGAGTAGCATTAGGACTGCGACTCCATCAAATAGATGCTGGACGTTCCCATGTCCTTTTGTCTTGCTGCTGGATTTTGTGCCGTGTTGAAAAGCAGCGAGATCTGTGTTGAGGTGCTGGAAAGCAACGTCAATGTCCTTCCCAGATACATGAGGTACTTTCGCCGAGGGTACGACCTGAGTGATGTGAACCAGGGAAGTTGGTGGATAATGGGCTTGAACACTTTTTGCCTGCTCACTCCTGTTCTTTTGGAGTTGCTCATGCCATCGTGGGAACTCGGGATGCAAATGTTCGGCCGCTAACAGAGTCTGCACCGTAGCTTCAAAAGAACTGGAAGATCGCTGCCATCCTGCCTGAGAATGTGGCTGCATTCTGCGACAAGACCAGATCGAACTTGCAGAGCACGCCGTGACGTCAACACATCCAGCTAACGAGTTGGGCATCGACTGACTGCTTGCAGGGCTACTAACGATACCCAAGTCTGCACCGTGACTTGCCGGAGTTCCTCTACCAACTAGCCTCGTGAGTGTTTACTCCATGTGTGTATGCAGTTGTCCGGGATGGGAAAGCCGCACACGCGACCAAGCTTCCACAAAGCAGTGAAGGCAAGTGTCCGACTTTTTCTGAAGCCCAAAGCTGCTTGCCGATGCTTTCACCAGTGTTTTGTTCCCTTCAGGGCCGTACCAAGAAGTCGTTGAAGGACAAGAAAACCGTCAGTCTGTGCAGAGCTCGCTCAAGGGTTTTGGCTTCACGTTCTGCTCAAGAAGACAAGTCCGAACAGTCCAGTTAGCCAGAGGATGTGCCAAAGATGGTGTCAGTTCAACCCCTGTTCACCAAGGAGCTTTTCCTGCAGTATCCTCCTCCTGCTGAGTTTGGCCTGGATGATGATGACTTCGCAGAGATCCAGGCTTCCTTATGCGGCAGACCAATGCAATCAGACCGCCCTACACAAGAGCAACTGAAGGCCTGGGGTCTTGAATGTTATGAGCAATTTGTCGTATATAATGCATATGAGATCTGGTGATCGTCAGCCAAAAGCTCATAGGCTGGCTGCATCAGCATCTTGTCAAACAAGCAAAGCAGCACAGGCAGTCAGCTCAGGCAGATCGGAACACAATTTGGAAGTTTCTGAGCGTGCTTGTGCACACGTGTCTGCCCTGCCTTGACAATCAGTGGAGAGTAGTAGGTTGGGTCTTGGCTATTCTGTATTGTACTTTGCCCTTCAGCTGTTAAACAGTGATTTGTCACTGTGAGGAATGCTTGACATACCTGTATAGGCTGAATTTGGCTGTGTGCATGTCTCAGCCTATGTGTAGCTGCTTGTTCGCGGAAGGTCCTGTGTATCATTGACCGTGCTGTGCTAGCCTGTGCACCTGCACAGCAGTAACCAGATATGGTGCCCGCGTGATGTACGCAAGCAGACCCTTTGATGAACTGGCAAGATACGTCTTCAATAGCAAAGCATTGTAAAACCAACATACACTGCTAGCCACACTAGCCAGCACATACACTACCACAATACTGATGTTCGTTGCAAAACACTCGAAGTGTTTTGACAGTGTTTCAGTGGTGTAACACAAAGCCAGTCTGTGACTGTCTTATATACACAGATGTCACACATTGTGCCAACAATCCAATGGTATGCAGCAAGTTCGACGTTGTCTGCTTTGCGCTTGACGTGCTGCACAGACTGTCTGCAGGACATCAGCATGGCATGAATATGTACCTCTAGATTCATGCACAAACGGAGCTTGGATCGTTTACAGCGCAGGGCACCAGAAATAAAATGCAGGAGTTTGAGGCTAAAAGGGCTGACACAGCTTGCAACTGCAAAGAGCATGTGTATGTACAGATGCCTCGTCTCTCATATGGCACTGAAGTTAAAACTGTTGTACACTATTAGCCACACTAGCCAGTACACTAAATTGAAACGCATGTAGCATTCTACACTGGACACACACTCACAGTGTTTCGGCAGTCTGGAAGCAGTGTAGCACACAATCAGTATGCAAAAGTTTTATATTGCAAGGGTGACACATTGTGTTCTAATCAGTGGGTGGTGAGCAACAAGTATGGAATTGTCTGTCTTGCGCTTGCAGTTTTTAAGTGTGCAGCAGACGTGTCAAAGCAGCAATACACCGGCTGTGGGACACACCACATCTGTCGACTTGTTTGCAACCGATCAGCTTTACTTGTTGACACAGCTTTCTTTGGTGTTGTCCTAGATGTCAGCAATGCCATCCTGCAGTCAAACTGAAGGTGTGTGACAAGCTTGAAAACAGTCTGATCACCTGAAACTTGAAGTCATGAAAACCTAAATGCATTTAGTTCATCTCTAACCCATCACGTAGACTACCACTACACGAACCCAGTCTGTGGCTGCATTACACGAGAACATCAAGCAAACAGAAAGACTGCTCAACCATGCAGATATTGATACGTATTGCTGCATGGTGGCGATGAGAATGCCGATCAGTCATCGAGTCCATCTCATGACTGTCCTCTGCGTGGCCGTTTGAGACATCTTGAGGGGCCATATGGCGCTAGTAGTTCGATATCACCCGCCATGACTTGTCTTTGCACACACTCGTACAGATCAGTGTCTATGACAGGTTTCAACTGCAACTTTTCGATTGCAAAGTTTCCCAATGACCCTCACCTCACATGGGCAATGCAAGCCTTGGCAAGTAAAACCAAATTGCTCATGGTATCGGTGCCTGCTGACGATCTTACGTAGCAGACAGTCCCACTGAAATAACCTTCCTAGGTCCAAGTTTTCATGGCGTACATGTATCCAGATCTGGACGTCACGTGTGTACACTCTTACAGTAGCAGTAATGGCCATGGGCCATTGTACAACACATATGCGCTTGGTTCATATGTGCATGAGATCCGCGAGAGCACCATCGCGGGCCAGGAACGCTAGAGTGCACTATCCCCATGAGTTGAGCTACAGCCGTACAGCCGAAGTCACCCCAGCTGCGCTTCATCATGCTTCTTCATGCACGCTGACTCTCTGTGTACATCCCCACAGCTGTGGACACGTGGCGTAAGTTAGTACATTAGCCGCTGGAGTGCCTCGTCAGTTCGATGCCGTGGGCACTTTCATTTGCTCACGCACCTGTTTGTATCGGGCCATCGAAGCCATCTCTGCGGCGATTATTCTGTCCGACATCCTTTCAGAGGTTGCAGTAGCTATCAGCTAAGCTTGTCCTGCCCTTGTAATCGTTCTATTATTCACGCCATCCGGCGTCCGTCTACACGCAAATGACTTGCGTCGTGGTGCCCCAGGGCAAGCCATTTGAGGTATGCGCATGTTGTTATTGCGTATGGTCGGCATGGGTTCCCTAACTCCCAACTGTTTTGTTGTGTCACTTGAGAGGTAAATATCTTCAAGCATCCAGTTGGAATTGTGTACTGCAGCAGTTTCACACAGGCGTCTTCAAGGGCGACGACACCTTCAGCGTCGACCGTCTAGTGGCAAGTTGCCAACCTCGGGTCATGCCAGCGCTTCCAAGTGCTGGTCGTGTCTTGGTGCCTTACTTTGAGAGCCCAGAAGACTGTGTGAATGACACTTTGAGCACAGCAAAAGTCGACCCCGCAAGGTAGTGCTGCAACCTCTGACAATTCCTTTTGTCTTGCACATTGTTAGGAGTATGATGTGAGGTACTTTGCTGTGTATCTCAGGAAGAGGAAGAAGTCAGGCAAAAAAGCAACAAGTGTAGATGCGACCAGTTCCACCTCCAGGGACAACAGTCCTGTCAAGTCTGTTAGCAAGCACTCAGCACAGAAGCTGCAGCAAGCTCCCTCTCAGTTCAGAAATGGCAGCAAACATGTGCGCGGTGTGCCAGAAATCTCTTTGGCAGATTCTCGCTATGGTAGCTCCAAGTCAGCAGTTTCAACAGTGCCCAGAGGCCCCAAAGCATGGGCTGGACCTAGCTACTACTCCTCCCCCCCTCCTGAGCACCTACCAATGCCAACATCATTTCTGTTGGCTGTATAATACAGCAACAATGCTGGCAGCTTACATAACAAGCTGATACTGTGAGCGTGTACTGTTCACCTCCACATGGTATTTTTAGCAAGGGCGTCTTTTGAAAAGCCGCTTGCTGAGTCACCATTTTGGCCTTGTACTGTGTTCTGTGGTACTTCTCAGTTGGTCAGTAATTGTCGTGCCATTATTAGATGACTTGGTAGATTGAAGGTCTATAGTCTTGTCTCATCTGCAGGCAAGCCTCACTTGTACCTTTTTTAGTCTCTGTGTATTTTAGCAACCATTTTATGCATTGCGATCCATCGCTGTGGTGGTCGCTGTGCTGTGGCACAACAGATGAGAGTGCAGAGTAGGCAGGCCACATGTGTTTTGCACACACTGCAGTTGTGAAATGTTTCCATCGCTGAACTCTCGTCACTGCCAGCTTTTACTGGCACAGACTGTTTTTGCAGTTCTGCTGCTTTTGGTCTGCAAAGACAGGCTTCAGGCTGCCAAGGCATCACAGACTTTTGCAAGTGAACTGAAGTAAGAGGACTGCTGTCAAGTCTGATTATGTTGGGGTTCATTGTTATCTCATCTTTTGCAGTTTTGTTTTCTGCTTGATGCGGCTTGTTCGTTCGTCTAAGATACAGTGAGTGTATCACTAACACTTAGGGATGAGGTGGAAGCTTTGTCTGGACAAATCAAGCACAATTTGACGTGATTAGCTGATGCTTCACATGCTTGAGCATCAAGGATGGAGGGAATACTTTGAGCGTCAAGGATGGAGGGAATACTTTGAGCAACAGTTTTATGGTCTTTGTACATAGCGTTTGTTCTGTTTCAAGGTATGACAACTGCTGTTGACACAATAGATTCTTAGGAGTTTGCAGAAAGCCTTTTATAGCAGCACTAGTCCTTGTATGTAGAGCTGTATGTTGTAGTGGCAGACTGACTTTTCTCATCTGCAAATACCTGTTGTAACTGGTCATAAGTGTGCTCAATCACAACCGATGCATAAGTATGTTCAATCACAGTAGGTCAGCAACGCATGCTCTGATCAGTCGGTCATGACCGACTGGACTTGATGGTTTGTGATTTACGTATTCTAAGAATGTTTCCTGTACTGAAAGTCAGTGCACCTCTGTCAAAGCAGCCGATGGCAGATATGGCACTGCATCTGACAGGCACACAAACAGTGCCTTGGGCTGAGCACTATGTGCCAACATTGAACAAAAGTGCAAGCATTTGCATTGCACAAGCATGCCATGTACAATTGCTGTGCACAACACCTGCAATACAGACTTTGCATACGGCACATCTGGACTGTTATACTGGTAGTTCAAGTGAAGGTAATTGCTTCAAGTCGTGTTACAGTCATTGAACTTACACCATGACTGCTTTCCAAGCCACCTCTACATGCTTACTTACAAGTAGAGCTTATAGTCAGCTTGATGGCGACACTTTGCTGCCAATTTGCATCTACCACTCATTTCACTCATTGAAACTATTTGCCATAAGCCACTGTGTAGTCTGCTTGATGGTTTCTGATGTAGCTGTGCTGGAGGGCCTCAAGACTGGAACGCTTGATGAGGCAACATCTGATGGCAGGCTCCTCCAGCAGCTTTGGCTCTCAAGGATGTGGCTATGAGATGACGAATTGCTGACAATTCTTTGTTCAATCATCAAATCATCTGCTGCAACAGCATCAGATGGAGGTATTAGCACAAACAGCAAATTTTCATTAGAGATGTAAAAACCTGAGCTATAAAAGTTGCCTTCATGCAAAGAAGCTTGACATTCCAAAGCCGAAGCTAGTACAGTGTTGTGTCGATACCTGCCGTCAATGGTGACCACCGCTTGCTTGTTGCTTCTTGGCAGCACTAGCTGCCTTGGTCTGAAAATCGTAAGTGCAAAAATGAGTGCGCAGGTACTGTGAGATGATGCAACCAGTACAAGCGTGTGCTGGGCCCTACCTTGAGATAGCCTAGCTTGACACTTCCATAAACCAGACCAACCGATGCGGCCGATATGCGTAGAACCTACGTCGTGCAACAACACGTCAAGCTTGCAACAAAGCTGTACAGTGCAACTTGCATACCGCATCAGTCCGAGCCTCACCTGCGCCAAAGAGCTGGTCCCAGAGTAGGGGTTCATACCCAACCAAAGCCGACGACCAGCAATTTGCTGATCTGTTTGATCGAAGGCCAATGATCTGTTCTGCTTCACACCGCACGGAATGCTTCACCAACTGCAGAGTGCAGATCAAGGGTATTCAAGGGTTCTGGGAAAGCTTCGACAGATGCAAATTGCAATAGCTTGTTCAGTCAACACTGAGTCCTCATTCACCGACCTGAGCGACAGGGGTTCTGCCTGATACTCTCGACTCTGCTGGTGACAACCAGGGAAGCAGGCTCAGATGATCGCACAGATCGAAGCCTCCTAAAAAGTATTTCGCTCGGTGGCATAGACGATCACTGCTCTATCAGTGAAACGCTACTCATCCCTCAAGACGGCTGATGGGCTTCTAAAGGCAGGCGACGGCAATGCATGCGCCGTGTCATGGAGTACAAACAGGTCAGCCCCAGTCAGGGTTGCCCAGGTGCCAGCCACGGCTTGCAAAAGCTTCAGATACCAGGCGCAACACGCGGTCGGACGCTTGTCACCAGAGCAAGGTGCTACTTTGTACAGCTACCCTGGAAATGTCCAGCTTTTGCAATAAAATCGACACTCGGCCTACACCGCAGGTGGAGCTATGCACAGCACGCAGCAGTTCAGTGTATGGCAGACGTCCCGTGCTTACGGGTGTCTTTTCAGCACAAAATGCTCAGCGAAGGACACATGCAGCTGTAACATCCCGCAAGATACATCCACATGGCAGACTGCACCCTTTAGCTGCTGCTAAGGTCCGCATTATAAGCACACGTTGCTCTCCTTCCTTTCAAAAATTCATTGCTAAGCTTGCTGTGCCATCACATTCTTTGTTTCATCAGTACAACAGCCTGACGCAGCTGTGCATGCAGACTGAAGAAGCTTCAGGAGTGCCAAAACCAAATGAGAGATTCAGCAGAAAGGTAAAGCAAGCACGCTGCCTCACCTTTATGCCTACTTACATTCACTGTTCACCTTCTTGCAAATGATCAGAGCTGCTGATTTCAAACCCGTAGAAGTCCATGTATTTCCTCTCCCATACATCGACACTGTGGAGCCTGCAATTTTTGCTCAAATGCACCTGCTCAGCATGCCCGAGCATAAAAAAGCATTGTCATCGACATAAAATGTCTGCATCAGCTTGCACCAATACCAGCACGTATCAATAGCGTATCATGTGCTGCAGGATTTGAGGCGTATAAAGCAGCAAGGCCCAAATGAGCAGGATCTCATAGAGCGCTACACTGCAGAGACAGATGATGGTCAGGGCGAGACGGTCATGATGGAGCATGATTACATCCCATCAGAAGTCCTAGGCAACGTGAACTATGATGCAGAACCAGATTGGCAGAGCTTGCCACAGATGCCATACATGGAATTTTACCGAGGTCTGCAACAGCGAAATTGGACGTCAGAACATTTCGATGCCTCAGCACAGCCCTGGGACATCAAGTTCTACAGGGATAGTGGACGCTTTCTGCGGCCTATATTCCCTGGCTTCAGAGCGCAAGTCACAAGGGCTGACGGCAGTCAGTGTTGGGTCGATCTTCCCAATGCTGGCACTGAAACGTATGTCCACGATCACATACAACCCACTGTCCCAGGCAGCAAGGCACAGCTGCAAGAAATCCGTGTGCCCAAAGACAATGTTGCCATGTACCAATACGGTTACAACCAGATTTTTCAGCAGCTGTTTCAGGCATATGAGCAGCAAATACCCAAAGCAGCTAAGCGCGAGTTTCAGCAGCAAGGGCACACAGACCTGGCCAAGTTCAAGTATAGTTGTCCAGGGGAGAATGTGGGAGTGTCCTTTCACATGACCCCTCAAGAGGCCAGTCTTGCCAGAGTATGGCAGCAGATCCCGGCTATACTGTTTTTCTCCTTTGCATTTTCTTTCCTGGCTGTCTGCCTAGGGCTGGGAATCTTCAGGTGGGGCTTGTTGGACCTCCAGCATGATGTGCTTAGCCACATACAGACCTGTCCGTGGTGTTAGACACTAAGGCATGTGATGCAGGCTTTGCTGTGACAGTCTTGCTTTGCATGCTATCTGTCCTTGATTGAATCCCACTGTGTTTTTGGTGGACTCACTTCACTTCACATGTTCTTTCCATCTGCATCTGGCTTGGTCGTAAGTGCTTCCCCTGTTTGACAGGCCTCGCAAGATGATGCCCAGCGATCCAATCCAAGCCATGGAGTTTGCCCAGTCTAAGGGCCAGGCTCACAAGGAAGGCAGAACCAATGTCACCCTGAAAGATGTTGCAGGCCTGGATTCTATTGTCGGCAGGCTGCAACAGGTGAAGGCATGTATGGTTGAGCAATTGGCTGATTCATTCACTGCTTGACCTTGAGGTCCATGAGCCAGGATGGTAGCTGCAAGCAGCTGCCACTGTGTGTGCGTGCGTGCGTGTGTGTGTGTGTGTGTGTGTGTGTGAGATAATGGCAGGTGTTCTGTGCTGACGTGAGTCTGCTTTGTAGGTTGTGACGTACCTGAAGGATCCCCAGGGGACCCAGTTTAGGGGCCTTGCCAGGCCCCCCAAGGGTGTGCTGCTGGAAGGTGATCCTGGAGTGGGGAAGACGCTGATTGCCAAAGCCATTGCTGGCGAGGCAGGAGTCCCTTTCTTTCAGGTGTGTTTGCCACAGTCTTTGCCATTCTCATAATATTCAGGCCCTTAAGGTTGCTGCACACATGTCCAAAGGAGCGCTTTGGCGTGCTTGCCATATGCTGGCCCAACAGGATCCATATGCCATAACTGTCTGCACGTTGACCCGCTGGGCAAAGCCTGAGCTTCTGACATCATGTGTTGCAGCTGGACGCTCAAAAGATGCCTTCACTACCACATGGCAGTAGAAGTCTGCATGATTAAGTGATGTAATCAGAAGAACTTTGCTCTACAATTTCACTTTGTCAGCACAAAAACAGCAACAGTAAGTTGCCAATGTCCTGCCTGCAGACGAGTGGCAGTGAGTTTGTGGAAGCCATTGTGGGTGTGGGTGCAGCACGTGTGCGCGACCTCTTCAAACGGGCCAGGGCCCAAAAGGAGCCCTGCATCATCTTTGTGGATGAGATTGATGCCCTGGGTATCAAGAGGGCGGAAGCAGGAATGCGCACCAATGAAGAGCGTGAGCAAACGCTGAACCAGCTGCTGACAGAGATGGATGGATTTATACCAGGTGCGCATGTGTGGCCTCATTCCTTGGGAGTTGTCAAATTTGGCACCAATTGGCATGAATTGCCACACCGGTAATGTGCACCAAACCGAAATGCTGCAGTGTATCAAATGTTCAGCTGACATACTCACTTACAAGCGTGGAAATGAGACACTCTGCACTGACTTCACTTGTGCAGTGGCTGCTGTGCACATGCTGCAGCCTGGGCAAAGGCAGCGTTTTCCTGAAGTCAACAACGGGCTGAGTTTGCGCCGCCTGCTAAATATATGTGGCTAGTCGCATGGCTTATTCCGCAAGCAATCTTGCTTACACGCTTGCAATCAGCTGATGCAAGGGACTGCATATATGCTAATGATTACCCCACTCCCTGGATATATCCTCTCCCCCCCCCCCCTCTGCTCCCCTGCAAAGTCCTCAGGGCTCACATGGCCAGAAACAGCAGTACCATTGAACCTGCCGTTTCATTCCCTGCTGTTGTGGTACACCTGGGTCTGAGCTCAGGCATGACATTGGTTGCAATCTTGCTCCTGATGCTTTCAGGGTCGGGTGTGGTTTTCATGGCTGCCACCAACAGGGCCGACCTGCTGGACAATGCCCTGACGAGGCCAGGGCGATTCGATTGGCGAGTCTTCATCTCCAAGCCCGACCAAGAGGGGCGAGAGGCTATTCTCAAGGCAAGTCAACCTCACACAGACCTGCAGCCTATGAGTCTGCCCATCATGCAACTACATTGTTGCCGCCAACTGGTCTGTGTGTCATCTGAGTATTGCATGCACACCCACAGTTGTCCAGCAGTCAAGTGCTGAGCTGCCACCAGCCACAGAATGTTTGCTACTGAAGCACAGCGTACCTTTCCAGTGAAATATGTCATGTTTTGCAAGATAGGGGTGCCCAGTGGTTGTTAATTTGCAAAGGCTTGACTTCCTTGTGCAAAAACCTTGCAGGTGCATACCCGGCACCGGCCAATGGCAGATGATGTGAACTTGGCGCAGGTCGCACAGGATCTACCAGGCTTGTCAGGTGGGTCCTGCTGATCATCAAGTACCACTTTCACATACAAACTTGCACAGCCACAGCATTTTTGGCTGATATTTGGGTCTGTATATTGGCATCAGATTGACCAGGAATTGGCATCAGCCCTTGCATAGCCATGGCACTTGTAGCTCATGTTTGCATCTGTATAATGGCACCAGATTGACCAGGAATTGGCATCAGCTCTTGCATAGCCACAGCACTTGCGGCCGATAGTTGTGTCTGTATATTGGCATCAGATTGACCAGAAACCGGCATCAGCCCTTGCATAGCCACAGCACTTGTGGCCGATGTTTGTGTCTGTATATTAGCATCAGATTAACCAGGAATTGGCATACGCCATGTAGCGCTCCTCTCATCACATGTTTGCTTGCTGGGCACAGGGGCTGAGCTAGCCAACGTCATGAATGAAGCTGCCTTGGAAGCTGTCCGACGTAATGGATCTGTAGTCAACACGGCAGACATCTACAATGCCATGGACCGAATTCTCCAGGTCAGACCTGTATTTTGTGTCTGCACTTAGCACTGAGCCTGTGAAGCAGCTCAATGCCACCTAGCCACAGAACAAGACACAAGAAGCACATTCAATGCAGCTCAAGAGCAAGCTGTATGACATCACACCGCTCAGACAGCATTTTGTACAACCCACCAGCCTTGATTTTGCTGTATGCCAGCTGTGCCAGTGTCTCAGTCTGGTCAGACTAATTCGCATGTTCAAAGTCAGCATAAGGTCTGAGCCTAAGCAATACATGTGACTTGCCAGTGATCAGCTCTGTCTACAAACCTGCTACAGGCCATTACAGTCAGCAATATGGTATAAACTGGGGCACTTGCACGCAGGGTGTGAGACGGCCACCTCTGCCTGACTACCTAGAGGTCAGGAAGTGCTTTGCAGTGCATGAGTGTGGTAAGGCCTTGGTTGCCACCATCCTCAGGGATCAGACAGGCCGCCTTGAGCAGGTGGAGCGCGTCTCCATTGTGCCCAGGGGCAGGTCAGGTTCTGCCCCATGTTGCCATGCATGCTAGGGCTGCCTGCTGCATCTGCACAACTCAACATCCATGTGTTGATGCATCCACAAATGTCTGGACTGCAGCATTAGCACAATTGCCCTGTAAAGTTGTTGTAAGCTTGTCTGACATGGGGTGTGATACCCCTGTGAGTGATGTCCACAGAACAGTCTGTATGCTGAGTCAATGCATGTTGGTGCTGACAGATTGCCCAGGGATTCCTTGGTGCAATAGCATCAACATGGCAGCAGCTTGCTTGTGTAAAACCGTCGACGCGGTCTGCATTGTTATGTTGATACTGCAGGCCTACCCCACACCCAGTCACTCTCCTGCAGTGATGACACCTTCTAACAGAGCACCCTCAAAGCAAGGATGCTCCACAAGCGTTGATCATATGACCATACCATGGATTGACCTGTTTGGGCTATTCATCATAGGGAGCTAAACCTCCCTGTTACATACAGGGACTGGAGCCGCACAATTTTCTTGAGAGGCGATGATGAGGACTACACCATGACAACGCGAGGCCGCATGATGGAGCGATTGCAGGTCATCCTGGCCGGCAGGGCTGCTGAGGAGATTGCCTTCACCTCTGCCTCCTCCTACAGCATTTCTGACCTCAAGGTGTGCAGCCAGGCCACACATCCATGCTCTCTTTCTGCCACAAGAGAGACACAACCTGCATAGAAGGAACTGCGCTTTGCATGGGCACTGTGGCATTGTATAGGCCTGCAGATGCATGTGGCATGTATGGCTGTGGACTGTTGCCGAGCATTCAGCTTGCAATGCCACTTGTCAGGGCCTTTCAGACACGCAGACATTGGCCAGCCAGCTCTTGAACCCAGCCAACAGCATACACATGTCTGGGATAGCCTAAGGCCTGCAGGCTGCATGCCATATGTATTTGTACACATGCACCTCATGCTCAAGGTTGCTTGTATGCTTGCATGAGTGTCCACAGTTAAAACAGTCTGCAGCTCCCAAACAAGTGTGCCAATACAAATTTTCTTTGTTTGCCCTGAGGCTATTTGGTCTGCTCATTTTGCTTGTGACAAAGTCTCTGCATGTTGACATGGGTTTTGAAGGGTTCCTTTGGAAAACCTTCGTCATAAAGGAAAATTGACCTGTCAAAGTGTTTTTTTTTTTGGGTCGTAAAGAGAAGGGTGCAGCAGGTCTGCACAGCTCATGCTCAGATCTGTGACCATGCCGTGAAGCTGCTTGGCATTGTGCAGGATGCGACGCAGCTAGCACTCAAGATTGTGACCAACTACGCTCTGTCCGATGCTGGCATCACAACCTACGCCTCGCCGGGGCAGTCGCTGGGCTACATGCGCAAAAGTTTTGAGGTGAGCTACCCAAGCAAGCTGACATTTGGTGGCATCAGTGACCATGGACTGTTGTTGCTGCCACAGTGAGTTATAATCTTTGCCAGCTTGAGCTGATCAAAATCTTTGCCAGTTTATGGTAATCAGGGATGAGGCTGGTCTTGCATCTCCAAAGCAGCTTGTCCTGAGTGTGCTTATGCAATTTGGCACCAATATCAAAACTGCATTCATAGTCAACCAAACCAAGGACTGAAAAACGATCTTAGGGCTGCCTACAGGACGTTGCCCCTTGTTCTCACCAAACAGCAGCTTCTTTGTGGCTGTGAGTCTGCCTATCTGTCTGTATTCTGCCAGGCTCGTCTTGTTGTGGGTAGGCTAGACATCCGCCTGCTGCCTCAGTTACAGCTGCAGAGTTGTCTTGTCGCCTGCTGGCCAGCACAACGGCCAGCAGACAGTCTGCCAGCTGTATCTCATCGCGAGTAGGCTGTGAAAGCTGCAGATGATTCATTCAGGCCATCAAGCTGCAGCACACATGCATGTATGTGTGTAGTCCATCCTCAGCAAACATGCTGCATTGCAGGTATCGGTGGACAACATCGATGCTGACTTGTTTGGGCGGGGAGTGCGCGGTGGCAGCTTCCAACCCTCAGATGACACCTTGCATGCCATTAAGTCGCAAGCCATCACTTTGCTTACTGAGGCTTACGACAAGGACATGGTAAGAACAACACCTTGCATTTCATCAAGTCGCAAGCCACCGAGGCTTGCGATAAGGACATGGTAAGAGCTGTGTGCAGCTTTTGAGCCTGTTTTGTCCTGTACCATGGGATTCTGCTGGAGCATCAGGTTGCCATTTGCTCAAGGTTGTCAGCATGAACACAGCAAATCTGCAGCTGCCCTGCTACAGCCCCATTTGTCCCATCAACCTGCATCATGTCAGCAGTCTGGCAGCTTGGGCATGAGGCTTGGTTAAAAAACGTCCACCAAATTGAACAAGGTCAGCATGCTAGAAACCACTATCTGTAGCTTGTCACAAAGTTTGCAAATTACGCTGCAAGCCGTTCATCACAGCAGATCTGGTTAGCCTGGCACATGACTTGAGCCGACCAACATCATAGCAAGACAGTGACTTGGTGTTAAAGTCTTGAGTGATTGAAGGTTGTGCTGCAGACAGTGTTGAGGCGGCATAGTGATGCTCTAAGACAGGCTGCCCTTGCCATTCTGAAAACTGAAAGCTTGACTGGGCAAGAGATAAGGGACATCATGGCTGAGCACCCTCCTCAGGACCTGCCACACAAGCAGGTATGCCTGGCAGCCATGATGCAGTCGTTTTGGTACCGCTTGGGTGTCTGATACTGCCTGTGTGTAGTCATATCCAATGATTTGTGGCTGGCTAGTCTGCATGCTGTCATGCAGTTGCCTGACCAACAAAAACAAGCCAGACAGGCTGTGGACACAATCTGTACTGGTTCTGGCCCTTATGTGCAGCTTGACACACTGACGATGTCATGTCCATGCCCGTTGAATCGCCTGTTGGTGTGCAGAATGGGACTGGTCCAAATGGCAGCAGTTCAGGCCCAAAAGACAGCAGAAGCAATTCTGAACAAATGGACACACTTTCGACCCCTATTTTGGCAGGAACCATTCATACACATGGCCCTACTGAGACCTGACACAGCATGTTGATCTGTGTGGCCAGGTCACATTGCTTGAAGTCTGTGGCTATGTATACATCACTGTAGTCACGCTTTCTACACACGGTGTGTTTGGATGCTCTGCTGTGAGAGCTGTTTTGACATCCTGAGGTTTTTATGAATGAACAACTGCTGCTCACACAAGCTGTCAATGTCGAAAATGCTTTTGGGTAGGGCTTGGTGGCAGGCAAAGTCACAGAATTTGTCAACGGCCTAACAAGCCAAAGCGAATACACTGTACGTCAATGCGTATCAAACAAGACACATCTTTCAACTGAAAAGCCTGCAATACGCTGCATTGCTGCGCATAACACTGTGGACATGGCACACAATGGTTGGTTGGGGTCACAACATGTCTAGCCCTGAGTGACCAACTCCATTTGTGCATACTTGTGGGGTCTGAGAAGTACGAAGTTGATCGTCGTATATCATCATATCAAAGGCCAAGGTTAGCTCCTGCCGGTAGGCCAAGGTTGGACGATAGCTCCTTCATTCTTGACTTCATTCCCTGCATACCAAATGGCAGTGGAGCAGTGACTCATTTACATCACTCCCTGGCAAGCTGGCAATATGTGTAACTCACGTATCAACACACTCACAAAACTATCACAGTGATAGCTTGTAAGAACCTAAACTACAGGATAGCTTGTAAAATCTTAACCTACAGAATGAGGGTAATGGCGGGCTCACCTCTACACTTTTAGAGTGAGCGTCTCGCATGGCTTCTGTGACTAGCGCTGACAGCTTCTGCAACACAGCAGGATCCATGATGGTTGTGGTGAGACATGTCATACCATGGACTTGCCAGCATTGGCATTCTTGCATGTCCAATGGTAATACAACGTGAACACAAGATAACACACAAGATGTGCTTACATCTGATCCCTGTTCAATTGCAGTCTCTGTGATCTCCACAGACTTAGGTTCTTGGTTGCCAGACATTACCACTCTCACTGTTTCATCTTCTGAGTAGCCTTCAAACTCAGCTCTGCAATATGCAAATACAAATCTGGTAAATAACCAGGCAGTATGAACCACACAGACAATTGAGGCACACCAGTCAATGCATGCATTACATCACTGCATGTTATACTTACGCTGCCAGCTCTTCCTGTGCCTTTGCAGCCTCCACTTGTACTAGCTGTTGCGCTTTCTTGACATTCTCCATGATGTTACCCATGTTGCCCAATGCAGCAAAAGGATTCTTGCCACCTCCCTGCATATCAGCAGAGGATGCTGCTAATGCTGAGCATAATGAATATTCTATGTGTCACTGCTTGGCTCAAACAACAGAAGCCATACCCCGTCTGCACCACCCTTATTGCCGAACAGCGCTTGCGTCTGCATCCGTTGATGTCGTGACGGCCTGCAAATATGCCCACGCAACCTTTATCAAAGCCGCGCAGTAAGGGCTTGAGTTGGCGTATACATCTTTCACCTACCTGCATGTCTGCCTGTTGGAGTGTCGGCTCAACCTAACGGACGGCCGAGAGCCCAACAATTGTCCCGATGCACAAAAGCTTGTCATGCTTGGCCCTCTGTATTAGTGCGTGTTGATCACTGACACAGCGCAGACGATGCGGCCTGGTGTCTTATCTCCGTGCTCGCTGATCGTTCTACACGGCAGCCGTGCGCCTCAAATTCCCGTTTGTGGTGATGGTGATCGTGAGCTCAATTGAGTCAGACAGATCCTCCAGGAAAGGCAGAGACGCACAGAGACTAATATCTGATCTTCCAATAGGGTCATGACCATCATCATTGTGTTTGCTGCTGCACAATGGACTGGCTTGCTACACAATATCCTATTTCAGAAAAACTTACCCATGTGGCCAGATCCATAAGAATACGTGCCTGACATACACATTCTTACTGCAAACTCACACACTCATGCTCAAGATTCTAGTCTGCTTCTCACTGAATCTACTTTTGTCGTCAGAATTGGCAATGATAGTTTCTGACCAACTTTCAAGGTGAAACAGCCTCGTCTTCTTGTCAATTGATGCAAGGAGAAGGACTGCCACATCATCATGCATTCTCCTCAATAGCCAAATTGACGAGGCCTCTGCCTATGCTCTGTTTGGCATCTGGAGAAACAGGATCACGCCCCAAGTACACATCAAACAGCGTCCTGGTGAGCAAGGATGATTTGATGATGCCAACCTGCAGACGTAAACAAGCATGTCAGTGCTTTGCATCTCATTGGATTGTCTTGTACACATGCGCATGATGGATGCAGCCAGTCATTGGGTCTTCACCACAGTAACAGCGGCAAAGAGGCAGAAAGAAACAGCCACTACTTTGATGAGGAATGAGAATAAAAGGAACAGTTGCAAAAAGGGCAAAGTCTGCCCAAGAATTGGGTGACCCTACTTTGGGATTTTTGTTTTGGCTTTTTCACCCCTGTTGGGCACCTATGGGCTTAGTCTGTGGCTGCTCAGGAGGTCCACTCATCATTGCCAGCAGAAGTAAACTGGTATTTTGCTTTCTCGCTTTCACAATCATTACATGCAATGGCATGTGGAACCATGATTGGCGGAACTGAGACTATATGCAACAGATCACAAATGGCAGCTGACTGCTAGCAACAAGTACCTCCTTGTTGTCAACTTGAGTGATCAGCGCTCCATCTTTGCTGGAGGTGAAGTTCAGCTGCAAGCCCTTCCTGAACTTGACATCATCAAACAAAGCACCAAACTCCTGCAGGGGAGCGACGTCCCCAGCCTGCACGTAGCATGCATGCATAACTTCATGTCCATTGCACAAGCAAGAGAATGCTGGAAACGCGCTAAGAAGGGTTTAGAAGTGTTATGACAAATGGAGAAAAAAGAACATAAATATAAAACAAATAATGACGCAATCTTGGAAAAGCAGCAACTTAGCTGATATTGTTCTCCCCCTTCTGAAGGGCATGACGTACCATTCAAGTGTAGCAAACCAGTGATTGAGAAGTCCAAGCACGTGGACAGACAAGCAGAGGCTAACAGAGACAATGAGCCCAAGATGATAAATGCTCTGGGAGATACGTGAGTCCATTTCAGTCAGGGAATTAACTGCTGCTGCTGACCTGCTTCATGGCAGGCTCCATTCGCTCCTCCAAAGCTGACCAGAAGTTTTTTTTATTGACGCCTCCAAAGCTGATCACCATGCGTAGGGACTTCTCAACATCGTTTGATGTGACCAGATCTGCACGTGATCAGGTCACAATGCTTTCTTGCTAACTACGTGCACTTGTCAAGCCAAAAGTGAACTACCATAAGCAATGTGTGTGGTATGACGGCTCGACAGTGTGTGTCCCACTGAGTTTGACCTCTTCAACACGATCCTTCTTTGCCCAGAAGGATCGTATGCTTGTTTCAGACTGTTCAGAAATGATAAACACTTAGAACCAATGTCTTTTACCAGGATCCTGACAACCCTGGCACACCTGTACAATGTAATTAATTGGCTGACCAGTGTGTGCGCACCGTCAAACACTGCTTGCTCAGGAATGCCTTGTACGGCAGATATATCAGCCTGTTTGCTGCTCAGCAACTTTTTGGCAGCCTTGGGATCCACATACAGGCCAACCGCGTAGACTGCAGATGAGGCGACAGTCTCAAACGTCTGGGCAAGGGCGCAAGTTGTCACACACACCCTTGAGCTTACCCTTGATTGTTTTCATTCCCATCAGCTTTTTGTTTCGCACTCTGTGCTGCCAAACGCAATTTGTTGATATGGTGGCCAGGTGCCACAAGAGACAGCTCATCAAAAGCCTGTCTGACAAGACTGCTTACCCAAACCCTGTCAGGACTGGGCAATTCTTCTGGGTAAGCACACAACACTCCTCAGGAAATTCCATTCCTGTGGCTTGTTCCTTCCTCTTGTCACCTGATTGAGGCAAATGCGTCATGACGGCGCGGGATAGGGAAGCGAAGGGACCAAACGATGGAAAATCGCGATGGGTTGTGACATGCGCAGACTGGTTAGCACTTGGAGGTGCAACAGTCGATGCAGGCAACTTGACGTCATGACGAGTGATGAACATAGTTACAGCTGGACCGAGCGTCTCGTGCGACCTTCGACACGCTAAGCTCTACTTGCGACCCATAAAGCTGTGCGTTACAGGAACAATGGTTAAAAGTGCGTTACACCATGCCCGTTTTGCGTTCAAGCGCACGGTGTGTTGCTCCTCACGATGAGCTGCCAACGTCAAATGAGATCTGACATTACATCTGACACTCTTGTATCAGAAGTGGCTGTGACACGCAGCAGGCTGTGATCACTGACGCTCGTCAACGCTGGCGGACATGCGCAGACGTTTCACGCAGCATATTCTGCAATGCGCTGGTAGATTACAGCTTCAGCCTGCAGCATGTCTGCCTGATTCCCAGCTGGGCGGCCTGGTAAGAACGCTGGTGGTCTTGTACTGCTCCGGTATAAAATATTGGTAAGCCGAGGAAGTTCAAGCTGCTGTAGGCACGGCAGGGGGTTTTGGCCGGCCACAGACACTATCAGACGGGCTTGCAAGAAGTTGAGCCCTGGACGTACGCTGCGAGCGTCATCGAGGAGGTAGGGCCCTCAGCCAGAGACCTCGAAGCCTGCCTAAAGCCATCTCCCACTCAGCCTTTGAACAAAACTTGACAGTCATTACAGCACAACACATGTGGCAACACAGGGTGCTTTTTGACCCAAACGTTAGTTGTGTTTCAGGCAGCCACACCCCCGTCTTCTTGGTACACCTCGTCAGCAGTGTTGGAAGCTGAGCTTTCCACTGTATTCCAGAAGTCATGGCTGGTAAGTGAGCTGGCTGACCCTCCTGTTACAGCAGGGTACCCTATCTTTCATACTGGACTCAGACAGCCTATGCCCTGCAGTTGATGGGTGAGAGTAACAAGTTGCAGCAGCCTGGGGACTTCATAAGCTCATTGGTCACCGATAGGCCATTTGTAGCCTGCATTGACCAGCAAGGGCAGCTACAAGCATATCACAATGTATGCTGACCTGATATGCATGTCACATGCTCTGTTTTTATTGCCACTAGCTGTGGTTCATGGCTTCGCTCAGTGACTGTGCATTGCGTCTGCTGCAGGTTTGTCGGCACCATGCAGCTGCTGTTTGTGATGAGGCACATGGCAATGCAACGCAGTTTGCATGTCCCTATCATGGCTGGACCTATGGTATGTCAACATCATCGCAGTGACATGCATGTGGCAAACTGCAGAACAGCTCCTCTTGCCCAATGCGCCTGAAGCTTCCTCCTTGTCGTCAAATCACCAACACTGTCATGATATGCATGCAGCAATGGCAGAGCAGCTCCTTTTGCTCAGTGCAACAGCAAAACCCTCTGTTGTCAAGTGACAGATCTTGACATCATCTTGGTCTTAGCTGCTCTTTCACGTGTGCATAGAAAGCTCCTGGATTATAATGGAAGCATGAAAAAAATCATGCTATAGAGTTTGCCCAAAATCAGCTGTGTTGCTTCAGGTCTGGATGGTAGATTGCAGAAGGCAACAAAGCTGAAAGGTATCAAGAACTTCAAGGCCTCTGAGATGGGTCTTCTGCCTGTGCCTATAGACACATGGCAAGGCTTTGCATTTATCCAACCCGGCAAACAAAGGCAAGTACTGCATAGGCACAGCTATGACACTCAATTGCTTGTCTGCATCTGTGTAATGATCAAATCTGATGGCAATGCAGGCCTTTCTGGCAAGTGGCAAGACTGCCTGCGCACATGCCTTGCTCATTGGGTGAGTGCACCCAATGAGTGCACATGTTCTGTTCCTAGCTTCAATAGAATTGCAGGCTAGCCTCATCTCAGCACGTAGTACTTTCACTGAGCCTGCACATATGTAATGTACCAGGCAGCTGAGCATCCGCACACTTTGGTCTCATGTGTGCAAGACATAACATGATTGATTAAATCAATACAGCATAACGACCTCACAATTGATTAGTTGACAGTGTTGTGCTTGCAGGACAATATCCCTGACAGAATGGCTGGGTGAGGGTGGTGATGCCATGAAGGCAGCTGACATCAGCCTCACTAACATGAAGCACATCAAGACCCAGCACTACCAGATCAACTGCAACTGGAAAGTCTTTTGTGACAATTACCTGGTGGGGCTCTCAGCCATGAATTTGCTTTGTGTGAATATTGCAAGGACCTATCCCAACAGCTGGCCTCTGGATTGACTGCACACAGTGTGCATTATCCTGGACACCAGCAACATCTTCAGCATACCGTGTTTTGGCAAAGGCTCAGAAAGCTTGCGTGTCTGTCTGCCATGTGTGACCCTGTGCAAGCTTGCGCAAAGATAGCTGGTGGGGGCTTGGACCCTCCAAGCTCCCTATTGTACATCCACACCTTTTCTTCTGTCTTCTCTGCAACAGTCCTGATATATTCTTATTCACACTCAACGTTACAATTGTTTGCAGGCATTGATTACAAGGCTTAGCCCAATGTGACATAGTTATGGAGTGTACGCCATGATCATTTGAATGCTGGCTTACTAAACAAGCAGACGTGATGCATGCAGGACGGGGGTTATCATGTGCCATTTGCTCACAAGGGCTTGGCATCTGGCTTGCATTTGGACTCTTACACAAGCAGTCTGTATGAGCGCACGTCTATACAGTCGTGTGCTCCTCAGCAAGCGTCAGCTGAAGCAGATCAGCGACTCGGTAAATTGAGCTATCACATAGTATACTATAACTTGCATTGTTTTTTCCTTGACATGTGTGCAGCAAAACAGATCTGTCATGCCAAAATGCAACTATGTGTTCATGCTGCTGTGCCACTGTGCTTGGCTTGAAACACTGGTTGAGCCATCAGCGCTGGACAAACCACTCTGCTTTGCAAATGTCACTAAGCGCTGTGCAAGTCAAGGTTGAAGAGTACCATCAGACATAGATTGCTGATGTGAACTCCCAGCTATGCGTACCATTGCACCGTTTCAAATGAAGCTACTGCGCATGCAAAAACCCCACATTACACCTTACAGATCTGCACATGTTGCTGCCATGTTCATGCAGGTGAGCAGTCTGCAGAATATGCCTTTGTGTATCCCAACCTCATGCTAAATCGTTATGGCCCCTGGCTGGACATCAACATAGTAGAGCCCACAGGATCCCAAACCTGCCAAGTTCGGTTTGAGTACTTCCTACATCAGGATCACGAAGCTGGGGAGAAGTTTGTGGAAGAGAGTCTGCAAGCTAGTGATGCAGTCCAACAGGAGGATGTGAGCTTATGTGAGGCTGTGCAGAGGGGTTTGCGCTCCCCAGCTTATGACACTGGCAGGTCAGTCCTTGTCCCTGCACACTTACTAAGCTCTTTGTGATGGCAACACGTTTGTTTGTCAACCGTTCCTTCCTTCCTTCTTTCCTATGTTGGCTTGTTCGCTCGATTGTTCGCTCGTTCGTTCGCTCAACAAGCATCTTACACAGATGTGCCAAGGCAATTGAAGCTGCTTGACCTCATCTTGAGCAGACAGAAAATCATATTGAGCTGACAGAAAATCAGTCAGCATAGAATGCTTGCTGCACAGCAGACACATGTACACACAAGAGGCAAAGTAGCTTGCAAAGCTATGCTGCAATGCTTTGAGCCGATGGCACTTGATGAGCCTTCTGTGCTGTTGCTGATGAGTAGGGTTGCGTCATGCATAGCTGATTCTGCTGTGGCATCTTCAAAGCCTGGTCCGCTTATGTACACTGTGCCTGATTCGTGCAGCAGATACACGGTCATCAGCCTGTAAGTACTGTACCAGAATGCTGTATTGCTGCTTCAGGTATGCTCCCAGCATTGAGAGGCCAATGTTTCATTTCCATCAATTGCTACATCAAGACCTGTTGCAGTAGCTGGTGGGGGTCTACAGCTCGGATGGTTGCAGTCGGTTGACTATTTCAAGGATGGCTGTCGTTGCCCTGTGATTGATGGAAACGCTTGTGTAAGTGCTGAGCATTTGGGACACTGCTCCTGCATGAGTTTGACAAAGGCTGCCTGGTGCATGTCACCTCAAGTGGCATGTGCTCTCATTGTTGATGTGCCGCCTTTGAGAACAATTTCTGGACTTGAAAATGGTAAGGCTCTGTACAGTGCATGGCAAGCAGTGCGCCGCGTGTTCTAAAGTAGCGGATTTGTGTATTCATTCAGCCTATGTCAAGACGCCTCTTAGTGTATCTCGTCTCCAACAACGCCAGTCCACTGGCCAATCAGGATAACACAGCAAATAGGCAGGGAACAAGTTTGCACGAGCTGTTCATTGCCAGCATGGGGCTGAACCAGCTGCAGAAGAATTTCTGAAGTGGCGTTCGTTCTGAAACAGATCCTAAAGGCCAAGCAGTGAGCAAAAGATCAATGGTATGCACTTACTGTATGCAGCATTGAGGCCTTTATGTCTTCTGCCAAAGCAAGCTTGTGACATCCAGTCAGGACCTCATGGGTGTCCAAGCTCAGGTCCTGCAGGCGACGAATTGCGACTGTGAAGTCCCAATTAGCGCTAGCCTCCTCGCACCCCACCCCGATAGTACCCAGCTCACTCTGACTTGCTGGCTGGTGCTTTGACACAGCGCTCAAGAATTCATGCCAATTCCATGAGGATCTCAAGCAGCAATTCGCATGCATCAGATTCCTCGGCTGGACACCACAATAAAAACAGCATAAATAGTGAGAAAGAGGCTAGCTGTCTGTTGAGGGAGGAAATTGCACCAATTGGAACTGAAATCGACTGCAGATGGTTACAAAGCTGCAATGGAGTATTCACACAGAGCACTCAGAAGGTTCAGGCATGGCGGACGTTCCACCTTGAAATGCAGGCTTGCAGAAGCAGTCTACAGGCGAAAGTACTACACCCATTGTAGGCGGACTCAACCCCTACTGTCTTTTACCCCTTCAGTTCATGCCTGCCCCTCTCTCAGAAAAGGAAGGTTCGACTACATAAAAGCTGACCAATCCATATAATGAAGAGGTTACACTTCTGAAACAGAAAGTGTACATATGTTAGAATTGATGTGTTTTCCTAGGTCGGATCTCAGAAACACATTTGCGTCGTCAGCATGCTTACTCACTTGAGAAGCATAACTGGGCAAACCGCATGTAGTCATAATGACACCCCATCCTGCAGCTTACAATCAGTGAAGCGCAATTATTCAGTTGGAATAGTCATCTACACCACACTATCAAGTGCTTTTCGGCAGTTTCACTCAAGACTAACTAGTGATGAGAAGTCGACAGATAGGCACTGTTGACTTTCAGAGCAAGAATCGCAACATAAAAAGATTGGGGCTAAGCAATGGGTCAGAAATTAGCATTTGCTGCCAAATTTAGATTTGCTGCTCACTGCTGTGGATCAGCATCATTGCTCTCTGGACCCTATCCCAGCTTGCTTGCTCCCAAATAATAAATCCTGACACTATGTACATTTGGTGCATACCAAGCACCACTGCAGACCAATCTGAATAGGTAAGGCCAAAAACAACATCAGATAGTTATGCTTTCAGAACAAGCAATCTGCAGGGTCGAAATCCAGCTCAGCGTCGTGATCCAGATTTAAAACAGGTCCACCCAGCAAATCCAACGAGTCCAGCCCATGATCAGATGAGTCAAATTGCATTGCAGCGCTGCCCTGCCCTGATGTAGACTCCAGCCCGACATCCCCAGGGGACTGCATACAGTCCATGGAGTCCAAAAGGGAGGCTTGGTCAGATGACCCATGATGCTTGGGTTGTAATGCATCTGCCATAATCGACTGCTGCGGCTGCTGAGTCATCATGGAAGTGAGGTGAGAAGCCGTCAGGATCTGCTGTTGCTGCTGCTGCTGCTGCCAGGCATGTGGCACGGATGAAAGCTGAGGACTGAACACAGATGTGAAACAGCTGCTGCTGCTGGTGCTGTTGTGTGCTGGCTCCACGCCAGTCTGATGTAACAGGCCTGAGGAGAAGTGACTTGCCATGTTTGGCTGCTGACCAATGCCCTGTGTGAGGGCAGCAGCCATGTTGGGCTGCTGTGTAATGCCCTGAGGAAGAGATTTAGAGAGATGGGCAATGCCCTGAGCAAGGCCGGCTGAGCCCTGTCTCCCAAGCCCTGGCAGAACTCCAGCCAAGTTCTGCCGCTCAAAATAGGGTTGCACCAGACCCTTTTGCAGCCCCAGCTGAGTCAGCTGGGCCTGCTGACAAGGCAGGACTGGCATGCTGTGCTGTCGTGCCATGCTGGGCTGTTGCATGACAGCTGTTGGTCTCACAAAGCTTTGCTGTGGAAGGCCTGGTTGCAGCATCTTGCCTGGTACCTGTGGCATCTGGTCTGCGCCCTTTGCAAGCATGCTGACAACCAGCCCACTGCCCAGCTGTCTCCCCGGGGTGCTGTGGGGGGGCACAGCAGAGGGGGGGCCAACAGCAGTCACAGTAGCCCTTGGAAGGGCAGGCAGCTTCAGGGCAGCATTCAAGTTGGTGCCCTGCACAATCAGGCATAAATTCAATGTTGTAAATAAAACAAAAATTGGTAGAATATTTTTTCCCACAAAGAAAATTACCGAAAACAAAGTTGTCAGTGTAATTTCTCAAAGTCAGGCTATATCACATTTCCAGACGTGAGCCTCTCATTACATGTCTTGGCACAGTGATGTGAGCCAGCAGCATTGATCTGACACACTCTGCCAGCACATGTCTTAATGCTGAACAGCCACACAGCACACCCTTACTGTCCATGTCTACTTGTGCAAAGATTGCGTAGCCTTCTGTCCCAAGCATCAACAAGCAGTCTGGAGCACTGCACAGCACCAACCACACTACACATAGTCACCATTCCTAAGAGAACCTTAGTCACCATTCCTAAGATTCTCTATAAGACAAACAATCTCTTGTTTATCTACAACAGAGTACGACACATAATAAGTAGAGGAATTGGACATGCCTGCAGCCATTTGCTGTCTGTTGTTTCCCTTTTGACAGCCGCTAGGCGCTGCAGGAAGGCCAGCTGAGCAGAGGAGTCCATGTCCCTGAAGGCCTCCAGGCTCTGCCCAGGCAGACCCCCAGGCAGACCCCCAGGCAGAGGCCCACTGCTGCTGCCGGTCAACCTGCCTGCATCACCTGCACCCAAGACTTTACATTCACAACAGCAGACGCGTTCTGCATGTACAGCGATCTCATTCCTCCATGCACAATCTAGCTCAGCTTATGCTAGGTTATATGTGTAAAGCAATGCACAGGACAAGCCAAGCATGACACTACCAGGAACTGCTCCTGTTGCTGCTGCTGCTGCTGTATTTTGGCAGCCAGTACAAGCTTTGCTCAAGTGGCAGCAGACCGCAATGCAAGGCGATATGTACTAGCAGTGCACAGGACAAGTCAAGCATGACACTATCAGGAACTGCTGCTGCTGCTGCTGCTTGACAGCCAGCGCAAGCTAGCTCAAGTGGCAGCAGACTGCTATGCTACCTTGTGCAGGCATGACCACCCCTGGCTGGTCACAGCCTGCATGCAGGCCTGCAGAGGATACTGAATCGCCATCCAGATTCATGCTTTCAGTGCGACCTGCATCCCCGGAGCCCCCTCCCCAGCTCTGCCGGCGGGGCCAGCGGTAGATCCCATGCCGGCGGCAAGCCCTCTTTAGGGTTGTGGGGCAGATGCGCAGGTTGTGGGCTGCCTCTCGCAGCCCCACCCCAAATTGCGACTGCACAAGAGACAATGCTCTGGCTTGAAAGATGCGCTGTGACGTGAGTGATAATGCATGATTGCTGACAGGCAGTTCAAACAGGTGGTCCAAACAGGCTTTTGTGTATACAAAGTATGCAAGATGTCGCAAGCACATGCAGGTGCAGACCAGTGCAAGCAACAAGAAGGATTGGAGCAGTGCTGTGGCATGTGCGTTTCAATCAAGCAAAACACAGAGTGGCATCTGGAAGGCAAAAACAAGCAAGCACTTGTTTTGTGGAGCACTTGCTTTGTGGAGCAAAGCAAGAGTGCAGTAGCGGTCTGTTTGTACCTGCAGGTCTTCCACTGAGAGGCGCTTTCCAGCCCCTCCGGCCACCCTGTTATTCACCTGCATGTCTTCATCCCCTATAGGGGACCCCTCCTCCTCCTCCCCCTTGGGCTGGGGGTGGCTGCCACTGGGCAGAGGCCCACCCACGCTAGGGCTGAAGGGCTGATACCCAGCAAACGCCGATCCTCCTGTGTGTTCAGTGTGTTCAGTTTATATTCAGCATGCCAGTGCAGCACAGGCAGGCTGTGTCTCTAAAATCATGACACAAGTCTGCGCAATGACGCGGACACATCCTGTCAGCATCAACAGAGGTGAAGAAACTGCATCACAAAGAGATGACGCCACGGACACACACACTGCATACAATGTGAAGCTTTGTGAAGCTGGCCAAAATCTGAGACAACCTGCAAGGGAAAAAACCAGTCGTGGTATGAGTCCAGTGCAGAGATTGACTGACCTGTGGCAGGTGTGGCAGGCCGCATCTGGGTCTGTGCATTGAGCTGCGACTGCAGCTGCAAGGCGTTAGCAAGAAACTGCAGCTGGTGCTGGTGCTGCTGCTGCAGCTGCTGCTGAACTTGCTGCTGCTGATGAAGCTGTTGTTGCTGCTGAACTTGGTGCTGGACCTGCCGCTGTGTAAAGGGGGAGGTGGCTGGGGTGGCTACTTTGACAGCTGCTGAGGTGACAGGAACACTGCAGAAACAGGTGGAGACAGTCAGCCAGACATACAACAAGAACGTACAAGGCATGAGGATTGCCTTGTCACACCACAGCACCATTGTGCCCACGTCTTCATGACACAATAAACCACAGCATTTATGTATGCTTGAAGAAAAAACAAATCCAATTTTTGTGTCCTTACAAAGCTTTGCTGCGAGATGTTGCCTTTGCCGCTGCTCTGCGTTCAGCTACTGACAACAGCAACATGCTCCAATTCTGCATGACTTCTGAATTCACGACATTCCCAGCATGTGCTTAGTGCCACACACATCAGACACAAGCTTTGTGTGATTGGGCAGGAGAGACTCTGAAGCAGGTCGGCAAGACAGGATGCAGCACCAGTGCTCCCCTACCAAAACAGGGATGGTGCTGTGACAAGTCTAGCCATGAGTGGGCCAGTCTGCAGTGGGCCAAAGCAAGATGCCATGGGAGCAGCGGATGCTGGAGTACCTTTGGTGAGCAGCAAACGGGGGTGTCTGCAGGTCTGCAAGTGGACTGGAGACCTGCATTTGAAGGTTCTTGCCCACCGCAACCAAGGTGGCAGGAGGACAGCTTGCTACACCAGTTCCAACAGGCATGGCAATGCTGCCTGCAGACAGGTGTACACAGTTGTCGAAAAGCTGCATCTCACATCAGCTGCCAGTACGTCTCCTTTGTATTGATGCTGCTGAAACGTCTCGTACTGGACAGCATGAGGTCTTTGTTGCTCTCAGGATACATTGCTCTGATGCTCATACATGCTGCGACCTGTGATGCAGACAATGCTGACTTGTAGCAGCAAGCCATCGCAGCAAGCCAGTCCTACTTTTCAGCCATGTGTCTTTACAAGTCACAAGACCAAGTAGCAAGTCCTGCTGGTCGTCCTCACAAAATGAGTGATTGTCAATGTTGCAAGCAGACAGGTGTATGGGATAACAGGTCATGGTTTTGCACTCACCTCCTGAGCCAGTCTGAAAATCTCCAGACTGCTGCCGCTGAGTAGAGCTCATGCGCTGCTGCCCTAAAGATGCTGGGTTGCTGCTCTGAGGAGACCCACCATCGGGCTCTCTTGAACTACTGCGCTTTACCTCTTCGCTGTCTGCAGTCACCTCATGCATCTTGCAGGCAGGCTTGTTTACAGTGTCTGACCGGGCTGTTACGCCCTGTAAGTGGCCCTGTGCATGTAAGCTGTTGGCGCTGCAGTGCGCTTGGGATGCCAAATCCTGCTGCGTGTCGTTCCCTTGGCTGTCAGTCTCCTCCTTGAAGGCAATTTTGCCAAGGGTGCAACCATCCTGGGGGCTGGGGTCCTGCTTAATAGGTCCTATGGTATGGGTGCGTAAGCCCATGGTCAAGGCTTGCTGATCAGCATCAGCTGTGAACAGCTGGACCTCCTGCAAGAAATGTGGGCCACATCAATGGGAAGATTGCTAACCTTGAGTTGGCAGCTTGTGTCTGCTGAGTGAGACAGGCGCCTCGATTGGGTGATAGCAGGCATGATTGTTTCATATGCATGTGACGGGCAAACAGCCAAGCCACAGCAGCTAAAGCAGCAGCCGAGGAGCCACAGCTTCAGCAGCTTCAAAGCACAAGTGTGCAGCTGACCTGTAGACAGCACTTGAGCCAGTGCACCAGCACAGGGAACAGTACATCTGTGTCTGCCTGGACCACTTCAAAGACAGCAAAGGGCTGATGCCGGTTTGCAGAGGTGTACAGAGGCATGAACAAAACACTGTGGACGCGGCACCGGTGTGCCTCCTCCACTCTAAGAAAATGACGCTTGTCATATTGTTGCACATTGTGAGACATCTCTGGCTGCCCCGTCGAGAACACACGCCCAACAGCCCCCTGTATAGGTCATTGCATGTGCTGACAAACATTACTTTTGGACTGTCAGAGGATTTTCAAAACTGCAAAAAACCAGCTCACCATCAGCACAGGCTTAGAGGTGTCTGTACCGAATTTGTATCGACAGGAGACACACCGAAACAGAGCTAGCAGATCAGCACACCCTGCCACAGAGAACGGCACACCCTGCATTCCAACGGCTGAATGAAACAGTCTGTGGTGAGCACAAGTGCAGTCATCTGCTAAACGTGCGATCGGGAATAACTGCATGCCATATGCAGCAGTGTTCACCAAGAGCGAACATAAAATGTCAGGTGTGAAGGTGCAGCAGTGGCAGACGGTGCAGCACTGCCGCGGTGTGTGAAACATCCTTTGTGTGACGATGCAGCACAGATGCCGTGCAGCTGAGGGGAATGAGGCCGTATCGTTGCACTGTGCACAGAGAACCTCGTAAATAGCATACACAGCTTCAGTGTTTTTCGATCGCTGGCTGGGGTCCTGCAAGCGCCTACCTGTGTGTGCAACATCACTGGCCCGTTTGCTTGGCTATCTGGCACCCAGACCTGTGCTAGACAAGCACCGCGCTGTGTCGCTAAATGCTGGCTGAAGTTGCAGGTGGCACTTGTCAAGCGACCTCGCAGTGAGTCTATGTCCGCACTGCGCATCTTAGACGCTGAGTCCTCAACCAAATCCAACATGGGCCACTCACAACCTATGCGTCAGGTCTTGATTGCTGTCCGAAATGGCCGACTTAACTTTGCAGCCACTCTGCACTAGCATCCTGTCTATCGACGACCGCGGCCATTTAGTCTCAACGGGATAAACAGGCCAGCAGCTGCGTTCTTTGCTGCCTCTTTCTCGGTAATGCTCAGAAAGGTTTCTAGCTGGTGAACGTTGACAGCTGCTGTTTGCAAGCGCGTGATCGAGTTGAGCGAGTCGACGCTTGCAAGCGCGCTCACTTGCTTTGCCTGAGACGCTTTGCGTCCATTGGCCTCAACTCATTGAGTTCACATGGATGAGCTGATCTTGTCCGCCGCTGCAGCAGCTGCAGTCTGAGCTGCGGTGTTTGCTTCGATCGTCTCAAGAGCATGGTCAAGCACTACGGTCTCGTTTGATGAGCAGTGCAATGCCCCGCAGCTCACATCTGACTGACATCATATGCTTGTACATTTCAGCAAAGTGCAACTTTCGAGCTGCTCGGGTGTCAACGTGACGTGCCGCAGCAGTTAGCAGACCCCATCCCAGGCAGCACTTTGGTAGCTTACACGCGTGCTTGCGCTGCTGTTTTGCGCAGTCTTGCTCAAGCTCAGCCGATGACTAGATCCGATGGAAGAAATAAGGCCAATCTTTGACGTTGATTGGGCTTGGCAGAGCTTGGTGCAATACGCCACCGCATGGAAACCATCGTACGCCTGCCTGCACCTGTATTTTTTGCCAGCAAGTAGAGCAAGTATGACATCATGCGCGACGGGCTCTATCGTGTTATGCAGAACTCCGAAATTTTCACTTTGACCTATGGGTCGGTAGTTAGGCAGCTGATCACTGACCTAGAAGATCTGGAGGAGGTCAACAAGCAGCTGGATACAATGTGAGTTTGCTGTAGGACGTGTATGTTTTGCATCACTTGCATGCCTGTGGCTTTGATCTTTTAAAATCTGCAGGGGCTACAACATAGGAATTCGGCTGATTGACGAATTTCTGGCCAAGTCTAAGACCACAAAATGCGTAGACTTCAGAGACACAGCAGACAAAATTGCCCGGGTAAAGACAAACGCTAGTCCACATAACAACTGTTTCTCATTGTCTAGCAATGCATGAAGCAACTTCCTTTTGCTGCAGATTGGATTCCGCATGTTCCTCAGTGCAAGTGCCAGCGTGTCCAGCTGGAATGCTGACAACACTGCCTGCAATTTGGTAGGAGCAGCAGCAACATGCTTTGCTCTGGACATCATGACATGTGCGTTAACCACTTGACGTGCTGATGAAATCAGGTGCTTGAGGATAATCCTCTGGTAGACTTTGTTGAGCTGCCAGAGAACTGCAGTTCTCTCAAGTTTTGCAATGTCCTGTGTGGAGTCATTAGAGGTGCCCTTGAAATGGTGAGCTGCTTGGCTGGACAGCACCCCTGCTTCCATTACGCTCATCAACGAATTGACTGCAGCCCCACAGGAATGCATCTGACCACAAGCTGATTTCCTTCACAGGTCAACATCCGTGTTGAATGCACAATTGCAAAGGACACTCTCAAGGGTGATGATGCCACAGAGCTGCATTTAAAGCTGCTCTCCCATGGTGCTGAGAGCTATCCTTTCAAAGATGACGACTGAATAATTCCTGTCTGCCTCAGCTGTTCATAGAAGCTGCTCAGGAGCTTTGCCGTTCATACAACTGCAACAGCTTTGGAGAGTCCTTGGTTTTGTCAGTAATTGTGCCAGATCAAGCAATGCACACTGCTGCCTGAAGTGCATCACATGAGGATTGCCTCCCGTCATGTGGCACAGTCTTTGGCATATGAAGAGCATGCCCCATTGTCTAGTTCAGATTCTCAGCTCAGAAACTAATGCCAATCCTACGGCAGTACTACACCAGAATTATGACCAAGCTTAGACATATTCAACTACTCAAGCAAGGTTGACCAACTCGGAGACTTTGTGAGATTTGATGTGATGCTTTGCCCCTGCAGTCTGTGGGTTCAGGACTGCAAGTAAGAGAGTCCAGGGTGTGGATGCAAAATTGGTGTCAGTGACGAGGAATCTGGAATCGCAGCTGCACTGCGCGCACTGCCTGCCTGCCAAATCACGATCACCGCATTTCCTGCCTTCGCTATCAATAATATACTGACTGCATGCGTTAGTGACCGTCAACAAGCCTGTGGGATAGAGACGCAAGTTCAGGCCTGTCCGCGTTCGCTTGTGCACCAGGCTTAGTTTGTTAACCAGACTGCTGCGCGGCTTATCGCTAAGCTTTGCTGCCGTCAAGGCAACCCATATCATTATTTTGGGCCAAAGCCCGCGTCCTTAGCCTGGCAGCTCCTGATAGGTCCCGTTTGCTAGGCAGCCATGGCGAGCGGATCAACGGTGTCTCCGCTGGCAAAGTACAAATTGGTAAGTCAGTCGATGGATACGCATCCCATGTATTTCCCAAGATTGAGTGATCTCTGAGTTGGCTGCTGCTGTAGGTTTTCTTGGGAGATCAATCAGTAGGCAAGACCAGTATCATCACCAGGTTTATGTATGACAAGTTTGACAATACTTATCAGGTGCGATGGCGTACAATGCCTTTGAGCTTTGTATCAAGACTCTGACATGTTCCGCTATGATTGCTGACACAGTATGCAATTTCAGGCAACAATAGGTATTGATTTTTTGTCAAAAACCATGTATCTTGAAGACAGGACTGTGCGCCTACAATTATGGTAAGCTATTGCTTTGCATTCCTGACATGCATGCTCAAGTTGCAGAGCCCAGGTTCACTGCAGGACCTGCCATGCAGGGATACAGCTGGACAAGAAAGATTCAGGAGTCTGATTCCTAGCTATATCAGAGACTCCTCGGTTGCTGTCGTTGTATACGATGTCTCAAGTACATGATGCACCCTCGAGCTTCACATCTTCACTCGTGCGGAAGTGATTTCTTCTGACGCATGATTGCTGCACTTGCAGACAGACAGTCCTTCCTGAACACAGTGCGCTGGATTGAGGAGGTCAGAACAGAGCGAGGGAGTGATGTGATCATTGTCCTGGTTGGAAACAAGACAGATCTGGTGGACAAGAGGTGCTTTCAATATAAAATCTTGTACCATGGTGACAATGTGCCGCGTGTCTTGTACCTTATATGCATACCTGTGCACCTGGTAGTGCATCATCATCTTGCAAAAGGATAGTCAGTAGCTGTGCTCTCATTGCTGCATTGGTCTTGTATTGGGCTGCAAGCGGCAGCAGATATGCACAATTCAGCTATTTTGATCATATGAAGCGCAAGATGCGATTCCTCCACACCTGGCTAAATGTGCATAGCGATAGTCGCTGCCTAATCATGCACCTTTATGACCAACAGATGGTTATTTTCTTCAAATTATAAAGATATAGGAACACTATATTCAATACTTGGTGCTCTGGTATTTTAGGTACTATTTTTTCTATGATTTTCTTTCATGGAAGCAGCAGAAGAAGAAAAAAAGCTTATCGTAACCAAAGTGCAATGAGCAGTAAGTCAGCTTGTGACTGACAAGGCTGTTGCTCTGCCCAGGCAAGTGTCAATTGAGGAGGGCGATGCAAAAGCGCGAGAGTTCAGTGTGATGTTTATAGAGACAAGTGCCAAAGCTGGTTTCAACATCAAGGTATATTGCTTGCTGACGACAAGTACTTCAGCCGGTGATGATTATTGCAGACAATACTTGACAGGCTGTTACTGTAGCTTTGTGAATGTGTAGGCTTTGTGAGTTCACAAAATTGCTGAAGCTTGCAGCAGAAATTTCCTCTACAATAGTGCAATGTGGCATGTGTTACAGCAACGTGTTGTGTGTGCATTGACAGGCGCTGTTCAGGAAAATTGCAGCTGCCCTTCCTGGCATGGAATCTCTATCCACACAAAAACAAGAAGACTTGGTTGATGTCAACCTGACCTCAAATTCAGCACAAAACAAGGGTGCAGGCCCGACAGGAGCAGTGTCAGGGTGCCAATGCTGACGCGTGCAGCCAGTTACATAGTATCTACTTCTAAGTGTCCTGCAGCAGAAGGGATAATCACACATATACAGTAAATCTGCTTGATGCTTTTATTGAGATGCCCTTGTGGCAGACCCTGACAGCATGCACAATGCTGAACTGCAATGCTGTGAGTGGCATCCTCAAAGTACAGTAGCTGTCTTCTGTTCATTGTCTGCCAATGAGCATGATGTGATTACACACAGGTCCCTGTGGGTATATGTGGCCTTGGTCAGACCTCAACTTCTGAAAGCTTCAAACCTGACTAGGTCCGAAAACATGTCAAAATATTGGAGGTGTGAAATGCAAAATGGTGTGGTGTAAGGGCGCAAAAAAAAAACCTCTCGTTTGTTGTTTCTGCAAAAAGAGTATGTTAGGGTTCCAGAATTATGTAATGCATTGACCCTGACCCTAAAAGGATCAGGGGACTGAAAGTTGTTGAGACCCCCATGCCAATTGCTGTAGGTCGCAAGCTTTTCTGCGACCAAACGACAGCACCTTCACTCAAAGACACTGTAAACATAGCCTCCAAAATGCATAGCAATGCATCGCGCGGCCCACCAAGTTGCTGCTTGAGAGCATACTTTGTGTGCTTTACGAGGCCTAGCAAATCAGCAAATCATGTCTTTGTGTCTGGTTGAGAGTTTGCTGAAAAGTGCTGTTTTGGCCAAATTTGCCTTGGTTATTTTTTTGTGTGACTCCACTGATTGATGTGAACATCATGGATGAGACAACAAAAAATCATGTTCTGGGAATTTTATTTCTGTCTGCCCACTAGGGGTGAAACTGAGTCGTCAAACATTAACTCATTAGTATGATTCAGCTGTTGACTATGTGCAATGCGACAAGATCAGTACGGAGCTAGCAGACCAGAGGAGACCTGAACATTAACACTGTCTCAGTGGAATCTATGCTCGAGCTTCCACACACATCCTGGGGGCTTTTTATTCTGCTGATATAGGATAACCACTGACACAGTCTCCCAATCTCAGCTCTTCATGCATTGTGCTTGCACTTGTCACCACTTGTCGGTCTTCAACTAACAATCAGCAGCAGACGCTACAAATGATTCTCAGCTGCCTTCAAAGTCAGCAGTTCTGCGCCTTGTACAAGTTGCCCTCCAATTTGCATTTCAATGCATGGCGCAGCCTAAAACACAACCTTGCATGACCGCATACTGCATCTGACACATTATATAACACAGATATATCTCTACGATCCAGGCATTTTACCAGGCTCTGCAAATCAGTGCATCCTTGGGGACATGCATTCAAGATGTGATCTATCAAGGAAGCACTGACACTCACATATTATCACACTGAACTAAGGCATATGTGCTTCATTTGCTGCTGCTGTGAGGGCCTCAATTCTGGCATCTTCATCTGTGCTCATCAGACTCTCGAACGCTTTCTGTATTGCCTGGAATTTGGTCTTGGCTTCTTCCTGATTTTCAGGATGCTTGTCAGGATGCCATTTCTTAGCCAACAAGCGGAAAGCCTTCTTGACATCAGCCTGTTGCAAAACAGGAAGATTGCTTAATTTAAAGGAAGTGAGTAGAATATGTACCCTCTTGCACTGCATCTGCTATTGTATGAGGACAATGTGCTACTCCACTGAGCATTACTTGATCAACACATGTCATTACACAGGTAGGAAGAGAAAGGTTGCAGCGCTTGTGCCCAGCCCCTGTCAATGTAGAGGACACAAAATCTGTGCGTTGCCGGAAAGCAGATGCCAATGGTGACAGCGTCTTACCTTGCTAGCTCCCAGGGGAAGCTCCAGCTCCTCGTAGTCATGTGTATGCCGCATGTGGTACAGCTGTCGATCCCTCCTCTTTTCATCCTTCTTCTTCTCATACTCCTTGGCTCTCTGCTTGGCCTTCTGCTCTTTGTTGTCACACGCTTCTTCAATGAGCTTTCTAGCGTTTTCGCACTCAGATGCGCTGCCAAACAGCATAACGGTGACCATCTTCTTCAGGCCATCGGGCAAAGGGGCTCCCTTGGGGGGCAGCAGCTGAGGGCCGCTGCCAAATGCCCTTGCCAGCTCAGCTTGCTCCTTCTTGACCTGTCAAACAACAATACAGCTACATTTTCACTGCTTGATAGTGTTCTGCACACATTGAACTTGTCTCACGTGATGCTCTGATGTTGTAATGGATACAGCTCACAGGGAAAAAGACAACATGTCTTTTCAGACGTGGTCCCATGAGGAAGCCACCCCTCAATCTGTACAACAGTGTGTCTTACTGCTACAAGCTTGTCCGAGACAAGACAGGACACAAGTTGTCTGTCAAACAAGACACTTTTTGGACCGTCTTTTCTTTGAGAAGCTTGTAACACACATTGTTGTACAGATTGAGGAGTGGCCTCCTCACATGACCAAGTCCGGCCTGCAACAGCGCGAAGACATTGCAGCACAACACACAATACGTAAACCAAATCTGATGTCTGATGATATCGAGCAATAGAGCTGTGCCTACTGCTCAAGCACCTGGCCATGGACAAAGTTCAGCCCATTATGGACAACCAAAGAAGTGTTGGCAGCGAAACAGGGTCCAGCTTGTAGGGAATGCAGTGGTGGTGCCCAATGGGCTTCACCTGTATTCGACACTTGGTCTTTCGCTGGATGTACTTGATCTTGTCCCCGCCTTGGCCCACCATGTACTTGACCTTGTTTGCTGGCAGCTGCAGCTCCAGGTCGGGCTCTTCTTCGCTGTCACTGTCAGGCGCCAGCAGCTCGTCTAGCTTGGGAACTGCCGCCTTCTTGCCGTCCTGCAATGCAAATGGAAAAGTTGCATCAGTCAGCGACAAGATTGCGGGCCTCCTGCGCTTTTTGTAAGGGTTGCAGATGTCGATGGTGATTACTGCCAATGGCAGCAATGATTGTGAGAAAAGACAGTGTGAGGGCAAATGCAATGCAGCTCGCACATGCTTAAACATAGCTTGATGAGCAGTTTGGCACATGCTGGGCTTGATGAGCAGTTCAGCGAATGAGAGTTTACCACATGCAGGGTGACAGTAGCACAACAGCTCACGGACAGGCTGAGGGACCACAGAGCACAGGCATGACAGGCTGCACTGGCATTCAAGCAACATGATGAAGAATGCAAGGCAGCGCTTGAGCATGCTCACTTGACTGCTGCCTATAGTCACCATGCTGTGTGTACAAGAGCAGCCAAAAGTTATGTAACATTCAATTGCTGAGCAGTGAGAGCTTGAAAGCAGGCAGTGAAGAGCAGGAGGTGGTGCTTACAGCAAGAGCTTTGACTTGCTCTTTCCTGAGATCCTCCTTTCTTGCAGCCTCAGCCTTCTCGGCTGCTGCCACTTCTGGATTGACAGCTGCATCCATGAAGGCATCTAGAGGATCGACATCATCCTCCTGTCAGGGCAACACCTTGCTGTCGAGAGTGCATGAATCACCAATGCATGTCATGTGCTCAGGCATTGCCTTGTGGACATGCTGACTCAGCAGTGAGATAAGCCAACATTTGTATACTTTCAGAGCAGATTTGACAGACAGGTCTGAGATTGTGGCTGTGTATTGCAGGTGAGGCATGGGTAGCAGAATGTACAGCATGGCTGCTACCCATGCATCACTTGCAATACACAGCCACAATCTAAGACCTCAGGATAAGCAGACAACTATATAAATGTGAGATGCTCCTACACTGCAATATATATTGGAACTCACAGCATGCATTAGCGATAGCGGTACCGGATGCACAGATGTGCAATGTGTGACCATGCAAGGCTGCAGCATGTGTCTGATTACACAGCAAGAAGTTGGACTAGCTGTACCTGAGCAGCATCAGCCACAGCTTGCGCTTCAGCTATAGCAGCAGCTGCTTTCTTAGCTGCAATCTCTGGAGGAATGACATGTCCAGCAGATCTGAATGCTGTAGCTGGATCTTCCCAGGGCAGCCTGCACCCACCTGATCATCTTGGAAACGGCCCAAATGAGTGCTTTTTGAGCTCAATCATTGCCATGCAGGCTGAGAGTCAACAGTCCAGCTTGTTGTGAAGTGACATGCAATTGGCTGATGCCTCAACAGGGTTGCACGGTGAGGCTTGTGCCCGCCGCTGTTTCCATTGTAATGAGCAAGCCTTGGTTGCTGTAGCTTGAGTGCATGTGCAATCAGGCTGTCCAGATGTAAGTTGAGCAGAAGTAAGCTGGTTACATGGGTGTCCATGGTGCAGCCACTGTCAACTGTGAAGGCATGACTTGGGGATGTGACTAGCAATGTGTCTGAATGGTAGGTAGAGCAGTCCTGAGATCAACCAAAGGCAGGTCACCATGTGATTTGAACTCAATCAGCAAGTTGCTGATGAAGAGTTTGATACAGACAACATCAACTCACAAGAGTGCTGGCATGCTGACTGCCAGCAGGACCTCATACAGGGAGCTAGTCAGGACTGCATCCTTGCGAAAGACATGTGTTGAATGAATGCATGAATGAGTGGATGGATGGATGGATGAAAGGATGAAAGGATGGCTGTATAGCTGGGTGGCTGGATGGATGAGTGGGCGAGTGAGTGAATGAATCAATGAGTGAGCGAGGGACTGAGTGAGTGAGCGCGCAAGCGAGCGGGAAAGTCAGTGTGTGAATGTGTGGATGAAAAAATACATGAATGAAATGATGAAAGAATGAATGGTCAAAAGTGTGGCACTGCCAGCACGAGCATAGCCAAGTGTTGTGGTGCACTTGCCAGTGTGGCAGCGCCAAATCTCACCAGGCAGCTGATTGAGCCTCTTGCTTGAAGGGTTTTTCGTCTTCTTCCTCTGGATCATCATCGAACACACGCAAGGGCCGTGGACTGGACGGCTGTTCAGTTTTGACTGTGGCACCAGCTTGCTGCTGCCGCCAAGCTGCTAGCTTTGCCAAGCGCTGTCGCTTCACCTCCTCTTCTGTCTGTGGGGGTTCTTCTGCCAGACGCTTCCTGTAATATCAATGTAGCTTCATGCAGGCTAACATGCACTCAGGTGAATTGAGGGAGACTAATGATGATGATATAAAGCAGCACAACAAGCAGGCTATGGTCATAGTTTGTGCAGCGCTACCTGCTGTTTTCTTCTCGTCCACTGCTGGACGGGTTGTAGTTGTCCCTGCACTTCATCCAAAGTATAAGCCATATCAGCAGCCTAAGAAATGCTGCATATTGCTGTAGCTGAATTGCACCGGGGACGCCCTATCTGACCTCGCATGTGATCTGGACTGATGGCGATCTCTGCCTTCGTCAGTGTGTCTATCGCTCCTGTCGTGTCTGTCAACCTTGTACCTCACCCTGTCACGCTCTCTCGTGTCCTCACGATGGGTGTCTCTATGACTGTCGCCCCTGCTTCTGTCCGAAAGTCGGTCCCGATGGCTGTGTGAGTCGCGATATCGCTCCATGGATCTGCTGCGGGATCTTGGCATGCTCGTCGTGGTCAGGTCACAAGGCAGCGGACAGCATCAGAGCATCGCCAGACGAGTTTTCGGAAGATGCAGCAGGCCTTGCTATTCATTCATTCATTCATTCATTAGATTTTAAAGGTCGTTGGGGCCAACCATGACCATTGGACCAGTAGACCGAAAGTGTCAGACAAAGATACCCAAATGTTCTAAAGCACTTATGAAAACATTAATGTTCACAGCTGACGCACTCTAAACTAAAAGGTATGTCCAGATTGTGCTGCCACCAGGGTGTTCCTATGTTCAAAACATTCCCTCAAAAACCTAGCTATGACTTTGGGATCATGTAGAGTTAAAAAAGAAGACAGTGTAGGGGCTGGGCCCCAAAATATGTTTGTGAATCTGCTCCTGATGGCACAATATGCAGAGCAATCAGGGCTATATATGGCGTCAGGCAACTCAGTCTTCTTCTTTGGTGCTGAGCCATGCTGCGGCCAGATTTCCAAGCGCTGAGCTTCGCCAAGGAGACTGTGCAAGACAGAGTCGCATATCGCAGCAGTCTTCCTCTGGACGCCATGCAACTCTTTCGCGCGCATGTCTGCAGCCGTCAATCAGCATCCGACTCTCCAAGTCGTGCGTGTACGTCAGTCTGCAGATCGAGACCATTTCTGGTAGGCGTTGCTGCGTGAGTGGGTGTCAGCTGTGAGAAACGGATAAGACGCCAGACTATTTCAGAGCATGTTGTAGTTATGCCAAAGCAAGCTGCGCGCGACAGCTGTCTGGTGAGTCCTGACACTCAACAAGGAACAACTCAGACTCACAGCGTGAACGCTGCCTGCAACTGAAGCCCACAGCATTGCAGGTGGCAGTCTCTGACACGATACATCGTGTGGCCGTTTCACTTGGTCTCGGAGATGTCTTGACGACTGAAGCCCTTTGGTATCTTGAGTGCTCAAGCAACAGCACTACCAGCCAGCCCATCACTGATGTTTGGTCAGCAGCATGCCTATATTTAGCAATCAGAATGCATCAGCTTCCTATTTCCCCAGCTCAAGTAGCAGCTGCTGCTGGGCAAGACTCAAGAATGATCCTGAAGCTTTTTCAGAAAGTCGCCACTGCCTGTGCACAAACTCCACCACCAGTGGACTTCACAAAGTTCACATTGCACAGCATGGCTAAAGTGCCAGGTGTGCAGCCAGCCACCAAAGTAAAGGTGCAGTATTTCTCTCTGCATTTTTGCATGCTGAATAGCTTTGCAACCAAAGTGTTGTCAATATGTTGCTGCCTAGAATGTTCTGCCTCTGCAAACCTGCTTTGTGCTGACCTGACCCGACATGCTCTTAGGTGCTCAACTTGTATGTGAAGCTCATTGCTTGGCTAGAAAAGGCCAGAACCAAGACCTGTGTGAACAACAGCTGGGCTGCTGCTGCATGTCAAGATGCTATGACATTCTACAAGGTGAGCTTCAGCCATTGTTCAATCGCCATTTGATCTCTTTATATCCCCTTCTTGCATGTCACGCTTCTCGACAATACAGATATTGCTGCTGGTGCAGCTGCCTATGCCTTGTTTGACACTTCATGCACACTATACTGGCAGCCCTAATGACCTCAAAGCCAGGCTGTAACGTTGCAAACAGGCATAAGTCCCAGGTCCCACCATGATTGCATGCTTTATTTGCATGCCTGCCGTTGGTGCAGGTTGAGATTGAGCCACAGCATCTCATCAAGCTGTTTGGCAGTAAGGAAGCCTTCACAAATCGAGTTCACGAACTCAGGCAGCTTCTGGTTGCTGCTGCTAAGGGCTTACCCTCAAATACCTACCCAGAATGCCTCGCACACATCTCAGTGTTGCCTGTCCCGCCAGCATCTGCACACTTCACAGATCAAGGTGGTAATGATGACAATGACGACACCCTGGAGGCCTTGGAAAACACAACAAGCAGAGCCTCGGACCTGTCTGTGGAAGGTGACGTCACTGCAGCGCCGGGAACAGCAGCTGCCAGCTCATGCAAGGCGCAAGTGCAGAGGCCAGCTACCAGCGCAACTGCAGATGTGCCTCAGCAAGCAGCACTGTCTGGAGCTTATGCCAAGCTGGCAGTGCATGACATGGTCAACATGCATGACGTGCCGCTGCCCATCAAGATACAGGTATCACACATCAAGTTCCCTTATAAGCTCATGCGTAAGTGAATGGATGACACTGAGAAATGCACAGCTGGATTGCTTCTGATTGCCCCTGAACATTGGATCCCCTAACAAGTTACAATTTGCTGCGTTGTACAACAACACGTTCTAGCAAATTTGTTCATGACAGCGTGCACAGCTGCATGATGCTTTGCAGGTGCTGCAGTTGTATGTGAGGCTCATGGTTTGGCTTGGCAAGGACACTTCTGCTGCTAGCAGCTACTGGGCTGCTGCTGCACTCCAGATTGCCATGTTGCACTATAAGGTCTGCCTCTACACTCATGCAAAATGCTCCTGCACAACTTGCGTTATGCATACTCTTTCTCAACTTTGCTGCATTGAGCAAAGGGCAGGCAAGCTGTGGCAGCAACATGTATGTAGCTTGTTCCCTGTTGTGTTTCAGGCAAAAGGCAAGCTATCACATGCAGAGCTTGCTTGTGCTAGCAATCACAGGCTTGCAGCTCTGCCACGATTCTGGTCATGAATAGCTCAAATGCATGTCCAAGTCTTGTTCATTGACTTTTCTGTGTATGAGATGCAGATTCCTTTCCTGCCAAGCAACCTTGCTGGCCATGTGAAAGTGGACATGCTGGGCGAACGTGCACATGACATCAAGCAGCTTCTGACAGCTGCTGCACACAGCTCATGCATTAGCTACAGCGTGTGCCTGCACAAGATAGCAAGCATGCCATGCAGCATGCTGCCGCCGCTGCCAGAGCCCACGCAGGCTGCGGCCTCAGGCAAAGTCCCACAAGCTGCAAACAGCATATACCCCCTGGATGCCACTGCCAGCTCACAGCAGCAAAAACAAGCCAACATGCCAGCTGTTGTTCAGTCTACAGTGCCAGTACCTCCTTTGGAGGCATCACCAGGACAATTCGAGCAGCAACATGCTGCAGACAGTGCTGACACCCATGTCGATGAAGCCTTCAACGGCACTGAGGCTGCCAGTCAGGCAGAACCTGCTCCAGCAGCTGACCCAGCCCAGCAGGGGGTGGCATCTCTCGCTACTTGTGCACCTAGCTCAACGCCCATTCAGCCAAGCTTGACGCCTCAAGGAGCACCAGCAGCTCAACACATGGCTGTCACCAACAGCAGTGAGCTGAGAAGTCAGACAGAAGCGGCAGCACTCATGATTGAGGAGGCTGTCCTGGATGGGCGGCACACTGCTGACCTTGACCCTGGCACAGTCCCACACCCCCTGGTGCTCACCCCCCACCGGTCACCGTCCCCGCCAGTGTTGTCAGCTGCTTCAGCAGCTGCGTCTGCAAAGGTTCCAGCAGATCCTGGTCAGGTCTCAGTTGATCCCAGCAAGGTGACACATCTGCCTCAGACAACAGCTCTGGCATTTGAGTCTAGGAGGATCCAGTTGGCACAGATGTGGCTTGCTGGAGGCGTCGTGCCCCTGGCCAGCACCCTGCAGGCATCTTCGCCGCTACCTTTAAATGCTGCTGGGCCTCACACCCAGGTCTCAGCAGTAGATGGTCAGATGCACCCATCTGCTCATGCCCTGACCCCGCAGGCCACAGGTGTGGAACAAGGCCCCCCAGCTCCAGCAGTCAGGGCTCAGCTGCCAGTGGCTCAGACAGATGACGCTGTGATGTCAGATGACTCATACATAGGACTGCAAAAGCTGCAGAGTGGCATGCTGATGTCCAGAGTTCAAGTGGCAGAACAGGCACAGAGGCTAATGCTGCAACCTGTGTTGCGTCGGCTGTCCCACAGCTCCTCTGAGGGCAACAGAGCACCCAGCACTGCTGACAGACTGGCCCAGCACAAGCAGTCCCAGGCGCAGATTCCTGTCTCTGGAGAGCAAAGATCGGCACCACAGCTGCAGAGTGCAGTGGCATGCCTAGTATCACCACCACAGACAGCTGGACCACAGCTGGTAGCGGCAGCACCACAGCTGCAGGCAGTGAACCCACAGGCAACCAACCGACAGGCATCCACAGCAGCTCTGCAAGCACCAATATCAGCCTCACAACTGATGGGCCTCGTTTCTTCTAACAATGTCTCACTGCAGAAGCTGCAACCTTTTGGGGCTCAGAGCTCAGCAGGCCTTGCTCAGGGAGGCACACTCAGACAGCTGAGCAAGCCTTCTCAGCTCAGGTCAGCTGTTTCAATGTCACCCCAGCCAACAGCAGCTCAACATCAGAGGGAAGAAGGCCGAGCTTTGGAGTCAGCACTCAGACCAGCCAGCATGCCTGCTCAGCTGATATCAGCTGCGGCAGCCTCGCCTCAGCTAAGAGTGGCCAATGTGCAGTCGAGCAGCCTGCAGGACATGCACACACTCCAAGCCAATGTTCAGGAGCATGGAGACCCCCCTCTGCCGGCCCAGGGGGTCCCCATGCAGCAGCAGCAGCAGCAGCCCCTGGCAATGCTGCATGGCCCAGCAGTGCAGCAGCTGCACAAGCTGCTACAGCAGATGGAATCCACAGCGCAGACCAATGCAATGCTGACAGCCCAGTCACTGGGCCCACCAGCCCAGCCCAATGAGCACCTGCATGCTGCAACAGTAGCAGGGCATGACTTTGGAGTGGGTTGCAGCAGTAAATATTGCACATGGCGTATAGCACTTCCCGGCATGCTGCCAGGATTGTTTCGAAAATTTACATACTAGCTTCTGCACGCATCTGCCTTCATGATCTATTTTGCCTAGGCATGACAACAAAAATGCTGGTCATTACTGCATTTGCTCATGCATTCATCTGTAACAGTGCCTCGTCATGCTGCTGTCACACCAGCATGAATTCCTCCATGATGAGATGTCGGCATTGTGCATGCTGTCTAGAACCTAACTTCATGCCACAGGCCAGCATGTGTGATCCTTGGTGGTCTGGCAGGAACAGCAATCTTGCTATATAGTCTCACAGCAGCAGGATATATACTTTTGCCACTAAAGCACTACCGTCAACAAAACAATGCATCGGCTGCCATCATGGCTTGATGCCTGCAACCAGACAACACGCCATAAAGTGCTCAAAGAAAATGCAATCCGACTGATGTCACTTGCCTATCACAGCACACAGGTGCCGCAGTAGTCCGAGCAAGATACTCATCATTCAGGCAAGCCACAGTCTCAATTGCATGGGTAAATGCTGCCTCTTCCATGTATTGCAGATAATGATGTAGGTAGAACTTCCTTTTGTATAGTCTTGCGAAGCGGTCCTGCATAGTCCTGAAGCTAGTGACCACGCAGCTATTGTTGACTAACCCAAGCAGCGAATACGGCACACCTGCATCAACACAGTGACTTCTGCAGTAGCACAGCAATTGACACAAAGCCTATATTTGTATGCAGCTTTCTGCTTTGCATGCATCAAAGTACAGAAACATCAGGACTACAGACCGATGCGCTGTGCCACTTGGCTGTGTCATGATATTGCAATCACAGATGCTTGTGTGCCTGAGCTTGCCATCAGGTGCAGTGTGTGACACCAAGACAGCTCTCCAGGCACAACCCAACAGCTGCCAGAGCTGTTGATAACATGCATGACCATACCTGCATGCGGTGTGCCACAGCAAGCAACAGAGCCCATACCTACAGGTGGTGTGCTACAAATTCCTAGCTTGAAACCATCTGAGTTCCAGTGCACCATGCGCAGGTTTGGCTTCAGACGCGTGACGTTTCGGTTCATGTCTGCAATGGACATCTTGCCGCGCATGAGCAGGCAGCATGCCAGGTAAGTGGCCTTGCGTGGGTCCACCTTCATGAGCTGGTGCTCGCGAGAGAAGACCTCTGTGAAGACCTGCGCAACCATGCACACATTATGATGCATGGCCAAGAGCCTTTCAGTAGTAGCAGTAGCAGCAGCAGCAGAGTGATTTGCGTGTCAGCACTATGCTGATCAGAAAGCTGGAGGAGCAACGACAATGATGCAACAGCTATGTTTACTTCTTGTCACACAGATTCCATCCGAGCTAGACAGGCTGTTTGAAGACCTTGATCTGCTATCACTTTTCCAACAATGAATTGCTGCAGAGCCAAGAAACGTACAACAAACAAGTAAAATAGAATGCAACGATGACAGAAATAATGCAAAGGCCACAAGTTTGTCAATCCAGATCATTTGAGTACATCAGCAACATTACATTAAATCATTCAAGACCATAGGACAGGCAGAATTAGATTCATGTCATGCATACAGGACAGCGCATCTTGATATTGAGAACCACAGACTCCTAGGTGGATGAAGTGGACAGTACCTGGTCTACAGCCCTGGGTGGTCCCATCAGCTTGCCCACATCCTTGGGAGCAGCCAGCGGGGAAAGGCTAGCCAGTAGGAAGTGCAGTCTGGGGAAAGGCACCAGGTTTGTTGTGATTTCATTCAGGTCAACATTCAGAGCTCCTTCAAAGCGAACCGAGCTGGTCAGGTGAAGCAACATGTTGGCTGCTATGCCATTCATGCCATCAAAGGCCTTCCCTTTTGACTTGCCTGCAACAATCACAGTGACCATGTACTGGTTGCTTTCTGCAACAAAGACAGCGGACAAGCTGCACGGTATAGGATTGTGTATGCTGTTCCTGTCAGCCCATCTCGCTGGTATTCACAATGTGACGCACATTAATTCATGGAAGCAGTGTTCTCATTCATCACTGCAGTATGCATATCACAGGTTGCAGACTGACAGAAAGCGCACTGCTAGAATCACGCCTGTACAAAGTATTTAGCATGCACATTCAGCAAGCTGTGAAGATAGTGCAGGCAGTTAGTCACCTGCAGTGGGTCCAGACAGCAAAGAGGCTGGTTGGGTGGCTGAAGGCCCACTGCGAGTCTGAATCAAGCTGCACATGTCCATCAAGGCCTGGTTCTCCAGAGGGAACACGGCATCAGCATGCTCTGTCAGCTCTGCCAGGGATAGCAGTGCATTGTATGGAGATGTGATGACATCATCGTCTTCTGAAGGGAAGACAGAAGTGGCAAACCTGTATGCCTCTGGAAACTCATCCTGCAATCAAAAGCAGAATCTGTCACGGCGACTACAAGCAATGCAACAGCCTTGCTGGGTGCCATTCAGATGCAGATCATGCAGTCATGGCACATCTGCAATTCAGCAGGTCAATCAGATAGAGGAGACAGATACCCCAACCAGCCCTGATTTCAGTTCTGCTACAATAGCAGCGCCCTCAAGCTCGTTGTTACAGTGATGACCAGCGTAAACGACACGTCTGAACCTGCCACGCTACACCATCTGGTTTCGACATGTTGCAACACAGTCTTGTGCAGCGTACAATGAGCAGCCTGTTGAATATGCACAGGCAAGGTTGCTCAGCCGGCAAGGCATCACAGCACATATGATAGACCAAGCTTGAGAGGCTTTGACCTGGAAATCAACTGTGCCTACCTCCAGCAGATTCAGTATGTAGCATCCCAAGCCACTGCCAGTTCCACCGCCCAATGACTGCAGCAGGAGAAAGCTCTGCAGTGACTCACAAGCCTCTACAGGTCTGCGTATGCTTTCCAGCAGGTTGTCCCTGTATTGCGGCCCATACAGGTGGTGCCCATGCGCCCAGTTGTTGCCAGACCCACTGACATCTGTCAGTAGCTGCTGAGCATCAAAGAGACCACCAAGACGACCCTGCACAGTCAACAGTATGGGGTGCAGCGCCATGATAGAGAATGGCGATTTCACCAGCACTGATATGCTCAAGACAGCATGGAGCTGCTGGGCTGGCAATAAAGACTGCTGAAACTAGTGTACCTTGCGCACTTCATTCACGACGCCTTCTTCCATGTCCACCAGCACTGCCCTTGCCTGCAGGCATTCTATGCAAACTTCTCAGACCTCTAACTTTCATTAAGGGCATGAGATGTTATACAACAAGATGTGGCAGCATGGCAAGTACCTTGAGGTTGCTGATAGGGGCACTTCCGTCTCCAACTGGAACGTCCCTGTTCAACAAGCAAGTCTACTTTTGACTGGCTTGAGTATGTTGCAAGCAGGCCGCTGAGGAATCCAGGCGCACCTTGGCGGGTTACTTCTGCAGTCCACGTTCCGGAAGAAACTGCACAAAGAGATGCTTGGTCAGTAAGGTGATCACAGCAGAGACTGCAATGCTGCTGTGATCACCTGCTCATGGCTTCATCAAATAGGCCTGCAGAATTGTTGGCTGCATGCTCCCTCAAAGCAAGCTCCCAGAAGCGATGGCCGATTTGGTTGCCGCACTGTCCCACCTGGATGGTGATAAGCTCTCTAGGCATGCTGGCGTCAGGTGACCCTTGCAGGTGTGATCGGTCGTTGATCAAGTGTTTCCATGCGCCACAAGCTACATGGCAACCAGGATGGACCCGTTGACACTTGATGGTGACGCATGCAGCCTTTGGACAGACGTCTTTCGATGCGCTGGTGCCGCACAGCCAGTAGACCTAATAGGCAGGAAGGATTGACCGAGAAGCGCTTGGCAGGTGAACTTGTCAGCCGCAGTACTCCAACGTCTAAACGTTGATGCGCGATGGTTTTTCACTTGACGCAGTGTGTTGTGCGTATATGCAGACATAGGACACAGGTGGGCTGACCAGCAAAATCATTGTAAGATCTCTAGAGTGCAGTAACCCTGGAGTGAAGCGATCACTTTTTCAGTCTGATCAGCTGCTAATCTAGGCCAATCCTCGCGTACTGTCCGACCTTCCGGCTATGCATTTCGACATTCTCATCAGTTGCTTTTAGGAGCACCCACACAAAGCAAATGTTGATGGTCAAGCCACTCATGAGACTGTCACAAAGGTACCATCGACCACATTGCAGAATGAGCAAGAGCGCTGTACCATGTGAGCTGCTGCAAACCAAGGCTGGGGCGGCAGACAGTCTGAATGCTGAAGCTGGTAGGGCTGCCTTCAGAGTTTGCCTGGCAAAGGGCTGTCAGCCCGTTTTTCCTTGAATAAGTTGCTGATGGTCTTGAAGGCTGGATGCTGCATGAGTTGAAAACACCAAGTCAGCCCAGTACACTACTTTGTGCCATTACAGGAAGCAATACTTTCTGATTACGAAATGACTGTTTGAAGGTTGCTACCTTAGCACCCTGCATTAGCTGAAAGAGCAGCATTTCTGAGGTGCCAAGAAAGGCTCCACTTTGGCTAACTCGCTGCAGGCAGCATCAGACAATATAGTAAGTAACAATCAGCCCTGCAGCTCAGGATCGCAGTGATGCGCAGCCTGGGCCTGCACCGCAGTGCATAGCAAAGTACGCTAACATGTAGTTGTACTTGCCTTCAGTGCAAGCTGTCTGTCCATCAGCCGTTGTGAAGATATTCCATCCACCACCAAATGGACTTCTATTCCGCGCTCTGCACAGGCACGAAGCTGAGACACCTGGCTGGCATACAGCGTGATCAACTGGCCGCATCAAGCAGTACCTAACAAGTCCAGAGCTGTTTGCAGGACACAAACATGAGCCTCAATACCACAAAGCAGCACCTGAAATCGACACAGTGCAGTGAGCATGTGCATGTGCATTGAACAAGTGCTAGCGACTAATTTGGTTACTTTCACATGCTGGTGCTAGATATGGGATTGGCTTGTTCAGGCGAGCACACACACCTGTCTTATTTCAGAGTGCTTTGCCCACCAGCCTGCTGTATCATCACCTGATTTGGCAGTGCTGCTTTCAGCTTACAGCTGAGCAAGGCTTTGTCTCCATCTCAAAGTGCATATTCTCCTTACCGCACATACTGAACAGGAGCTTGGGATGAGCTTGCATTCCAGTCGGGAGAGAGTCCGTGATAAGCTGCTTCGTAGCCCCAAGGGCCTTGGGGTACTGCTCCGTTACCAAGATTGGCATGTCTAAGGCTTTTGCACCAGCGACCTGAACAGCGCAAACAAACACTTTCTGCGGACCGCTCCGACAAGCTGCGCATCAGCAACAAGACACGGCATTATGCAGAGGGCTCAAACGAGTACCATTCTGCGGCAAGTGTCCACCACAACATCAAAGCCAGTGATCAAAGATGTGAACCGCTCCTGCACATCACAGACGAGCAGGGCACATTGCTCCGGCTCGATCTTTCCTGTATGCACTTTGGACATTCTGGGCAGGTGCGCTCCGAGACTGTCAGTCTCACAGATGTGTATGGAAGCAACTGTCATTCAGCCTGGTTTATGCACGTTCAAATTTGCTGAGGTCAATGTGTAGCAAACCCACAGTTACCTATTGAGTTATCAATTGTTAAATGAAGAGCTGCAACAATAAAGTATGTATTTGTGACTCATTTTTTTGCTACATGAAGATCATTCGCTAATTGCACATACAATTGCAACATGCCCTCACTAGCAATATGCGCAGTCCTTCCATGGCTACCACTGACTCTTTTGCTGTTTGTTGTGTCCAATCAGTTGCTTGCGTAAAGGAATGGGATTTCAGGCAATTCACAGAGGCCTGCAAAGCTGGAACAGGTTTGCCTGTGATATCTGCCCACTAGACTTTGCTGAACAAATTAAAATCAATACAAGTTCAGATCAAGCCTGCTGAACAGCGCTCTCACACGGATAGCTGCTAATATTGTTGCTGGGTCCATCCAACTTGATGCAGAAAGCCTCTGTTCCTTGGCCAGGCTTCAGTCAGACCATCATCTGTTTTTCTGCATTTGGCTGAGCCGGCGGTTGTGCCTGCATGTTATTTGAGCAATAGCAGACAAAGAACCTAAACCCGAAAGTTCGTGCATCATATGACATTTGCGATCAACTCACCGGCTGAGATGTGTTTAGCAAGCTAGCTGGCTTCTGTGTCATGCCTGGCAAAGGCGGCATGTTAGGCTGCTGTGATTGCTGGCTAGGTGTTGAGCTGGGTGCTGTTGCAAAATCCTCTAGCATTTCTTGCAACCTGCTCTTGACAGGTCCTAAACGGTAGCCCCCATCATTGAGTTCTCTTTGTACTCCAGCTTTAAGCTGGATCAGCTGCCTTTCCAAACCTGATACTTGTTTTGAAAGCCTGCTTTGCAAACAGTTGTCTCATGCACAGTTCCAGCTTTTCTGAGCCGTGTAAGCCTACAATGCATGCTGGCAACTTGATAGTGGGTATGGTCAGAAGTGTACCTGTCACGGTCCAGCTGTAGCTTCTGCTGATTTTCCTGCCAATCTGTCTTTTCGCTCTACATGCAGCAAAACATCTCGGCACCTACCTCTAAGCACAAGCATGTTGCATACTGGCAAAGGGTCTGCATAATAGCAATGCTGGCTCAGGTGCTCCTTGCCTCGTGCTGTTGCTTTTGCTGCAGTCTGCCAAAAGCGACCGCAAAAACACTAGCTGTGAGGACAACGTTGACAAGGCTTCCGCCTTGCGCTCTAAGGTGGTGTGATATTTTGCTCAGTAGAGGTCGTTGACGGCCTCCTTGAATATTTTCAATCCTGTTGACTGCCTCGCCTAGCTGACGCTTGATGTCAGCGATCTTCTGGTCCGAGCTCATTCTCTTCAAGTAGCTATTAAGCGTTGCTTGCGCGCAACTTTGGGCACAATAATTTTGTCTCATTGACTTCGTAGCACTCACACACGCACACACGTACAGACGCACAGACGCACATACGCACATACGCACGCACGCACACACAACTGCAGAGCGAAGAGCAAATGTGATCGCAGATGTATTGATGCGAGAGCGCCTGAGGACTCTTTATTAACGGTTGATCAAAAGTACATTGTGAGACCTGGCGATTGATGGTTGTGTACAACCGACACAGCTGTATGCAGCCTTTGCTACTCAGGCATGCTCCCTGAAGCTAACTTCTTTACCACAAACCTTCATGGAAACCCAAGGCGGGTTGTACATTCCAGCCGGAAAAGAAAGACATGTCTTCAAAGCTCCAGAACCAAGGCCTTCTTTGTTAGGTAGGTGTGAGACCAGGTCTGAGACAGCAAGGACTTGCTGCTAAAACACATAGCAAGCATATTTGTATGCATGAAAAGGCGGCAAATACACCAGAGGGGTTTGACACGCAGATGCTCTGTACTTTACAAGTGTGTTGTGAGGTATTTGCAGGTTTGGACAAGCTTGCACAGCAAAAGCGTGAGGAGGCAGGCAGCAAAGCCCTGCCAGCTCTTGGCAAGCGTTCACGTCTAGAGCTGGATGACGCTGATGAGGAAACACCAATCGCTTTAACTAGCCAACACGATGCTGGCAACAAGGGACAGCCTCGTCAGTATCGCAGTAACAGACTTGACACTCCTTCTCATCCAGGTCAGCCTCCCATGCTTTGGCTCAGATCAACCTCACGCTACCTGGCTTCTGTGCATTTGAGTCAGACATATCCTGCAAGCCTGTTGATATGTGCGCACAAGGTGCCTTGCGTGACATTAGCATCTATGGCAATGCCATGTGTGTCTTGTCACTGCATACACATGCATGTATATTCCAATGCTTGTCTGGACACACAGCAAATATCATGCCTATACAAGACGTGGCAAGTGTACTTATACAAGACATGGCAAGTGTACTATTACTTGATGCCTAGCGCATGCTTCAGGTGGCGTCAACTCTGCTGCTCAAAAGGCCATTGCTGAGCGGAGGCAGAAGGACGACCGCATCAAAGAGGGTGTCTATGCATCCAGTACCGCTCAACACAGCAATGGCCGCCACAGTAATGGCCGACAAGAGTCTGACCGTGCCAGTGACAGACACAGGCATGATAGGCATGACAGACACACAGGCTCGTATTCAGGCAGGGACAATGGCCACAGATACAACAAGGATAGAGGCAGGGACAGCAGCAGGGACAGCAGCAGGGACAGCAGCAGGGATAGCAGCAGGGACAGCAGCAGGGATAGGGATCGGGACAGGGACAGGGACAAGGACAGGCCCAGGAGTGAGTCACGGCATCGCAGCAGCTGGGAGGGCTCAGGTACCCCCCTGATCAAGCGCGAAGAAGATGAATGGGAAATGACCCCTTCACGCTCAGTGAGGGCAACCCCGACTCCCAGCCGAGGGGGCACTGGCAGGTCCCAGTGGGACTACATGGCCTCCCCAGCTCCCTCTCCTGTACGAGCTGGTACAGGCAAAAGTAAGTCATGTCTACTGTGCTACCCAACAAGCCTCAAGTGTGGCCTCACAAGTTATAGTTATGATCAGGATTGCAATATTGCAATTGTTTATTGAGACTGGCTCTGTCAGCCAGTCAGCAGCATTGTCTGCTGTGTCTGATGACACTGTATGCTTGATCATTCGCATGTGCAAAGCAAAAGTCTGTTTGATCTGATAAATGTTTGTCCATGAGGTACCACGTATGCTAACCAAATCTAGCCAAGTCTAGCCAGATCTGAACAAATTTGATGTGTTATCACTTGATAGCAGCTCACACTGCAGGTGCTCCACGTGCTCGGCGTAGCAATGTTCAGTTTGATGTTGAGGAGAGCCCCATCATAGGCGAAGGCTCCCTGCAGTCCACATCCTGGGCCCGCAAGCCAACCAGTAACCGCAGCACTTTTGATGTGGAGCGCTCCCCAGATCTCAAGCCATCAGACCATGCTGGTGTTGTCATGGAGGCAGATGCACAGTATAAAGAAGAGCAGGCAAGCTGATGCACCTGCTTGCCTTACTCTGCACCTAGCTGCACAAGAGACTGCTGTTACAGAGTTGAGCGTTCAGTAGAGTGCTGTCAAGATTAGCTTGTGCTTGGAGCTGCTACAGTCTGGTCACACTAGATGCTTGCAGTCCCTCTCTGGCTACTGTGTTTCAACTGTCATCACTGTGCTCGATGGCTACAGCTGATGCTGCACTGTGCCTGCTGTACAACGTCTGCATTCTAGCCTGACCCTGCTGCAGATACAGCTCAGTATTCAGGTCGTCTTTGCGGGGCTGTTCACACACACATAGAGAAACCTATCTGACAGCCTTGTTGCTGCCCTGCAGGTGCAGCTAGACAGGGAATGGTACGATCAAGAAGAAGGGGGAGCCCAGGTGGATGAGACCCACAACCCCTTCTTGGGCGATGAGGCTGTCTTTGCCAAGAAGGAGGCGGAGATGCAGCAGAAGATGAAGAGGAGGGACGGCAGCAACATGACGCTGGCACAGAGCAAGCGTGCCAATGAGCTGCAGAAAGACATGAATGCTTGGGAAGAGAACCGGATGCTTACGTCTGGTGTTGTGCGCATGCGAGAGGTGGGCAGACCTGTTCCCCCTCTGTGTCATCAAGATGCACCGCGGCCTGCTTGGCAGCATGAACTGGCTGCACCAGAACTCAGAGCTAAATATGTTGAAACCTTGCCATGTTTGCAAGGCAGGCATTGCCTGACCTTCTGACCCAGCCATATATGGCAGTGCAACTTCTCAATGGTGCAAACTTGCACATAACATGTTGGTATGGCAAACACTGCATACTGTGTGCAACAACAGCAGCATTGCTGTGCAGGTGGACACTGACTTCTCCAACGATGCAGACGTGCGCACCATGCTGCTAGTGCATGACACCAGGCCTCCCTTCCTGGATGGTCGTGTCATCTTTACTAAGCAGGCAGAGGCCATCATGCCCCTCCGAGACCCTACCTCTGACCTGGCAGTCATTGCCAAATCAGGCTCCAAGCTGGTGAAGGAGATCAGGGACAAGAAGAATGAAGGGAAGAGCCGGCAGCGCTTTTGGGAGGTTGCAGGCTCCAAGATGGGCAAGATCACAGGTCAGTCATGCACGCTGCCTCTGCTTCTGTTGCCTACAACCGCTTTTGCACCCTCAAATTGCTGCCAAGGTGTGCTACACAGCAGGTACATCACTGCGCTTGTTCATGCATGCGTTCAGTGCTTTGTTTGTGAGGCCCACCACCCTTTATAAAGCTATGCAAATTCCTTAGCTGTATAAAAGTGGTACAATCAGGATATTACATCAGTCCGGTGGTTTGGCAGGCTTGACAGAGGGTGAGAAAGAAGAGAAGGCACGAGCCAAAGAGGCTCTCCACTCTGATGGGGAGGGCTCTGATGATGAAGGCGACACCAGGAAAGCTGCCACCTATGGCAACAAGAAGAATGAGGTATGTGCTGTTGTTTGTGCCTGTCAACCCTTGCTTCACATGTGGACATGGCACTGTTTTGAAACACCATACTGCAGCTGCTGCAGCAGGTTTATCTGTGTGCTTGAAGCTGGTATCTTGTCTGTGTGGCCAAAGCTCATACCGTGTCATGACTCATACTCACACTAGACCATAGATGATTGACCGATGTAGGATAGTGATGAGCTCCTCTCATATTCACGACTCTAGATTCTGCTGCCTATAGCTAGCATCACTTTGTAGTTCATCCACTGCTTTTGTGCACAAGCAGCACAGAGAGGCTGAATTCAACTGTTCTTGGGGTTGGACTTTGTATCATCATTCAGGCCAACCCTGCCTATGGTAAAATGAAACCTGGCATGAGGTCTACAGATTATGCAGAGTGCAGAACTCAACTGGACCTCTCTGTACCGCCTATTGTGCCAGAGTGCTGATGCTATGCTGCATGGCAACGCTGATATACTTCAAGCTGCATGGCTGCATGCAGGACTGAATGCTATGCAAGTATGGCATGAGCGCATTACCAGTCTAGGTGACTAGCAGTGCTATGTTGTCTGCAGCACTACTGGCAACTACAGCGTTAAGATTGTACTTCAGGGCTTCTTTGCACCAGGTATAGACTGATGATGGCTCCATGACAGCCAGGGAGGCATGCATGCATGCATGTAAGATAGCCTGCTTACGCTCTCCACATGATCCATTACTGTCACAGCCAGACCAGAGCTCTCTTTTCAACATGTGTTGTTGACTCTGGTTCAGGCAATCAGTGACTGGGCAAAGAGCAGAACGCTGCAGCAGCAGCGGCAGTTCCTGCCAGTCTATGACTGTCGGGAGGAGTTGCTGCAAGTCATCAGGGAGAACCAGGTCGTGGTTGTGGTGGGAGAGACAGGATCAGGCAAGACCACACAGGTGATGCTCCTTCCACTTACATTGTGTAAGTAGGTTTCATGTAATGCAGTATTTTGCAAGGACATACGTGCTGGATCAGCACTGAGTCCTGCTTGCATCGTTGGATTGCAGCACATGCATCGGACTCACTCAGCAGTGTAGACCTTCGCTTCCCTGTATTGCTTCACAGTTTTTTTTAAATGATTATCTAGATGTACGTAGAAATGAAAAAATGATTGCATCAGATTCCACATAAAAATCTGTTCGTTTGAAATGGTTGAGCTACCCTGTACTGACCTGTGTGAGCTCAAGCAAATAGACTCTGGTGTAGCAGTACAGAACAGCGCTTGCAAGCATGCTCAGGCAACAGCCAGCATGGTGTTCTACTCAACAGGTGACGCAGCAGCTCTATGCAAACAAATCGCTGCTGTAAACAAAGGCTTTGACTTCATCAGCCATGTATTCGCGCACTCATCAGCTGTTGTGCCGGCTTGTACGGATTGCTCTTGAGTGTCACTTTTGTGTCATTTCATCAAGTGGTGTGACTGTTACATGTCACGTTGGTGTCATCCCGTGAAACATTGTGTCTGCTGCAAACTGTGCTTTGCTGCCTTGCAGATGACACAGTACCTGCATGAAGACGGCTACACAGATTGGGGTGTGGTGGGGTGCACCCAGCCCCGCCGCGTGGCTGCTGTCAGTGTAGCCAAGCGTGTGGCAGATGAGATGGCAGTTACTGTCGGGGAAGAAGTAGGGTATGCCATTCGGTTTGAGGACATCACCGGTCCCAAGACCATCATCAAGTACATGACTGATGGTGTGCTGCTGAGGGAGACCCTGAGGGAGGGTGACTTGGATGGGTACAGCGCTGTCATCATGGATGAAGCCCATGAACGGTCTCTCAACACTGATGTGCTGTTTGGGATCTTGAAAAAGGTGTGTTGCGTTGCAGCATGCCTGAGGCATGAGACCTGTACACGCCAACTGACAGCACCGTAATAGTGTAAGCATTTGTTCTCTGACAGTCTCTAAGTCAAGGTCAGTATTTTGCCGTGCAGGAAGATTTGACCGGTCTTCCAAATCGGTTGTTGCTTGTAATCAGTCAGCATCAGCTATAGAGTGCTGTACTCTGTGCTGCTCAGCATCTGTTTGCACTGTCCAGACTGGTGCTGATCCTTTATCCGTTTATACACAGGCTTGAGGGTTTTCCTGCAGCAAGCTCCTGATATGTGTAGTCTATATGCACTATTTGGTGTATACTGCATGATTGTATGGTCTGCATTGACATTTGCGTTTGGACATGTGGCATGGCTGACGTCTGTATTTAGATATGTGGCCTTATCAACATCTGGCTGGTGCATCAGGTGGTGGCTCAGCGACGGGATTTCCGGCTGATCGTCACCTCTGCAACTCTAGACTCCCGAAAGTTCTCCGACTTCTTTGGCAGCGTGCCAGTCTTCAAGATCCCAGGCCGCACCTTCCCAGTGGAGACCCTGTTCAGCAAGACCCCCCAGGAGGACTATGTGGAGGCTGCTGTGAAGCAAGCCATTGCCATCCACCTGGGCCACCCTGAAGGGGACATCCTCATCTTCATGACTGGTCAGGAGGAGATTGAAGCCACTTGCTTTGCCCTTCAGGTCAGCCTTTGGGCCCTGAAGGCCTGGCAAGCCGCATGCAGCAATTGCAACATGCATGCATTGCTTGTTCATTTGCAGCAAGCAGCACTCGCAGAACAGCATGTTGCTTGCGGACTTTATCACAGCACATGTGCTAGCTTTTGCAGTCGCTAGTCGCTGACTTCCATTCATCAGCTGCTGGGCGGCTTTGCATGCGGTGGTTGGGTAGTCTCTATTTTCCTTTAATATCACTGTCAACAAAACACTTTTTCCTTTTGATTGTTTAAGCTTTGTTACATTATGTCAGATCTTAAAACAAGAAGCTGCCTAGCTGATGCACCACACTTTCAGCCTCGTGGTAACATGCTGCTGCTGAGATTCCCTTGGTGATACAGGAGCGCTTGGATCACTTGGGGGAAGGGGTGCCCCCTCTGCTCATCCTGCCGATCTATTCCCAGCTGCCAGCAGACTTGCAGAGCAAGATCTTTGAGAAGGCACCCGAGGGCATGCGCAAGGTGGTGGTGTCCACCAACATTGCTGAGACCAGTCTGACTGTGGACGGCATCATCTACGTGGTTGACACTGGCTACTGCAAGCTCAAGGTGCCTGCTCCTCTTCACTCAACTCCTGTGACACTCATTTTGATTCCCTGCCTCTTGAAGACGTCGTTCAGCACAGCGCAAGCCATGATATACAGTCTTGTATGCCATTATGCAAAAGGAGCTGGACAACGCACCGTCCAGGCATGCATTATGTTGACACTAGAGGCAGATCTATAGCAGCCCCTGGACAAGCTGTGATGTGAATTCCATTATTTTGTGCATCATTGTAGCCAGATATGGCCTGTACGATTATGGCACTCTGTTCAGACCTGCACTGCCACAATGCTGCAATGCCAGGTTTGAGTGCAGCAGCCACCAACCATGTACAGGGCTTGCACAACGCATTGCCAGGTTTGAGTGCTAGAATTCTCAGTTATGCAACGAGCTTGCACTTGACCTACTGTGGCCTGCAGGTGTACAACCCAAAGATGGGAATGGACGCCTTGCAAGTCTTCCCCTGCAGTCAAGCAGGCTGCAACCAGCGGTCAGGGCGAGCAGGCCGCACCGGGCCCGGTCACTGCTGGCGCCTCTTCACAGAGACTGCCTACAGGAACGAGATGCTGGAAACCACAGTGCCGGAGATCCAGCGCACCAACCTGGGCAACACAGTGCTGCTGCTGAAATCCCTGAACGTCGAAAACCTGTTGGAGTTTGACTTCATGGACCCGCCCCCCAAGGACAACATCCTGAACAGCATGTATCAGCTGTGGGTCTTGGGTGCCCTGGGAAACACTGGCGAGCTGACTAAGCTGGGGCGTAAGATGGTGGAGTTTCCTCTGGACCCGCCCTTGGCTAAGATGCTGCTCATGGGTGCTGAGATGGGCTGCTCCAATGAGGTCAGTCTAGCTTCTGCCAGCTTTTGCTGCAATCACTGCTTACACACAGTGTAACTGCACTGTGTGTTTGCTGCCCGAGGGCAGGGTGAGTGAAGACGTGGAGAAGCTTTGACAAAAACGCTTGAACAGTTTCATGTAGCTAATGCTCATGACACACGTGCAGCAGCTTGAGTGGTCTCAAGACACCTTCACTTGAACTGCTGCATTTGTGCTGTGAGCAACAGCTGTTTAAAGCTGTTCATGCATTGCTTTGAAATCTATACAGTTGTAGCTAAGCACCCTGCGTTGTCAATGCAACAGTCTTGCCAATGAATGGCAGGATCACAGCTGTGACTGCGGTGTCAACAGCAGGCATGATTGTGGTGTAGGTGTTGACAGTTGTGTCCATGCTGAGTGTGCCAAACGTGTTCTTTCGGCCCCCAGACAGAGCTGAGGAGAGTGACTCAGCACGGGAGAAGTTCTTTGTGCCTGAGAGCGACCATCTGACGCTGTTGCACATCTACCAACAGTGGAAGACCAACCGCTACAGCACCGAGTGGTGCAATGACCATTTCCTGCAGAACAAAGGTGAAACAAGCAGCACCTGCAGGCTGATATTAGATACACACAAACGCCGACCGTTTGGGTATATCACCAAAGCATTTTGCTGAATTCGCTGCTGACAACAGGCATGCTGCTAACGTTCATATGGGCAAGGAGCGCTGAAACAGACGTGAGTGCAGACCTGTGTGTCATACGCTCTTGTTCACAAAGAAGGCTTGCAGCTTTGCAGTTTGCATCGCATCTACCAGCATATAAACGCAATGTCAGCACGGCATGTGCATGGACTCTTGACAAGGCTTTGCGTGAGCAAACATTGTTGCTGACTGGCAATCCATTTGCACTTAAGCATGAGATTTAGGACAGCTACCTGGCACCATCATGCCTTTGATGATTGACAGGTCTGAAGAAAGCCAAGGAGGTGCGCACACAGCTGCTGGACATCATGCAGCAGCAGAAAATTCCCATCACCTCCTCAGGCTCAGACTGGGACATTGTACGCAAAGCTATCTGCAGTGCATACTTCCACAATGCAGCAAAGTTGAAAGGCATTGGGGAGTACAACAACTGCCGCAGCGGCATGCCCTGTTTCCTGCACCCCAGCAGCGCACTGTATGGCCTGGGGTACACCCCAGACTACATTGTGTACCATGAGTTGGTGTACACTAGCAAGGAGTACATGCAGTGTGTGACGGCTGTTGACCCAGAGTGGCTGGCAGAGATGGGTCCTATGTTCTTCAGCATCAAGGTCAGTTGCCAAGTGTTCCTTGCTTTGAAGCCTTGCACTGCAGATTTGCAAGGTTTTCAGATGCCTTACCTCTCGAGTTGCATGGAAGGCTCATGTTTCATACAATTGAGATACATGCCTATTGTCTGTGCTACTATTGCATAAGCTGCAGCATGGTGAGGAATCACAGCAACCAAAGGCGCTTAGTTGCGTGCCTGGCTATCTCCAAAATCACAAAGCTGCACTACCTCTGTCCCTGCACCTGAGGGTCACCATGGACCCCTGCCTGACTGTGTTAAGCTGTGCTGCAGGCAAGTCATACTTCTCGCATTGAGCAGCGGCAGAAGGAGAAAGAGCACAAAGCCATCATGAACGAGCAGATGCAAGCAGTGGCAGACCTGAAAGCTGCCACTGCTGCAGAGCAGGTACAGAAAGAGCAGGAAGCCAAGGAGAGGCAGCGCAGCTCCATTGCAACACCTGGCATGCGCACGCCATTGACCACACCACGCCGCAGATTTGGCTTGTAGCATAGCCGATGGACGTGCAGAAGGATCCGCAAGCGGCACTAATCATGATGCACACATGCATTTGTGGTGTCTGCATTGACTTACAGACATTGTGGGTGTCTATCATTTCCTGTTGGACGTTCACGCAACATACAGGTGTTTGAACGCAGCATGCTGCTTATGGAGAATGCCCCGGGCATGCAGCTTTGGGCAGTAGCTGTGGCTACGTCATTACGCATTGGGAACAGACTACCAGACACAACTGTACATTCGTTGTCAGAATGCACGGCATGATTTCACAGCTGATCTTTGACTTTGAGCTTGCCAGAGCTTGCTGATTTGGCTTGTCAGATAATACGCAGTGTGCTGGTCCGACAGCGTGTCCATAAGATTGGCGTGCAGCCGTGTATATTTCATCTGTTGCATACACTGTACACTTTTCGCTAACGAGCTTGGATTATTGACAGGCCTGGTGTATAATTGGTGATATGGCATTCTAATTCACGATGTATTTTACATTGTCGCACTGAGGGCAGTCAAAACCAGTATTGGACATCCTAGCAGCGACGTGGCTCCTACTGTAAGGGCAAATGCACTTGACACAGAGACACCGGACTGCTATTTCAGCACAAAACCCTGCAAGTCGGGTGTACATGTTATGCATGCTATGCACTTAGTGTGATAGAGTTGTGCTGAATATACAATGCACTGTTGAGGCAAGTCACGAGGCTTGCACGGTCCTGGTGCTTTGTCTCAAAACATACACTTGTGACTTGTTCTACTACAATGTTCTGAGGTCACAGTGCACTATAGCCATGTTCAAAGACGGCTCTTGGTACATGGGGCATGGGAGGGTATTGAAATTGTCAATCACATGCATCAACACAAACTGGCATTGACAAAAGGTGCAGAACAAGCTTCAGATGGCAGACTGATACATGGAAACGCAACTACACTGACAGTGTTGCTTTGAAGGCTGACAGATGCTCTGCTGGTGACCTAGAACCCATAGGAGAATCTGCCGGAAATTTCAGAATGACAGCAGGACAACGAATGGCCATGATGTAAGCCAAGGCCCCAAACAGTGCTGAACTCGAACTATCCCCTGGGCTGCCACTCAGAAAGACAATCTCTTTCAGTCTTGTCAGTTGTGTCAAGCCCAAAAGATCCCGACTAAAACGGTAAACACCAGCACTGAATAAAACCCTTTGCAGCCTCAGCATGAGATGCCATGGAGCTTGCAGAGTCAACGTATGCGGTTGGAAAGGAGGACACTGCACTACAAGAGATTCAAGGTTGCTTAGACAACTTAAAGTAGGGCCCACCCTTGCATGGACCACACCAGCACCTAAGCTAACAGAAAGCTCACGCAGATTATTCAGCGTGTACAAGCAGCTGAGATCAAATTCACGTTGGACAGGACTGCAAAATGTTAACTCCAAAAATGTCATGCAGTTAAGCACAGGCATTTGTGCTGGCAGCCTTGTTCTGCTCCCAAGCTTAGTACAATACTTTGGGCATTGACATCTGCTGCTATTTCAGAGCCAAAGAGTGACAAGGACTTCAGGGCTGTCAGGGCAGCAAGGCCTGCAGGATGTAGTCCAATCAGAGTACTCTCAGATATAGTCAGCTCTTCCATGGTGTTGACCAGGCCTGATGAGTGCACGCAGGTGACACGTGCAAGGTCAAGGTCAAGGTAGGTGAGGCCTGCCAACCCTTCCATAGGAAACTCTCCCTCCCGCAAGTGCAGTCTTCTGAGTGACTGAAGCATGCTCAACGGCGCCAGCGCGAGCTCCGCAGGTGGATCCGCAGCACTTGCTCGCATGCTGTCAGCGAGGTCATGAATGCCAGACTGCTTACAATAAATTTAGTTGCGTTGAAGGTGACCGCTCTGAGCAAGGTTGACCTTTCGCTGGACAACGTCGCAAGGGCAGGTTCAGCGCAGCGAGTATCGCAGTCGATTATACAGGTCCGCACTGCGCCAATGCGGCGCTGCAGCCAGGGTATCAGACTAGGCAGAGCATTCTGACTGAGGTGCTGGTTCAGATATACGCAAGCTGAAAGCTCGGGATGCCGGAGAAAGACCTTGTTGAAACGATGACAAGTCAATCTCAGCTTTTGAAACCAACAGTAGTGTCGAGTAATGGTGCTTTTTTGCAAAATATCCCAGCAAGGGGATTCTTGATCTGACTCCCTGAACACTTCTGGCAGCAACAACAGATGCAGGTGTCCAATTTGGAGGCCCCTGAGACACTGCAACACGCCAATCAAAAGCTTGCTGGCACCATGGTCTTGTTGAAGCTCATCTGCATCCTGGAAAGCCCTAGTCTAGGCAGTGACCCTGTCAGCACATCTGTGGGTGGCATTGGAGTTTGCAGGGGAAAGCCTGATTGGCGTCTTCCACAATGTTCATCAACCAATTGTAACCGACTCAGCACACGCTGCAGAAGCTGATCAGCAGGGCCGGCTGTGTGTGCTGATGGTCCAGCTGCTGGTGCCTGTCATGCGTCAAAACATCAAGAAGCAAGACATGGGGGCTGATGTGTGTGCCAGCCTGATGTTGATGCTGCTGGGGGTAGCTCACAGCTCCTTGTATGTTATGGTGGCATCTGAGATAATGAGGCTTGGTAGGTCAGCTGTTTCGACATGTCATATTGACTGCCCACCTAATCCTCTGTGACCTGTCTGTCTGATTGTAACCCAGGTTTCACATCTACTTGACAGCCAAAAGCCATGATGTGGAGCAACAACATGGCGTGCAGCAACAACCCCAGTATTTAGCGTTGACTGTTTGTACAAGTTTCTGAGACCAAACTGACCAACATCACAATGCGCCTCAAGTGTCCAGAAGCATCTTCTACTGCAAGCAAGCAGAACCTGTCCACAAAACAGCTAATGCAATCAATCGATAACTTCTGCAGTGTGTTGCTGCACAACACTCATGCTTGCTGAGAAAACTTGACACTAACATCTGCCCACAAAAACCTTGACCACTGTGTGTCATGCATGACAGGTGGCATGGCAGTGCTGGTGGCAGCCTTGGAGCAGGACAGGATCTGAGGCAGGATGGCCCACAGACTGCTGTGCCAACTCACAGACGCCACTCAACTGCCTGCTGGTGCACCTGCAGAAGCCCTGTTGGTGCGCATGCAAAGCATATGCCGCTTTGCTGGCCCGTACTCACTGATGATGATCATGAAGACGAGCATGGGCTTGATAAAATTAATTTGCTGTAACAGCAAGAGTCACGGCCTCTCTCTTGTTTGACACTGCAGCTGTAGCAAGAGGGTACACACCAGCAAGTGCTCAAGCATGACAACTTCTACATCTGTGATACATGACTGCGTTTGCTTTGCCAACAGCAGAACACAAGCTGTCTTTGCTATTGGGCTACTACAGCGTGAATGCATTTCTTTGATCCAGACAGTCCCTTGCAGCACCCTTAAGGTGTTGTGCATTGTTGCAGTTGATTTGTTATATGACAAGAGGATCATCACTGCCGCCGAGACTCAATACACCGAGCACAGCATGGGGTATGTGCGCCCTCCGGAAGTATGTACAATGATTGATGTTGCAAGCAGCATGATTTGCCTGCTGTAGCATCATCCAAATTAGCCAGTCCACCCTAGCAACGCTAACTGCAGAGGCTGCACTCCCAGCCTTTCAGTCTCTTACTAGTCAGCCAAATGCCCATCAAGCAGGTGACCATCAGCCAGATTGGTGCCACCCAAACGGCAGTCGGTCACCCCTTGACTCATCAGCTGACAGTCATAGATGCACTGATGAGTCATGCACAGCTCACAGTCAGTCTGAGAATGGTCAGTCAAGGGCAGGCTGCGGCCAGTCAGCTAATGGCATGCCAGACCTCCATCAGGCATGCTGCAGCCCATCCAGTACTGCAAAGTCCAGTGTGGTGGATGACAGCTGCAAACAGCAACCATCACCTGCAGAGTCACCATCCCTCAGTGGTGCCAACACTCATGAAGCAGGAGTTGCAATAGTGCAGCTGGAGCCTGCACCAGTCTGGACCACCTCAACAGCAGCATGCTGGAATGAGATCCAGGCCATTGCACACGGGGTGTAAGTAACTCTGTAATGGCTGAACAATGAGGAGCGCCTGAAGCAGCACGAAGTCAAGATTGCTGGCACAGCAGCAGACTGGGGCATTTGGCGGATACCAGCCTAGATATGAAGAGGAGGCTTTTCTACTTTGCCACGCAGCCAGTCCTTTGCCCATGGCATACGCGGTACAACTGTAAGTGTGAGCAGTACCAGGTGCTGAATGAGCTGTGCGTTGCCTTCATGCGGCGCATGGCTGTGGACGGTGCCTTGGTGATATAAACCCCAGACTATGAGAGTCTCTCAGAGGAGGACCTGGCTCGTCCAACTTCCTTTGAGCTGCGGTGGAAGTCTGAAGGCATGCAGTGCATCTGGATAATGTTAGGTGAGTTTAGCTCTCACTGCAGATTTTGCTTGCATGTGAGTGTCCACAGCCCTTGCCTTTAGCTCCAATACAGAGTGCAAGCGAAGAATTAATGCAGCAGCTTGTCAAGAACAGCGACTCAGGCACTTTTGAAACAACAGCAGACACATCGGCATCATCCTGCGAAGTCCCCTCATAACATGACTGCTATGTTTGTCCTTTTACACAGGCCAGTTTGCTCAGGCATCTGTACTGCACGTGCACTGCATCTGTCTTGCGTCTGCCTGTGTGCATGTGCACTGCATCTCAACCATGGCCAAACTCTAGCCAAACTCTGAAACATGCGCAATGCAGAGAGGGCATCTGCTGAGCCCCAATTGCAAACCTTGGCGGCTGTAGCAGCGAACGCTCTGTACGCCACCATGTGCAGCTTTATCCACTGCTCATTCGCCTTGGACAAAACAGACATGGTCCCAAACTTCGGCACATCTATCAGTCATCGGGAGGGCCATTTGGCGCCACAGCTGAAAGCATGTGCTTGCCTGTTGAGGCTCTGTGGCGCTGAGCTAGAGCCTCCATGGTAGCCACCTGCTAAGGCTGCGATCCAGCTCTGCACTCTGAGCTCTGCAAACAGACTCAATCAGCTTGGTCAGCAGATGTGTCTCCAAGGTGGCAAGTTGCACAGCCTCACTGGGCAGCAGACATCCTTGCAGCATGCTTTGCTGTTGCTTCTTTGAAGGAGCCCCTGCAAGCTGGGCTTATGCAACCTTGCATCATGCTGTTGGCTCTCTAAACATGCATCGCTGACGTACATTGCACACTGTATGGATGAAAAGAACGCCTGAAAGAGTACCATCCCCAGGCATTGACATTCCTGCATGCTCACAATCTTGTTGCATGTCTTGTGCTTATATTCAAGGTTTGCATTTGAAAGACGATTGCAGGAAGTGCATGTCACCCTTGACCACGTTAGCTTGTAGATGATTGCATTTCACATGAGCGTTGTGAACAGGCGGGTGACATGCTCATTGCATCTTCTGATTGTGCATACAATGTTGCAAGAACTTGTCAGGATCATGACCAATGAGTCATCGGCAATGACATCTTGTCAGGCTTGCGCCGCAGTTGGCCGCACCTTGAAAATTTCAGTTTCAGGTTTTGTGAACATTCACAGTCATCAAACATGGATTGGGTCATATCAATGCAAGCCTCGTTACAAAATCAGGCTCCGCATGTGTACACTGTACAGATCAGTACACCCTTGGGAATGTGCTTCTGGATCCATTCTATTACATAAGCCTCGTGATGGTCCTTCAAACAGTCAATGAGTTTGTCAATCAATGCTTGAATGTACTCTGACTTAGGTATTACCTGGTACGGTGGCATCCATGGTCAGTGCAAAGTCATGATGAATGTAGCAACTGCTGCAGCGTGATATGGTGCCTTTGAAGTTCGGGATCAAAGGCAGCTGTCTGAACAGAACAGCGTTTGAGAGTATCTGTAACACGTATGTGTACTGTGAGGGCCATGATGCAATGCTGAACAAAACCGCTGCCATCAGGATTTGAACCTGAGCGCCTTGCGGCAGTAGATTTCGAGTCTACCCCCTTAACCACTCGGGCATAGCAGCTATCACGTGAGAGATTTAGGTGCAGTTCACTTTTGCACAACTTATCAACAATAAATTCCTAACTCTGTTGACACACCATGCATCTCTGTTACTATTATGCTTGCATGAAATTTGCGCTTGTTTGGGCATTACACAGGGCAGAAGCGTTGCGACACCTCATATTCAGCCAACAATTGCGCAGGCACGCACCTTTTGAACTCCCTGCCACGTTGCTTGCATGTTGTTGACCGGCTATCCTTCTCCTGTGAGCCACTGGAGACGTCAGCACCGTGCAGAGCCCCAAAGGAGCATGCCCCATGTATCCGTGGAGTCGGTGGTGCTTTCCAGGCAACCATGCCGCTGCGTCCGTCTGTGCACACAGACCCAAAAACCTTCTCGAAAGGCCTGGGGCTGTCAAGCAGCTAACACTCCGCAGGGTCAACCTGACGGAAGCAATGCACCTAGGCGCAGCCCCCAAGCTGAGCAGGCCATGGAAAGCTTGACTTCCTCGAGCAAGATTGGTTCTGAGTATGGTGAGGTAGGTGACTTGACGTCGGAGCAGCGCAGAATGGTTCAAGTTGTTGTCTGTCATGTTGTGTGAGGCCATCATGAGCTGAGCATGCAGACCTTAAAGTGGCATTGCCTGACTTCCAGGGATTTGTGGAGTTTAGAATAGGAGCGCAACCATTGCACCTTGATGTAGATACTCTGAATGAGCGCCTCAAAGTACAAGGTGCTAATCGCATGCGACATGCAATGCGACCAGATGAGGCCTATGGCATGGTCTTCAGTCTAGACAATGTGATCATCAATACACGCCAGATGCAGCATAGGGCATGGCAGAGGATAGCTCAAGAAGACAATCTGGAGCTTCCGAGCATGCAGCGGCAAATATATGACGTGCGGCCTGAAAGGGCAATCACAGAGGTCTGTCAACATCTGTCATCTGCTTGCATACAAAGTTGCTGCAGCTGTGCCCATGAACTTTGATTCCAAGTTTGGCACTGAGTAAAGCAGACTTTAGACATGCTCATGTGTGGCTGGCATAAGGACGTGCACATTCTTCTGTGTCATGACGCAAGATTACTATGAGAGCACCACATTTACCAAACAGGGCTGCTGCAAGAGACTGTACCATGCGCCCGTGCCAGGGCTTTTGAGTTCATGCTTACAATCGCAGTGCTGACAATGCTCAGAGTCAGGAGAAGGTTGCATTTTATCAGGCAAACCTTGCAGATGCCAATACAATGCATAGCCAACGTCACCTGTGTCAGCCAGATTGCATGATTGCAGGTCCTGCAATGGACACGTGATTGGGGCACTGCACAGAAGCTAGCTTGGCGGGTAGCCAGTGCATACGTAGAGGAATGCAGCCAGGGGAATGAGGCAATGGAGGGTGCTAGAGAGTGGCTGCAAGCTCTGGCTGCTTCCAGGGTGCCGTGTGCGCTTGTGAGCAGTATGAGCAGGTAGGCTGCATGTGTTCAGCAAAACCACCCCTCGTTTTTCGTCACCAGCATCCGGTATCAACAACTTGCGCTTGTGACATGGCTTGCTTGCCATCATGCACAAGTTAGATTCATTTGTTTCTGTGAGCGATCAAATCTCTATCACCTCACATCAAGAGCAGCACAAGCCACACTGACCTTCCAGCCAGCGCTGGCCAGCATCCAATTTTAACTTGCGCATTATTGTTCTTGGCGTGAGGGGCCAGATATCACGGCTTGAAATCACAGATGATGTTGGCATCTTCTCAGATGATACTATGCAGTGCAGGCTGACAATCAACGAAGTGCTAGAGCGTCTGCAGCTGGGTCACTTTTTCCAGGCCTTTGTGACGGCTGAGGATGGCATGGACACCATCAGCCAAAGGTTCCTGTCTGCTTCCATCAAGCTAGGGCGCCCACCCAACCAGTGTGTGGTCTTTGACGGCAGCCCTGCTGGCATCACTGCCGCACACAATTGTACCATGAAGGTCAGATGCTGCGCTGCGTGTGTGTGTGTGTGTGTGTGTGTGTGTGTGTGTGTGTGTGTG
>JAABUP010000457.1_pt1 | contig 90524 bp, 82 predicted proteins | sample 5559201 | NCBI WGS metagenome assembly JAABUP01 (sample SAMN10711887, study PRJNA513373) | rock metagenome | isolation source: Antarctica rocks | place: Antarctica | reverse complement strand
CGCCTGGCTGCAGAACTTCCGCCGCGTGACGGTGCGCTGGGACCTGTACTCGACCAGCTACCTGGGCATGGTCCACCTGGCGTGCATGATGATACTGCTCAGGCATTTATGAGATGGCTTCTAGTCATTGAAGCCATTCAACTAAATCATCCGTGTCGGCGAAAAGCGGCACATCCAGTCGCCTAACAATGCGCTGCACCCAACGCCAGCGGCGCGGTCTAACACTGCTCTACACCGAGGCGGGCAGGTAGCCCGGTTTTCAAACCGGGGTGAAACGTTGTAAGCTTAAGCCCTACCGTGTTCGGCCCGACAATTCCGTTACGCGGCGCAGCCGCCCTGTCTCAAGTGTCTGTTTTATGCAAAAAGTTTTGTGCGTGTTCGGGACGCGGCCTGATGCCATCAAGATGGCCCCGGTCGTGCTGGAATTGAAGCGGCGGCCTGCGGAGTTCGCCGTCAGCGTCGCCGTCACGGGCCAGCACCGGGCCATGCTCGACCAGGTGCTTTCGGTCTTCGGCATCGCGCCCGACTTCGACCTGGAGATCATGACGCCCGGCCAGACGCTGGCCCAGGTGACCACGCGGTCGCTCAACGGCCTGGACCCCATCTTAGACGCCGTCAAGCCGGACTGGGTGCTGGCCCAGGGCGACACCACCACGACGTTCGCGGCGGCCCTCGCCGCGTTCTACCACCGCGCGCGCTTCGGCCACGTCGAGGCGGGCCTGCGGACGGGCAACACGTTCGACCCGTTCCCCGAGGAGATGAACCGCCTGCTGACCACGCGCCTGGCGACCCTGCACTTCCCGCCCACGCCCGAGTCGCGCGCCAATCTCCTGGCCGACGGGGTGGGGGAGGACGCCATCGTCCTGACCGGCAACACGGTCATCGACGCCTTGCTGGACGTTGCTGCCAAAGAGTACGTGGCCGATGACCCCCTGCTGGCCGAAATACTCGCCGACCCGCGCCGGATGCTGCTGGTCACGACGCACCGGCGAGAGAACTGGGGCGAGCCGATGGCGCGCATCGGGCGGGCGGTGCGCCGCATCGTGGACGCTTTCCCCGACACGGTTGCCGTCGTCCCCTGGCACCTCAACCCCCTGGTGCGGGAGGCGCTGACGCCCTCGCTCTCCGGGCAGGCGCGCATCCGGCTGATCGAGCCGCAGGACTATGTCCCGTTCGTCAAGCTGATGCAGAAGTCGGCCTTGATCCTAACCGACTCGGGCGGCGTCCAGGAGGAAGCGCCCAGCCTGGGCAAGCCCGTTTTGGTGCTGCGCGAGACGACCGAGCGGCCCGAGGGCGTCGCGGCGGGCACGGCCAAGCTGGTCGGCACCGATGAAGAGCGCATCGTGGCCGAGGCGTCGCGCCTGTTGTCCGACCCAGCCGCCTACGCCGCCATGTCCCGCGCCGCCTCGCCCTACGGCGACGGCGGGGCCGCCCGGCGCATCGCCGACGCGCTGGGGCAGGGTGGGCGGATGGGTTGAAGGCCCCGGCACTTCCAGTGCCGGGCGACGACGCCGAACGCGATTTCTGCAACAACGCCAGAGGAGACCACGACTTTTGCCGCCGTCTACATCGCCGATCACCGACAACTTCACACCGCACCTCACCTATCTACAGGCCCTCATCCTGGGCCTGGTCCAAGGCGTTACCGAGTTTCTGCCCGTTTCCAGCACAGCCCATATGCGGATCCTGCCGGCCCTGCTCAACCACTACAACCCGGCCTGGCCCAACGACACCGGGGCGGCCTTCTCGGCCATCGCCCAATTGGGGCCGATGGTCGGCATCATCGCCTACTTCCGCCGCGATCTGGCCCGCTACATCGCCGGGCTGTTCCGGTCGTTCAGCGCCGCCCAGATCTTCCCCGAGGGCGACCAGGACGCCCGGCTGGCCTGGTACGTCGTCTTCGCCACCGTCCCGATTATCATCGGCGGGCTGGCCCTGGAGAAGCGCATCGACGGGCAGTACCGCAACCTTTACTTCATCGCGGGGGCGATGATCGTGCTCGCCCTGTTTCTGCTGGCCGCCGAGATGGTCGGGAAGAAAACGCGGCGGCTGGAAAGCCTGACCCTGCGCGACGCCTTGATCATCGGCTTGACGCAGGCGTTAGCCGTCATCCCCGGCACGTCCCGCTCGGGCGTCACCATCACCAGCGGGCTGTTTCTGGGCCTGGAGCGCGAGGAAGCCGCCCGGTTCTCGTTTTTGCTGTCGGTCCCGGCCATCACGCTGGCGGGCCTGTACAAGCTGGCGAAGACCGTCCCCCACGCGAATCTGCACGACGTCGCCGGCCCCTACCTCTTCGCCGCCGCGGTGGCGGGCGCCTTCGCCTACTTCGTCGTGCGGCTGTTGCTGGGGTATCTGAGCGACGAGCGGCATTCAACGATGCCGTTCATCGTGTACCGCATCGCGCTGGGTATTGCTTTGATCGGCCTGGTGCATCTGGGCATCGTGGTGCCCCAGTCGCACTGAGATGGACGATCCCGCGTGTTACTTTTGGAACCGTTTGCGGCATAATGCTGTTAATTATGCCAGGCCGGCGGCTCCAGGGCCGGCAGTGATATGTGGCACTCGTTTCTTGTCTCTCGCCGCGTGTAGACCCCGAAAGGACCCAGAGTACACCATGCCCATCCCCTCACGCACCCGTCCGCCCAAGCGGACCGCACGGACGGCCGGAACCCTGACGCTGGCCGTGCTCGGCCTGTCGGCACTCGCCGCATCGGGCCGCGTTTCCGCCGCCCCCGTGGCCGCTGACGCCGCTTCCGTTCCCGCCGCTTCGGCTTTTCGCGCCCTGACCGGACACATCCCGGACGCCGTGCGTCAGGCGCAGGCCGTTTCGTCCCTGGATTCGTCGCTGACCCTGCCCCTGGTCCTGACCCTGCCCCTGCGCCACCGGGCCGAGCTTGCCGACTTGCTGCGCGGCCAGGCCGACCCCAGCGACGCGCGCTACGGCCAGTTCCTCACGCCCCAGCAGTTCGCCGACCGCTTCAGCCCGACCCAGGCCGACTATGACCGCGCCATCGCCTACGCCAAGTCGGTAGGCCTGACCGTCGTCGCCACGCACCCGAACCGGACGGTGCTGGACGTTTCCGCCCCTGCGGGGCAGGCGGAGCGCGCCTTCGGCCTGCACCTGCTGGTCTATCAGTCCGGCCAGGACGGGCGCTTCTTCTTCGCGCCGGACGCCGAGCCGCGCATCCCGTCTGCCCTCGCCGCCGTCGTGTCGGGCGTGGTCGGGCTGGACAACGCCGCCCAGTGGCAGCCCCACTTCCGCCTCCGGCCCGAGCCGGCCATTTCCCCGTTCCTGGACCCCAGCGCGCTGCCGCTCCAGACCGGCTCCGGGCCGGGCGGCGGGCTGGCTCCCAGCGACATCAAGAAGGCCTACAACCTCGCCGGCGTGTCCCAGACCGGCAGCGGCCAGACCCTGGGCCTGTTCGAGCTGGACGGCTACAAGTCGAGCGACATCACCGCCTACGAGACGAAGTTCGGCCAGCCCGCCGTGCCGCTGCAAAACATTTTGGTTGACGGCTACTCCGGCGCGGCCGGGAGCGGCGCGGGCGAAGTCACGCTGGACATCGAGCTGCAAGCCGCCCTCGCCCCCAGCGCGACCAAGATCGTCGTCTACGAAGGCCCGAACTCCAACACGGGCGTCGTAGACACCTACAACAAGATCGCGACTGATAACCTCGCTAAGCAGATCAGCACGTCGTGGGGCGAGCCGGAGAACGCGGCCTCGGCCAGCGTCCGCAACAGCGAGAACGCCGCCTTCCAGCAGATGGCGTCCCAGGGGCAGTCCATCTTCGCCGCCGCAGGCGACAGCGGGGCCTACGATGACAAGTCCACCCTGAGCGTGGACGACCCCGCCTCGCAGCCGTACATGACCGGCGTGGGCGGCACCGCCCTGACCACGGCCGGCGCGGGCGGCGCGTACTCGTCCGAGAAGACCTGGAACGGCGGCTCGGTCGCGAACGGCGGCGGGGGCGGCGGCATCAGCACCGTCTGGCCCATCCCCTCCTACCAGTCCGGCGTCGTTTCCGCGGCCTCGAAAGGCTCGACGACCATGCGGAACGTCCCGGACGTCTCGCTGGACGCCGACCCGAACACGGGCTACGCCATCTACTCCGGCGGCGCGTGGGTCGTCTACGGCGGCACGTCCTGCGCCGCGCCTTTGTGGGCCGCCTTCACCGCCCTGGTGAACCAGCAGCGGGCGGCCAACGGCCTGGGGACGCTGGGCTTCGCCAACACCCCGATCTACGCCGCCGCCAAGGGCGCGAACTACGCTGCCGACTTCCACGACATCGCCGACGGCAGCACGAACCTGTACTACCCTGCCGTCGCGGGCTACGATGACGCGACCGGCTGGGGCACGTTCAACGGCGCGAACCTGCTGGCCGACCTCAGCGGCACCCCCGCCGCGCCCACGGCCCCCGCCGCGCCGACGGGCCTGGCCGCGACGCCGGGCAACGCGCAGGTGTCCCTGGCCTGGAACGGCAGCACGGGCGCGGCGAGCTACAACCTCTACCGCGCCACGGCTGCGGGCGCGGAGGGGGCGACGCCCTACAAGACCGGCCTGACCAAGACGAGCTATGTGGACACCGGGCTGACCAACGGCACCACCTACTTCTACCAGGTGGCCGCCGTCAACAGCGTCGGCACCAGCGGCAAATCGTCCGAGGCCAGCGCCAAGCCCGCCGCGCAGGCGACGACGACGCAGCTCCTGGGCAACCCCGGCTTCGAGAACGGCGCGGCCAGCCCCGCCCCCTGGGTCGTCTCCACAGGCGTCATCGACAACTCGGCGGGCGAGGCCGCCCACAGCGGCGCATGGAAAGCCTGGCTTGACGGCTACGGCTCGGCCCATACCGACACGCTGGCCCAGACGGTCACGCTGCCCGCCACGCTGACGACAGCCACGCTGGGCTTCTACCTGCACATCGACACTGCCGAGACCACCACGACGGCGGCCTACGACACGCTCCGCGTGCAGCTCCGCAGTTCTTCTGGCACGGTCCTGAAGACGCTGGGGACGTTCTCCAACCTGAACGCGGCCACGGGCTACACGCTGAGGACTTTCGATGTCTCCGCCTACAAGGGCCAGACGGTCCAGGTCTACCTGGTCGGCATCGAGGACTCGTCGCTCCAGACGTCATTCGTCGTGGACGACTTCGCGCTGAACGTGCAGTGAGATTGTCCGAGGAGGCCCGGAAGAGAAGATTCTCTTCCGGGCCTTTTTGTCGTCAGGGGTGCAGGAGTTTCTCCGACTTCCGCCGAAACACCCCCCAGTTTCGCACCCCCCCTGAAGAAGCAACCATGAAAAAATTCGCCGCGCTTTTGCTGCTGGCCGCCGCCCTCCCCGCCGGGGCGCAGGCTCCTGCCCCGCCGGTCCCTGCTGCGCCTCCCCCGGCCCCCGCCGCGCCGACCATTCGCGACAGCGCGGCGGACCGGCAGGCGCTTGGGAGCGCCATCGACAGCCGGGACATCCCCAAGGCGACCACGCTGCTGGACGCCAACCCGAAGATCGTCAAGATGCGGGATCAGCAGGGGCGTCTGCCGCTCAGCGAGGCCGTCGAGTACGGTGCCTACGGCGACGACAAGACCGGGATGATCGGCCTGTTGGTCGCGCGCGGGGCGGACGTGAACGCCCCGGACGACCAGCAGGGCCAGACGCCGCTGGTCCTTGCGGTCTCGCGCGGCAACGACCGCGACGGGACGATCTTAAATTTCCTGGTAAGCAAAGGAGCCAGCCTCACCGCCTTCGGGACGGACGGCCAGACGCCCCTTCAGGCTGCCGCGCGCGGGGGCGACGTGGACCTGGTCAACCGGCTGCTCTCCAAGGGCGTGGACGTCAACCTGCGGGGCGGCACGGGCGACACCGCGCTCCACGCCGCCGTCGCCTCTTCCCAGGTCAAGGTGGTCCGTGCCCTAATCAACAGCGGGGCCGACGTCAACCTGCGGAACAGCCGGGGCGACACGCCCTTGCACCTTGCCATGCGCCTGTGCGGCCTGCCCGGCAGCGCCGCCGCCTCGCACGGCGGCAACGGCTTTTTCTACACGAGCTTCTCCTACAGCCCGGCGGCCGGCTCAAACCCGAACGAGGACATCCGGGCGGCCCTGCTGGCGCGCGGCGCGCAGGTCGGGCTGCGCGACCAGTACGGGCTGACGCCGCTGCTCTACGCGCTCCTGAATCGGGACAAAGCGGGGCGGGTCTTGATGCTCCAACACCACGCCCCCGTGGACACCCAGGCGGCGTTCCTCACGGCCGCCGCCCTGGACAACGTGCCGGCCCTGACGCGCCTGGCCGCCGCCAACCCCGGCCTCGTGATTGGGCGCGCGCCGAACGGGGCCACGCCGCTGCACGTCGCCGCCCTGTGGAACGCCCGCCGGTCCGTCGCCTGGCTGTTGAAGCGCGGGGCCGAGACGACCGCGCGGGACGCCTACGCACTCGCGCCCCTGCACTACGCCTGCCGCGCCCCGGACGCCCAGGACACCGTCGCCGACCTGCTCCGTGCGGGCGCGAACGTCGCCGCCGAGGACGGCGCGGGTGACACGCCCTTGCACTACGCCGCGCGCGCGCTGGCGAAGGACAGCGCGGCCCTGCTCCTGACCCATCACGCCAACGTCAATGCCCGGAACGAGATGGCCCAGACGCCGCTGCTGCTCGTCTCCGACCTCTCCCGGACCGACCTTGTCGCGCTGCTCCTGGCGGCAGGCGCGGACATCGGTGCCAGGCCGCGCTACGGCGGCCAGGGCCTCCTCTCCAGCGCCATCAACAGCAACGCCAAGGCCACGGTGTCCCTGCTGCTCGACAAGGGAGCGGACCCGAACCGCCAGGACAACTACGGCAACGGGTCGCCGCTTCTGAGCGCGGTCCAGAGCCGCAACAAAGACATCGTGGCCCTGCTGCTCGATAAAGGCGCAGACCCCACGCTGAAGACGCCGTGGGGTGAGACGCTGCTGCAAGCCGCCCACAACTTCGGCGACGACAAAGAGATCGTCGCCCTGCTCCAGAAGCACATGCCGCTGGACATCCCCGCCGCCAAGCCCGAACCGACGAAATAGTGCGGGCTGGGCACAGGCCGGGTCGGCTCGTGCGCCCGGTCTTCTGCTCGCCCAAACAGGGCAGGAGTTTCCCCCGCCCCCGCCGAAACTCCCCCTAATCTCGCGGGGGAGATCTGCCGACGATGACGTAATTACGTATCGCGGCAGCTTAAGCTCGATGACGCGCTTCCTTTGTTTCTGTCGCACTTTCCGCAGTCACAGGAGGACGAGCCTATGTCAGCCGAGATTTCCGTCAATTCACACACCCCCGACCCCACCCTGCGCCGCCACTTCGGCGCGCTCGTCGAGCGCGTCTTCTTGCAGACGCTCGGCGTCTACGAGGCGCGCGTCGTCGATTACCTGGCCGACGTGCTGGCCGACTTCGCCCACATGGGCCGGGTCTACAAAATCAAAGACCTGGAAGGCCGGACGCTGCACGAGGTCGCCGACATGCTGCTCCACGCCGACGTCCGCCTCCAAGCAACGTCGTTCAACCGCGAGCGCGAGGTCCACAAGCACATCGGCGACTTCACGCTCTTCTGGGCCGGGGTTTACCCGGAGTCGCTGCCCCGGCTCCAGGCCCAGACGCGCCGCGACCACCTGCTGGACTTCGTGCAGCAGGGCAAGAACTCCTACGCCATCGCCGCCACCCATGACTACGGAGATTACTGCCGCGAGGCCCCCGTCCTGCGTCGCCTGTCCGAGGAGTTCGAGCTGTGCCTGTTCGGCCTGCACGGCGTCCGCAAGGAGATGGACGGCTGGGCACGGGCCGCGTAGGGATCCGCAGGAGACACCCGTTTGGCCCGACCGAAGCCCGCCGCTGCCCCGAAGCTGGTGTCCGCGGCGGGAATAATTTTGCTGGCCCTGCTCGCCGCTCCAGCCCAGGCCCAGGCCCCGGACCCGTTTGCGGCTCATATCCGGGCCGCCGAGGCCGCCGCGCGCGGGGGCCTGCCACTCGTCGCCGCCGCCGAATACCGGGCGGCGGTGCGCCTGCACCCCGCCGACACCGACGCCCGCTTCGCCCTGGGGGGTGTCCTGGAGGAGGCAGGGCGGGCCGACGAGGCGATCACCCAGTACCGTGCCCTGATCGCGCTGCGCCCGGACAACGCCCCCGCCCATAATGCCCTGGCCGCCCTGCTCGAAGGCCGGGGCGAGACCGCCGCCGCCCTGGCCCAGTACCGGCAGGCGCTGGCCCTCGCACCGTCCGACCCGCGCCTGCATTTCAACCTCGCCGCCGCGCTGGGAGACGCCGGCCGGCCCGCCGAGGCCGCCGCCCAGTACCGCGCGGCCCTGCGCCTGCGCCCCGATTTCGCCGAAGCCCAGCGGGCGCTCGCCCGCCTGCCCCGCCCCACACGCGCCCCTCTTGCGGCCAGGAGGCGCGTCCGTAAACGCTCCTGAAGCGGCCTCGTCTTCCGGCAGGAACAAATTCCCGCACGGCCCCGTCCTACAGGAACTCAGGCAGCCGCACCGGCCCAAGCCGGGGCGGGCCGCCCCCGAACACCGAAGGACGAAAGAACAGACGAAAGGCAGCACTGACCATGAAAACCTCTTCGACACTGACCACCTGGGGCCTGGCCGCGGTCCTCTCCGCCGCCGCGCTCGTCCCCGCCCTGGCCGACCCCGCCAGCCAGCAGAAGAACAAGAACAACTGGCGCAACCTGGGCATCGCCGGGGCCGCCGTTGCCGGCTACGGGCTGCTGAACCACAACAGCACGGCCACGATCCTCGGTGCCGCGGGCGCGGCCTACTCGGCCAACCGCTACGAGAACGACCGCAAGCACCAGTCGCAGGACAACAACAATCGCCGCTACTACCGCACCTACGGCTGGCACCCCCCCGTCTACAACAACGGCAACAACGGGTCTGGCAACAACGGCGGCTACAACAACAGCAACAACAGCGGCGGCTACTACGACAACAACGGCAACTACCACGCCGGGTACAACAACGGCGGTTATACCAACAACGGGTACAACAATAACGGCTACGAGAACGACGACAACTCCCAGAACAGCTACGCGCGCCGCGACAACGGCAAGCACAAGGGCTGGTACAAGCACCAGGGCCAGAACAAGCACGGCGGCGACCGGAATTAGCCGCCGCGAAAAGGCCCCGCCAACCGGCGGGGCCTTTTTTCGTCACCGCCGGCGGCAGGAGATCAGACCGGACGCGGCGTATCTCCCCTAATCCCGCCCGCGAGGACCTGCCCATGAGCGCCCAACCCCGTCTATCCGCGCTGCTCCTCCTGATCTGTGCCGCCCTCGCCGCCGCCCCGCGCGGGTGGGCCGCCCCGACGGACCTGCTTGCGCCGGGCGGCTGGCACCTTCTGACGCCCCGCCCCGCCGACGCCACCCTGGAGCAGACGGTCGCGGACCGCGACGTGCCCCCGCTGGGCCTGGCGGTGCGCGTGATCGTCCACACGGCCTCCGACCCGCCGTGGCGGATCCAGATCGTGCGCGACATCGCCACACCCGTCCCCGAGGGGAACCGGGTCCGGCTGCACTTCTGGGCGCACTCGGCCACGGCCAATGTCGTGCGGGCGTCCGTCGAGCGCACTGCCGCGCCCTATGACGCCGTCGCGGCGCGGCAGATCACGCTCACGCCCGGCTGGCAGCAGTACGATGTCGAGGGCGTGTCCGGCGGCTTCGCCCTGAACGCCCACTTCCAGGCCGGCTACGCCTCTGGGGCGGTTGAACTGGTCGGCATCGCCGTCACCGATGAGGGCGCGGATCCCGACCGCGCCGCCGCGCAGGCCGCCCTGACGCCGCAGGCCATCAACGCCCGCATTGAGCGATACCGCAAGGGCACGCTGACCGTGCGCGTCGTGGACCACGGCGGCAGGCCCGTCCGTGGTGCCGCCGTCACCCTGAACCAGACGCGCCATGCGTTCCTGTTCGGCTGCAACGTTTTCGGCTACGACCCCGTCGATACGTCCGCGGCGCAGGCCGCTTATCGCAGGGAGTACGCGGCCCTGTTCAACTACGCCACGCTGCCTTTTTACTGGGGCGCGTTCGAGGGCACGCGGGGCCGGCCAGACTACGCCCGGCTTCAGGGGGTGGCCGAGTGGTGCGTCGCACACGGCATCACGCCCAAGGGGCACCCGCTGGTCTGGCACCAGGTCTGGCCCGCCTGGGCACCGACCGCCCCCGACAGCGCCATCCCCCTGCTCCAGGCCCGTGTGCAGGACCTCATCACGCGCTACCGAAGCACGATCCACTACTGGGACGTGCTGAACGAGGCCAACGGCGCGGCGGGCCAGGCCCCGCCGAACGGCGAAAGCGAGTGGATCAAGCGCGACGGGCCGGCCCCCGTGGTCGAGGCCGCGCTGGGCTGGGCGCGCACGGCGGGCGCGGGCCTGCCCGAGACGTTCCTGTACAACGACTACGACACGGGCGCGGACAACGTCGCCCTGCTGACACAGCTCGAGAAGGACGGCAGGCTGCCCGACGCCGTGGGGCTGCAATCCCACATGCACTCCGGGGTCTGGCCGCCGCTGAAAACGTGGGAAACCTGCCAGACCTTCGCGCGGTTCGGCCGCCCGATCCACTTCACCGAGATCACCGTTCTGAGCGGCCCCAAGCGCGACATGGACATGAACGGCCCGCCGCTCACCGACTGGACCACCACGCCCGCCGGTGAGGCCGCGCAGGCCGACTACGCCGAACGGTTCTATACCCTCCTGTTCAGCCACCCGTCCCTGCGGGCGATCACCTGGTGGGACTTCAGCGACCGGAACGCCTGGCTCGGTGCCCCCGCCGGCCTGGTCCGCCGGGACATGTCCCCCAAGCCCGTCTACGTGAGGCTCCTGGGCCTGATCCGGCACCGGTGGTGGACGAGCGACGCCGCCCGCACCGACGCGGGCGGGACGCTGACTCGCCGCGTCTTTTATGGCGACTACGCCCTGTCCGTCACCGACGCGCGCGGCCACGCCGTCCGCCGGACCGTCACGTTCCCCGAGGCCGCCCCGCCGATGGAAGTGACCGTGCGGCTGCCATGAAAACGGGCAAAAAGCGGCCCCCGGCCTGCGCTTGACACAGCGAACAAATGTTTGCTATAATAGCGCGTGTCTACCCCAGTCCTCCCTAACGTCTGTGAGATTCGCTTCGACATCCCGCTCGCGCCCGCCCCCAAGAGTGGGGCGAGCGATGCGGATGAGGCGCGCGCCTTCGAGCGCGCCTGGCGCGCGCACCTCCAGTCCCACAGGATGACCGCACTGGCGACTCCGCCCGCACGGGCCGTCGCCGCCCGGTTCCGCATCTGTGGCGGCGGCGTGCGCCCCGCCCTCGGCAGGCACCTCCAAACGCGACTGGCCGCCCTGCCCGGCGGGCCGTCCGTGGTGGCCTCCGCAGACTCCGCGCGGACCGACTGGTCGGGCGTCCAGGTCTGGCTCTCGTTCCCTGCCTCCGACCTGCCGGCCCTGCTGCGGAAACAGCACCCGGCCAAACAGCGCCCCCGCAAGCCGTTCCGCCCGGCATCATCCCTTCAAGGACATCAGCCATGAGATCATCAACTCCCCCTGCCAAGATTAAGCCGCCCCCCCTACCCAGGAGTGCCCCCAGGGACACCGTCAAGAGCACCGTCAAGGTGATGCCCCTGACCGAAGCGACGGCCAAGACGGCCCCAGAAGCCGCGCCCGCGCGGGCCATCAAAGCTCTTTCTGCTAAGACCATCCCCGTCCGGGCCGACTCTCCCCCCCCCGCCCCGGTCCGGGCCGTGGCCGAGGCGTCCGGGGCGGGGGGCCGCGCTTGGCGCATGAACAGCCGCCACGCCGTCGCCTATGTCCACGACGCCGTTCTGGCCGGGGAGCTTCTGGCGACCGAGCCGCGTCACGTCGCGCGGGCGGCCATGGCCGTCTACTACGACCGCAAGGGCCGGCCCTTCGCCTGGCAGGTGCGCTTCGACGCCGCGCGCTGGCACGAAGTCATCGGCCGCCTGGGCTGACGCGACGTGAGCCAGGTTACAGAGAGCAAATCAGGCAGATTTTTCGGCGGCGACGGTCTTCGGGCGAGCAAAACCCATGTTATAATGGATTCAGCCCCCGCCCCGATGCCCCTGTTCTGGCCCGCTGCGGTGCCGGGCGGCTTCTTCGTAGTTCTCCTCAGCAGACACCCGCGCCGGAAAGGCCCTGAGCTTCCATGTTGTTCCCGCTGCTCGCCGCCGTGCTGATGCACGGCGACCCGCTCCGCGCTCACCCCTGCCGTCAGGCGGCCCCTTCACTGCGGTCATCACCGCGCAGTCCCCAAATCTCCCCGATGCGCGCCGGACGGCCTTGCCCGCCCCGGCGCGCGCACGGCCTGCGGCTGGCGTCCCACGTGTTCCCCCTACGGATGAGCCTGGCCGCGCAGCAGGAAATGGAGGAACAGGACCTGGTCGCCGCCATCAACATCGAGCGGACGCAGCGCGGCCTGGAGCCGCTGGTCTCGGACCCGCTGCTGTGCGTCACCGCCCGCGCCCACTGCCGTGAGATGTGCAGCCTGGACTACTTCGAGCATCGCTCCCCCACGCCCGGACTGGAGACGCCTCTGAACCGCTACCTGGCGGGGCGACGCGCGTGGGGACAGGAACGGCCCAGCACGGCCCTAGTCGGCGAGAACATCTTCTACGCCAGCGCCTCCGACTCGGATTACAATGTGGCCTACGCCCACCAAAGGCTGATGGCGAGTCCGGGGCATCGGGCGAACATCCTGGAGCCGCGCTTCACCCACGTCGGCGTCGGCCTGTACCGTGACAGCCAGGGCCGCTTCTGGGTGACGGAGATGTTCCTCGGGGGTACGGACGAGTAGGGAAATTTCAGAGAGGGGGGCGTGTCAGCCCGCGCCGATGCGGCCCAGGATCAGGCCGATGGCGAACACGATGCCGCCGCCGATGATGACCTGGACGACGGTCTGGGCGAGCGGGCTTTTCATGAAGCGGTAGCGGATATAGGCGATTGCCAGCAGCTCGACCACGACCACGCCGTAGGCGACGTGCAGGGCCAGCCCCAGATCTTTGATGAGGAACGGCAGTGTGTGCAGCATCCCACCCAGGGTCGTCGCCGCCCCCGTGATCGCCCCGCGCGACAGCGGCTTGCCGCGTCCCGACACCTCGCCGTCATCCGAGAGCGCCTCGGACAGCCCCATGCTGATGCCGGCTCCGACCGAGGCCGCCAGCCCGACATAGAACGCCGACAGCGAGCGGTGGGTCAGCCCCGCAGCGGCGAAGATCGGGGCCAGCGTCGAGACCGACCCGTCCATCAGCCCGAGCAGGGCGGGCTGTACTTTTTGCAGGATGAACTGCGTCTCCGTAAGCGGCGCTTGCTTCGGGTTCGCGGCGGCTTCGTTGACGTCTACGGCCATGCGGGGGTTCCGTTCGTGGTGGGAAATTTCAGTCTCTTGTTCCCCGGAGGGCGCGGCAGCAAACTCCCCGCACGGGCCGCCGTGGCCTGGCTCCTGCTGGGCGCGGGCGGCGCGCTCGCGGCCCCGGCGGCTGCCGGGCGCGGGCCGCACCGGGTCGTCATCCCCGCCGCCACGCGGCTGGAGATCGGCCACACCGGCATCCACACCCACGCCAATTTTCTGCTGTTCGCGACGGGCCACTGGGATGTGGGGGCGATGCGGCGAGACCCCGCCCACTTCCCGCACCTTTCGGTGCGGGGCCGCTCGGACCTCCCCACCGACCACGCCGCCCTGCCGCCCGAACTCACGCAGACGGGCGACCCGCCCCTGCCAAACCCCTACGGCCCTATCGAGGGCGACGGGGCGGTCAGGCATGGCTGGGACGTCATCACGGGGAAAGTAAACACGGGGACAGTGAGCGGGGAAAATGGGGCGCGGGTGCAGGTCCCCACACGCTTCGCCAACTGGCTGGCGTTGCAGCCCGCCGCCCGGCGGCACCGCTACGCGGACCGGCGGCACTGGCGGCTTGAGATTCGTTGGGAGTGAGAGGAGAAGAAGACCCCCAGCCCCCAACAACGGGGGAGCCAGACCGGGAGAATAAGCCAAGTCTGGTTCCCCTGTCATTGAGGGCGGGGGCCTCTTGTTCGACGTCTATCGCTCCATCAGCATGCCGCGCAGCCGGTCCAGGGCGCGGTTCTGGAGGCGCGAGACGTGCATCTGGGACAGGCCCAGCCGCTCGGCGACCTGCGACTGCGACTGGTCCTCCCAGAAGCGCAGCCGCAGGATTTCCTGGTCCCGCGGGTTCAGGCAGTCCAGGGCGCGCGCCAGGTCCGCACAGGCCTCCCACGCATACATATCGGCGTCCCACGCGCCGAGCCGGTCCAGCAGGGTCAGCGCGTCCCCGGCCCCGTCGTGGTCCAAAGGCCGGTCCAGCGAGTCGGCGCGCGTCTGCCGGCCCGTCTCCATCGCCTCCAAAACATCTTCCTCACGGATGCCCATCTCGGACGCGATGGCGACGACCGTCGGCTTGGTGCCCGTCCGGGCGTACAGCCGGGCCTCGACGCGCCTTGCCTGGAGCAGCCGGTCTTGGACCGAGCGCGGCACCTTCACCTGCCAGGTGCGGTCCCGGAAGTGATGCTTGATCTCGCCCAAGATAGACGGCGCGGCGTAGACGCGGAACGGCAGGGCGCGGGCGGGGTCGTAGCGGTCCACGGCCCGGATCAGCCCGATGGAGCCGACCTGGACCAGGTCCTCCATCGCCTCGCTGCGGGACAGGAAGCGCGAGGCCAGGGCGCGGACGAGGGCCTGGTAGTGGGCGATGATGGCGTCACGGGTGCGCCCGTCCCGTGTCCGGGCGTAGTGCCCGAGCAGGACGTGGATGCCCGTCTCGGTCGTGATCAACTGGGGCCGCTTGGCGCGGCGCGGGATCGACACGTGGCTGCCGGTGATTTCCATGTGACTCCTGGTTCCAGGCAAAAGGCAAAACCCCGAGGGCGTCCTTCGCTGACAGCGCCTGGTAGCGTCTCCGGGGGCGTCTTAGTTCCCCCACACGCCGACAGACGACGGTTTCCGCCCGCGTGTTCCCGGTGTCTAGGGACTCCAAACCGGAATCATGGGAGTCATGGGAGTCATGCAGCCCGCGGCAGTCCTCACTCCCTCACGTCTGCCCCATCCAGTCCGGGGCGCTCCCCAGCAGCCGCTCGACCGTTGCGAGCGAGGCTTCCTGGTAGCCGATCTCCGCGCCGCCGAAGCCCAGCGCGCTGATCTCCAGCCCCATCCGCCCCAAAGTCCGTCGTTCCATAGAAAAAGCCCCCATCGTTTGCGTGTCAGGACACCTCACCCGGCTCGTTCCTCGCCACCCTCTGCTTCAGAAAGGAGAGGGTCAGACTCATCCATCTGCGGTTGTTCATCTGTGTTGCGTCTCGCGAAGAAGCCGCTCTCCATCTTAACCCTCTCGTTTCTGAAGGGGGCCGGGCGCAGTTGCGCCAGGGTCGCCATTCCGATGGCGGGGTGAGGTGTCTTGGCGGGGTGAGGTTCCCCCCGCCCTCACCGCGTCAAAGTGATCTTGGACAGGCCGCGCGGGCAGTCGGGGTCCAGGCCCTTCAGGACGGCGAGCCGGTAGGTGAAGAGCTGGCCCGCCACGGCGTAGACCAGGGGGCTGACCCACTCGGCGACCGCCGAGGGGATGCGTACCGCCGTCTCGCTGCCGGCCAAAAACGCGGCGTCGTGGGCGAAACAGATCAAGGCGGGGTGCTGGGCGCGCAGCATCTCGGCCAGCCTGACCATCGGGGCGAACGCCTTGCCGTCCGGGGCGAACAGCAGGCAGGGGAAGCCGGAGACGACGCGCGAGATCGGCCCGTGCTGGAAGTCGGCGGCCGAGTAGGCGCGGGCGGACAGCGCGCAGGTCTCGGTCAGCTTCAAGGCCAGCTCCATCGTCGTCGCGTGGCTGTAGCCCCGGCCCAAGATCACGCAGTCGTCCATGTCGGCGTATCTGTCCACGAGGTGCCGGAGCGTGTCGTCGAGGCTCAGGGCGCGCTCCATCGCATCCGCCGCCCGCCGCAGGTGTTCCAGGCGCTCGGGATGGGTCTCATCCAGGGCCGTGGACAGCAGGGCGAGCAGGGCCAGCGAGCCGGTATAGGTCTTGGTGGCCGCGACGCCGATCTCCTCGCCCGCCCCGATCAGCAGCGGGAACTCGGCGGCCTGGGCCAGCGGCGAGTCCGGCCCGTTGGTGATCGAAGCGGTCAGCGCGCCGGCCTCACGGGCGCGGCGGACGACTTCGAGCACGTCGGGGGCCTCGCCGGACTGAGAGATGCCCAGGACCAAGGCGTTCTCGCCCAGGTGCGGCACGGCCTCGTAGAGCGTGAAGACCGAGGGCGCGGCCAGGGCCACGGGCAGGCCGTGCTGGATCTCGAGCATGTACTTGCCGTACAGCGCGGCGTTGTCGGACGTCCCGCGCGCGGCGACGTAGGCGAACGCCACCTTGCGGCGGCGGATCTCGCGGGCCAGCGCCTCGACGCGGTGGAACTCCTCGCTGATGATCCGGCGCACGACATCGGGCTGCTCCCGTATCTCATCGAGCATGTGTGACATGGCAGTGTCCTTTTAGGGAAGAGGGGACTTTCTGACGCCCCCTAGCCCAGCCGCGCCCGCAGCGCGGCGAGCAGGGCGGGCGGGGCGGGCTTGCCCGCGTACACGACCCCAAGCGGGACATCCGGCTTTGGCGTCCCGTGGAAGTCCGAGCCGCCCGTCACCAGCAGCCCGTGCCGCGCGGCAAGTTGGAGAAATCGCTCCGTGTCGGCGGGGCTATGCTGGGAATAGTAGGCCTCCAGACCGTCCAGGCCCGCGTCCGAGGCGAGGGCGCAGACCCGGTCGCCCAAAGCCACGCGCGAAAGCGGCACCAGGCCGGGGTGGGCCATGACCGCCACGCCGCCCGCCCGGTGCAGCAGCGAAATGGCTTCGGCCGGCGTCAGGACCTCTTTGGGCTGGTAGAGCGGCTTTCCCGTGGACAAGTAGCGGTCGAAGGCCTCTTTGACCGACGTGACGACGCCCCTCTTGAGCATCGCCTGCGCGAAATGGGGCCGGGCGATGACCTCGGCGTCCTCGCCCGCCTCGGCCCGGACGTCGTCCATCGTGACGGGCAGACCGAGTTCCGTCATGCGCGCCGCCATCTGCGCGTTGCGGGCCGCGCGGCTTGCCCGCAGGGCCGTCAGCTTCTCGGCCAGCTCGGCGCTTTCGGGATCGAACCCGTACCCGAGCAAATGAAAGCGACCGCCCTCGTCCTCGACGGAAAGCTCGACGCCGGCCAGCAGGTCCAGGCCGCGCGCCCGCGCGGCGTCCCGCGCTTCGGCCAGGCCTCCCAGCGTGTCGTGGTCGGTCACGGCCAGTGCCGCCAGACCGAGTTCCGAGGCGCGGGTGACGAGTTCGGTGGGCGAGAGGCTGCCGTCGGAGGCGGTCGTGTGGGCGTGGAGGTCGATGCCGGAGGCGTCGGCGGCGGACGGCGCAGTCATGCCGCCATTATAACCGCTGAGGGTGGGGAAGTCAAGAAAGGGGGGCAGAGATCGGAGGCGGTCCAGTCCGAGTCAGGCCACGGATTGAAATCCGTGGCGCATCCGGGGTCTAACGTCAGTCCCTAATGCGGCCCCGGCGCGAAGTTGGGGGTGCCGCACGGGCCGCCGCCGGTCGCCGCGTCGATAGACACGGTCCGGCCGTCGAACGTCATCGGGCTGCGATAGTGCTCGGACAGCTCCTGGCTGTGGCGCGGCACGTAGTGGGCGATCAAAGACCGGCGGAAACGATCCTGGGAGGAGTTCGGCGTGGAGCCGTGAATCAGTGCCCCGTTGAAAAACAGCACGTCGCCGGCCTTCAGGGTTACGTCCTCGGCCTGCATGCCCACAGGGACACCGACGTGGTCGGTCGTGAAGTAAAGGGCCGGGTCGGCCTGTTCGGGGCAGGCGATGTCGATCCGGCTGGAGCCGGGCACCACCCGCATGCCGCCGTTCCCGGCGTCGGCATCGTCCACCGCCATCCAGGCCGCCATGCAGGTGCCGGGCTTGACGCGCAGGTAGAAGTTGTCCTGGTGCAGGTCCTGGCCGCGCGCACCGGCGGGCTTGAAGTAGAACATGGTCTGGACTCCGACCGGCTCCTCGCCGAACAGGGCGGTCAGGATCGGCTCCAGACGCGGATCGAGCAGGAAGTGGCGGGCGATCCGGCCCACGGCGCGCTCGGGCTGCGTGTGCGGGTTCATCATGCGCGGGTAGAAGGCCAGCGGGTCGCTCGGGTCGCAGGCGTTTTCTCCGCGCCGCGTCTCCGACAGGCCCTCGACGGGACCGTCTTTGGCCGCGTCCATGAAGGCGTCGCGGATCGCGGCGGCCTCGTCGGGCGAGAACAGGCCGCGCAGGACGAGAAAGCCGTCACGGTCGAACTGCGCTTTCTGGTCGTCCGTCAGGCCGCGCGGGGCGGTCTCGGCGGCGGAGCGGTCGATCTGGGCGAGCATGGGGAGTTCTCCTGACTGGTTAACGGGTATACTATACAGCAGACCGGCCCGTTCCGTCCATCGCAAAGAGCGCCGCAGACCTATAATATTCTGCTAAAATCCGTCACCATGCCTGAACGCACCGAGCAGCACCATCCCCAGGTCGCCCAGATCGTCACCGGCCACTTCCACGAGACAGCGGGCTACGACACCTGGCGCGCGCGCGGCACCGACGACTGGCTGCTGATCGCCACCGTCGGCGGCGGCGGGCGTTTCGGCCACGCAGCGGGCGAGACAACGACGCGCGCCGGCGACCTGGTCCTGCTGCGGCCCGGCACCCCCCATGACTACGGCGTCCTCGCCGGGGGCCGCTGGGAGCTGCTCTGGACCCACTTCCACCCCCGCCCGGACTGGACGCCCTGGCTGGCCTGGCCCGCCGAGGCCCTCGGCCTGATGCGCCTGCGGCTGGGCGACGGCCCGGCGCGGGACAAAATCTTTACCCGGATGGCCGCCATGAACGCGCTGGCGACCGGCGCGGCCTCGTCGTCCCAGCGCCTCCGCGAGACGTTCGCGATGAACGCCTTGGAAGAAGTGCTGCTCTGGTGCGACACGCAGAACCCGCGCGCCGGGGGAGCCGGGGCCGATGCGCGCGTCCGGGACGCCATGGACTATCTGGTCCGCCACCTGGCCGAGCCGGTCGGCCTGGTGGACGCGGCGCGGGCGTGCGGCCTGTCCCCGTCGCGGCTGGCCCACCTGTTCCGCGCCCACGCCGGAGTCACCCCCCAGCAGTTTTTGGAGGGCCAGCGCCTGCACCGCGCCCGCCAGCTTTTGGAGCTGACCGCGCGCCCCATCGGGGCCGTCGCCGCCGAGGTCGGCTACGAGAACCCCTTCTACTTCACTCTCCGCTTCAAACGGGTGACGGGCTTGAGTCCACGCGACTACCGCAAGACGCACGAGGGCGGGGGCAGAAGCAGTGCCGACCCGAAACCTGCCCCGGCGGGCAAGCCCGGAGCAACTGCACCCGATACGAAGTAATGCCCGCCAAGGCATACGCCACCCCTCCCTAGGAAGGGTTTTGGGAGCCGGGGGTTAGGTTCCCCTCCCTCGCGGGAAAACTTATCCGTTGACTTGCCCCGTCTCAACAACGTAAAGCCACAGACAGAAAGACACAGTCCCATGCCCGACTACGAACACTCGCTGGCCGTCCAGGCCTCACCCCGCGCGGTCTTCGACTTCGCCGCCGATATCCAAAACCTGCCCAAGTACCTGCCCACGACCCACCACGCCGAGGCCCAGCCCGGCGGGCGCGTCCGCGTCCAGGGCGAGGCCGGCGGACACGCCTACGACTCGGACGGCTACTTCCGCACCGACCCGATGAACCTGCGCTTGGAATGGGGTTCCGACGGCGAGAACCGCTACCTCGGCTGGCTGGAAGTGGACGGCGTGGACGACGAGTGTGAAGTGACGGTGCATCTGACGTTCCAGCCCAAGCCCGACCAAGGCGCGCGGATGGACGCCCAGACCGACGACCGCGACAAGACGATCCAGGACGGCCTGACCGCCGCTTTAGAATCCCTCCGCAACCAGGTCGAAGGCACAGGCGGCAAAGTGGAGCCGGCGGCAGCGGGGTAGAGCAGGGGCACCCGGAACAGGCCGGAGGCAGGCGTCTGAGCGGCCCGGCACTAAAAATGCCGGTCTGCTTTTGCGGTATGACACCCGGAGCTGCCGCGCTTGAGAGAAAGAGGGGGAGGAAGGCGAGGCTTTAGGGTCGGCGGCGCGGACTTGGCACAGTTCTTGCACCGGCAAAAATGCGGCTTATTTCAGTACCCCAGCCGCAGGCAATCAAGCCTATCCGCCGCCACGGGGGACAGAAAGACACACGGGGGGCGCGGGCGGCTTGGTCCGCCCGCGCCCCTTTTCTCTCAATCCACCTCCCGCGCCACCGCGCTGTTCAGCGCGGCCTGGGCCTGGGCCAGCTCGGTCTGCACGGTAGCCTTCTGGGCGGCCAGGGCGTTCAGCCGCGTCTCCTGGGCGTCCAGCTCGGCGACGTAGCGCTTGTACAGCGCGGAGGCGCGGTCTAGCTCGCGCATGTTATTGCGGATGCGCGTCTGGCCCGTCCCCAGGTTTTGGATCGTGCCGCCCAGGGCGGCGATGCGGGACTCGAAGCCGGAGACCTTCGTGCGGCGGTCCAGGATGTCCCGCAGGGCGGTTTTGACGGCGGGGGAAGCCTCGGCTTGGGAGACATACACCAGCAGCGTGTCCGTGTCGGCGTCGAGCAGGCCGTATTGGGAGACGTCCGGGTAGGACTCGCGGACGACGAGCTTCTTGCTGGCATGGGCCGGCACGGGCAGGTCGAAGCGCCGCAGGTCCCCAGTCTGCTCGTCGGCTTTGACCGGCTCCAACAGCTCCCAGTTCGCGCCGTGGTACGGGTGCTCAACGACCACGAGACGCGCCTTGTCCGAGTTGTTCTTGACGGTGTAGATCTGGGACGTTTCCTGGCGGGACTTGACCACTGAGTTGCCGTTGTAGAGCTTGATGGTCGTGGTTCGTCCCAACCCCCGCCCCGGCTCGCCGTGGGCATCCAGGCCCAGGTCCACGGCGTAGGAGACCAGGCGGGTCTGCCCCGGCTCGGTGTCGTCTACCAGGGCGTCGCCGACGTAGGCAGTGCTGCCCGCCGCGTCCTCGTCGAAGACCGTCAGCGGCCCGCCCATCAGGTGCAGGCCCGTCGTGTTCTTGATCCTGGCCCCCAAGAGTGGGTGGTCGCTCTGGACGGCGGGGTTGAAGATGGACACGGACTGGGCCGAGACCGCCCCGGCCACGAAGGGGATCATGGCCGACTTCTGCCGGGGGATGGACACGGGTGTCTTGATGGCGTAGGTGAACAGGGCCGTGCCGAGCCGCCCGCCGCTGGTCTTGACCGCGTCGCGCATCGCCCCCGCAGCCATCTGCGCCTGCCCGTTGACGTCGAGGCTGTTGCCGGAAAGGCTTTCCGTCCCGAATGCCCCGTTCAGGACATGAGACGGAACAAGCCCTGGGCGGAGGTGCATGGCGGGGGCGGGTTTTGAGATGACCATCGGAGCGGATGCGACCGAGGTAGAGACAGGATTATCGGTCCCGGTATCGCGGCGCGTGCTAACACTCTGCGCCTGGCCTGTTATGCTCTCGTCGGCGTTCAGGTTGCCGCCGTAGGTCTGCGGGGTGGGCGAGGCGTCCACGGCGGCCTCGACGACCGGGCGGCTGACGTACAGGGGCGTGTACAGGTCCTGGATGAACGAGATGGGCCGGCCCGAAACCAGCGTCAGCCGGACGGCGTTCCAGTCGTCCTGGCCCGTGTTCTGGACCGTCGCCCACCCCTGCAACAGAGGCTCCTTGCCCAGAACGAGCCGGTAGCTGCTCTGCCACAGCGGGGCCTCGGTCAGGTAGCCGATCAGGACGTGGCGGCGGCCCGCTCCGGCGAAGTGCAATGTGACGGGCCGCTTGCTGCTGTCGCGGCTCTGCGACAGGGCGGACAGCGCCGAGGCCAGCTCGGCCCGCAGCCCAGCATCGTTGATCTGCGTGTCCGTGACCGACGCCAGGGGGATCGTCTTCAGGCCGCCGCCGGCCAGCAGGGTCAGGAACGAGGCCTGCGTCGTCCCGGCGTTGCCGGGCAGCGCGACCGTCTGCGTCTGGACGCCGACAATGGTCCCGGTAGCCGTCTTCGGTCCGCCCGCGTCGGCGTAGGAAACGGTGACATCCGCCCCGCGCATCCGGTTCAAGAGCGTGGCGGGGTCGGGGTTGTCGTTGACATCGACCGAGAAGGCCTGCAACTGCCGCCCCACGGGGTCGGACGCGCCGTAGGTGACGGGCCGGATGCCGCCCCCGCCCGTGTCCAGCAATACCAAAGACTTCAGCACGTCGTTGACCTGCCCCACGGGGAACAGCAGCGTCTCGGCGGCCTCGCCGCTGACCTCCCCGCCGCGCTCGAAGTAGCCCACCCCGCTGGTGTAGAGCGTCACCCCGGTCACGGGCAGCGGGGCCGTGTCCGCCGCTGGGGTCAAGGTCTGCGCGGCGGCGGGCGTTGCAGATGCCAGCATCAGGAGAACGGCGGCGCGCGTCAGTCGAGGTCGCGCGGGTCGGGTGGTCGTGGTCGGTAGGGGCATGGGCGTGTTCCTCGCGGGGGTGTGTTTAGCGGGGTTAGACACGGCACGGGGGCGGGGGCTTCAATCGAAGGGAAATGCAGGGGCCGTGGAATGCCCCGGTTCCTCAGTCCACCGTCATAAAGAGGTTGTTCAGCGACTCGGCCAGCGTCGGGTGCGCCAGGGTCGCGTCGCGCAAGGCCGTGTAGGGCAGGTGCCCCATCATCGCCACTTCCAGCACGGCCATGACCTCGCCGCCGTCCACGCCCAAGATTGCCGCGCCCAGGATCCGCTTCGTGTCGGCATCTATGATTGCCTTCATAAAGCCGCGCGTCTCGTCGGTCTCGATGGCCCGCGCCACCTCGGTCATGGGCAGCTTGGCGACCTTGATATTTTTGCCCGCCGCCTTCGCGTCCATCTCGGTCAGGCCGACGCGCCCGAGCTGCGGGTCGGTGAACATGGTATACGGGACCATGCGGCCCGTTGTCGTGCGCGGGTCGCCGCCCAGCAGGTTCGCCTGGAGGATGCGATAGTCGTCATACGAGATGTGCGTGAACTGCGGGCCGCCCTTGACGTCGCCTATCGCCCAGACACCCGGCGCGGTCGTTTCCAGCCTCTCGTTGACCGTGACGTGGCCCTGCGCGTCAACTTCAACGCCCGTTGCGTCCAGCCCCAGGTCTTCGGTGTTGGGCGTCCGCCCCACGGCGACCAGCAGGTGCGAACCGGCGATGGTCCTGGTCTCGCCGGACGCGGTTTCAACAGTCAGCGTCACGCCCCCCGCCGTCTTCTCAGCCTTCGTTGCCGTCGCGCCCAGCAGGATTTCCAGACCGTCTTCGCTTAAAATCTTTGCCATCTCGTCGGCCACGTCCGGGTCCTCATGGCCCAGCAGATGGCCCGACTTCTCGACCACCGTGATCCGGCTGCCGAAGCGGCGGAACATCTGCCCGAACTCCAGCGCAATATAACTGCCGCCCAGGATGACCAGGTGTTCGGGCACCGCGCCCAGCTCCATGACTGAGGTGGAGTCCAGGAACTCGACGCCGTCCAGTCCGGCAATGGGCGGCACCAGAGGCCGCGCCCCCGTGTTGATCACGATCTGCGGGGCCGTCAGCGTCCGCGTCCCACCGTCCCGCAGCGACACCTCTACGGTACGCGCGTCGGTGAACCGTGCGCCGCCGTAGATCAGCGCGACACCGTTCGCGTCCGCCAGCTTCTTCTCGTCGCCCTCGCGGAACTCGGTCACGATGTCGCGCTTGCGCCCGCGCACGGCTGCCATGTCGACCGAGACCGGCCCGGTGTGGACTCCGTAGTCCGCGGCCCGGCGGGCCAGGTACGCCACACGGGCGCTGGCGATCATCGTCTTCGTCGGCGTACAGCCCCGGTTGACGCACGTGCCCCCCACCGCGTCCCGCTCGATCAGGGCCGCGCGCTTGCCCTTCGCCGCGAACGCCCGCGCCAGCGGGTCGCCGGACTGGCCCGCACCGATGATGACCACGTCAAATCGTTCCGCCGTTTGTCCTGCCATGAAGTCTCGCCTCTCTGCGTCTTAAAGTTCCATTGATAAAGGGTACAAACCGCCGGGGGACCGGGTTCCATGAGATATACCATCAACGGGCGCGGCTTGAACCTTGCGGAGCGGGGGGAAGGGAAACAAGCGCTGCTGCTCCTGCACTACTTCGGCGGCTCCAGCCGGACGTGGGGGCCGGTGATGGACCTGCTCGCCGGGGACTTCCGGTGCCTGGCCCTGGACCTCACAGGCTGGGGTGACTCGGACGCGGCGGGGGCCTACACGGTCGCGGACATGGCCGACGACGCGCTGGGCATCGCCGCCGCGCTGGGCCTGACCCGGTACACGCTGGTCGGCCACTCGATGGGGGGCAAGGCCGCTCAGGCGCTGGCCGCCCGGCAGCCGCCGGGGCTGGAGTCGCTGCTGCTCGTCGCCCCGTCCCCGCTGTCCCCCGAGCCGATGACGACGGAAGGCAGGGCCGACCTGCGGGCGGCGTGGGGCAGCGAGGCCGCCGCCCGCGCCACACTGGCCCACATCGCGCGCCTGCCGCTGCCGCCGGAGCTTGCCGAGCAGACAATCGCCGACAACCTGCGCGGGGCGCGCGCCGCCTGGGAGGCCTGGCCGGACGGTGGCAGCCGCGAAGACCTGTCCGCGCTGGCCTCCGAGATCGCCGTGCCGACGCACATCCTGGCAGGGGAGCGCGACCCGGTCATGTCGCCGGACCTGCTGCGCTACGCGGTGCAAGCGCGCATTCTGGGCGCGACGCTGGCCGTCGCGCCGGGCGCGGGCCATCTGCTGCCGCTGGAAGACGCCGGGAGGGTGGCAGGGTGGGTGAGGGAGATGATGGGCGGAGGGTAAGAAAGGCGTTTTTCTGGCTCCCTTCTCCTTGCTGAAGGGGAAGGGCGGGGGGTGAGGCTTCCTGCGTCCTAACGGAGTGCTATGGGGACGCCTTCTCGCGCCGCCAGCGCGACGCGCAGGCTCGCGGCCCCGTCCGCCGCCGTCACCAGAGGCCGGTGCGACGGATCGCGGACGGCCCGCGCCAGATCCGCCATCGCGTCCTGCACCGCCCGAAGGTACACGGGCGTCGGCCCGCCCAGTGTCTGGTGGGCGCGGACGCGGGCCGTCACGGTGAGCGCTTTACCGTTGCCCCGGACCGTGGCGGGGGTATCGTCATCGGCCACGACTTCCAGCGGCAGCAAAGCTGCCAGGCCCGCCCGGCCCGCGTCGTCTACAATCGCCGTCAGGTCCAGCAACGTCGGAATCCACCCGTGCAGGGTCACGTGCCCGCGCTCGAACGCGAAGTGTGCCGTCTGCTTCTCCAAAGCCCCCGGACGGTTGAAGGCGTGGTAGAACGACGCCTCGACGCCGTTCTCATACGTCACCAGGGCCATCACCCGGTCTTGTTTGCCCGTGCCGTCCCCGCGCGTCCACGTCTTTCCCAACACGTCCCGCGCCGGTGCGCCCACAACGGCCTGGATGATGTCGAAGAAGTGGACGCCGTGCTCGACGAAGATGCCGCCGGACGCAACGGGGTCCCAGAACCAGTGATCGTCGCCCAAGCCCTCGTCCGAGGCATAGTTCTCGAAGCCGACGTGCGTCAGCGCCCCCAGCCAGCCCGCGCGGGCGATGGCCTGGACGGTCTGGTACAGGGGATCATAGCGCATCACGAAGTTGATGCCGGCGATCTTTCCCGCCGCCCGCGCCGCGTCTAAAATCGCTTCGGCGTCGGCGTTCGACGTCGCCAATGGCTTCTCGACGAGGACGTGCTTGCCCGCCCGCAGTGCGGCCACGGCCATTTCGGCGTGCTTGTCCGGCGGCGTCACGATATGCGCCAGCTCGACGGCGGGATCGGCCAGCATCGCGCGCCAGTCGGTATAAGTCCGCACGACTCCATATTGCGCCGCCAGCATCTTGAGATTTTCCGCATCACGCCCGGCGAACGCGACCACCTGAGCGACATGGGCATCATGGTAAGCCCCGGCGCAGAACGCGCCAAAGCCGCGCGGCCCGATCAGGCCGACTCGCAGGGGAGGTTGGGGAAGGGGAAGAGGGTTGGTCACGGAGAAATTTACCCGCTGAGGCGTGAGAGGTAAACGACCCCAATGACCCGGCTACGAGAGGAAATCAATGGCGAGGGGGTCTACGCCGGCGTTGCGATACTCGCTCTGCAACTCTTCTGCAACTCTCGGGTCCACAGCCTCCCACCCATGTACCTGTATCCAGTCCGCATAACCAAGCAGGCGGTCCGTTTGCCAGCTCGTCGGCTCATAAGCCCGTAGTCGCTTGCTGGCCTCTCGCAAAGTAGTCGGATGGCCTTCGGAATTACACTCGGCGGGGTTAGGCTCGAAGTCGGTGTAGAACGAAAGCATCCCCCAAAGGAAGCCGTAGGGGTCTTCGCCTTTGCAGTAACGGTCCACTTCTAAAGCGGTGAGGCGATTCATCACGAACATAAATGTTATGCGTGGCATAACAGACTCGCTCTGCTGGCAGAACTCGCGTATCCGTTTCAGTTCAGCGATGTGTTCTTCCCAAGTCATCTCGCCTCTGTCTCAGCCTACACGGTGGGAGGGTGGAGCTACTGCGGGAGGCCGACGCCGGGGGTGACGGAGGCGGAGGGTTCGGTGCGGCTGAGGTTCTGGGCGGCCTTGAAGGCCTCGTTGCTGCCGGGGGCGAGGAGGGAGACGCGCTGCCAGAGGTCGCGGGCATCTTTGATGCGCCCAGCGCTGGAGGCCGACTGGGCCAGGTCCATCTCGTGCCGGACCGCGCTGCCCTCGCCCTCGCGGCCCGGCGCGCTGGCGGGGTCGGCGTGGGCGGCGCGCTCCCACGAGTCCAGGGCGCGGGACGTTTCGCCGCCCTGCCACTGCAAGTCGCCCAGGCGGTCCCAGGCGTCGGCGTTGTGCCCGTCGAGCTGGGCGGCGGTCCGGTAGGCGTCCTGGGCGGCGCGCGGGCTGCCGGTGCGGGCGTCCTCCTGTCCGAGCGACGTGTAGGCTCGGGACTGGCCGGTGCGGGCACGCGCGGCCTCGTCCGAACCGGGTGGGGCGAGCGACGCGGCCTGCGCGTAGAAGCCCGCCGCCAGGGGGTAGCTCCCGCGCCCAAGGGCGTCGGCGGCCTCTTGGGACAGGGCGGCGGACCGCACCCGATGGCTGTGCGCGACCAGCGCCCGGACGATGCTGGTGACGCCCCAGGCGAGCACGGCCAGCGCGAGCAGCAGGGCCAGGGCCGGCAGGGCCGTCCGCAGCAGTTTCTCGGCCGCGGGGCTGACGCGCGGCGCGGCGCGGCGCGGCTTGGCCTCGCGGCCGGGCAGGGCCTGCGTGGCTTCGAGGGCGACGGGAGGCGCGGCGGCGGCAGGAGAGGCGGGCGGCGCGGCGGCCCCCTCAGGCAGGGCGGGCATCCCGGAGACATGGGCCGGGACACGTCCCGTGTCCAGAGTCAGCGGCGGGCCGGGCGCGAACGTCAGCGGCGGGGTCCGGCCGACGTGGGCGGCCTGGGCGGCGGGCACCGAGGCGGTCAGGGCGAACTTCTCGGCCCGCAGGTCGGCGGCCATGGCGGCGGCGTTCTGGTAGCGCTGGTTGGGGTCTTTGGAAAGCGCCTTCTGGAGGATCTGCTGCAAGGCAAGGGGGACACCGACCGGCATGGTCGGCTGGAGGTTCATGATGTTGTACGTGATGGTGATGACGCTGTCGCCCATGAACGGCTTGCGCCCGGTCAGCATCTCGTACAGCGTGATCCCCAAGGAGAACAGGTCCGTCCGGTGATCGACCGTGTGCGAGGCCACCTGCTCCGGGGACATATAGGACGGCGTCCCGAATACCTGGCCCTGGGACGTGATGCTCGGCTCGGCGGTGATGCGGGCGATGCCGAAGTCGGTCAGCTTGATCACGCCGCCGGGCAGGATGTGGACGTTGTCGGGCTTGACGTCGCGGTGGACGACGCCGCGCGAGTGCGCGTAGGCCAGCGCGTCGCAGAGCTGGAGCGTGATCTCCACGGTTTCTTTGAGCGGCAGCGCGCCCTGCATCTGCAAGATGTCGCGCAGGCTCTGGCCTTCCAGGTATTCCATGACCAGGAAGTGCCGGTCGTTCTCCTGGCCGACGTCGTGGATGGTGACGATGTTGCGGTGCGACAGCGTCCCCGCCGCCTTAGCCTCGCGATAGAAGCGCTCGATCCGCTCGCGCTTCTGCGCCCCGGCCAGGTGCGGCGGGAGCTGAAGCTCTTTCACGGCGACGCGCCGGGCCATCGACGGGTCCAGCGCCTCGTAGACGATGTCGTTGGAGCGGGCGATCTCACGGATGATGCGGTACTTGCCGAGGATGGGTGTGGTGGATGCGGCCAATCGGCGATTCTCCTGGAGGCCCCTGACGGACGCGGCCTTACTTGCGCCGACCCCAGCGCGAGGCCTTTTCTTCCTTCACGGCACCCGCCGGATCGTCAGCCGCGGGTTCGGCGGCAGCGGGGGGCGTCAGCGCGCGCACGGTCAGCACGACGGCGGTGATGTTGTCCCGGCCTCCCCGCGCGTTGGCGGCCTCGATCAGCGCCCCGGCGGCCCCGGAGGGGCTGTGCGCCTGGACCGTTTCGAGAATCTCGGGCGGCTCCACGTGCCCCGAGAGGCCGTCCGAGCAGAGCACCAGGGTGTCCCCCACGCGCAGCTCGTGCGTGAAGACGTCCGGCTCGACCGACGCGGCCGTCCCCATGGCGCGGGTGATGATGTTGCGGAACGGCGACACCTGCGCGTCGGCCAGCGTCATGGTGCCCAGGCGCACCTGCTCGGCGACCCAGGAGTGGTCCTCGGTGACCTGGGTGATCGCCCCGGCGCGCAGCAGGTAGGCCCGGCTGTCCCCGACCTGTACCAGGGTCAGCCGGTCCTCGCGGACGACGGCCCCGGTCAGCGTCGTCCCCATGCCGTGCCGGTCCGGGACCGCCTGGGCGGTCTCGAAGATCAGCGCGTTCGCCTCGACGACCGCCCGGCGTAGGCTGCCCTCGGTGTCGGCGGAGGGGTCGGCGTAGTACGCCTGGATCATGGTCTTGAGCGCCAGCTCGCAGGCGACCTGGCCCGCCGAGTGGCCGCCCATGCCGTCGGCGACGGCGTAGAAGCACCCCTTGGTCGCCAGCACGGCCATGTCGTCCGGCTCTGAGAAGTCGAACTTGTCCTCGTTGTTGTCGCGGACGCGCCCCAGGTCCGTCTTCGCCCCCAGCTTCGTCGTGGCGAGGACGCGGGGCAGGCGCCCCACCTCGGCCCACCCCTCGCTCAGCGTGTCTCGGTCCAGGCGGGCTGTCTTCTCCTGGGCCGTGTTCTTCTCCTGGACTGCGCTGTCGGGCATCCCGGACTCGGAGGGGGCGTCGGAAAGGCCGGAATGATCGGTCATGGCCGTGGCGTCTTGCATAGCGTTTCTGCTTTACCCTTCGGTCGATGTCGGAGCCGAGGCCTCGGCGGCGGGCGCGGCGGACGGGCCGGCGAAGACCGCCGCCCCTGCGGCCTCCGGCTCGGGTTCCTCTTCGGACTCTTCGGCGGCGTGCCCTTCCAGAGCGGCTTCCGGGTCTGCCTCCGCCCCCAGCCGCTCGAAGCGCAGCGGGGTGCCGCCGATGAGGAGCACGTCGCCGGCCGTCAGCATGGCGGGGGCGTTAGCGGCCAGACGCTCGCCGTTCAGCAGGGTCCCGTTCGTGCTGTCCAGGTCGGTCAGCCGGAACTCGCCGCCGTCGGCGATGATCTGGGCGTGACTGCCGGAGACGTAGGGGTCGTTCTGGATGACCACGCTGCTGTCCGCGCGCCGCCCGAACGTCGTCACCCCCGGCACCAGCGGGTAAGCCCGCCCCCCCTCGTCGCGCATCTCCACCACCTGGGCGAGTGCCGCTGGGGACCCGGGGTGGGAAGCGCCGCCGGCATCCCGGAAGGCCGCAGGCCCCTGGGCGGAAGTCGCCCCGTCTGGGGCGGGGTACGCCATGGCACCGGAGGATGCGGCTAGGACTGCAGTCACGCCCACCACAGGGCTGTCCGCGGCGGGCGTACCCGCTCCGGGCAGGACGAGGTGCGTCAGGACGCTGCCGAAGCGCACCCGGTCGCCGTCCGCAAGGTGCCGGAGGACGTGCGGGACGAGCAGCTCGCCGTTGAGCTGGGTCCCATTGGTGCTGCTCAAGTCTTCCACGGTCACCGACTGGTCATCCCCTACCTCTACCTCCAGGCGCGCGTGCTGGCGCGAGACGGTCTTGTCCGGCAGCAGCACGTCCGTCCCTTCGCGCCCGACCATGTTCAAGCCGGGGCGCAGGGGGTGGGAGCGGCCGCCCGGCTCTTCCAGCCGCGGCCGCCGGGCGGCGTCCGGGGTGCCGCCGGGGCGAACCGGGGCTGCGGCAGCCAGGCCGGCCAGGAGAAAGCCGCACTCGGGGCAGAACTTGTCGCCGGAGGTCACGCGCCCCTGCACCACGGGGCACTGCCCTTCCGGCCCGACCGGGCAGCGTCCGCTCGGTCCGGGGGCGGCTTCGTGCGTGGCCGCCCCCGGACCGCCCGCGACGAACGTCTCGCCCCAGGCGGACAGGTCGTACTCCGCGCGGCGGGCGGGCGTGGTCAGGACCTCATAGGCCTCCCGCAAATCGGCAAAGACCGCCTCATTGTCGATGTTCTCCTGCGAGAGCCGGCGGTAGGCTCGCCGGATCTCCTCCAGGCCGCCGCCGATCGGCACTTCGAGGATGGCGTAATAGTTTTTCAAGCGTCTCCCACCGAAAGCCCCTTCACCCGGACGTCCCCAGACGCGGGAAGTCCTACCGCGTCCGGCCCTGATCGAGGGCGAAGATCACGCCGGTCAGCGTCTTGCCGATCGAGCCACCGCCCCCGACCTCCTGCATCGCCTGTGTGATCTGCTGCGCCTGGGCGAGCCGCCCCTGCTCCAGCAGCAGCGTCTTGGTCCGGTCCATCTCGCGCAGGGCGGCGGCCCGGTCCACCCCGTCGGCATCCCCCACGGGAAACGCCCGCAGACACTTGTCCAAAGCACGGGCGGTGCGCGCCAGGGCCAGCTCCGCCTCAGCGCGCGCCTCCGCCCCCACCCCGATCTGCATCCGGTCGGCGGTGAATTCCATCACCACATCGGCCGTCGCCCGCTCGGCCCGGCCCGTCAGCGCGTCGTCATACAGAAGCTCCGCCACGGCCAGCCGGTAGGACCCCGCCGGGCGCGGGACGGCCTCCAGCTCCCACAGTGACACCAGGCCCGTCCCCTGCTCGACGTCACTCAGCGACGCCTCCCCCGTGCGCGGCCCCAGGACCGGCTGCCGGCCATAGACCTGACGCACCGACACCCCGCGCGCCAGCAGGAGCCGCAGGCGCAGGTTGCGGGCCGAAACCCGCGCCAGCACATCCAGCTCGCGGCGGAAGATGTCTGGAATCAGTTCGGGCCGCGCGACATCATAGAAGTTCCCGCCAGCCCGGCGCGCGATGCCGGAAAGCAGTTCCTCGTCATAGTCCGGCCCCAAGCCCAGGGTGGTGACCGTGATGCCGCGCGCCTTCTGCTCCCCCGCCTGGCCGACGATGGAGGCGAAGTCCCGATCCCCCGCCGTCGGCCCGCCGTCGGAGAGCAGCAGGACGCGGTTGAGCGTCCCCGGCGTCTTCACCGAGGCGATCTGCCGGCAGGCGACCAGGAGGCCCTCCGAAAGGTTGGTCGTGTGGCCGGTCTGGATCCGCTGGATGTAATCTTTGAGCAGCGCCTTGTTCGTCACGCGCCGGGCCGGCAGGACCACGTCGGCGTCCTCCCCAAAGGCGACGACGCTCAGGAAGTCGTCCGGCTCCAGCAGGTCCACCACGTAGGCGCAGGCGCGCTTGACGTATTCGAGCGGGGCACCCTCCATCGAGCCGGAGCGGTCCAGGGCGAGCGACAGGTTCAGGGGCAGCCGCGCCCCGTGCCCCGACGCGCGCGCCCGGACGTCGAACAGGACGTATGCGCGCGCCGGCTCGCCCGCCGGCCCGTAGGCGTTGGCGGGGAGAGCGCTCAGTGTCAGGGCGCGCGCCTGCACCCCGCCCACCTGCGCCCCGCCCGCGCCGTCCCTCTCCGTGATGTTGTCGTATTCCATCATCTGCCCCTATTATAACAAAACGCGGGCCGAATGTCTAGGGGCGACCCCGTCCCCTTACCGGGTAGCTTTTAGGATGGGGCACCGATAATCACGGCATGAACTGCCGCCCGCTCCCGCGCCGCCGCCTCGTCCGCCTCTGTCTCGCGCTGCCCGCCCTCTTGTCCGCCCTCTCCGGGGCCGTGGCCGCCCCGCCCGCCCGCGCGGCGGATGCCGCCTCACGCGGGGCGGCCCAGGACGTCGCCGACCTGGACCGGGTCTTGGCCCAGGCCGCGCCGGGCCGCGACTCGGTCTTCGTGGGCGACATGGGCCTGCGCGTGGACGCCCTGCGCCTCTACCGGCAGCGGCTGGCCGACCGGCTGGCGGGTCGGGTCGCACCCCGCTCGTCGTTCTTGCCCACCTTCAGCCGGTGGCCCGGCGGCGGCGTCCCCTATGCCTTCGACGCCAACGTCTCCCCCGCAAACCGGGCCGCGTTCGTCCAAGCCTGCGGGGACTGGGAGGCCGTCGCGAACGTCCACTTCTTCCCGCGCACGACCGAAGCTGACTACGTCCTCGTCCACGCCGCCGCCTTTAACAACTCCTACGTCGGCAGGATCGGCGGGCCGCAGGACCTCAACCTCTACAATTTCGACTACGAGTTCGTCATGGCCCACGAGATCGGCCACGCGCTGGGCCTGATCCACGAGCAGGAGCGCTCCGACCGCGACCAGTACGTCACCGTCGAGACCCGGAACATCGCCAGCGGCATGCTGCCCAACTTCGCCATCGTCCCCGGATCGCTCAACCAAGGCGCGTATGATTTCGACTCGGTCATGCACTACGGCCCGACGGCGTTCTCGGCCAACGGCCAGCCGACCCTGGTCGTGAACGCGCCCTACGCGGCCACCGGCGTCGTCCTCGGCCAGCACTCCCACCTCAGCGCGGGCGACAAGGCCGGCATGGCCGCACTCTACGGCCCGCCCGCCGCCCCCGCCCCGCCGCCTCTCCCGGCCCCTGCGGCAGCCCCGGTCGCCCGTGTACTCTGGAGCGGCGGGAGCGGGACGCTGTCCCTGTGGGACGTGGACGGGGCGGGCGGGTTCACGCACCGCGAAGCCGGGCCATACCAAGGCTGGACTCCCGAGGCCGTCGCTGCGGGGCCAGACCAACGTGCTCGCGTCCTCTGGGATCACAGCAGCGGCGCGATGAGTCTGTGGGACGTCAACCCGGACGGTGGCTTCGGGCACACCGAGTACGGCCCCTACGCAGGCTGGACCGCGCGGAGCCTGGCCGTCGGCCCGGACAACACCCCGCGCATCCTGTGGACCCACGTCACCGGCGCGCTCTCCCTCTGGACCGTGAACGCGGACGGCGGCTTCGGGCACGCCGAGTACGGTCCTTACGGCGGCTGGGCCGCGCAGGCTCTGGCCGCCGGCCCCGACGGGCGGACACAGGTGCTGTGGGCGCAGGCGGGCGGCATGGCCTCACTCTGGAACGTTAACACAGACGGAAGCTTCTCTTACGCCAACTACGGCCCGTACAGCGGCTGGTCCGCGCAGGGGCTGGCGGCCGCCCCCGACGGCACACGGCGCGTGCTGTGGACGCACACGAGCGGCCAGGCCTCGGTGTGGCATGTGGACGCGGGGGGGGGCTTCACCCATGCCGAGTACGGCCCCTACCCGGCCTGGGCGACGCCGGGGATAAACGTGGGTGCGGACGGCGTGACGCGCCTCCTGTGGGCGCATCCGGGCGGCGAGGCCTCACTCTGGAGCCTGGACGCGGCGGGAGGTTTCGCTTACAGGGACTACGGCCCCTACGCGGGCTGGGCGGCCCTGAGCTTGGGGGGAGGGTGACAGCGGGGACAGAGACGCGGGGATAGATCCCCCTCGCCCCTGCTCCCTGCTGTTCCTCCCCCAGCGTCACCCCCGGAGCAGCGCCTTGGCGTCCGACCCGGCGGAGTGCGGGTCGCCGCTTTTGTCCGCCTGCGGCGTCAGCACGGGTTCGCCCGCCGAGGGCCAGCGCCGGGCCAGGACTTCGTGCAGGGCCAGGCAGGTGATCAGCCACGGAACTCCTGCCGTCCAGCCCGCCAGCACGTCCGTGGGGAAGTGGACGCCGACGTAGACGCGCGAAACGCCGATCAGAAAGACCACGGCCACGGTGACGACTCGCACGGCCAGCCGCGCGCCCCGACTCTTGCACAGGTGCAGCGCGAAGTAGCCCAGCAGGCCGTAGACCACCATCGCGATCAGCGAGTGGCCCGATGGGAACGAGTATCCGGCCTCGTGTAGCAGCGGCGTGAAAAAGGCCGGGCGCTGCCGGTGCATCAGCAGCTTGACGCCCTGGATGATCACGCCCGAGCCGACGACTGCGATCGGCAAGGTCCAGGCCGCCCCGCGCACCCTGCGCCAGGCCAGCCCGACCACGGCGGCCACGGCGGCCAGCCCAACGATAACCGGGGGCGACCCCATGTGCGCCAGGAACGTCGCCCCCACCGTCAGCCAGTGCGCCCGGTGGTGGTACATCCAGAACAGCAGTGACCGGTCAAACGGCGTCACGTCCCTGCCGGCGTCCTTGACGAAGTCGAAGATGCGCCCGAAGATGACGGTGAAGGCGATGCTGGCGAGGATGCCCAGCACGACGTGGCGCAGCACGACGCCGGAGGCGGGCTGCGTCTGGTTGGCCCGGTCATTGGTCTGCCGGACTTTTTGGGCGAGGCTGGGGGGTTTCGGAAGGGTGCTCATAGACACGGGTATACCCGCAATCGGCCTGTAGCCCCGGAGGGGGTTCGGCTGTCGGCCTCCCCTGCGCGGAACCCGCTTGCCATCGGGCGTGTTCTTGGTGTATAATACCGAGTTGGCCGCTTCAAGGCCCGCCGATTGGTGTTCCAACGGCACGAGAGGAAACACGAACGATGAAGCCCGGCATTCACCCCACCTACCAGGACACGACCATCAGCTGCGCCTGCGGCTATACCTACCAGACCCGCTCGACGTCGGAGAACCTGCACACCGAGATCTGCGCCCAGTGCCACCCGTTCTTCACCGGCAAGCAGAAGCTGCTCGACAGCGCGGGCCGCGTGGACAAGTTCCTGTCCAAGTACGGCCTCAAGAAATAGTGGCGCGCGGGGGCGGGGCAGAGTCTGCCCCGCCCCCTTTTTGCGTTTGGTCTTTTGCGTTCAAATAGGGAAACACGGCACGGTCTATGGCAGACGAGACGACGCAGTACGGCGGGCAGGCGGTGGTCGAGGGCGTCATGATGCGAAGCCCGCGCTTCTTCGCCGTCGCCTGCCGCAAGCTCTCCAACGGCGAGATCGTCATGCGCCTGGAGCCGGTCGAGAAGCACCTGCGTGGCTTCCAGTGGCTCAACCGCCCCTTCCTGCGCGGCTCGCTGGCCCTCGTCGATGCCATGATGCTGGGTATCAAGGCGCTGACCTACGCCGCCAACGTCCAGGCCGGCGACGCACCGGAGGCTTCGGGCGAGGCGGGCGGGGCATCCTCACTCAACCTCGCGCTGGGCGAGGGCGTGGCCGAGAAGACGACCGAAAAGACCAAGTCGCTCGACGGCACCATCAACGGCATCGCCATCGGGCTGACCACCGTTCTGTCGCTCGTCCTGGGCTTCGGCCTGTTCTGGACCTTCCCGGCCCTGCTGGCCGACCGCCTCCTGCCGACCCACGGGGCCGCCCACGGGCGACTGGTCTCGAACCTGGCCGAGGGCGCGATTCGGCTCGGCATCTTCTTCCTGTACATTGGCCTGATCTCGCGCCTGGCACACATCCAGCGCGTTTTCCAGTACCACGGGGCCGAGCACAAGGCCATCAACACCTTGGAATCCGGCCTGCCCGTCACGCTGGAAAACGCCCGCGCGGCCAGCCGCATCCACCCGCGCTGCGGCACCAACTTCATCTTCATCGTGCTGCTGACGTCGGTGGTCGTCTTTTCGGTCGTCCCGCGCCACTCGTTCCACGAGGGCATCCTGCCCGTCTTGGAGACCGTCGGCCTGCGGCTTCTGCTGCTACCCGTCGTGGCCGGGATCGCCTACGAGATTTTGAAGTGGGCCGGCGCGAACCGCGACAAGGCCTGGGCGCAGGCCTTGATCGCGCCGGGCCTGCGGACCCAATACCTGACCACGCGCGTCCCCGACGACTCGCAGATCGCCGTTGCCATCGCCGCCCTGGACGCCGTGTGGGCCGAGGAACACAGCGGCGCAGGCCTCGCCCCCGACAGCCCCGAAGCCGAGCCGGCGGCGGCAGTGGCGTAGGGGGCACGCGGGGCCGCTGGGCGTCAGCCCGCCCCCTCTCAGGTACAATATCCTATGAGCGTCCAAGAGATCGAAACAGCAATCACTCAGCTCCCCACCCCCGAACTGAGCCGGCTCGCGGCCTGGTTCGACAAGTATCAAGCCGACCTATGGGACCAAAAAATTGAGGCCGATGCCCTCGCCGGGCGGCTGGATACGTTAGGCGCACAAGCCGACCGGGAGTTCGAGGCGGGCCGGTGCCGGCCCCTGTGACCCACTTCACGACGCCTCAGTTCTGGCAGCTCTACAACGCCCTGCCGCCGGAAGTGCGTGAACTGGCGGACAAGAACTTCGCCCGGCTCAAGTCCGACCCGGACCATCCCTCGCTGCGGTTCAAAAAGGTGGGGCGGTACTGGTCGGCGCGGGCGGGGCTGCATTATCGGGTGCTGGCAAAAGAACGGGCGGAAGGTCTGCTGTGGTTTTGGATTGGCCCTCATGCTACATACGATGCGCTGATACGGCAGGCTTAGTAGTCGATCACCCCGACAATGCGCTAGGCCGGTGCTCATGGTCAGCGGAGGAGCAGAGTGTTATAAACCCGTTCATCCTTACTTCAGTGGTACGTTTCTCGGCAATGAGCATTCTGTTAGCGGCTGGCCTCTACGCCAAAAAGCTTCCTCCGCGCAACAGGCGGCTCTGACCCATCGTGGGGGCGTTGATTTTTTGTGCTATCCTCGCCATCGGGGAGACCGTGTACCTGCATATGTATCGCGAAGGCCGGATACATTAGTACGCACAATCGCCCTCGGCAAGAGGCCTGTTGCCTTGACAACCGAGTATGACTTAGGGCATTACTGAAATATGAGCGTCGCTAGGATCACCATCTCGATCGATGAACAACTGCTGAACCGGCTGGACCTTATGGTTCAGTCCCGTGTCTTCACCAGCCGCAGCCACGCCGTACAAACAGCGGTGCAGGAGAAGGTCTCTCGCATCGGCAAGACGCGACTGGCCCAGGAGTGTGACAAGCTCAACCCCGCCGAGGAGCAGACGATGGCGGAGGAAGGGCTGGCGGCGGAGGCTGACCAATGGCCTCCGTACTGAGGGGCGAGGTTTATTGGGCCGACCTTGACCCGACGCAGGGCCATGAGCAGTCCGGCCGCCGGCCCGTCCTGGTGCTGAGCAAGAATGTTTTCAACGCGCGTTCCGGCACGGTGATCGCCGTCGCACTGACCAGTCAAGAGCCAAGGGCGTCTTTCCCACTGACGCTGGAGATCACCGGGACCGGCTTCCCCAAACGGTCCTGGGTGAAGATCAGCCAGATACGCACTTTGTCCATCCAGCGGCTAGGGGCGAAGCTCGGCGAGGCGACGGAGCAAGAGGTCGCCGCCGTGCTGGAAGGCCTGGATGAAATCCTCGGCGCGTAGCGGGGGAGACAGCCTGCTGCTTGAGCCGTGCTTGTGAGGTTTTACCGATGTTCGAGAAATTGGCCGAGGTCGAAGAATTGTATCAGGAGTTGGAGCGGCGCATGGCCGACCCGGACCTGGTCGGCGACATGGACGAGTACCGGCGCGTCCACAAGCAGTACAGCGATCTGACCGAGATCGTCGCCCTGTTCCGACTCTACCGCGAGACCGAGCGGCAGCGCGAGGAGACCGAGGAGATGCTGCGCGGGTCCCTCGACGACGAGATGCGCGAGATGGCCCAGGCCGAGTTCGACGACCTGCGCGAGCGGCGCGCGGCTTTGGAGCAGTCGCTCAAGGTCATGCTGCTGCCCAAGGACCCGAACGACGACAAGAACGTGATCTTAGAAGTGCGCGCGGCGGCGGGCGGCGAGGAGGCGGCCCTGTTCGCGGGCGAGCTGTTGCGGATGTACATGCGCTACGCCGAGAAGCGCGGCTGGCGCTTCGAGCTGGTCACGTCCAACGAGACTGGCATCGGCGGCTACAAAGAGGCCGTGATCGAGGTCCAGGGCCAGGGCGCGTACTCCGCCCTGAAGTTCGAGTCGGGCGTCCACCGCGTCCAGCGCGTCCCCGTCACCGAGTCCAGCGGGCGCTTGCAGACCAGCACGGCCACGGTTTTGGCGATGCCCGAGGCCGAGGACGTCGAGATCGAGGTGCCAGACAAGGACATCAAGCGCGAGCACACGCTGTCGCAGGGCGCGGGCGGCCAGAACGTCCAGAAGAACGAGACGGCGGTACGCCTGACGCACCTGCCGACCGGCATGGTCGTCACCTGCCAGGACCAGCGCTCCCAGCTTCAGAACTACGAGAAGGCCATCCGAGTCCTGAAGTCGCGCCTGTACGACATCGAGATGCAGAAGCAGAACGACGCCATCGGCGGCACGCGCAAGAGCCTGATCGGGTCCGGGGGCCGCGAGGAAAAAATCCGCACCTACAACTTCCCCCAGGACCGCCTGACCGACCACCGCATCGGGCTGACCGTCCACAACCTGCCTATCATCCTGAGCGGCGAGATACAAAACATCATCGACGCCCTGGTCAGCGCCGACCAGGCCGAGAAGCTCAAGCACGAGGTCGGATCGTGACGGCCCCAGCATCTGGGCGCGGTGGACTATGACCGTCGTCACTGCCCTTGCCGATGCGCTGTCGCGCTTGACGGCGGCAGGGGTGGACACGCCCCGGCTGGATGCCCAACTGCTGCTGGCCTGGACGCTCAAGGCCCGCCGCGAAGACCTGGCGCGCGAACCCGAGCGCGTCTTGAACGCCCGCGAACAGGTCATCTTCGCCAAGGCCGTCTCGCTGCGCGCCCTGCGCCGCCCGCTGCCGTATATTACGGGTGAGGCCTGGTTCTACGGGAGGCCGTTCAAGATCAACCGGGCCGTGCTGATCCCGCGCCCCGAGACCGAAGGATTGGTCGCTTTGGCCCTGGAGAAGTCCCGCGACCGAGCCGCACCGGGGCTTGCCGACATCGGGACCGGGAGCGGCTGCCTCGCCGTGACACTGGCCTGTGAGCGTTCGGACGCGCGTGTCTGGGCCACGGACCTATCCGCCGACGCCCTGAAGCTGGCCCGCAAGAACGTCGTTCGGCACGGCGTCTTGGACCGCGTTGTGCTTTTGCCCGGCGACCTGCTCGGCCCGCTGCCGCCTGATCTCGCCTTTGACGTCATCGTCAGCAACCCGCCCTATGTCGCCGAGGCGGAAATGCCCAGCTTGCAGCCCGAGGTGCGCGACTACGAGCCGGTTCTTGCTTTGTCCGGCGCGGGCGAAGCGACCGGGGCGGACGGAACGGCCCTGCACCGCCGCCTGCTGGCCGCGGCCCCGGCCTCTCTCCAACCCGGCGGCTGGCTGCTGCTGGAGGTTGGGCAGGGGCAGGCCGCGACCGTCGCGCAGGCGGCACGGGAGGCGGGCTACGGCGAGGTCGCCGTGGCGGAAGACATGGCCGGGATCGGCAGGGTGGTATCGGCACGATGGACAAATGCGCGCGGCTGATGCTGGCGGCCCTGACCCTCCCCTTCGCGGCCCTTCTCACGGGCTGCTCGGCCAAAGACCCGGTCACGCAGACGCCGGACTACCACGCCGGGACGCCCACCAACCGCTCGTCCGTCAACTCGTGGGAGCTGAACACCGAGCCGGCCAACACGCAGCCGGGCCGGGCCGGGGGCAAGCCGATTGCGCTCGCGCCGGTCGCTTCCCAGCGCGGGTGGGAGCCGGACGACCCCGCCGCGCGGGACGTCCTGGCCGCCCTGCATGCGGACGGCCAGGTGCCGACCGCTTATCTTTCCGCCCGCGCCCGCGCCGGCACGGTGATCTTGATCGGCAGCGTCCCCACTCAAGCCCTGAAGCTCCGGGCGGAGCAGGTCGCGCGCCGGACGCCGGGCGTCAAGCATCTGGACAGCCAGATATTCGTCATCCCGCCGGGGTAGAGGGACATGGCCCGATTAAACGGGTGACATGACGCAGCCCTCCGACGAGGGGTTGAAAACCATCTCGCTGGGGGAGGCGTCCTGTGGACGAAAGAAAAACGCGCCCGGCCATCACCCGAAGGGTGCCTCTCCCAGCGAGTGGTTTTCAACCCCTCGGCTTGGCGCTGACACCGGAACAGGTCGCCGCGCACCTGAACAGCTTCCCATGACCGAGATCATCACCGTCAACCCCCTCGCGCCCGATCCCGCTGCTTTGGAACGGGCGGGGGCCGTCCTCCGCGCGGGCGGCCTGGTGGCCTACCCGACCGAAACCGTCTATGGACTGGCGGGCGGCGCTCTCCTGCCGGATGCCGTCCTGCGCGTCTTCGCCGCCAAGGGCCGGCCCACGGGCCAGCCCCTGCCCGTGCAGATCGCGGGCGTCGATGCGCTGGACGCACTCGCCCGAGACATCCCCGACGAGGCACGCCGGCTTGTCGCCGACTTCTTCCCCGGCCCGCTGACCCTCGTTCTGTGGCGGCAGCCGTCCGTTTCGCTGACGGTCACGGGCGGCACCGATACCGTGGGTCTGCGGATGCCCGATCACCCCGTCGCTTTGGGCGTCCTGCGGGCCTTCGGCGGGCCGCTCGTCTGCCCCTCGGCCAACACCACCGGCCGGCGCGCCCCCATGTCGGCCCCGGATGTTTTGGAAGACCTGGACGGGTTGATTGACCTGGTGCTGGACGGCGGCCTGACCCTGGACCGGACGCCCAGCAGCGTCCTGGACCTGACGACCCGCCCGGCCCGGCTGCTGCGCGAGGGCAAGGTGAGCCGGGCCGCGCTGGCGCGGTATGTGGCGCTGGGGTAGGGGCGGGTATAATCCTCCTACGTGTCTACGTTCCTCCGCATCCTCTCCTTCCTCCGCCCCTACAAGCTCACCCTTGCCCTGGGGTTCGTCTGCCTGCTCGGGTCGGTCGTGCTGGAGCTGTCCCCGCCGCTGGTCTGGAAGGTCGTCGTGGACGACGTCATCTTCCGGCGGCAGGTGTCCAAGCTCTGGCCCGCCGTGCTGGCCCTGACGCTGATGCAGGGCGGCAGCGCGCTGCTCTCCGCCGTCAGGACGCGGCTGCTCGAGTCCGTGGGCCAAAAGTTCGTCTATGACCTGCGGAACACGCTGTACCAGAAGCTCTCACACCAGTCCCTGGCCTACTTCAACGAGGCCCGGACGGGGGACCTGATGAGCCGGGCGTCGTCGGACGTGGACGCGGTGCAGGAAGTGGTCATCCGCGGCACCGACTCGGTGGTCGCCAACTTCCTGCGCCTCCTAGGCGTTTCGGTCATCTTCTGCGCCCTGAACCTGAAGCTAGGCCTGGCGACGCTGCTGCCCGTTTTGATCGTCGGCGTCTTCCTGAAGCTGTTTAACAAGCGCGTCAAGGGCGTCTACAAGGCCGCCCGCGAGAAGCTGGGCCTGGTCAACGCCCGCCTGCAAGATAATCTCTCGGGCATCCGGGTCATCAAGGCTTTCGCCCGCGAGGACGCCGAGGCGCAGGGCTTTGAGGCCGTGAACCGCCGCTACCTCGACGACAACCTGGAGGCCATCCGCGTCCGGGCAACGTTCTTCCCGTTCGTCCGCTGGATCGCCGGCTTCGGCAACACCGTCACCATCGGCTACGGCGCGTGGCTGATCCTGCACGGGCAGTTCACCCTAGGCGGCCTGATCGCCTACCGGGGCTACGGGCGCTACTTCTTCGGCCCCATCGACGACCTGACTCAGATCAACGACACGGTCCAGCGCGGCGTCGCGGCCGGCAACCGGCTCTTTCAGGTCCTCGACGCGCCGGTCTCGGTCGTGGACATTGCCGGTGCCCCCGCCCTGCCGCCGCTCTTGGGCGCGGTGGATTTCGAGCGCGTCTCGTTCCGCTACCGGACGGACACGCCGCCGACGCTGGACGCGCTGACCCTGCACATCGCGCCCGGCCAGACCGCCGCCCTGGTCGGCGAGTCCGGCGCGGGCAAGAGCACCGTCTTCGCCCTGCTGTCGCGCTTCTGGGACCCCGACGCGGGCCGCGTTCTGCTGGACGGCCACGACCTGCGCGATGTGACCCAGGCCTCGCTCCGCAGCCAGGTCGGTGTGGTCCAGCAGGAGACGTTCCTGTTCGCCGCCTCGGTCTCGGACAACATCCGCTACGCCCGGCCCGCCGCGAGCGACGCCGAGGTGGAGGACGCCGCCCGCGCCGCCAACGCCCACGGCTTCATCGCCGAGCTGCCCCAGGGCTATGCGACTCTGGTGGGCGAGCGCGGCGTCAAGCTCTCGGGCGGCCAGCGCCAGCGGCTGTCCGTCGCCCGCGCGTTCCTCGCCGACCCGCGCATTCTGCTGTTGGATGAGGCGACCAGTTCGGTCGAACCCGAATCCGAGCGGGTCATCCAGGACGCCATCGAGCGCCTGATGCGGGGCCGCACCACGATCATCGCCGCCCACCGCCTGTCCACGGTGCGGAACGCCGACGTCATCTTCGTCCTGGAGCGGGGCCGGCTGATCGAGCAGGGGGATCACCAAGCGCTGATGCGGATGGGGGGCCGCTACGCCCGCATGGTCGGCCAGCAGCAGGGGGCGGCGGACGGGGTGCTTGTGGGATAGTCAGTCGCGGGGGCGGACGCCCGGCACTGGAAGTGCCGGGCTACTATCCGCGAGCGGATTACTTCGTATCGGAGAAAGTCCCTGTGGGACTGAGGAGCAGCCATCGCAGGCCGATCTTCAGCCCCGGAGGGGCTTTTCTTGTATGTGAGTAGCCCGGCACTTCCAGTGCCGGGTCTTTCTGGCCTCGTGCCGGGTCTTTCTGGCCCCGCTCCTACACAAACGCCTTTTCCACGCCGCGCCTACGGCTTCCAGCTCGGCGGCAGGTTGCGGGTGATCTCGATGTTCTCGAAGACGACTGGATGGGCCGGGCCGTGCGAGAGCACCCAGGCCGCCATGCGCCCGATGCCCGTCTTCAGGTCGGTCGGCGGCGGCGGCGCGAACGCCGCGTTGATCTTGGCATGATCCGAGAACGCATGGACGACCTCGTTGCGGGCGTCCAAGTGCCGCAAGAGGCGCGGCCTGCCCAGGGCGTCCGCGATCTCGGTGGCAAGCTCCAGAATCGTGTACGGGGTGTCCGCGCCGACGTTGAACGTCTCCCCCTGCGCGGCGGGCACCAGGGGGCTGCGCGCGATCAGCGGGGCCACATCGTCGATGTAGGAGAACGCCCGCGTCTGCGAGCCGTCGCCGAACACGCTCATCGGCTGGCCCGACAAAAGCTGGTTCATGAAGATGCCGATGACGTTGCGGTACTTGTCGGCGATGTTCTGGCGCTCGCCGTAGACGTTGTGCGGGCGGAAGATGATCGAGTTCAGCCCGAACATCTCGTGCGCGGCCTTCAAATCAAGCTCCACGGCATACTTGGAGACGCCGTAAGGGTCCTCGGGCAGCGGGGTCAGTGCCTCGGTCATCGGCAACTGGTTCTTGCCGTAGACGGCGATGGACGAGGCGAACACGAAGCACCGGACGTCGTGCTTGATGGCCTCGTTAATCAGGTTCATGGACGCGACCAAGTTGGTCTGATAGTTGAAGCGCCGGATGAAGTGCGACAGCCCCTCGGCGGCATAGGCGCCCAGGTGGTAGACATATTCGAACGGGCCATCGTCCCACAGCGAGGCGACGAAATCCGGGTCTTTCAGATCGCCCTGCACCCACCGGCAGCCTGCGGGCACGTTCTCCCGGTAGCCGCCCGACAGGTCATCGGTCGCCACCACGTCCATGCCCAGGGCCAGGCAGTGGTCGGCGACGTGCGAGCCGATGAAGCCCGCCGCGCCCGTGATCAGAACCCTCGTTGGTTTCTCATTCGCCATAGTTCGATTCGTCCTTTTTTGTAAACTGCCTCACCCCGAAGCCGAGCAGGACCGCCCCGGCCAACAGGCCGAAGCGGACGGCGGGGGGGCGACTGAGCACGTTGCGCGCGGTCCAGATGCGGACGAGCGAACCCGCGAGGCTGCCCTGGATGCCGGTCCAGACCGCCGCCGACGTCAGGGGCGACGACTGCGCCTGAAAGTATTTGCGGTAGAACACCCACATCGCGTAGTGCATGTTCTTGGTGACGTGGTAAGGGACCGCGTGACGCCCGCCTTTGCCTTTGAGGTGCGTGATCACGCTTTCGGGGTTGTACCAGACTTCCCAGCCGGCCTTCTTAGCCCGGACGCACCACTCGATGTCCTCGCCCCACTGCTTCAGGTCCTCGTCCAGCAGGCCGATGTCGTCCACGACCTCGCACCGCGCCATCAGGCAGCAGCCCGAGACCGCGTCTACCTGGTTGGCCTCGTCTTCGGGCAGATGGCGCATCAGGTACTGGCCCAGGGTGTGGTTTCGGGGGAACAGGCGGTCCAGCTTGGCGTAGTAAGCCATCGAGGCGGCGGGCGTCGGCATCCCACGCTTGCACTGGGGCTGGAACGACCCATCGGCGTTGAGCACACGCGGCCCGACGATGCCCGCCTTCGGGTGCGCCTCTAAAAAGTCCATCATCTGTCGCAGCGAGTCGGGGCGCAGGATCGTGTCCGGGTTCAGCCACAACACGTACTTCCCCGTGCTCAAGCGAATGCCCTGGTTCGTGCCCTTCAGAAAGCCCGCGTTTTCGGAGTTCTCGATCAGCGTGACCTCGGGGTACTGCACCCGAATGTTTTCGCGTGTCCCGTCGGTCGAGCCATTGTCCACCAGGAACAACTCGTGCGTTACGGACGGGTCGCTCGCGCGCAGCGAGTCCAGGCAGTCTTTGAGCACGCCCCAGCAGTTCAGCGACACCATCGCGATGGACACGTCGGGGACATGATCGGGGGTAACGGGCACAGCCGGCATAGTTTCTCCATTCCCAAGCCGCGCCGTCGCGGCCCGCAAGCACGTCATTATACCTAACCGGCATGGCGCAGGACCCCGCGCCGGGGCTGTCGAAAGCCCCGGTGCGGGGTGAGCGGGCTCAACCGCCGCCGACGGCCTCGTAGACCGCCCGCGTCTCGCGGGCGCACCGCTCCCAGCTAAAGCCCGCCGCGCGGGCGATCCCGCGCCGGGACAGGTCCGCGACCAGGGCGTCATCGGTCAGGACGCGGGCCAGTGCGTCCGCCAAGCCGCCGGCGTCGTCCGGGTCGATCAGCAGGGCCGCGTCGCCGGCCACCTCCGGCATGGACGACACGTCGGACGTGACCACGGGGCAGCCGCACTGCATCGCCTCCAAGACGGGCAGGCCGAAGCCCTCATAGCGCGAGGGGTAGACGAACGCCCTGGCCCCGCCGTACAAGCGGGGCAGGTCTTCCTCGGCCACGTAACCCGTGAAGACGACGCGGTTTGACAGCCCCAGGGCGGAGACCTGGGCGAAGATCTCCTCGTACATCCAGCCCTTCTTGCCCGCGATGACCAGCGGCGAGTCGGGGAAGCGCGCGGCGATCCGGGCATACGCCTGGAGCAGCAGCGGCACGTTTTTGCGCGGCTCCAGGACGCCGACGTACAGCAGGAACCGACCCGGCATTAGGCCGAAGCGCGCGCAGGCCTCGGCCACCTCGCCCGCGGGCGCGACTCGGAAGACCGGCCCCGCCGCCAGCAGCGTCGTCGTCGCCTTGCCCGCCGTGATCGGCAGCAGGCGCAGCATATCCCGGCGGGTGCTCTCCGAGATGTTCAGGATCCGCGCCGCCCGCCGGGCCGACGCGCGCATCATCGGCGGGAAGAAGCGCCGGTGGAAGCGCGGGTGCAGCTCAGGGGTCAGCAGGTACGTCATGTCGTGGAACGTCGCCACGACCGGGCAGGGGGCCAGCCAGGGCGTCGTGTAGTGCGGCGAGTGCAGCAGGTCCGCGCCCAGAGCCTTCAAGGCGCGCGGCAGGGCCGCCTGCTCCCAGAGCAGCCGCCGCGGGGTCGAGGCGAGCGAAACGCGCACCAGCCGAAAATTCGGCCCGAGCGGCCCGAACTCGTCGGCGTACTCGGGCTTGGCGAAGACGTGGTACTCGTTGTCGGCGTCCACGTGGGCCAGCGCCTGGACCAGCGAATAGATGTAGGTGCCGGCCCCGGCGCGGTTCGCGGGGATGGCGGTGGCATCAAAGGCGATACGCATATTCTTGGGTCGTCATCTTTGGGTTTTGTCAGGCCGCCGGGGCGGGCGCGGCGGCCGGGTGCGCGACCCGGACGCGGTTGACCAGGTTGATCAGGGCGGCGATTAGGCCGAACAGGATGAAGTTGTTCGGGAAGTCGAAGAACAGCAGGTAGGACGGCGCGGCGAGCCACAGGAAGGCGTAGAACAGGACGCGGTGGTGCGACCGGCCCGCGGCCAGGTTCAGCGAGTCCAGCCGGGGCAGGACCAGGGCGTACAGGAAGGCCGTCACGACGTTGCCGGCGTCCAGCAGGCCCGACAGCACGGTCTGCGGCCAGCCGAAGTCGGCGAAGTAGTCCACGGTGGCAAAGGCGGGCGTGTAGGTGGCGTCGGCCGCGCCGGGGAAGAAGTGCTCCGTGACCAGGATCGTGCCGTAGACATGCGGCTTGTCCGGGAACAGCGCACGCGGGGCCAGCCCCCACAAGCCCGACAGCGTGATCTGCCCGCCGAACAGCGGCAGCTGGCCGCCCAGGTACTGCGCGTAGTAGTGGGCGGCGTTGACGAAGTAGTCCGAATACTGCGAGATCTGGTCCAGGCCGACCGACCCGAACGAGGCAGCCAGCAGCGACCCGACCAGGGCCGCGGCCCCGCCCAGCACGAGAAAGGCGACCGGCTTCAGGTAGCGGTAGCGCCGGACCGCCAGGATGATCAGCAGGTAGATGGCGAATGCCACGACCAGGCTCTTTTGGCCCAGAAGGAACACGGCGACGATGAAGGGCAGGGCCAGCAGCAGGATCGTGTGCGTGGAGCGCGCGTAGACGGTCGCCAGCACGAGCGACGTGCTCAGGAACGTGATGCACAGGGCGTACCACTGCCCGACCCCGGTCCGGTGGAGCTGGTAGTTCGTGCGCGGGTCCAGAATCCAGGCCACCAGGCCGGTATCGCGCGTCAGCAGCAGGAACGAGAGCGCGTACAGGCCGAAGAACAGCCAGGCCGCCAGGCGCATCCGGTCGGGCCGGGCCGGGCCGCCCGAGCGCGCCAGCCGCTCCACGAAGCCGGCCAGGGCGGGCTGGCCGAGGAACAGGCGCAGGAGCAGCACCAGGCTGACCAGCCCGGCCAGCGCGTGGACGTTGCTGACCAGCAGGGCGTACTGGAAGTAGGGGTCGTAAAGCCCGTCTTCCAGAAAGAAGAACGGCCCCGACAGCGTCGTGACAATCACCAGCGGCAGGCTCGCCAGCAGCGGGATGACGACCGGGTTGAGCCAGCCGATCCTGAAGCGGCGCGTCACATAGACGGGGAACAGGAGCGGGACGACGAAGTACAGGGCGATGTTGATCCAGTACAGCAGCAGCATGATGGGTGGGTGGCGCTGAAGGCCGTATAATGGTTAGGTGGCGCTGGAAGGCCGTGGAAGGCCGCTAAAGGCCGTAGCGCGACGGCGCGGCGCGGCCCATGCGCCCGCGCCCGTAGTCGGCGACGCCACTGACCAGGGCGCGCGCCTGCGCGCGGCGGCCCCCGGCCAGGTAGCGCAGCAGGACCGGCACACGCGTCAGGAAAAAGTAGGCCAGGAAGAACAGGCGTATCCCCAGGTTCTTCTGGTGCCGCGCCATCAGGAACAGCCGGTTGCGCGTGGTGTAGTAGACCACCAGGGACGAGCCACCGCCGCCGCTTGAGGCGCTCTCGCGGTGGTGGATGATCGAGGCGGGCGCGAGCCAGACCTCGGCCCCGGCCTCGACCGCCCGCAGGATGAAGTCCACGTCCTCGGTGTACATGAAGAACGTCTCGTCCAGCAGCCCGGCCCGCCCTATGATACCCCTGGGAATCAGCAGAGCGCAACCGTTCGCCATGCCGCCCCGCTGCGCCCGGAGGCTGGCGGGCGTGTCGGGCCGGCCCCAGTACCAGTCCCGATGGACGCCCCGCCACAGGTCGAACGCGCCGAAGTGGTTGTTGACGACCAGGGGCGCGTCGGCGTAGTAGATTTTCGGGGCGACCAGGCGGTCCGGCGCGGCGTACTCCATCAGCCGGCTGAGGAAGTCCGGGGCGGCCACGGTGTCGTTGTTGAGCAGCAGGACGTACTCGCAGCCGCGCGCGAGGCAGACGGCGATGCCGACGTTGCTGGCCTGGGCGAAGCCGCCGTTGTCCGCCTGCCGCACCAGCACGACGTCGGGGTGGCGGTCGGCGGCCCGGTCGGCGGAGCCGTCCGACGAGCCGTTGTCCACCAGGACGACGAGCGCGTCGGGGTAGTCGATGCGCGCCAGCGAGTCGAGGCAGTCCGGCAGGAAGCGCCCGCCGTTGTAGTTGACCAGGACGATGCCGACGCGCGGCTGCTCGCGGGCGACCGCCTCGCTCAGGGGGTCAGTCATGGCTGGCCCGCCTTCAGGCGTTTGTAGGCCCGCCGCACCAGGCCCATGACGGGCCGGGGCGCGTGGGCGATCAGCCGGGCCGACGCGGCGCGGAGCGGGCGGCCCCGGAAGTAGGGGGCCAGGAGCCGCCGGTACAGGGCGGCGTCGTAGCCGCCCTCGGCGCGCAGAAAGCAGAGCATCTTCAGCGTGACCGGTGTGCGCCGCGCGTAGGCGGCGTAGGCGGCCTCCTTGACGCCGTCGTAGCGGGCCGGCAGCAGGTCGACGACCCGGCGCTGGTGGCTGAGGATGATCTCCAGCGCGCTGCCCGCCCACGACACGTTCTGCCCCCGGTACTTGACCAGCGGGCGGGCGACCAGGAGCACGGGCGAGTCAGCCCGCAGGTACTCGTAGGTGATGCCCAGGTAGGTCAGCCCGGTCCCCACATAAGGCTCCGGGTCTACGGCGTCCCACAGCGCGCGGCGGACGACGAACTCGCTCAGGTACGACTCCTGGAAGAAGCGCGCGAAGAAGGCGGGGACGTCGGTGGTGTAAACGTCCCCGGTCACGCCCAGCACGTCCGCGCTGCGCTGGAGGACGCGGCGCAGGTCGGAGTCGTAGGCGGTCACCAAGAGCTGCACGAAGTCCAGCGGGCGCGGGCCGTCGAGGTGGCCCAGCAGGGCCGACACCGCGCCGTCTTCCGGCGGGTCGTCGTCGCCCAGCAGCCAGCACCACTCGCCCCGCGCCAGCGCGACCGACTGGAGGTAGTTGCGATCCGCGCCCCGGTTCTTGGGCTGCCGGAAGTAGGTCAGGCGCGGGAAGCCGGCCTGACGGGCGCGCACGACCGCTTCGGTGCCGTCGGGCGAGGCGTTGTCGGAGACGACGACCTCGACGCCCTCGCCCGCCCGGCCCAGCGCGGCCACCTGGGCGATCACGCCGTCGAGCGTCTCCCCCAGGAACCGCGCGCGGTTAAAGGTCGGGATGCAGATGGAGAGTTTGGGAGTCATGGATTCTCGACCGGCGCGGGACGCCGCCCCCGCAGCGCCTTGAACGCGCGGCGGACGCCCTGCACGAGGGCGCGCGGCGTCAGCATCAGCGGCAGCAGGGCCAGCAGCAGGAACGGGTCCGGGCCGTAGGCGCGCAGCAGCCGCCGGATGCCGTCCGCGTAGGCGGCGGGGGTGGGCGAGATCGGCCCGCTGCGCCCGGTCAGCTTGTAGTGCCGGACGGCCCCAAAGATCTCCTGGCGCAGGTGCCGGCGGCTCATCGCCCGCAGGACCGGCTCGGAGAACCCCAGACTCCGGGCGTAGGCCAGCAGGTCGTGGTAGCCGGTCGTCATCACCGACCAGTAAGGCCAGCCCGCCGTGTTGTCCTTGCGCTGGGCGAGGTAGGGCCTGGCCGTGACGGCGACCGCGCGGGCCGACGCCAGCACGTCCAGGAAGAAATAAGATTGGAGCAGGTTCGTCCCCGCCTTGTCGTCGTGAGCGTGTGCGGTCGCAAGGCCCCGCCGGAACGCGAACACCGACACGAACATCGGCCGCAGCAGGGCCAGGGCCTCGTCGCGGTCACGCAGAACGGCGTCCTCGGTGACGGCGTTCCAGGGCGGGTCCGGCTGGTCCAAGTCCCGCACGAACGACTGGATGTTGAGGGCCAGCGCGTCCGCCTCCGGGTGCTCGCCCATCAGCCCCAGAAGACGCGCCACCGCCCCCGGCAGTAGCACGTCGTCGTCTGACAGGATGTAGCAGAAATCACCCGACGCCCGCTTCACCGTCTCGTAGATGTTGGCGTCCGGCCCACGGTTCTGCGGCTGACGGTGGGGGCGCAGGCGGACGTGGGGGTACGCCGCCGCCATCTCCGACAGCACGGCGGGCGTCCCGTCCGTCGAGGCGTTGTCCGAGACGACGACTTCCACCGACGCGGCCAGGTCCTGCGTGATCTGCGCCATCACGGCTTCCAGCGCCTGCCGCAGCAGCGGGGCGCGGTTGTATGTCGGGATGCACAGCGAGAGCCGGGGCATCGTCATGGCCCACCGCCGTCCACGCCGGCTAGCGGCGGCGCACCCGGCCCGCGATTTCCCCCGCGCATGGCCCCGTGCTTGACCCGCCGGTACAGCCGCCACCCGCCGCGCAGGAGGGGGGCGGGGACCAGCAGGAGCGGGATCACGCGCGTCAGCAGGAACGGGTCCGGGCCGTGGGCTTGCAGCAGCCGCCGGATGCCGTCCCAGGCGCTCAGGCGGAAGTCATACCCGTCCCGCACACGCTTGTACCGGAGCAGGAAATGGAAGACCGACGTCCGAAGCTGCTTCTCCCGGAACCCGCGCACCGTGGCGGGGGCAAAGCCCAGCGCCTCGGCGTACCGCATCAGGTCCTCGTAGTTCGTCACCATGACCTTGAAGAAGCCGTAGCCGCCCGTGTTGACCAGGCGCTGGGCCAGGAACGGGCGGGCGCTGATCACTAGGCCGCGCCCGCACGCCAGCACGTCCAGGAAGAGGTAGGACTGGAGCAGGTTCGTGCCGATCTTGTCGGTGTAGTCTTTGGTCACCAGGGCGCGGCGGAAGGCGGTCATGGACAGGAACAGGTGGCTCAGTGCCAGCGCCCGCAGCGCCTCGTCCCGGTCGCCGTAGAACGTGTCCTCGGCTACGGGGAACCAACGCTCCTCCGGCTCCTCTAAATCCCGCGTGAACGACCGGATGTTGAGCGTCAGCGCGTCCGCCTCCGGGTGCTCGCCCATCAGCCCCAGCAGCCGCTCCACCGCCCCCGGCAGCAGAACGTCGTCGTCCGATAATATGTAGCAGAACTCCCCCGTTGCCAGCTTCACCGTCGCGTAGATGTTCGCGTCCGGCCCCAGGTTCTCAGGCTGGCGGTGACAGCGCAGGCGGACGTGGGGGTGTCTAGCCGCAGCTTCCGACAAAGCAGCGGGCGTACCGTCCGAGGAAGCGTTGTCGGAGACCACGACCTCCACGGACGCGGCCAAGGCGGCAGGGATTTGCCGCCCGATCCGCTCGAGCGTGTCTGCCAGAAACGACGCCCGGTTGTAGGTCGGGATGCACAGCGACAGCTTGGTTACGCCTTCGGCCTCCGAGATCATGTCTTGAATCATGGGGCGGCCTCGGTGTGCCACTCGCGGCGGCGCTGGGCGAACAGCCAGGTGCCGCCGCCCAGGCCAACCAAGAGGGTGATCGCGAAGTAGCCTGCCATCATGCCGGTCGCCCCATAGGGGCGGACCAGCAACAGGTTGGACAGGCCAACGAGGCCGGCCACGGTCAGCGACAGGCCCAGCAGGGGTTCTTTTTTGTGGGCGCGTAGGTACAGGCCCAGCGCCCCGACTAGGTGGTTGATCACCGACGTGGCCGCCAGCAGCCCCAGCGGCAGCGGCGTCAGTAGCAGCGAGCCAACCGGCAGGCCCAGGCGGCGCAGGCCCAGCGCCCCGCCCCAGAACGCCGCCGCGCACACCAGGGCCACAGCCGACGAGCGCCACAGGGTGGGGAAGAACAGGCTGTCCAGTCCGGCCCAGTCCCGACGGGCGATCAGGCCACCGAAAGCAGGCAGCTTGGTAGTCATCCAGGCGAGGGCCAGGGCCGAGATCGCCCCCATCGCACTCAAGCTCAGGCCCATCCTGCCCGCCGCAGCCGGCCCGTGCGTGGCGAACAGGACCGGGTTGAACATCTGGAAGATCACATAGCTGCTGACGCCGCTCAGGGCGATACGCCACTGGAACGGCCACACCTCACCTCGCCAACTCAGCGGCACGGAGGCGGCGGACCGCTCGGCTAGCAGGTCGGCCAGGAAGGCGCGCTGGGTGTGCCACAGCCAGGCCCCCCCCCACACCAGCACGGTCAGCCCGCACACGGCGGCGGCGTACAGCCCACCGCGCAGCCACAGGGCCAGCCACAGAGTCACGCTTGACGCCACGTTCGAGGCGGCCCGCAACCGGGCGACCTCGGTGACGCGGCCACTACCCTCCACTACCGCCAGCACAGGGTTGAGGAGCATCGAAAATGCCCCAACCAGAGCGACCGCAGCCCAAGGCCAGCGCCAGGCGACAGTCATTCCGCCCGGCGTGTAGTGACCGAAGAAGACCAGGCCCGCCGGCAGCACGGTCAGCGCGATCAGCACGGCGACAGCCCCGTACCAGCGCAGGCTCATCCGCAGCAGCGAAGCCAGCCGCGCCTTGGCAGACGGGTCTCCTACTAGCAACCCAGCGGGCGTCCACTCCAGCCGCGCCCGCTCGTGGCTGGCGAACTGCAAGATCACATAGGCCAGACCCAACTCCAGCAAGATGGTGGCATTCAGGAAGCCGCTAAAGGTGTAATAGAAGCCGCGCTCGTCGCGCGTCATACGCCCCGCCAGCAGCAGCAAAGTGACGATGCCCGAGGCAGCGCTCCATCCGTTGGCGAGGAGAGTGAACGCGACCGCGCGGTTGACGCCGAGACGGGCGGCCAGGCGGCGGACAGCGGCCAAGCTCATCACGCGGGTGCCCCGGCGCGGCCCCGCAGGCGCCCAAGGGCGCGGCGCAGCGCCCCGGCCCGGCGCAACAGCTTCAGGTCGCGCGCCACGTCGGCCCCGCGCCGGATCAGCGAGTGAGGCAGCAGCAGGACCGGAAAGGCAGTTGCCCAGAAGCCGGGCAGGAAGTACAGGCGGCGCGTGAAGCCGACGAGGGCTGCCCAATCGTCGCCGTAATCGCATGGGAAGCGGGCCTTGTAGCGCACCAGGTCGAACCAGTTCCACAGCAGTGTATAGTTGGCGCGCATCAGGTGCCGGTAGGTGGCCGAGTCGCGTCCGAACAGCTCGCCCCAGACCCGCGAAACCTCTTCCATCGTGCTGAGGTGGTAGCGGATGAAGTTGCGGCCCAGGTGCGCCGAGAGGTAATCGTTCTCGCCCCGGCTGTTGACCAGCTTCTCGGGCAGCCACAACCACTGGGGGCAGCGCTTGACCATGTGCCCGAACAGGTAAAGATAAGGAAAGTAGCGGAAGCCGTTGAATTTTGTCTCGCCGACATCGCGCAGGGTTTGGCACCACAGCCGCCGGTCGAGCACCTGGGCTGACGTGTAGCCCATGATGGATCCGCACTGGCGAAAGATCTGAGCCGGTGACGTCAAGAGCTGTTCGCGCTCGTAGTCCGCCGGCAACAGCACAGTGGGATAAGGCACCTCGTCGCCAGCTAGGTGCCGGTCCAGCGAGTGAAAAAACACGGTCATGCCCGCCAGGCCGGGGTACGCGCCCAGCGCGTCGAGCACACGGGCGATGCCGCCGGGATTTATTACATCATCCGAGGACAGCAGCCAGCAGTAGTCTCCCTGAGCCATGGCAACGACGTTCAGGAGGTTGCGGGTGAATCCCAGGTTTTCCGGGTTGCGGTGGTAGCGGATCAAGCCGGGACGCTCCCAGTCCAGCCGCTCGACCAGTGCTCGTGTGCCGTCCTTGGAGGCGTTGTCGCTGATGCAGACTTCGACACGGCTTTGAAGGCCGGGTGTGATCTGGCCGAGGACGCTGTCGAGGGCTTCTTCAAGCGTATCCGCCCGTCCGTCGTGCGTAGGGATGCAGACCGAGAGCCTGGGGGTCATGTGCCCTCCATCTCCAGCGGCTTCGCCAGCGGCTCCATCTCGGTCAGCGGCAGGCCGAAGGCGAGCTTGGGGTAGGCGTTGGCGTAGGTGTCGATCATGACCTGGAGGAGCGCGGGCTTGTCCGGGTCGGCCCACAGCGCGGCCAGGCCGTCTTCCAGGCCGTCCTCGCGATCCACCGTCCCCGAGGCGATGCCGTAGCTCTCGGCCACGCGGGCGAAGTCCGGCGCGCTGTAGCCCCACAGCGTGGACTGGTAGCGCTCGTGGAAGTAGGACTGCTGGAACTGGCGCACCATCCCGTGGCACTGGTTGTTGACGATCACCATCTTGATCGGCAGGCCGTAGCGGGCCACGGTCTGGAGTTCCTGGATGTTGGTCTGGAAGCCGCCGTCGCCGGCGATCAGGACGACGGGCCGGCCGTCCACGGCGGCCACGCCGACGGCGGCGGGCAGGGCGAAGCCCATGCTGCCCATGCCCCCCGACAGCAGGAACCGCTGGTCCGGCCCGACCTCGACCGACTGCGACGCCCACATCTGGTGCTGGCCGACGTCGATGACATACGCGCCCGCGGCTTTGGAGTGGCGCGAGAGCGTGTGCATGAGCGCATTGGGGTTGATGCCCTCGATGTCGGGAAGCTCGGCCGTGTCCGGCCACTCGCGCCGCAGGGCGTCGATGCTGCCCAGCCACTCGGCCCGGTCCGGCCACGCCCGCGCCCGCGCGGCGGGCAGGGCGGCCTCGAAGAACACGGGCAGGTCGGCGATGATCGCCTCGCAGCCCAGGACGCGGTTGTTGACCTCGCCCGGCTCGACGTCGACGTGGTAGACCACGCGGTCACCCTTGAAGGCCTCGACCTCGGACCCGGTCTGGCGCACGTCCAGGCGGCTGCCCAGGACGAGCAGAAAGTCGCTGCGCCCGATGGCGTGATTCGCCCAGCGGTTGCCGTAGGAGCCGTGCAGCCCCACCCGCAGCGGCTCGTCGTAGGGCAGGGCGTCCACGGCCATCAGCGAGTTGACGGCGGGAATCTTGACCGCGCGGACGAAGGCGCGCAGCTCGCCGGCCACCCGGGCTGACCGGATGCCGCCCCCGATCAGCAGCAGGGGCCGCTCCGCCTGAGCCATGCGCGTGAACAGTTCGTCGAGCCTGCCCGCGCCGACGGCCTCCCCGGCGGGCGGGACCGACGGGAACCCGGCGGGCGGCGTGATGTCCACGCGCTGCACGTCCATCGGGATGTCGAGCAGGACCGGGCCGGGCCGGCCGCTGGTCGCCAGGGTGAACGCCTCGTGCAACATCTGGGGCAGGGCGTGGGCGTCCTCGACCATCCAGGCGGCCTTGGTGACCGGCTTCGCCATGGCGACGATGTCGGTCTCCTGGAAGCCGAGCTGGCGGATGGCCCGGTCGCCCTTCTGCTCATGCCGGTTGACCTGGCCGGTGATGAACACGGCGGGCGTCGAGTCGAAGAAGCAGCTCCCGATGCCGGTCAATAGGTTGGTCGCGCCCGGCCCGCTGGTCGCGAAGGCGACGCCGGGGATGCCGGTCATGCGCCCGGCGGCGTCGGCGGCGAAGGCTGCGGTCTGCTCGTGGTGGACGCTGACGATGCGGATGCCGCCGGCCTGCTGGATCGAGTCCAGCATGTGCGTGATCATGCCGCCGGCCATCTCGAAGACGGAAGAAACGCCGCGCTCCTTGAGGAACTGGGCGATATAGTCTGAGGCTTTCATGGGTCTGCCGTCCTTGTTATGTAAACCCGGCCCTTCAGGGCCGGGGGCGTTGTGCGCGGTGCCAATTGACTGTGCGCCGCAGGCCCTCGTCCATGCCGACGCGCGGCCGCCAGCCGGTCGCCGCCCGCAGCTTCGACACGTCCGCCTCCAGGTGCATCACCTGGTCGGGGCGGTAGGGCACCTCGCCCAGCCCCAGCGGGAGCGACGGGTCGATCAAGTCCCGCGCCCGCTCCACCCACGCGCGGACCGTGTGCGACTCGCCCGCGCCGAGGTTGAAGACGCCCGCAGCCTCGGTGCCCAGCACGAGCCGGCAGATCGCCTCCACGGCATCGTCGATGTACAGATAATCCCAGCGCTGCCCGCCCGGTGTCAGCGCGGGGCGCTTACCGTCCAAGAGCTGCGTGATGACGTGCGGCAACAGGTGCCGCGCGTCGTCCCCCGGCCCGTAGGTCGCCAGCAACCGCAGCCAGACCAGCCGCGTGTCGGTCATCGCGCACAGCTTCGCGGTCAGCAGCCCCAGGCACAGCTTGGCGACGCCGTAGGCCGTCTCGGGGTGGGGCACGAGGTCTTCGCGCAGGACGCCCTCGACCGGCCCGTACTCGGCCTGCGAGCCGACGCCCACCCATGTCTTCATCCCCGCCGCGCGGGCGGCCTCGAACAGCTCCAGGCTGCCCGACACGTTGCGCGTGATCTGATCGGTGTCGTTGCGGAACGCCCCCGTCACGCCCGACCAGGCCAGGTGGAAGACCGCCTCGGGTTTCCACTCACTGAGGCCGGCCTGTGCCCCGCCCAAGTCCCCCAGCGCGCCGCGCAGGACCGTCACGCGGTCCAGGACGCTGCCCAGCCGCCACAAATCGCTCTGGGGCCGGACGAGGACCGCGACCTCGCTGCCCCGGTCCAGCAGGCCGCGCGTCAGGGCCGCGCCGACGTGGCCGGTCGCCCCCGTCACCAGGCAGCGCACCGTCAGGCCCCTGCTGTGAAGTCGCGCACGAAGTCGTGCAGGACGGACAGCATATAGTCTTTGTGCGCGTCCGAGAGTCCGGGGAAGACGCCCATCCAGAACACGTTGTTCATCACAAAGTCGGTGTTCTCCAGCCCCCCGATCTTGCGGTGCTGGATGTCCTTGTAGGCGGGCTGCTTGAGCAGGTTGCCCGCGAACAGGAGCCGCGTCCCGATCTTCTTGGAGTCCAGGTGCCGCACCAGGGCGTCACGGGTGAACGGGGCGTTTTCGCGCACGGCCAGCGGGAAGCCGAACCAGGACGGCTCGGAGTTCGGCGTGGCCTGGGGCAGGATGAAGTGCTCCTGCAAGTCCTGAAGCCCGTCGTGGAGGTACTGGAAGTTGCGCCGCCGGGCGGCGATGAACTCGGGCAGCTTTTTGAGCTGCGAGACGCCCACGGCGGCCTGCATGTCGGTGGCCTTGAGGTTGTAGCCGATGTGCGAGTAGGTGTACTTGTGGTCGTAGCCGCAGGGCAGGTCGCCGAGCTGCCACTCGAACCGCTTGCCGCAGGTGTTGTCCTTGCCCGGCTCGCACCAGCACGCGCGGCCCCAGTCGCGGTAAGACTCGGCGATGACTTTCAGCTTGACGTTGTTCATAAAGACGGCCCCGCCCTCGCCCATCGTGATATGGTGGGCGGGGTAGAAGGAGGCCGTGGCGATGTCGCCGAACGTGCCGACCTTCTGGCCCCCGAAAGAACCGCCGATGGCGTCACAGCAGTCTTCGACCAGCCACAGGTCGTGCTTCTTGACGAAGGCGCTGATGGCCGCCATGTCGCCGGGGTTGCCCAGCGTGTGCGCGAACATCAGGACGCGCGTTCGGGGCGACAGGGCCTCTTCGAGCTGCTCAATTTTAAGGTTGTAGTCAGGGATGCTGACGTCCAGGAACACGGGGACAAGGCCGTTCTGGATGATCGGGTTCACCGTGGTCGGAAAGCCCGCAGCGACCGTGATGACCTCGTCGCCGGGCATCAAGCGCCGCTCCCCCAGCGTCGGCGAGGTCAGCGTGGTCAGGGCGACGAGGTCCGCAGACGACCCTGAATTGACGAGCAGGGCTTTGCGGACGCCGCAGAAGCGGGCGAACTCGCGCTCGAACTGGGTGGCGAACCGGCCAGTGGTCAGCCAGAAGTCCAGGGTAGAGTCCATCAGGCTCTGCACGTCGGCGGCGTCGAAGACGCGGCCCGAGACGGGGACGGGGGACACTCCGGGCACGAAGGCCTGGGCGGGGAACGCCTCGGCGTGGTACTCGGCAACGAGTCCCGAAATCTGCGCCCGCAGGGCGTCTGCTTTCTCGGTCATGTGGGTCTTTCTAAAGCGTCGGGGCCTTATCCCCGGCCCTCTTTCCGCAGCGAGGGGGTCGCGCAGAGCGCGGGGGAGGTTCCGAGAATCTACTTCGCCAGGAACTCAGTATACCAGGCGATGGTCTTCTCCAGCGCCCCGTCGAGCGTGAACAGCGGCTCCCAGTCGAGCATGCGCCGGGCCTTGGCGGCGCTCAGATACTGGTGCTTGATCTCGTTGCTGGCCTCGTTGCGGACATCAGGCTTGAGGTCAGACCCCATCACGCTGAGTATCCGCTGCGTCAGCTCCAACACCGTCACCTGGATCTCGTTCGAGAAGTTGAAGGCCTCGCCGCGCAGGGCCGGGTTCTGTGCCATCGCCTCGGCCAGAAGCATGTAGGCCGCCGCGCCGTCCTCGACGTAGAAGTAGTCGCGCACGAACGAGCCGTCGGAGCGGATCACCGGGGCCTGGCCGCGCAGGATCGAGCGGACCGTGCCCGGCACGATGCGGTTCCAGTTCAGGTCGCCGCCGCCGTAGAAGTTGCCGCAACGGGTGATCGTGACGGGCAGGTCGTAAGACTCGGCGTAGGTGTAAGAGATCAGATCGGCGCAGCTCTTGGAGACGTCGTAGGGGTGTGTGCCCTGGAGCGGCGTTGTCTCGTCGTAGGGCAGGACATCCTGATCGCCGTAGGCCTTGTCGGACGAGGCAATCACGACCTGCTTGACGCGGGGCGACCGGCGACAGGCCTCCAGGAGGCACCACGTCCCGGCGATATTGGCCTCGAACGTCGAGACCGGGTTACGGTTGGCGATGCCGACGATGGTCTGGGCGGCGAGGTGGATCACGGTGTCTATCTCGTACTCGCCCAGGGCGCGCTCCAGCATCGCCTGGTCGGTGACGTCGCCCCGGACGACCTTGACGCGGTCCAGATGCCCCGAGCGGACCAGCTCGCAGTCGGGCACCCAGTCCCGGATGAGGCAGACCACGTCCGCCCCCGCCGCCACCAGGGACTTGACCAGCCAGCCACCCACCAGGCCGGTCGCGCCGGTCACGAGCGTGGGACGGTCCCGCCAAAAAGCGCTGTCTGTCTGTCTCATTAAACCTTCCAAGGAGCCCTGCCCGACTGCCAGAGGGTCTCCAATATTTTCTTCTCGCGGAGCGTGTCCATGCACTGCCAGAAGCCCTCGTGCTTGAACGCGGCGAGCTGGCCCTCCGAGGCGATCTTCTCCAGGGCGTCGACCTCCAGGATGCTCGCGTCGCCCTCCAAATAGCCGAATATCTGCGGCTCGAAGACGAAAAAGCCGCCGTTGATCCAGCCCTCGCCGATCTGCGGCTTTTCGCTGAACTCGCGCACCAGATCGCCCTCGAAAATCAAACCGCCGAACCGTGAGGGGGGGCGGACGGCCGTCACGGTCGCCAGTTTCCCGTGCGACCGATGAAACTCCAAGACGCGCCGGATGTCCACGTCGCACACGCCGTCGCCGTAGGTCGCCAGGAACGTGCCGCCCTTGAGCCACGGCTCCAGGCGCTTGATGCGCCCGCCGGTCTGCGTCTTCTGGCCCGTGTCCATCAGGTGGACCGTCCAGTCCTCGGTGTCCTTCTCCAGGTCTTCGACGCTGCCGCTTTTGAGGTCCACGCGCAGGCTGCCGCCCAGGCTGTAGTGGTCCAGGAAGAACCGCTTGACCACCTCGCCCTTGTAGCCCAAGGCGAGAAAAAAGTCCTTGAAGCCGTAATGGGCGTAGGAGCGCATGATGTGCCAGACGATGGGGTGTTCCCCCACCTCCACCATGGGCTTCGGCTTGATCTCGGTTTCCTCGGCCAGGCGCGTCCCCAGCCCCCCCGCCAGAACGACGACGTTCATCGCTTCTCCTTCAGCTCGGCGCTTCTCGCCGCCTCCGACGCCCCTGTGGCCAGATGCGAGCCGGTCCCGTTAGCGACCGGCCCCGCTCCGGGGGTGTCCCGGCCCGCGCCTGCCGTCCGCAGGTAGCCGCCCGCTACGGCCGCCAGGAACGCCAGGACGACCAGGAGCAGGCAGACGGCACCCAGCTTGGCGACGCCCGGCTCGCCGCCCTGGGGCGGGAAGGCGGGGTCGAGGATGGTCATGCGGCTCAGGGCGGAGGCGTTGTCCAGGCGGACCCTGGCACCTTCCGCGAGGGTCGTCCGCAGCACTTCGAGCCGGAGCTGCACCTCAGCCTCCAGCCGCCCGTACTCGCCCGAGAGCCGCCGCGTCGTGCCCAGCCGCCGCTGGGCCGCCCCGATCTGGCGCAGCAGGACGGCCTGCCGGCTGTACAGCGCCTGGATCTGCGTGTCGCTGAGGACGTTCGGGGTCGTCAGGCGCAGGTCGACGCCCTGCACCTGCTTCTGGAGCTGGGCCTGGGCCGTGCCCAGGGCGGTCTGCGCCCGGACGACATTCGGGTTCTCCGGCCCGTACAGACGGCTGGCCGCCGTGTAGTCGGCCTGCGCCTGCGTGTACCGCTGACGGGCGTCCGCCAAGAGCGGGTCGTCGGTGGGGACGTCGGACAGGTCGTTGAGCTGCTGGGCGACGCCGGTCTCGCGCGTCTGCCGGGCCGTCTGCTGCGCCTTCAGATCCACCTGGACCTGGCTCAGGGCCGTGTACAAAGCGGCCAGCCCCGATGTCGCCACTGCGGAGCCGGGCGAATCGGTGGGCGAAGCGGGCGCGGAACGCGGGTCCACGTCGCGCAGGCCGCGGCTGAAGTTCAGGACGCGGTTCCGGGCGGCCTCATAGTCGGCGCGGGACTGGCGCTCTTGCCGGTCCGCGCCGCGCAGCAGGGCCGCGCCTTGGTCCGTATCGCTGGCCGCGTAGTATTGCTTCAGGGCCAGCGCGTAGTCGTCAGCAGCCTGGGCGGAGGCGGCCTCGATCTGGGCAGGGCGGGGGCCGGCTTTGCTCAGGCTGAACTTGGGCGGGCCGGGCAGGGTGACGGCGATGTAGAGCAGGCCGTCGGCGTTGTCGTCGGGCTTGATGCTCTTACTCAGAAACGTGACGGCGTCGTCCTCGGTGCGGAACCGGCCGGGGTAGAGCCGGCTGATCTGGACGTGGCGCTCGACCGACGCGGCCAGGGAGCGGCTCTTCAGCACGCCCAGGTAACGCTTGCTCGTCCCGGTACTGGCCCCCAGCAGGGCGAGGGCACCCCCGCCCCCGCTCGACTGCTGGATGGCGGCGGAGGCGGTAGCGGTGTAGGTCCGGGGGATCAGGAGCAGCGCAAGAATGAGCAACAGCCCGAAGAGCAGGGGGCCGAGGAGGAGCCAGAGCTTGAGCTGCCGGCGGAAGACGCGCGACAGCAGCGGCCCGTCTACGATGAGTTCATCTTGTTGCACGGTGTTGAAACTTGGACATTGTCGGAGCGTCGGCCACGGGAAGTCGAGGCCCGAGTCTGGATAGGGACCACCCGCGCCCGGCACGGGTGGCCCGGTAGGAGCAGAGGGTTATAACCGCAGAGTATAGCCCAATCGGCTTTGCTTTGTCAATTGAAGGCCGGGGAAGGCCCCGGCCCATGCCCTCTCCACCCCGGTTGTTACAGCCCGAACACGCTGCTCAACACCTTCAGGGTGATGGCCGAGCCGAGCAGGCCCTGGAAAAAGCTGCTGAAGCCGCCGCCACTGCGCCCGACCTTTTCGGCCAGGACCTTGGTCGGCACCAGGATCAGGTCGCCCGGCTGGATCGCGCCCGCCTTGCCTGCGGGGATCAGGCCGCCGCCGGCGTGGATGACCTCGATGCGGTCCTTGGCGGCGTCCGGGGTGTAGTCGCCGGCCTGGTCGACGTAGTAGCCGATGTCCTTGCCGGGGCGGTACACGACTCCGCGCCCGTAGACGACCGCCCCGACCACCTGCACCGTGGTGGGCGTCTCGGGGACGACGATGGTGTCGCCGTCCTTGAGCAGGGTGTCGTCCATCCCGCCGGGACGCCGGATGGCCTCGGCCAGGCGCACGGCGACGCTGCCGTTGGGCTGAAGCTGGCTGGTGGTCAGGACGCGGCCACGCGAAACCGGGTTGATCTGCGTCAGCGGCGCGATCAGCGGCGCGACGTTGGTGTTGGGGGCGGCGCTCGCGCCCGACGACAGGCCCGGCAGGGCGATCCCCGACGACCCGCCACCGCCCGAGGCCGCCGCCCCGGCGGCCTCGATCAGGGCGAGGCTGGCCTTGGCCCGCTCGCGCTCGTACTGCGTCAGGTTCAGCATGTCGCTCATCTGGCTGATCACTTCGGCCAGGTTCGTCTGCCCCGCCGTCGCCAGCGAGTCCGCCGTCCGCGTGAACTCGGCCCCCTGGGGGAACGCCTCGGGCCGCAGCCCACCCGCCAGCTTCACGGCGTCCGAGAGGCGCATGCTGCTGGTGACGAAGAACGGGCCGGGCCGGTTGACCGCCCCGGTCACGGTCACGACCGCGGGGTGGTCCTTGATGTTGCCGTTGCCCTGCACGGCCACGACGTCGCCGTCCTGGAGGGCGGCGTCGGTGCCCAGCGGGCTGCCGCCCTGCCCGTCGAAGGCAACGACGACCGGGGCGACCTGCGTGGGCTGGTCGGTCGCAGGCCGCCGGGCGTGCGCGACGGTCACGCGCGTCCCGCCGCCGGGCTTGAACGCGCCGGCGAGCTTCAGCAGGTCCGAGAGCTTCATGCCGTCGCCGCGCGCGTACAGGCCCGGCGCGACCACGTCCCCCAAGATCTTGACCGTGTGGTCCGGCGTGAAGTGCGCCTCGCCGATGCGGTACACGGCCAGGACGTCGTTGTCGCGGACGGCCTTGTCCTCGTCCGCCTCCCCGCTCAGGATGCCGCGCAGGTTGACGTCCTCGTAGGCGTAGGTGCCGTCGCCGCGCTGGTGCAGCAGGATGGCCCGGTTCAGGTAGGCGTCGGGCAGCGGCCCGCCCGTGTCGAGCAGCAGGTCCGAGACGCGCATGTTGTCCGACTGCGTGTACAGGCCGGGCCGCTGCACGGCCCCGCGCACGGTCACGGTCCGGCGCCCGAGGTACGAGACGTCGGAGCGCGAGAACAGGCGCAGCGTGTCGAAAGGACGCAGGGTGATGTTGTTCAGCGGGTCGCCGCCCGAGGCGGCGGCGATGTTCACGGGGACGACCGACGTGGTCAGGTCCGGGTTCTCCCGCGTCAGCTCGGCCCGGCCCAGGTAGGCGTTGAGCAGAGGCCCACGCGCACGCGCCAGCAGGTCGGCCACGCGCATGCCGGGCGTCAGGGCGTAATCGCCCGGCTGGTCCACGGCCCCCGCCACGGTGATGCGGTTGGTCAGGAGGGCGCGGACCGAGGCGATCTCGACCGAGTCGCCGTCGAACAGCGCCGTCCGGGCGACCTGCGGCTTGTCGCGCAGGTTGACGTCCTTGATGACGCGGCTGGTCTGGCTGACCGTGTCGATGTGGACGTTCTGGTCCACGCCGGACGCCTTGACCCCGCCCGCGTAGGCCAGCAGGTCGCGCAGCGTCTCGCCGCGCGCCAGCTCATAGACGGCGGGCTGGCGCACCTCACCCCGGACCGAGACGCGGGACAGCACGGCGGGGACGTAGATGTTGTCGCCCGCCCGCAGGACGATGTCGCCGCCCTGGGTGCGCGGGCTGCCGCTCGTCGCCCCGATCAGCGGGTAGATGTCCAGGACTCCGGCGGGGCGGCCGCTCCGCAAAACGCGGATGTCGCGCAGCGAGCCGTTCGGCTGAGGGCCGCCTGCGGCGTTCAGCACGTTGAAGGCGGTCGCCGTGGCCGGCACGGTGTAGGTGCCGGGCGCGAAGGCGGCCCCGCTGACCGTGACCTGGATGGTGCGGAGCTGGCGCAGGCTGATCGAGACGTCCACGTTCCGGTAGAGCCGCGCGAGCTGCGCGCGCAAAACGGCCTCGGCCTGGTCTGAGGTGCGGCCCGCGACGCTGATGCGGCCGACGCCGGGCACGGACACGCCGCCCTGCGTGTCCACGTTGGCCGTGACCTCGCGCGGGGCCAGCGTCAGGGCGCTGTAGCGGATCGTCAGCGAGTCGCCCGGCTGGAGCTGATAGTTCGGAGGCAGCGAGGCCAGCACGTTCGTGTTCAAGCTCGAAAGCGGGTCGGCGATCTGCCCGGTGACGGCGTTGACGCTGTACGGGCCGCCCTGGGCCGAGGCGTCGCCGCCGGGGAACTGTCCGCCCGCGTTCTGCCCCGCATCGCCCCCGAAGCCGTCCCCCGAGAAGTTGTCGCCGCCGTAGGCCCCGTTGCCCAGTGAGTTGCCCGCGTTCCGGGCGGGGCGTCGGCGCAGGGCCGGGCCGCTGCCGTAACCGCCATTATCGTAGCCGCCGCTGCCGTAGCCGCCATTATCGTAGCCGCCATTATCGTAGCCGCCGCTGCCGTTGGTGCTGTCGGACGACTGCCTTGCCGGGCCGCCGCTCTGGACATCGCCGGGCTGATCGCCGCCGTACTGCGTGTCGCCGCCCTGGCTGTTCCGATTTTGGCCGTTGCCGCCCTGGCCGCTGTCGGGCTGGCTACCGCCGTACTGGCTGCCGCTGTCGCCGTACTGGCTGCTGTTACCCTGACCGTTGTCGGATTGGTTGGCGTCGTATTGGCCGTTGCCGGAAGCCGCATAGGCCCCGGCTTCGTAGGCACCGGAAGAAGTGCGCCCCTGGCCGGCCCCCGCCGCCCCGATGCCGTCGAACCCGCCGTTCACGCCGGTGTTGTCCGAGCCGTTGAAGCCGTTGGCTGCGCCCTGATCGCGGGTGACAGTCGTGCCGCCGCGACCCGACAGATTCGTGCGGCGCGGGGCGGGGCGGGGCGGGGGCAGCAGGGATAGGCGGCGGGTGATGATGATCTGGCGGGCGGGCTGGAAGAAGTCGTAGCCGAACAGGGGGAGCGGTCTCAGCGTACGGCGGGTGGGCGTGAACGGGTCCGTCTGGAGTGTGTAATCGCCCGGCCTGCGCGGCGCGACCGGCGGGGCCAAACGGTTGTCAGTGCCATAATTGTCAGCGCCATAGGGGGAGGGGGCGCTCTGGCCGCGCCCGCGCCTTGCGTCGGCGGGGACGGATCGATCCGAATAGCCGGGGTAAGCGGGGTCGGATCGGTCCGGGTAGCCGGGGTCGGACGGGCGCAGTGGGTCGGCCGGGCGGGTGGGGTCTAGAATGACCAGCGGGTTGACGGGGTTCGGGGTCCGGCGGCGGGTGGTGCGCCCATTGCGGGTCGCCGTGGCGTCGCCACGCCCGGCCGGGTCCACGCCGACGGACGGGTCGGAGGCGGCCCCGCCGCCGGGGCTGATGGCGCTGCCGCCGTCCGCCCCCTGCTCGTAGTAGCCGCCGTCGCGGCCCGTGGGCGTACCCGCGTCGGCGGGCGCATCGCCCTGCCGACTGGGCGTCGTCATCCCCGCGTCCTGCGCCAGTCCGCGCGGGGCGAGCCAGAGGGCGGCCCCGCCCGCCGCCAGCAGGGAGGCGGCGGAAGCCAGCAGGCAGGCTTTGACGGAGCGTTTTCGAAACGGGTGGGCTTTGGAGGGGCGGGGCTGATGCATGTTCTGTCCTGGTGGGTGTGAATTATTCGGTGGGTGTGAATTATTCGGAGAGCAGAGGGCGGCGCGGCGCGCGGGCGGGGCCGTCCCGAAAAGCGGGCGTGAGGCTAGTGCGCCGTGCCCAGCGCATCCTCCGGCGACCGCTCGGCGGCCTCCGGCGCGGATTCGGCGGCGGGCTTGCCGTGCGAGGGCGCGTGGTGCCTGCGCCGGCCTTTCGCCTGGAGGACGCGCTTGACGGGAGCCACTGAGAACATCCAGGCGGTCTGAGTCAGGATGCGGAGGTCGGAGCGCAGGGTTCGGTTCTGGACGTACTCGACATCCATCTCCAGCTTGACCGGCAGAATCTGCTCGATGTAGAAGCCCTCGCGGTCGTCCTTGTTGGCTAGGAGTGACTCCTCGTGGCGGAAATGCAGGGCGGTCGGCCCGGTGATGCCGGGGCGGACGTGAAGGACGATGGAGCGCAGGGAAGGGTCAAAGCAGTCCACGAAGCGCGGCACCTGCGGGCGCGGCCCGACCAGGCCCATGTCGCCCCGGACCACGTTCCAGAGCTGCGGCAGCTCGTCGAGCTTCCAGTTGCGCAGGAAGCGCCCGACGGGCGTGATGCGGTCGTCATCGGCGGACGTGACCGAGGGGCCGCTCCGGTCAGAGCCGGGGCGCATCGTGCGGAACTTCCAGATCTCGAACAGCTTGCCGCCGCGCCCGACACGCTTCTGCTTGTAGAACAGCGGCCCGTGCGAGGTGCAAGAGACGAGGACCGCGACCAGCAGTAACAGCCCGCTCAGGGCGATCAGGATCATCAGGGCGATGGCCGTGTCGAGCGAGCGCCTCGCCAGATGGTCAGTCGGCGGGATCGCTGGCAGCCGTAGTTCTTGAGGCGGCATGAGGCGAATTACTCCGAAAACGGCGAGGCGCCTCGGGACTTCCCCCGTCTCGGCTCCCAGAGCATCAGGGATGGATAAGGGTGGAGGGGGTTGGGTGAAAAATCCGGGCCGGCACCGCCGTGCGGCAAGCGCCCCGGAGCGCGATGCTTCAGAGTCCAGTATACTGCATTTTTTGCCGAATTGCACGTCTTCGCTTGCTGCGGCGTGGGCACCGCGAAAAACAGCGCACCAGGCGGGGGCGGCAGGATTCGTCCGCCGCCCCCTGGAATAACCCACAGCCGAAGACCGCCGAGGACAATGCCCATGCTTACCCCCACCCAAACCCGAACCCTGCGCGCCGCCGTGGACCGAATCATCCCCCCGGACGAATTCGCCGGGGGCTGGGATGCGGGCGTGGGCGACTTCCTGCAAGCCCTGTGGGCGCGCGAGCCGCGCTTCCTGGCCGACGCGGTGCAGGGGCTGGACGCACTGGACCGCGAGGCGCACCTGGCGGCGGGGATGGCCCTAGCGGATTTGCCCCCCGACGCGCAGGACGCCCTGCTGCGGCGCGCCGAGGCGGGCGAGGCGCGGGCGGACTGGCCCCTAGCCCCCGCCGCATTTTTCGCCGGGCTGGTCCGGCAGTGCATGGAAGGCTTCTATGCCGATCCAGGCAACGGCGGCAACACAGGCGGCGTTTCGTGGCGCATGATCGGCTTCGAGGTGACGGCATGAGCGACTCAACCATGAACCAACATGATAAGACCCAGTATGACGCGATCATCGTGGGGGCTGGCGCGGGTGGCGGCGTGGCCGCGGGCGTGCTGGCCGAGGCCGGCAAGCGCGTCCTCCTGCTGGAGCGCGGGCGGCACCTCTCTTTCGCCGACATCGGGCGCGACCACCTCCGCAACCAGCGCCTGTCGCAGTACGGGGTGAACGTCGGGCCGAACCTTGAGGGCGAGCCGCGCGTCTTCGTCACCCCCGAGGGCGAGGTCCGCACGATCGGGCCGCTCGGGGACGGCTACTCCAACAACGCCGCCTGCGTCGGCAGCGGGACGCGCGTCTACGGCGGCATGGCCTGGCGCTTCCTGCCCGCGGACTTCCGCATGGCGACCGAGTACGGCGTCCCGCCGGGCAGCAGCCTGGCGGACTGGCCGATCTCCTACGAAGACCTGGCCCCGGACTACGAGCGCGCCGAGTGGGAGGTCGGCGTGGCCGGTGACGAGGCGGCGGCGGGGCCGCGGCGCCCCCGCCACCGGCCCTTCCCCCTGCCACCCCTGCCGCTGACCCGGCTGGGGCGCGCGCTGCGGCAAGGAGCGGGGGCGCTGGGCTGGCACACGCAGCCCGTCCCGCTGCTGATCAACAGCGTCCCGCGCGACGGCCGCGCGGCCTGCGTCCACTGCCAGCAGTGCGTCGGCTTCGGCTGCCCCACCGATGCCAAGAACGGCACCCAGAACACGCTGATCCCCCGCGCCCTGGCGACGGGGCGGTGTACGCTCGAAACCGGCGCGATGGCCGAGCGTATCGACACCGACCCGGCGGGCCGGGCGGTGGGCGTCACCTATTGGGACGACAACGGAGAGCGCGTCACAGCGCGCAGCGAGGCCGTGGTCGTCTCCGGCGGCGCGGTCGAGACCGCCCGCCTGCTGCTGAACTCCCGCTCGGACGCCCACCAGCACGGCCTGGGCAACGGCCACGACCAGGTCGGCCGCAGCCTCCAGGGGCACTATTATGCCGGGGCCGTCGGCTGGTCGCCCGAGTCGGTGTGGGACGGCGTCGGCCCCGGCCCGACCACCGCGACGATCAAGTTCAACCACGGCAACGCGGACGAGCGGGGCGCGCGGGTCATCGGCGGCGGCCTCCTGGCCGACGACTTCATCTCCCTGCCGGTCATCTTCCAGAAGTGGCGCGGGGGGCCGGATGCCCCCCGCTGGGGCCTGACCCACAAGCACTGGATGCGCGACGGTTACACCCGCCTGATGATGGTGACCGGGCCGATCCAAGAGACGCCCAGCCCCGACGCGCGCGTCTCGGTCGATCCCGGCGTTAAAGACCGGCGCGGCATCCCCGTCGCCCGCCTGTCCGGCACCACTCACGCTGAGACGCTGCGCTCCTACGACTTCCTGAGTGCCCGCGCGCGCGAATGGCTGCGCGCGAGCGGGGCCGAGGGCGTCTGGAGCGGGCAGGCCAGCCTCTGTCTCAGCGGCGGCCAGCACCAGGCCGGGACCTGCCGCATGGGGCTGGACCCGCGCACGTCGGTCTGCGACGAGTGGGGCCGCGTCCACGGCCACGACAATTTGTACGTCTGCGACGGCTCGCTGCACGTTACCAACGGCGGCTTCAACCCGTCGCTGACGATCCTGGCCCTCGCCTTCCGCGTCTCGGCCCACCTCGCCCGCACGTGGTAGCCGGTCATGGTACCGCCGCCTCATCGTCGGTCAGCCGGTCGGCGCGGCGCAGCGCCATCCCCTGGGCAGGCCGCATCCCCAGGCGCTCATAGAACGGCTGGAGTGGCGCATCGCACGACAGGTCCACCATGTAGAACCGGCGCAGCCGGTCCAGCATCCGGCGCATGAGTTCGCCGCCGATGCCCCGGCCCTGGTGCGCCGGCAGGACTTCCAGCAGCGGGATGAAGGCCGACAGGACACCATCGGTGATGGCGGTCACGAACCCGACCACCTGAGCCGTCTCATCCTCCACCGCCAGAATGACCTCGTCACTGCGTCGCAGCAGTTCCAAGTGTGTTGCCGCCGAGGGTGGGTGAGGCCACCCGACGAAAAACCCGCTCAGGTGTTCCGGGAGCACATCGGACGCGGACGTTTTGTAAACGGTTGCCACGTCAGACCAAGCCCCACGCCTTGAGGATGCTCATCAGCGGCGGCAGGGGCGTCTCCCAGAGCCAGTCAGCTTGCAGCCACAGGCCGGGCAGAGCGGCGCTGTGGTAACGGCCCTGGGCATCTAACGCGACAGGGCGGTAGATGCCGTCCGCGCCTAATTGGTAGAACTCGGCCTGCTCGCGCACGGGGTCCAGGAGCCAGTATTCGGGGACGCCGCCCTGCTCGTACTCGTAGAACTTGTCACCCCGGTCCCGCGCCCGGCTTTCCGGGCTGATGATCTCCACCACCAGATCCGCCGGGCCGTCCAAGAAAGTCTTCTTCATCCACGAGAGGTGCGCGTCGGCGACGAAAAAAATGTCTGGGGCACGTCCCGGCAAAGTCGGCCCCGGCTTCATCTGGTATGGCTCGTTGCGGACCTCGCCCAGATGCCGCGCTTCCGCATAAAATCGGAGGGCAGCCAGCAGAAACCCCGCCACGTCTTGATGCCGATTAGAAACCGGACTCATTGGAACTACCTCCCTGTCCACCCACTCCACATGCTGACCGTCGCATTGCTCCAGGAACTCATCGTAGCTCAACCCCGCCTGCGCGATGACTGTCATAGCACCCTCCGGGAACAGTATGGGCGGCGCGCTTTGCCCTTGTCAAGCCGGTGGTACAATGGGCTATCGACGCAGGAAAAGAGGCAAGCACCAATGGCGCATTACTACGAAGAGAACGATCTGAACCGCTTCGGCGAGGTGGGGCGGGAGCGGCCCGACCTGTACGCCAAGTTCATGGAGTGGTACGGGGCGACACTGGCTGAGGGGGAACTGACGCGGCGCGAGAAGGCGCTGATCGGGCTGGCCGTGTCCCACGCCCTGCAATGCGCCTACTGCATCGACTCGTTCACACAGCAATGCTTAGAGTCGGGCGCGAACGCCGGCCAGATGACCGAGGCCGTCCACGTCGCGGCGGGCGTCCGAGGTGGGTCAGCCCTGGTCCACGGCATCCAGATGATCAACTCACTAGACAAAGTGAGTATGTGAGACGGGCGGGGGGCGTCGCTCCTACCAAGGCACGACGCCGTCCTCGTCGAAGTAGCCGCCCGTCGGACCGTCGGCGGGCAGGGTGGCAAGGCACACGGCCACTGTCGCCCCTTGCGCGACGGTGCGGGTGCCCCGGTGCTGGTTCATGTCAGTAGCGGTGAAGCCGAGGTCGGCAGCGTTTACCTTAATGCCCGCGTCTTTCAGCTCGGCGGCGAAGATAACCGTGATCATGTTCACGCTGGCTTGCTGCCTTTCAGATGACTCTCGACGCGGGACTTTTGCTCTAAGAACTCTTCGTACTTTTGTTGATACAAGCGGTCCTGCTTGCGGAGGAACGCCCTGCTTACAGAGTAGATGCCGGCAAGTGCCGCACCGACACCAAATGCAGCCACGAGGTACATCACCCACTCTATAATTCTTACTGTTGCAGTCATATCACACCTTTACTTTGACCGCCCAGCTTCTTGGTTCTGCTGATGAAAACCTCAGCAACCAGAGCCAGCACGAGGAACAACCCGGCAATCACCCATGCGACTAGCAGAATGTGTGGCAAGAAGTTCTTGTTGGACGTGCCCAGCGTATCCACCACGAGATAGCCCCCGAACAGCACGGAGGCTATCACCATGCCGGCCATCAGCAGATTATGCCAATTAGTCAGCGTCTCTTTTAACGCCTTTTCCGGCTGTTTCGTTTCGTCCAGAACGTCCCCTGCTCGTTCTACATCATCGGCGGTCCCAAGATTAACCACAGCCACCAAGAACATCAGCTCGGGGATGTTCTTTTCCGAGCCAAATGTATTCTGTCCGGCGGCCCAGCGTATCACGAGTTCTGCAATTAGCGGGATCGCACCAAGAACCACGTTTTTCAGGAACCAGTTGACGAGACTACGGATTATTCTGTCACTGGTTCCTGCTCATCGTCGCCCATACTCCTGACGTTCTACCCAAACACAACGCAATACTAGAACTTCGCCACTGTGACCGCGCCCTCGGAGGCCGACGTGACCGAGGCGGCGTATTTTGCCATCACGCCGGCCGTGTAGCGCGGGGCGGGGGCGGACCATTCGCCGCGCCGCCGGGCCATTTCTTCATCGGCGATGTCGGCCTGGATGCTGTTGGCCTCCACGTCCAGGGTAATCTGATCGCCCTCGCGCAGCTGGGCGATGGGGCCGCCGACGAACGCCTCGGGGGCGACGTGGCCGACCATCAGGCCGCGCGTCGCGCCCGAAAAGCGGCCGTCGGTGAGCAGGGCCACCTCGCCGCCCAGGCCCTGCCCAACCAGGGCCGCCGTCACGCCCAGCATCTCGCGCATCCCCGGCCCGCCCTTGGGGCCTTCGTAGCGGATGACCACGACGTCGCCCGGCTGTATCCGCTGGGCCTTGACGGCCTCCATGGCGTCCTCCTCGCGGTCGAAGATACGGGCCGGGCCACTGAATTGAGTCTTCTCCGTGCCGGCCAGCTTGATGACCGCGCCCTCGGGGGCCAGGTTGCCCGTCAGGATGACGATGCCGCCGCGCGGCTTGAAGGCATGGGGGACCGTGGAGATGACTTTCTGACCTTCGCCCTCCTCGGCCAGCGCGGCTTCCTCGGCCAGCGTCTTGCCCGACGGGGTGGGGCGGTCGCCGTGGAGCAGCCCGGCTTCGAGCAGGTTCTTCGCAACGAGCCGCGTCCCGCCCGCGCGGTGCATGTCGGTGGCGACGTAGTGCCCGCCCGGCGTCAGATCCGCCACCACGGGCGTCCGGGCCGAGACGCGGTTGAAGTCGTCCATCGTCAAGGGTACGCCGGCCTCGCGGGCCAGGGCGAGCAGGTGCAGGACCGAGTTCGTGGACCCGCCCGTCGCCGCCGCACCCGCGATGGCGTTCTCGAAGGCCTCTTTGGTGAGAACATCGCTGGGCTTGACGCCCCGGTGCAGCAAGTCAACCACCATGCGGCCCGCCTCGATGCCCACATCATCTTTACGCGGGTCAGCGGCGGGGACGCCCGCCGAGCCTAATGCCGCCAGGCCCAAGAACTCCATTACAATCGCCATGGTGTTGGCGGTGAACTGGCCGCCGCACGAGCCGGCACCGGGGCAGGCGGCGTCTTCCAATTCGCGCAGGTCGTCGTCGGTGATCTTGCCCGCGTGGGCCGCGCCCACGCCCTCGAACACGTCCTGGATGGTGATGTCGCGGCCACGGTAGCGGCCCGGCGCGATGGAGCCGCCGTAGAGCAGCATACCGGGGATGTCCAGCCGGGCCAGGGCCATCGCCGCGCCGGGCGCGGTCTTGTCGCAGCCGACCAGGCAGATCACGGCGTCGAACATGTGCCCGCGCGTGACCAGCTCAATCGAGTCGGCGATGACCTCGCGGCTCATCAGCGACGTCTTCATGCCCTCCGTCCCCATCGTGATGCCGTCGCTGATGGCGATGGTGTTGAACTCCTGCGGCGTCGCGCCTGCCTCGCGGACGCCCTGCATGACCTTCTGGGCCAGGGCGCGCAGGTTGAGGTTACACGGCATGGTCCCGATCCAGGTCGAGGCCACGCCGATGATCGGCTTCTTGATGTCCGCGTCACTCAGGCCGGTGGCCTTCAGGTAAGAGCGTGCGGCGGCGCGGTCACGCCCCTCGGTGATGACGCGGCTGCGCGCCTTGGGGTCATAGGTCATGGGGAAACTCTCCGTCGGTGTCAGCGGTTCTGACGGAGAGTATACCTGCGGAGACGGGGGGTTAGCAAGAAGGGGTGAGCAGAGCAGGCAGCTCAGACGGACCAGTCTTCGACATGGAGGTTTGGGACTTTGCCGAAGTCAGCGGAGTTACGGGTCAGCAGAACAGCGTTGTTGGCAAGGGCGACGGCGGCGATTTTCATGTCCATCGTGCCAATGCGTAGCTTTAAAGCGAGAAGCCGCTGAAACTCATCGGCGGCTCCTATGTCGTAATCCACAACGGCGAAGCTGCAATAACTTTGCAGCAGTTTTTTCAACTCGCTGTAGTCGAAAGTTTGCCGCTCCGGCGTGGTCGCCCGCGCGAGTCGTGCGAGCCACCCGCGCATTTGCTCTTCATAACTGACAATCGTCGTCGCGACATCATCCTGCGGCAAGGCGCGAAGGCGCAGATGGATTCGGCGTCCTTCCGCACCGGCACGCTGTAGCAGGCTCATATGGTCGGTGTCCAGAAGAACCACTAGGCGGCTCCCGTATCCTCTTCCGGGCGTTGCGCTTCGCGATACTCCCGCCCAAGCCGCGTTGCCTCCTCAAAACCCTCACTGCCGGCGAAAATGCCGAACATTTTCTCCCAACTCGCTGGCCTGGTCCGAGGATTCTCCTCAGCGAGTTGACGCTTGATCTGAGCGAGTTCGCTTTCCACCGCGGCCAGACGCTCCTCTAACGCTTCCGTTGCCATGTCCCCTTGTCTCCCTTCCCCGTTTCGGAGATTATACCTGCGGCGATGGGGGTTAGCAGGAATAACCGCCTCTGCGCCTGGCTAGGCGGTCTCGCTCGCGAGACGACGCAGTTGAGCCTTCGCCTGGCGGTGCCCTTGATGGGCGGCTTTTTCCAGCCAGTGACGGCCCCACCGCGTGGAAGCCGCGACTCCCTCACCGTCCAAGTAGGAAAACCCTAGATTGAACTGGGCCTTCCTGTCGCCCTGACGTGCCGCCGCCCGATACCAGCGTACCGCGCTGGCGTAGTCCACTGTTGTCTGTGCCCCCGGCGTATCGGGCCGTCTCCTCGGAGTCGCTATACAGCCTTCCAGGCTTATGGCTTCGCCAGGGCGGCGCTGACGGCGGCGGGCAGGTCCAGGTCTTCGCCGGGGTTGCCGACTGCGGCGACTTTGCCGTCGCGCCCGATGACGACGGCGAAGGGGATTCCGCGCGCGGCGGCGGCGTTGGCGACGATGCCGTCGTGGTCCCACACCTGCCGCCAGGCCATGCCGTGCGCCTGGGTGTATGCAGGCAGCTTGGCTCTGTCCTTGGACTGTTCCAGGGCATAGCCGATGACCTCCAGGCCGCGCGCATGGCCTGTCTTATAAGCCGCGACCAGGGCGGGCATCTGGCGGCGGCACGGGCCGCACCAGGTCGCCCAGAAGTCCAGCACCAGGACTTTGCCCCGGTAGGCGGCCAGGGTGACGGGATTGCCGCCCGTGTCCGTCATGCCGAATGCGAGCGAGGGCGCGGCATCTCCGGCGCGCAGGGTCGGGCCGATAGCGGGGCGGGGCGGGATCAGGGCGTCGGGCGTGTCCACGGCCAGGCCGTCCTTGGGCGGCGTCCACGCGAACACCGACGCGGGCAGGACGGGGTCGACCTGGACATTGGTATAAGTCTCGGTCGTGGTCGCCGTACCGTCCGGGCGCACCCACTCCTGGCGCACCTGCCGCAGCAGGTGGTCCTGGGGGCTGATCCACAGAGTCAGCGTCCCCCGGCTGTCGTCGGGGATGCCGCCCAGATAGCTCGACCCCTGGGTGAACGTCACGATGTCCATCGGGTCCCCGTTCAGCGTCCCCGGTGCCCCCACCTGCCAGCCGTAAGAGCCGTCGGCAGGCATGAAGTCCGCGCCAAAGACGACTTCGGGCACCCAGTCCCGCGTGTCCGAGATGCTGTACTCGGGCAGGCCGCCGAATCGCGCCAGGTCCAGCATGTCGTTCCAGCCCGCTCCGGTCGGGGCCGGCTTCTTGAGGTAGTGCGGGCGGGCGCGCCATTCTTCGGTCCCGCCCTTGTCCTCGGTCGTCTGCGCGTACAAGAACTTGCCGTCGCAGAAGGCTGAGGCCGTCCCCATCCGGCTCGACCGGGTGAAGGCGATCAGGTTGGGCTTCCGCACGGCGTAGGTGGCCGACGAACTCTGGCGCAGGGTCTCGCGTGCGCCGTGACTGCCGCGCACGGGGAGGGAGGCATCGACCTGGGCGGCGCAGGAGAACGAGTGCAGAGCCTTGTAGGCAACGTACATCTGTGTCATCAGGGCCACGGCCTTGGGGTCGGCTTTGGTGTCGGAGGCCGGGGCGACGGCGACCGCACCGGGGGGCGGGGTGAACACAAAGGCCGAGGCTGTCAGGGTGGGGTTCGCGCGGACATGAGTGAACGTCACGGTCGTGGTCGTCTCCGGCTGGCCCCCGTGGCTTTCGGTGACGTCGGTTCGCCGGAGCAGATGGTCGGCCCGTCCGATCTCGAACACGATCCGCCCTCGGTCATCCGGGCCTGTTGCCTCTTCCAGGACGGTGTCAATGGCCACGCCGTCCGCCGTGTCCGGCCTGCCGAGACTGAATCGGGTGCCGCTTTTGGGGTCTGTCATCCCTTTGAGCCAGTCCGCCCCGTGTTCCAGCAATATGGCCTGCATCGGGAACTTGATGTCGGAGCGCAGCATCGCCTCTTCCAGCGCGCTTGACTTTGACGGCGGCGTGGTCTTCAAGTACCGCTGGGGATACTGGCTGTTGGCGGCAAAATAGTGGGTGCCGTCGGAGACGATGTGAATCGTCATCGGCTTGCCGCCGAAGCCGTGCGTCACCGTCAAGTTTACGTGGCCGGGCAGGGCATAGGTCAGGGCCAGCGTGTAGGGCAGCCCCATGTTCGCCGGCCCCTCCGCCGTCTCCGTCGCCGAGTACGACTTCAGCCCCTGGTAGGCCTGGAACATCCGTGTCATCAGCGCGACGGCCCGCGGGTCACTGTGTACGACCGGGGCTGGGGAGGCAGCGGGCAGCGTCTGGGCACGGGCGAGCGGCGCGGCGAGGAGCGACATACCGAGGGCGGCTGCCGGAATGGAGGATGTCAGGCGGGGCATGGGTCGGTTCTCCTGAAGGGCACGGGTGATGAGCGAGGAGCCTTTCGGCCATTATACAAGAACAGGGCCAAAACAGCAAGCGGGCCGGGAACCCTTCGCGGGCGCAGGGCTGTTAGTCAGGGGCGACCTCGCCCGAGAAGGCGATTGAAAGCGGCAGCAAAGAACATGGCAATAAAAATCGGAATAATGGGATGCGGCATGATCGCCGAGTACGGGCACCTGCCCGCCATCCTCGCCACCCAGGGCCTGGAAGCCTGGGCCGTCTACGACCCAGACCCCGCCCGCGCCTACGGCTTGCAGCACAAGTTCGGCATCCCGCACGGCTACGCGGTCAGCGAGATGTTTTTCGAGTCGGGCATCGAGGCGGTTGTCGTGGCCTCGGCCGCCCCCGCACACCGGCAGAACGTCGAGGACGCCGCCCGTCACGGCCTGCCCGTGCTGTGCGAGAAGCCGCTGGCGATGAACGACGCCGACGCCGAGGCGATGATCGGGGCGATGGACTCGGCGGGCAAGACACTGGCGAGCGGCTTCTGCTATCGGTACAGCCCCGTCGCGCAGAACATCAAGCGCCTGGTTCAGGACGGGGCCATCGGCGAGGTCCGGTCTCTGCGGCTGGTCTACATCTGGAACCTGCACGGGCGCGACCGGGTCACGCCCGAGGGCGGCCTGGTCTCGAACCCCTACTGGCAGGGGCGCATGGATGAGGGCGGGCCGATGGTGGACTGCGGCGTCCACCAGATCGATCTGGCGCGCTGGTGGCTCGGGTCGGAAGTCGTAGCGCACCAGGCGGCGGGGGCGTGGGTCGAAGACAACGAGGCCCCCGACCACATGTGGCTGCACTTGGACCACGCGGACGGCGCGCACACGACCGCGGAGATGAGCTTCTCCTACGGCCACACGGCTCTGGACCCGCGGGCGCATTTCTCCTACCACCTGATCGGGACGGAGGGGCTGATCCGCTACGACCGCGACGGGTGGCTCTTCGAGGTGCGGACGCGGCGGGGGACGCACCGGCTGGCCGGCGCGAGCGAGAAGAACTTCGAGGGGATGTATGCCGCCTTCGCCCGCGCCCTCGAAACCGGCGACGCGGGTGACCTGCCGACGGGATGGGACGGCCTGCGCGCGACGCAGATCGCCCGCCGCGCGACCGAAGAGGTCATCGCGCGGCGGCACTGGCAGCGGGGCAAGTAGGCTGGCGAAGAAGCGGCGGCAGCCGGGCCGCTAGCGACGGAACGAGAACGGCGTTGAAAGCGGCTTGAGGTCGCCCAGGTCGTCGCTCTCCTCGCGGACCGGCGCGGTCGCAAAGGTCGGCGGCGGGGAAGCCGCAGACGGATCCGGCGCTTCCGGCATCAGGGTCGGCGTCCCCAGACGCAGGGAGTTCAGCAGGCCGGGGTCCAGGCCCTTCGCGACCGCGCTTTCCGGGGTGATCTTACCCTGGACGATCAGCTCCTGCAAGGCCTGGCCCAGCGTCTGCATCCCGATGTTGGAGCCGGTCTCGATGACGGACGGGAGCTGGAACGTCTTGCCCTCGCGGATCAAGTTTTTTACCGCCGCGGTCGTAGTCATGATCTCCAGGGCCGCGACCCGTCCCCCGCCGATCTTGGGGATCAGCGTCTGCGCGATCACCCCTTGAAGGGACTCCGCAAGCTGCGTCCGAATCTGCGCCTGCTGGTGCGGCGGGAAGACGTCGATGATCCGGTCCACCGTCTGAGCCGCGCTGGACGTGTGCAGCGTCCCGAACACCAGGTGCCCCGTTTCCGCCGCCGAGACGGCCAGCGAGATCGTCTCCAGGTCCCGCATTTCCCCCACCAAAATCACGTCCGGGTCTTCGCGCAGGGCCGCCCGTAGGGCCGAGGCAAACGACTCGGTGTGGACTTTGACCTCGCGCTGGTTGACCAGGCACTTCTTGTGCGGGTGGACGAACTCAATGGGGTCTTCCACCGTCAAAATATGGGCGCACCGCTCCGTGTTGATCAGATCGACCATCGCCGCCAGAGTCGTGGACTTCCCCGAGCCGGTCGGCCCCGTCACCAGCACCAGGCCCCGCTCCTCGCGCGCCATCTCGGCCAGCACCGGCGGCAGGCCAAGCTCCGCGAACGACTTGATCTCGGTCGGGATGACGCGGAAGACCGCCCCCTCCCCCCGGCGCCCCACGAAGAAGTTACAGCGGAAGCGGGCAAGGCTCGGGATTTCGATGCTGAAGTCCAGGTCGCGCGCGGCCTCGAAGCGGTTCTGTTGCTCGCCGGTCAGCATCCCCAGCAGCATCATCTTCAGCCCGTCCCGCGTCAGCTCGGGGTAGGGGAGCCGCTCCATCTCGCCGTGCAGGCGGATCGTCGGCGGCGCACCGACGGTCAGGTGCAGATCGGAGGCCTTGCGGGCGACAGTCTGACGGAGCAGTTCTTCGATGTCCATAAGAAGCCGTGTCCTCTCAAACGCGAAGGGTGAACGCTTTATTATTGGCTGTTTTATACCACAACGAAAGGGCAAAAGGGCGGCGGAGAATCAACGGGCGGAAGCGGCGTCCTTGAGGATGCCTTCCACCATGTCTTAGAGTGTGTATAAAAAGCATCAGGGGTCAAGCCTGTTGAGCATGAGGCCGATCATGGCGATCTGCATGAAGGCTTCCGCAGAACGCGGTGACTGCTCGTAATCTTTCGCCAGTCGCCGCCACTGCCCCAGCCAGGCAAAGGTGCGCTCCACCACCCAGCGGCGCGGCAGCACCGCAAAGCCCTTCTGGCCCTCGGGCTTGACCACGATCTCAAGCGTGTACCCGTAGCAGTTCTTGGCCCACTCGACCAGCGGCCCGTCGTAGCCGCCGTCGGCGAAGACGTGCAAGTTTGGGTACTTGAGCCACAAACGGCGCATCAGCATCTTTGCGCCTTCGCGGTCGCCGACATTTGCAGACGTGACCAGGCAGCCCAGCATCAGGCCCTGCGTGTCCACGATCAGGTGCCGCTTGCGTCCGTTGACGCGCTTGCCGCCGTCGGGTGCAGTGGCTCCGTCGAAGCCGCGCGGCCCCCTTTTTCCGTTGTCTTGACGCTCTGGCTGTCTAAGATCGCCGCCGAGGGCAGACGGTTTCGGCCCGCCTTCTGGCGCAGGTCGCCGACGAGATGTTCGTGGGCGGCTTGCCAGAGGCCGTCGCGTTGCCAGCGCCAGAAGTAGTTATACACGAGAGTAGTTGTAGACCAGCGACCAGGGGGGCAGGTCGTGGGGCATGTTACGCCAGGCACAGCCGTTGCGGGTGACGTACAAGATGGCGTTCACGATCTCGCGGCGTGTGTAGCGGGCAGGCCGCCCGCCCCGCCTGACGGCGGGCAGAAGCGGTTCCAGATGTTGCCACTGAAGGTCTGTGAGGTCTGTCGAGTAAGGCTTTCGTTCATTCACACAGCGTTATTGCCAAAATACTGACTTTTTATACACACTCTTAGTAGCGGAACAGACAGGGGAGATACCGCGGAGAGAACGAATACCCTTGTGCCCGCGCGGCGTCAGCCGCCTCCGCCACGGTGCGGGCCAAGCCCCGCAGACGCTCCAGCTTGTCCAGCGGCTTTTCTGGGACAGACCAGTCTATCGGCAGGAGGGTATCCTGCTGACCCAGCAGCGCCGCTACGTCTTCGAGCGCAGGACGTGGATACAGCATCAGCGCCATGTCGGACTGCGGATCGCGCGCAAGATACTTGGCGGTGACGCCGATCATCAGCCATGCGAACCAGGGGCCGCCCTCAACCGGGGATTCGGCGATGTCCTTGTCCAGCTTGACTACAGGCAAATGGGGAACGGCCGTCGGAACATCCTGCCCGTCCCGCTCGATCAAGACCGTGACCTCAGCCGGGAGTGTGAGCGCCGACTGCGGCTGCCAGGACCAGTCTATCCCCAGGTAGCCGTACCTCCCTTCATGCCGGGAAGCGAGAAAGCCGCCCCCCGGCGGGGCGATGTCAGGGGACCGCTTCGCGCCAATCAAGTTGCCGGCAAGCGCCGCGTGTCCGCAGAGCATGGCGTCGGCCTCTAAGCCGGCCAGGTCTGAAACAGCCACCCAAAGGTCCAGGTCGCTCAGGTCATCGGCTTCACCCCGCCCGAAAGAGCCGTGGAACCAGACAGCAGAAACGCGCGGGTCGGCCTGTAGGGAAGCGGTCAAAGAGGCCAGCAGCGCGGCCCGGTCTTCGCGGTGCTCTCGGAGGGCGTCGGCGGTCGTAGCGTCGGTCATCCGCTCGGCAACGACGGCTGTACGTGGCATGGGTTCTTCTTTCGGGAGCAGCGGAGAAGAAGGCTGAGGTTTAGCGTACCACAACGTGTCATAAACCAGAAGAAGCCGCTATGCTCGGTTGAGCATAGCGGCTTCACAATCATCTGGCGGTGACCTATTTTCCCGGACAATTGCTCGTCAAGTATCTTCGGCGCTGGAGAGCTTAACTTCCGTGTTCGGAATGGGAACGGGTGGACCCCTCCGCGATAACCACCAGAATTCTTCAGAACGGCCCTGACCCCCGGAGGGAAAAGGGCACTGTCCTTAGACAACTGCATATTGAAAAGCAACGCGCATTCAGCAATGATTGCTGAGGAGTAATCAAGCCCTCGACCGATTAGTACTGCTCGACTGAACACGTTGCCGTGCTTACATCCGCAGCCTATCAACCCGGTAGTCTTCCGGGGGTCTTACCAGCTTCTGCTGTGGGAAATCTTATCTTGAGGTCTGCTTCGTACTTAGATGCTTTCAGCACTTATCAGAACCAGACGTAGCTACCCAGCGTATGCTCCTGGCGGAACAACTGGTACACCAGAGGTCTGTCCATCCCGGTCCTCTCGTACTAGGGACAGCTCCCCTCAAATTTCCTGCGCCCGCAACGGATAGAGACCGAACTGTCTCACGACGTTCTGAACCCAGCTCGCGTACCGCTTTAATGGGCGAACAGCCCAACCCTTGGGACCTAATCCAGCCCCAGGATGCGACGAGCCGACATCGAGGTGCCAAACCTTGCCGTCGCTGTGAGCGCTTGGGCAAGATAAGCCTGTTATCCCCGGGGTAGCTTTTATCCGATAAGCCTTGACGCGCCCACGCGCAATCAAAGGGTCACTAGAGCCCACTTTCGTGCCTGCTCGACCTGTTTGTCTCACAGTCAATTTCCCTTATGCTCTTGCACTCTACAGCTGATTTCCAACCAGCCTGAGGGAAACTTGGCGCGCCTCCGTTACATTTTGGGAGGCGACCGCCCCAGTCAAACTACCCGCCTGCTACGGTTCCTCTGCCGGATAACGGCGAAGGTTAGTGTTTCAACATAACCAGGGTGGTGTTCCATTGTCGCCTTGCGGCTCCCACCTACGCTCTACAAGCTATGTCAAAACACAATAACAGGGTGTAGTAAAGCTCCACGGGGTCTTTTCGTCCAGTTGCGGGTAACCGGCATCTTCACCGGTACTACAATTTCACCGAGTCTCTCGTTGAGACAGTCGCTAAGTCGTTACACCTTTCGTGCAGGCCGGAACTTACCCGGCTAGGAATTTCGCTACCTTAGGACGGTTATAGTTACCGCCGCCATTCACCAGGGCTTCAATTCAGAGCTTTGGCTTGCGCCGAACCCCTCCTGTTAACCTTCTGGCATTGGGCAGGTGTCAGCCCCTATACCTAGGCTTTCGCCTTAGCAGAGACCTGTGTTTTTGTTAAACAGTCGCTCAACGCTTGTCACTGCGACCCCCTTGCGGGGGTACCCCTTCTCCCTAAGTTACGGGGTCAATTTGCCTAGTTCCTTAACGAGAGTTCTCTCGAACACCTTGGTATTCTCTACCTGCCTACCTGTGTCGGTTTGCGGTACGGACAGTACAGACATAAGTTTAGAAGATTTTCTCGGCGATCCGCCCCCCGACTTCGCTTCACCCGAAGGCTCCACTCGTCCGCCTCTCAGAATTACGCTTGTGGATTTTCCTGCAAGCCATCCGAAAGGTTTCACGCGCACTACCAACAGTCGCGCTCGAAACTGGGACCGCGTCTCTCCATCACTGACTGCACTGGTCACGGAATATCAACCGTGTGTCCATCGGCTACGCCGTTCGGCCTCGCCTTAGGCCCGACTAAACTTCAGAGGACGAGCCTTCCTGAAGAACCCTGAGGCTTTCGGTGTACAGGATTCTCACCTGTATTATCGCTACTTATGTCCGCATTCTCACTTGCTGCCAGTCCACCACTGCTTACGCTATGGCTTCGTCCCAACAGCAACGCTCCTCTACCACTTGCCTTGCGGCAAGTCCGACGCTTCGGTGGCTGGCTTGAGCCCCCATACATTATCGGCGCAGAACGCCATTCGACCAGTAAGCTGTTACGCACTCTTTAAATGGTGGCTGCTTCTAAGCCAACATCCTGGTTGTCTATGGAATTCCACATCCTTTTACACTTAGCCAGCACTTGGGGACCTTAGCGGTCGGTCTGGGCTGTTTCCCTTTTGACAATGGAGCTTATCCCCCACTGTCTCACTGCTACGCTCTGATCTGTCGCCATTCGGAGTTTGGTAAGGTTCAGTAACCCGGTAAGGCCCCTAGCCTTTCCAGTGCTCTACCTGCGACAGAGAACGCGTAACGCTGCACCTAAATGCATTTCGAGGAGAACCAGCTATCTCCGTGTTCGATTGGCATTTCACCCCCACCCACAGCTCATCCGAGCATTCTTCAACATACACCGGTTCGGTCCTCCACTCGGTCTTACCCGAGCTTCAACCTGGCCATGGGTAGATCACACGGTTTCGGGTCTAATCCCGGCAACTAAGGCGCTCTATTCGAACTCGCTTTCGCTACGCCTGCGTGTCTGAGACACTTAAGCTAACGCTGCCGAAATTAACTCGCGGACTCATTCTGCAAAAGGCACACAGTCATCCGATAAATCGGACTCCCACTGCTTGTAGGCGGCATGGTTTCAGGTTCTATTTCACTCCCCTCCCGGGGTGCTTTTCGCCTTTCCCTCACGGTACTAGTTCACTATCGGTGGCAAGAAGTATTTAGCCTTAGGAGGTGGTTCTCCCAGATTCCCGCAGAATTCCTCGTGCTCCGCGGTACTTGGGTGCTGTCGAACAAGTCTCGATCCTTTCGTCTACCGGGCTTTCACCGTCTATGGCCGCTTTTTCCAAAAGCGTTCGACTAGAAACGAGGTTTGTAACTTGTTTGGGTCGCCGCCGCTTCCCGTTGACAGTCCCGCGACACCCACTACGCAACGCCGGCAGGCTATATTCACGTAGTCGGTTTAGGCTGATCCGCTTTCGCTCGCCGCTACTCACGGAATCACTTTTGTTTTCTCTTCCTTCGGATACTTAGATGTTTCAGTTCTCCGAGTGCCCTCCTCGTACCCTATGTATTCAGATACGGGTGACGTGCATCGCACGTCGGGTTTCCCCATTCGGAAATCTCCGGGTCATAGGTTGCTTGCACCTCTCCGAAGCGTATCGCCGCTTGCTGCGTCCTTCATCGGCTCCTTGCCCCAAGGCATCCACCATGCGCCCTTTGTAGCTTGATCACTCAATCAAAGGTCATTCTCTCTTGTCCCAGCGCGTTGCCGCGCCAAGACCCGAGCGAAATTGTAATGCTGTTTACCCGTTGCTTTTCTTTATGCAGTTGTCAAAGGACAGTCGGCCTCGGCACTTTGGCCTCGGCCCCGCCGCTCCCTTAACGATGAGGGCTGTGCGGCGTGTCTTCACGGCAGCAGATGCTGCCGAAAACCATGCGGGTTTGTCGAGCCGCCTGCGGATGCAACGGCGACATAACCCAAATCTGTAAATAGTCGTCAGGGTCAGTGGAGGATAGCGGGTTCGAACCGCTGACATCTACTTTGCAAAAGTAGCGCTCTACCAACTGAGCTAATCCCCCGGCACACCAGTCGATCTGCATCGAGACTCACCGGCGCTTTAGCCGAAGAGGGTGGTGGGCCCAAGTGGATTCGAACCACTGACCTCACGGTTATCAGCCGTGTGCTCTAACCAACTGAGCTATAGGCCCCTCTCGCACCGCCCCACACAAACATAAAAGAAAGGCAACCTGCCTTCCCATGAGAAGAAATCGGTTGTTCGTCCCGCTATGCGCTTGTTTGGGCGATGAGAATGATCATAGTAACTCGCTGGCATCGGCCTGACTTAGAGCCAAAAGCAATGCACATGGAAAACTAAATAGGGTCTCGTGAAGACAATCAATTGAGCAGTAACAAAAAAGTAGTTCCAAGAAAGATCGACCTGTATAAGCACCTCAGACTCGGGTCAAGCTCCGAAGAGCAGGTCCCTGAGAACGAAGGATGCATTATCCTTAGAAAGGAGGTGATCCAGCCGCACCTTCCGATACGGCTACCTTGTTACGACTTAGTCCCTCTCGCTCCCCACAGCTTAGTAAGCTCCCTCCCTTGCGGGTTAAGCCACCTACTTCGGCTGCAGACAACTCAAGTGACTTGACGGGCAGTGTGTACAAGGCCCGGGAACGTATTCACCGCAGTTTAGCTGACCTGCGGTTACTAGCGATTCCGACTTCATGCAGGCGAGTTGCAGCCTGCAATCCGAACTGAGACCGTATTTTTGCGATTGGCTCCACCTCGCGGTCTTGCGTCGCTCTGTTTAACGGCCATTGTAGCATGTGTCAAGCCCAGGATGTAAGGGCCATGCCGATTTGACGTCATCCCCACCTTCCTCCCGCTTACACGGGCAGTTTCCAAAGAGTTCCCGACTTTACGCTGGCAACATTGGATGAGGGTTGCGCTCGTTGCGGGACTTAACCCAACATCTCACGACACGAGCTGACGACAACCATGCAACACCTGTCTTTCTGTCCCCTTGCGGGGAAAACCGACTTTCACCGGCGGTCAGAAGATGTCAAACCCTGGTAAGGTTCTTCGGTTAGTGACGAATTAATGCACATGCTCCACCGCTTGTGCGGGCCCCCGTCAATTCCTTTGAGTTTCAACCTTGCGGCCGTACTCCCCAGGCGGAATACTTATTGCGTTAGCTGCGGCACCAGGGGGGTCGATACCCCTGACACCTAGTATTCATCGTTTACGGCGTGGACTACCAGGGTATCTAATCCTGTTTGCTCCCCACGCTTTCGCGCCTCAGCGTCAGTTATTGGCCAGCGAGCTGCCTTCGCCATGGGTGTTCCGATCGATATCTACGCATTTCACCGCTACACCGACCATTCCACTCGCCTCTCCAACACTCAAGGTCCCCAGTATGAAAGGCAGTTCCGAGGTTGAGCCTCGGACTTTCACCCCTCACTTAAAGACCCGCCTACGCGCTCTTTACGCCCAGTAACTTCGGACAACGCTCGCCCCCTACGTATTACCGCGGCTGCTGGCACGTAGTTAGCCGGGGCTTATTCACCAGGTACCGTCGTTAGTCTTCCCTGGTAAAAGAAGTTTACATCCCGAAAGATTTCATCCTTCACGCGACGTCGCTGCGTCAGGCTTTCGCCCATTGCGCAAGATTCCTAATTGCTGCCCCCCGTAGGAGTCTGGGCCGTATCTCAGTCCCAATCCGGCTGATCGTCCTCTCAGACCAGCTACCCGTCGAAGCCTTGGTGGGCCGTTACCTCACCAACTAGCTGATAGGCCGCGGGCCCATCCTGAAGTGCCTTGCGGCTTTGAATACTCTGTGATGCCACAGCGATTCACATGCGGTATTAGCAACTCTTTCGAGTTGTTGTCCCCCGCTTCAGGGCAGGTTGCCCACGTGTTACGCGACCGTTCGCCACTAACCAGCATTGCTGCTGGTCCGTTCGACTTGCATTTCTTAGGCACGTCGCAAGCGTTCGTCCTGAGCCAGGATCAAACTCTCCATAAATGGTATTGTCTCTCCCCCAAAGGGGAGCTGCAAACTTGAGCTTGAGATACTATGGCCGGCTAGGTCCATAGTTCCAGTTTTGCTTCCGCCCGCGCTGGCAGTGCCAGTGCAGACATCCGCGTTTAACTTCCTTGGCTTCTTTGTTACTTTGTCTTTTCTTGGAAGTGATCCGAGGACCGAAGTCTGTGATCACCACAAGATTTACACGCTCAAAGGTTTGTCTTCACGATTCCACTATTTAGTTTTCAATGTGCATCGCCGTGGTTTCCACCGGGCATTTACCCTGCGGAAGAGAGCAATAAAAAACCACGCTATTGCGAGAATAACACGCTGGACCAGGTGAAAAAGCTGATTGCTCGGCTTTGATCACCCCCACTCGGTTACCCTTGCTGCGCGGAGGTCGTTGCTCTTCGGCTTGTGTGACGAGGGATAGTATACATCAGCCTCGCGGCTTTTGTCAACCCCTTTGTCAAAAGTTTTTTGATTTCTTTTTCGCGTTGTCTGCTTGACTTCGCTGCGTCGCTGGCTCTTTGGCCCGGCGACAAGAAGGAGTATATCAGAACCACTCGGCCTTTGTCAAGGCTTTTTGAAAATCTTTCGGAAAAGTTTTTCGCGGCTCCCGTCGCCTGCGTCTCGCTCGCCCTTGCGGGTTCACTTTCGGCCTGGCAACGAGGGAGAGTATGACACCGCACACCGCGAGAGTCAAGGGGCGGGCGAAACTTTCTCGGATTATTTTTCCGCCCCCGCTGCCTTACCCTTGGCCCGTGCCCGCCGCGCCTGTTCCGCCAGGCTCCCGGCCTGCGGGTCATAGGTAAAGAAGACGGTGTTTCCGTCCGAGCTGTCGGAGACACTCGCCCCTTTCGCGAGATAGGTGTTCACGTCGAAGGCCGGCGCGTCCAGTGAAGCGTCGCGCGCTTCGGCGAGATGATAGTCCGCGCGATAGGTGGGCGTGGCCGACTCGAAGGCAGCCATCCGCATCCGCGTCCCCACCCAGTGGCCCTGCACCAGCCGGAACGCCGTCATCCGCCAGGCCTGCTCCGGCGCAGCGGCAGAGCCGACCGTCAGCGACACCACCTTGAGGCGGCCCTGAGAAAGCATAGCCTCCAGTTCACCTGGTTTGTAAGGCGAATCGCCGCCGCTAATCAAGTTGATGCGTGGCACCAGCCCGGTGAACCGTATGTGCCCGCCGGATGTCACGCCCGCACGGATAGGGGACTGGATCAAATCGACGCCGGGCAGGCCCACACCGGGCAGGGGGCAGAACACCAGCCGGTCCACGTTCTCATCCCGGTAAACGGGTGCCTCCGCCACCCGTCGTTCTCGATCTCCGCCGACGATCCGTACAGCCCGTACTCCTTGTCGCCATCCAGCAGGATCGCCGTCTTCATGCCCTCTTTCTGATCCCGCGCCGACCGTGTACTCATAGAGAGCAGCCGCCCGCCCTCAGCGGACAGGGTGAGGGAGAAGTTTTCGGTCGGTCTGGGCTGGGCCAGGTCTTCGGCCTGCTTCTTGAAATAGCCCGCCATCGACTTCGCGATACGCCCTGAGGCGATCTCCCGTTCGACCCCCTGCTCCTGGTCCGCCGCCTCCTTTGCCCGGAAGGCCGGCGGGCGCAGGTCCTGCACCGTCACCCGGTAGACGAGCGTGAATCCACCAACAAGGCGCATTTGCATAAGCTGCCGCACCATCGGCTGTACGTCACCTGCGGCGGAAGCCGCGAGGACAAGCGGCAGCAGAAAGGCGGCGGGAAATGACACTCGCATGGCAAGGAAACTCCTAATCGCCCTTCTCGGCAGAGGCTTCGCTTTTCTCGGCGGCTCCCAGAATCGTCACCGGCTCAGTCATCAGGGCCGCAATCGCCCGCGTGGTCGTTTCGCCGATGATCTGCAAGGCGTCCTTGTCCGGGTCGGGGTTCGCCGCCAGCATCTCCTGCGCCGTCATCGGCTTGCCGACCGTCGCCGTGACGTGCGCCCGGTGCAGCCATTTGGCGTGCTTGGGGTGGACCCGGTCCGTCCCTTCCAAGGCGACAGGGACGATAGGCACCCCGGTCTGCCGCGCGATCAGCGCGAAGCCCTTCTCCGCGGGCAGCAGCGTCCCCGGATCGGCCCGCGTCCCCTCGGGGAAGATGCCCACGACCTGCCCCGCCTTCAGCGCAGCGATGGCCTGCCGGATCGCCCCCCGGTCCGCTGCCCCGCGCTTGACGGGGAACGCGCCAAGGCCCGTGATCCACCGCCCCAGCACGGGCATCTGGAACAGCTCCGCCTTCGCCATCATGTGGAGCTGACGCCGCGTGATCATGGACAGGTACGGCGGGTCCATATAGGCCCGGTGGTTCGGGGCCAGCAGCACCGGCCCTGTCAGGGGGATGTTCTCCGCCCCCCGGACCGTGACCCCGCCCAGCAAAGGCATCATGAAGCGCACCAGCAGCCGTGTCCACGCATACGTGCGTGAGGGCGGCGCATCCGGCCTGAACCCCTTCGGTTCACTCCCCTTCTCGTCTTTCGTCGTCACGCCGCCCCCCGGCAGAGCATCAAGATACGCTCCACCACTTCTTCCGGCCCCAGGCCATCCGTATCGACCGCCACGGCGTCAACCGCCATCGTCAGCGGGGCCACGTCGCGCGACCCATCCCGCGCGTCCCGCTCCCCGATCTCCCGCTCCAGCACCCCCCGCGTCGTTTCGACCCCCCGCCCGGCAAGCTCCAGGCGCCGCCGCTCGGCCCGCGCGCCCAGGGAAGCTGTCAGGAACACTTTGACATCCGCCTCCGGCATCACCACCGTGCCGATGTCCCGCCCCTCCATGACCACGCCGCCGCGCCGCGCCATGTCCTGCTGCAACGTCGTCAGCCGCACCCGGACGCACGGCAACGCCGACAGCGCCGATGTCAGCCCGCTGATCTGCGGCGTCCGTATCAGGGCCGACACCTCGCGCCCGTCCGCCCAGACCCGTCCGCCCGGCTCCAGACGAATCCCGACCCACGCCGCCAGCGCGCACACGCCTTCTGTATCCTCCGGCGCGATCCCTGCCTCCAAAACCGCCCACGTCAGCGCCCGGTACATCGCCCCCGTGTCCACATAGGTCAGCCCCAGCGCGTCGGCTACCCGCCGCGCCGCCGTGCTCTTCCCCGCCCCCGCCGGCCCGTCAATGGCGACCCGCAACGCCCCCACTTTAACTGTCTGTTCCAACACGCTCATGCCGCCATTGTAACCCGCCCCGCCCCGCCTTGTCAACGCGGGTATACTGGGACCGTCACGGGGAAGGGAACACACCATGCGTCAGCCACTTCATCTCGCGGCCGTCGCCTTGACGGCGCTCCTGCTCCCGTCGCCGGCCTCCGCGCAGGCACACAAGGCCACCGGGCAGGACCGGCATCAGAAGCTGACTTCCGGGCGGAAGTCTAAACTGTCCGCAGACCCGAAGCAAATCTATCGGAGCTTCTGGCCCCAAACCATCCCGCTCACCGTCGCTTACAAAGACGGCCACCGAAGCGTCGTCCAAGTCAAGGGACCCGCCTACTGGGACACGCTCTCGGCATCGACGCGGCTGAAGCTGGACACCTTCAACAAGCTGCAAGGCTACTGCCAGACCCACGAGGGGTCGACGAACTACTAGGTTTTCAGCGCCCTCCGCCGCCCGCAGGACGCCTCTCCGTGCGAGGGGTTGAAAACCCCTCGCACTTCCGTCCGGCTGTTCCTATTCCATCACGTTTTTACAGAAAAGCATCCATGAGCGTTTACCCTGACCAGACCGGCAAAGTCACCCTCGCGGCCCTCGCCCAGCGCAAGCGGCGCGGCGAAAAGATTTCCATGCTGACCGCCTACGACTACCCTACCGCTCTGCTCGTAGACGGCGCGGGGCTGGACATCGTCCTCGTCGGCGACTCGCTCGGCATGGAGGAACTAGGCCTGGACACGACCCTGCCCGTGACGATGGACATCATGATCCACCACACCCAGGCCGTCCGGCGCGGGACCCGCCGCGCCCTGCTGGTCGCCGATATGCCGTTTCTGTCCTACCAGGTGAACGCCGACGAGGCCGTGCGGAACGCGGGGCGGCTGTTACAGGAAGCGGGAGCCGAGGCCGTCAAGCTCGAAGGCGGCGCTGCCATCGCCTCGACCATCCGCCGCCTGGTCCAGGCCGGCATCCCCGTCATGGCCCACATCGGCTTCACTCCTCAGAGCGTCCACCAGATCGGCCTGCGGAAACAGGGCAAAGACGAGGCCGGGGCGCGTCAGGTGCGCGACGACGCCCTCGCCGTGCAGGAAGCCGGCGCGTTCGCCGTCGTGCTGGAGCTGATCCCCAACGACCTCGCCGCGCAGATCACCCATTCCCTCGCCATCCCCACCGTCGGCATCGGGGCCGGGCCGGGCTGCGACGGCCAGGTCTTAGTCACTTCCGACCTGCTGGGCCTGCGCCCCGACCGCGCGCCCCTGAAGCACGTCCGCCGCTACGCCCAGGTCGGCGAGGACATCGCCCGCGCCCTGCGCGCCTACAAGGAAGAAGTGGAAAACGGCTCGTTCCCTTGATCGAGGCCCCTGTCCCGGAGGGACAGCCAGCCGCAGGCTACTCAGCCACGGGTTTGAGAGTATGTTGAAAAAGTCATGGTCGTTCAAGTAGACTGTAGTAATGGAACGCCAATCCTATTCCACCGACCTGACCGACGACCAGTGGCAGAAACTGCAAGAGTGCCTGCCCAAAGCTCGCAACGG